>LNFM01009556.1_pt1 | contig 31232 bp, 31 predicted proteins | sample 596031 | NCBI WGS metagenome assembly LNFM01 (sample SAMN04254537, study PRJNA301005) | activated carbon metagenome | isolation source: dual media filters at the Ann Arbor, Michigan drinking water treatment plant | place: USA: Ann Arbor | reverse complement strand
ACACCAGCATCGAGTCCCCGATCGAGGCCACCACCAACCTCGGCCTGATGGAAACCGTGCGCGACGTGCTCGCCGGCCTGACCCCGCGCGAGGCCAAGGTGCTGCGCATGCGCTTCGGCATCGACATGAACACCGACCACACCCTCGAGGAAGTCGGCAAGCAGTTCGACGTCACCCGCGAGCGCATCCGCCAGATCGAAGCCAAGGCCCTGCGCAAGCTGCGCCACCCGACCCGCTCGGAGCAGCTCCGCAGCTTCCTCGACCTCGAGTAGCCTCGTCGGTCCAGGGAAGGGAGCGACCAAGCCCCGCGCCAGCGGGGCTTCGTTGTTTACGGGTTCAGCCTTCTGACTCGACGCGATCGCGCCCGTTGGCCTTCGCGCGATACAGGCGGCGATCGGCGGTTGCAATCAGATGCTCGAGTGTCTGGCCATCCTGCGGCATCGATGCGACGCCGATGCTGGCCGTCGTCGCCACCGGGCTGAGGCCCCGCTCCCGCATGGATGCGATCTGGTTTCGCAGTTGCTCGGCAATGGCCACGGCACCCGCTGGACCGGTGTTGGGCAGGATCATGACAAACTCCTCACCGCCGTAGCGGCAGACATAGTCCGAGGGGCGCCGGCCCGCGGCAAGGCACGTCGCAGCGGCCCGCAGCACGGCGTCCCCGGCCTGGTGGCCGTGTTTGTCATTGACTTGCTTGAAGTGGTCCAGGTCGATGAACAAGAGCGACAGCGGATGCTCGGCTCGCGCACAGATAGAGACATCATGCTTGGCGGTGGCATGGAAGTAGGAGCGATGAAATAGCCCGGTCAATCCGTCATACATGGCTTCGCGGCGGGCCATTTCGTACTTCTGTCGGTAGGTGAAGATCGCGAACACTTCCCGCGTCTTCCCGTCCTCGTTGATCGTGAACTGTTCGCGCTCGAAGCGGTTCAGGTAGGCTGCGCTGACCAACGCGTGAAAGCCGGCGATAAAGACTTTGCTAAGTACCGAGTTCAGCAGCGTAGTCGTGTACTGCGGTGCCGGCGCATCCCAAAACACCCAGGTAATGAAGACCACGCTGTCGAACACCATGACTGCCGCAAGAGTAGCCGCCATCGGCAGGAATAAGCCGCGCGACCAACGGGCGAAGAACTCGTAAAGCACCACGATAAGTACGGCGTCGACCGCCAGCAACGCGGTGCCGAGCACGAGCGTGGCGCCGTTGACGAACAGGCTTTTGGCATCCAGCCCTGGCCCGTTGAGCACGGATGGATCCTGCACCTGTATCGACAGCAGCAACATCAATGCCCCTGCAGCCAAGTTGGCGGCCAGCAGTGCGAGGATCAGGCGCCGTGCTTCCGCAGCGTCTTCGCGCAAGTAGACCAGCAACACGCCAACGAGGCCGGCGCTGAACATCACCGAGGATCCGGGGCTGAAGACGAGGCCGAGATCGGTCGGCACGAAAATGGTCGCGGTCAGCGTCTGCAGCACCTGCAGTGCGCCTATGAACACGTACAAGGGCGCGAGGCCGAATCGCCGGCGGATACTGAAGAGCAGCAGCAGCGTCAGCAAGACGATCCCTGCTTGCAACGAAATGCTCAGCATCGCGGCTCCTTGGCTAGCGGCAATCGCATACAGGCCTTGTCGGCCAAGTATGCAGCCTTCGGCCCGATTCGGGCCGCATCGGTGTGAGCCACCGGGGGCGGGGCAGGACCAATGCCATCCCGATCGGCTCTTTTCGTTATACGATTGCCCCAACGGGCCTATAGCTCAATGGTTAGAGCAGGGGACTCATCGAAAGGTGCCGCCGCCCCGTAAGGGGCGGACGGGAACGGGATGAATTCAGGGAAGCCTCAGCGGTCCGGCCGGTGGTAACCCTGAGCCAAGCCGGCGGTACACCGCCGGAAGGTGCAGAGACTACCTGAGGGCTTCAGCGCCCTTGATCACAGGCTCGAGCGTCCCGCACCCCACCCGCGCAAGCGGAGGGTGAAGAGATAGTCCGCGCCGGGGGGAAATCCCCGGGCTACGCGAATCCCTTGGTTCCAGGTTCGAGTCCTGGTGGGCCCACCACGCTGCCGCATTCCGGTCATGCACGGCCGTTACGCTGACGTGCTGCATCCCTAGGAAGCCCCGTCATGACCGCCATCCTGCGCGCCACCCTGCTGGCGTCGTCCCTCACCTTCGTGCTGGCCGCCTGCTCCGAGCCGGCTACCGCCCCCGCGGGCGAAGCGCCGGCGGCGGCCGCCGCGCCGGCCGCTGCCACGCCGGCCCCGACCGACGAAGCCGGCCTCCGCGAGGCCGTGCGCGAGGCCACCTCGGCCCAGCGCGTCTACGCGCCGGCCGGCGACAACGCCATCGAGTACTACTTGGCGCTGCGCGACCTGCGCCCGAACGACAGCGCCGTTGCCACGGCGCTCATGGAGCTGTTGCCTTATGCCGTGATCGGCAGCGAGCAGGCCGTGGGCCGCGAGGACTTCGCCGAGGCGCGGCGGCTGCTGGGCCTGATCGAGCGCGCCGATGACAGCGCGCCCGCACTGTCGCGCCTGCGTGAGAGCATCGCGGCGGCCGAAGCCAACGCCGCGCGCCGGGTGATCGCCGAGGCCGAGGCCGCGAAGCTGCGTGAGCAGCAGGCCGCGGAGCAGGCCGCGGCCGCCGAGCGCGAGCGGCAGTTGGCTGAGCAGGCCGCCCGGCAGGCGCCGACGGCCGCTGCGCCCGTGGCGGCGACACCGGTTGCGCCTCCGTCGGCGGCGTCCACGCCACCGGCGCCTGCTGCGGCACAGCCGCGGGTGTCGGCGAACGGCATCGGGACTGAAGTCCCTCCCACACGGGTTGCGGCGCCTGCCGCGCAGGAGCCGCGGCTGATCAGCGCGCCGCCGCCGCGCTATCCGCTGACCGCGATGCGCCGCAAGCTCGAAGGGCAGGTGACACTGGAGTTCACGGTGGAGCCCGATGGCAGCGTGTCGTCGCCGCGCGTGGTCAGCGCGACGCCCGAAGGCGTGTTCGACGAAGCGGCACTCGTGGCCGTGTCGCGCTGGCGCTTCGAGCCGATGCCGCGCGCGGTGACGACGCGCCGGCAGCTCCAGTTCAAGCCTTGACCAAAGCGGTCAGTCGCTGAAGGCCTGACCGAGGGCCGCAGCGCAAATCACAAGGCGCCAGGCCGAGCCGAGGGCTTCAGCGGTCGCGCTGGGCCGAAGCCTTCAGCTCGAGCTTGGCGATGGTCGCGTTGTGCACTTCGTCCGGCCCGTCGGCCAGCCGCAGCGAACGGGCGGCGACGTAGAACTGCGCCAGCGGGAAATCGTCGCTGACGCCGGCGCCACCGTGGGCCTGGATCGCCCAGTCCACCACCTGCTGCGCCACCTTCGGTGCGACGACCTTGATCATCGCGATCTCGCGCCGCGCGACCTTGTTGCCCACGGTATCCATCGCCTGCGCCGCCTTGAGCGTGAGCAGGCGCGCCTGTTCGATCAGGCAGCGCGACTCGGCGATGCGCTCGTGCCACACCGAGTATTCGCCGATCGGCCGCCCGAAGGCCACGCGCGTTCGCACGCGCTGGCACATCAGCTCCAGCGCGCGCTCCGCGAGGCCAATCAGCCGCATGCAGTGGTGGATGCGGCCCGGCCCCAGCCGGCCCTGCGCGATCTCGAAGCCGCGGCCTTCGCCGAGCAACAGGTTCGACGCCGGCACCCGCACGCCTTCCAGCGCGATGTCCATGTGCCCGTGCGGCGCCTCGTCATAGCCGAACACCGTGAGCGGCCGGATCACGCGGATGCCCGGTGAGTTCGACGGCACCAGGATCATCGACTGCTGGTGATGCACGTCGGCCGCCGGGTCGGTCTTGCCCATCACGATGAAAAGCTCACAGCGCGGATCGCCGGCGCCCGACGACCACCACTTGTGGCCGTCGATCACGTAGTCGTCGCCGTCGCGGCGGATGGCGCACTGGATGTTGGTGGCGTCCGACGAAGCCACCTCTGGTTCGGTCATCAGGAAGGCCGAGCGGATGCGGCCCTCGAGCAGCGGGTCGAGCCAGCGCGCCTTCTGCTCCTCGGTGCCGTAGCGCTCCAGCGTTTCCATGTTGCCGGTGTCCGGCGCCGAGCAGTTGAACACCTCGGGCGCCCAGGGCACGCGGCCCATCACCTCGCACAGCGGCGCGTACTCGAGGTTCGACAGCCCCTCGGGCGCGCGCTCGGACCGCGGCAGGAACAGGTTCCAGAACCCGCGCTCGCGCGCCAGCGGCTTGAGCTCCTCGATCACCGGGTTCGGCGTCCAGGGATTGCCGGCGGCGCGGGCCCTGTCGGCCTCGGCGCGGTAGCGGGCTTCGTTGGGATAGATGTGCGCGTCGAAGAAATCGCCCAGGTCGCGCAGCATTGCCTGCACGCGCGGGGAATAGTTGAAGTCCATGGCCATCCTGCGGAGTCGGGGATTCGCCAGGCCCGGCAGGGGCTTGCGGCGACTGCGGCCAGCCTAGGCCGCGCGGGCGAAGGCTGGCAAGGCCGCCCGGCTTGACATGCAAATGCGAACCATTATCATCAAAACCGACCCCCGTCCCGGAGCCCGCCATGAACCTGCCGCCCTTGCCCGCCCAGGCCAAAGCGCCCACCGCCGAATCCGTCGCCGCCGACCTGCCGCTCGCCTTCGACAGCCGCGAGCTGCTGCGCGGCGTCCGCGAAGTGCTGATCCGCCACGCCGGCCAGGTCTACCGCCTGCGCCACACGCGCAACGACAAACTCATCCTGGTGAAGTAAGGTCGCGCGCGCTGGGCATAATGGCGCGTCCCGCCACTGCCCGAAGCGCACCATGACCCTGCTCGAAACCGTCGAACACCAGACCGGCCCCGAACCGCGCTGGTCCATCCTCTGGCTGCACGGCCTCGGCGCCGATGGCCATGACTTCGCGCCGATCGTGCCCGAGCTGCTGCGCGCCGGCTGGCCGGCGCTGCGCTTCGTGTTCCCGCATGCGCCGGTGCGGCCGGTGACCATCAACAACGGCGCCCGCATGCGGGCCTGGTACGACATCCGCAACCTCGAGATCGACCAGCGCGCCGACGAGCAGGGCGTGCGCGAATCCATCGCCCAGGTCGAGGCGCTGGTCGCGCGTGAAGTCGAGCGCGGCGTGCCACCGGAGCGCATCCTGTTGGCCGGCTTCTCGCAAGGCGGCGCCATCGCGCTGGCCGCCGGCGTGCGGCGCGAGGCGGCGCTGGGCGGCCTGGTCGCGCTGTCCACCTACCTGCCGATGGCCAGCACCACCGCCGCCGAGGCGACGAAGGCCGGGCTGGGCACGCCGGTGTTCATGGCCCACGGCCAGCACGACCCGGTGGTGCCCGAATCCCTGGGCCAGCGCAGCCGCCAGGCGCTGCAGGCGCTGGGCATGGCCATCGACTGGCACGCCTACCCGATGCCGCACAGCGTCTGCGCCGAGGAGATCCGCGACCTTGGCGACTGGATGCACCAGCGCTTCCTCGCGGGCTGAACGCGGCGCGGGCCTCGGGCATACTTCCCGCATGAAGCTCCTGCTCGTCGACGACGAACCGCTGGCCCGCCAACGCCTGGCCGCCATGCTGCGCGAGCACGGCGACCACGACCTGGTGGGCGAAGCCGGCAACGGCCGCGAGGCGGTCGAGATGGCCGAGGCCCTCGGCGCCGAGTGCGTGCTGATGGATATCGCCATGCCGGTGATGGACGGGCTGGAGGCCGCCCACCACCTTGCCGGCCTGGCCGCCCCGCCCGCCGTCATCTTCTGCACCGCCTTCGACCAGCACGCGCTGGCGGCCTTCGAAGCCGCCGCGGTGGATTACCTGGTCAAGCCGGTGCGCGGCGAACGCCTGGCCGAAGCGCTGGAGCGCGCCCGTCGCCAGCTGGCCGCGCGCGAGCCCGCGCCCCGGCTGCCGGCCGACGCCGAGCGCCGCCGCAGCCACCTCAGCGCACGCCTTCGCGGCAGCCTGCGCCTGATCCCGGTCGAGGACATCCACTACCTGCAGGCCGAGGAAAAATACGTGGTCGTGCACCACGCCCGCGGCGAGGACCTGATCGAGGAATCGCTCAAGTCGCTCGAGGTCGAGTTCGCCGACCGCTTCCTGCGCATCCACCGCAACTGCCTGGTGGCCAACGACGAATTCGCCGAGCTGCGCCGGTCGCCCGACGGCCAGGTGCACGCCATCCTGCGCAATTCAACGACCCCGCTCGAAGTCAGCCGGCGCTGCCTGCCGCTGCTGCGCGAGCGGCTCAAGCATCTGTGAGGGGAGAGACCCGATGCCGACCATCCGCCTGGCCACCCGCGAAAGCGCGCTGGCGCTGTGGCAAACCAACCACGTCGCCGAGCGCCTGCGTGCTGCCCATCCCGGGCTCGAGGTCGAGCTGGTGCCGATGACCACGCGCGGCGACCAGGCCATCGACCAGCCGCTGGTCGAGATCGGCGGCAAGGGCCTGTTCCTGAAGGAGCTCGAGGTCGCGATACTGGAGGGCCGCGCCGATGCCGCCGTGCACTCGCTCAAGGACGTGCCCATGGAGCTCGACGGCCCGTTCGAGCTGCCGGCCATCCTCGAGCGCGCGAATCCCTTCGATGCCTTCGTGTCGGTGAAATACGAAGCCTTCGAGGAGCTGCCCTACGGCGCGAAGGTGGGCACGTCCTCGCTGCGCCGCCAGGCCCTGCTCAAGGCGCACCGCCCCGACCTGGTGCTGGTGGACCTGCGCGGCAACGTCAACACCCGCCTGGCCAAGCTCGACGCCGGTGACTACGACGCCATCGTGCTGGCCTGTGCCGGGCTGGAACGCCTGGGCATGGGCGATCGGATCCGCGAGCGGCTGTCCGCCCCGCGCTTCATCCCGGCCGCGGCGCAGGGCGCGGTGGTGGTCGAGTGCCGCGCGGGCGACGCCGCCATTCGCGACCTCGTCGCCGTGCTCGACCACGCTGAAACCCGCGCCTGCGTCAGCGCCGAGCGCGCGATGACCCGCGCCCTGGGCGGCAGCTGCCACGTGCCCATCGCCGCCTTCGCCACGCTCAACAAGGACCGCATGTCGCTCGAAGGCCTGGTGGGTGACGCCAAGACCGGCCAGACCGTCCGCGGCTACGCCAGCGGCCCGATGTCGGAGCCGGAGAAGCTGGGCACCCAGGTCGCCGACATGCTCGTCGCCCGCGGCGCCGACGCCCTGCTGCCGTAATGGCTGAGGCAGGGACAAGGTGAGCGACGGGATTCAGTAGTACAGCATCACCACGTGCTTCGCCTCGGCGAAGAACAGCCAGCGTTCGACCGCCGCGCCCAGCATCACCGACACCGCCGCGATGCCCATCGGCCAGGCCGCCGCCACGTGCGGCAGCAGATACACCGGCAGTGCGCACAGCGCCGGCACGACGGCAAACAGCACCAGCGCGATCATCCGCAGCCGCCTCGCGTGCTTGCGCGCCAGCACGTGGCCCATCTCGGTGGTGAGGTAGTTGGCTTCGGTATGCGGACGCTCGAACACGGTCGCCACGCGATCGGCCGGCAGGCCCAGCGCCGAGGCGCGCGTGGCCGGCAGCGGGTCGCGATCGATCGCGCGCCAGTAGCCGCGCTTGAGCCAGGCCAGCAGCAGCGACGACACGATGATGGCCATCCCGCCGATGTTCCAGAGCTCGCCGAACGCCGCCAGCAGCAGGGCCAGCAGGATGCCGCCGGTATGCAGCGCGAACAGCAGGTACACCGGGACGACCCGGCGGTTGGACCAGGCCGGGATCGGCCGCAGCGACGCGTAGATCATCGCCGTGCAGGCCACCGTGGCCAGTGACAGCAGGGCGAGCAGGGCCAGCAGCATCGGCCCCATCGCCTTGAGCGCATGCGAGCGGGTCAGCGCGCCGACCAGCAGCGCTACGAACGGCAGGTAGCAAGCCAGCGCCAGCACGCCCTCGCGCGACAGCCAGCTGCTGCGCCACTGGCTGAAGGCCCGCCACGCGCGCAGCGGCTTGCCCAGGTGCAGGGTCGAGCTGAGCAGGCCCGCCGTTACCAGCACGAATCCAAGCAGCATCGCGAAGCCATGCCCGGCCAGCGCGCCATGCCCGCCCGGCGACCACCACAGCGACAGCGCGGACCAGAACCACAGGCCATAGCCCGCGCCCGACAGCGTGGTGAAGAAGATGACGGAGAAGGCCGGATGCATGTCAGCGACTCAGCGCGCGGTCGAGCCAGCGCAGCAAGGGGTTGAGCTTTGAGGTGTCGAGCGTTTCCTCCGGCGCGGCCTTCGCCTCGCCCGGCGGGCCAGCGCGGCGCTCGCGCTGCGGCAGGTAGCGATTCACCGGCGCGTAGCCCAGCTCGGGCATCAGCGCCACGCCGCCGCGTTCGACCACCAGCTTCGACACCGCGGACTCGGGATCGCCGAGGTCGCCGAAGTGGCGCGCCTTGGTCGGGCAGGCCTGCACGCAGGCCGGCTGGCGGGAGGCCTCCGGGATGGTCTCGTTGTAGATGCGGTCCACGCACAGGGTGCATTTCTTCATCACGCCCTCGACCGCGCTGTACTCGCGCGCGCCATAGGGGCAGGCCCAGCTGCATAGCTTGCAGCCGATGCACTTGTCCTCGTCCACCAGCACGATGCCGTCTTCGGCGCGCTTGTAGCTGGCACCGGTGGGGCAGACCGTGACGCAGGCCGGGGTCTCGCAGTGCAGACAGCTGCGCGGGAAGTGCAGGGTGGTCGCGGGCTGCGCGGCCGTCGCTTCCACTTCGTAGGAATGCACGCGGTTGAACCAGACGCCGAAGGGGTCCTTGCCGTAGGGCTGCTCGTCGGTGAGCGGCCCGGCGATGCCGCCGGCGTTCCATTCCTTGCACGACACCGCGCAGGCATGGCAACCGACGCAGGTATCGAGGTCGATGACCAGGCCGAGCTTCTTCTTTCCGGGAGGGGCGAGCGTGGTCATCAGAACGGGAAGAACCTCGGGATGAAATAGACCGCCATGCCCCAGAACAGCAGGTTCAGCGGGATGCCCATCTTCATGAAGTCCACGAAGCGGTAGTTGCCCGCGTTGTAGACCATGGTGTTGGTCTGGTAGCCCACCGGCGTGGCGAAGCTGGTGGAGGCGGCGAACAGCACCGCCACCAGGAAGGGCGTCGGGCTCACGTCCATGGACAGCGCCGTCGAGTACGCGATCGGCGTGATCAGCACGGCCGCGGCGTTGTTGCTCATCAGTTCGGTCATCAGGGCGGTGATCAGGTACACCGCCGCCAGCACGGCCAGCGGCCCGAAGCCGCCGACCCAGTTCACCGAGAAATCGGCCACGCCCTGGGCCAGGCCCGACTTTTGCATGGCGATGCCCAGCGGCAGCACGCCGGCCAGCAGCACGATCACGCGCCAGTCCACGGCCTGGTAGGCCTGGTCGTTGCCGATGCAGCGCGTTGCCACCAGCGCGATGCCGCCCAGGATGGACGAGGCCACGATCGGCAGCCAGCCCAGGGCTGCGGCGCCGATCGCGGCGGCCATGATGCCGATCGCCAGCAGCGCCTTGCTGCGCGGCGGGTTGGCTTCGCCGCGTTCGTTGAGCACCACCAGGTTCTGGTTGGCGCGGATGGCGGCCAGCTCGGCGCGCGGGCAGAGCAGCAGCAGCACGTCGCCGACGTTCAGGCTGACGTCCTTGATCTTCTCGCGCAGCACTTCGCCGCGGCGATGCACGGCCAGCACGGTGGCGTTGTAGTTCCACTGGAAGTCGAGCTCGCGCAGGCTCAGCCCGATCAACCGTGCGCCCGGCGCGACCATGGCTTCGACCAGCACCTGGGCCGCATCGCCGTCTTCGCCCGTGAACTGGCTGTCCTGCAGCTTGAACTCCGGCTCGAGCTCGAGCTTGGCGCTGTCCTTGAGCAGCTTGAGCTTCTCCCAGTCGCCGCGCACCAGCAGCACGTCGCCCTCGCGCAGCAGCTCGGCGCGCGGGGCCCAGTGCTTGTCCTCGCCGCGCAGCAGCTCGAGCACGTACACCGAATGCTTCTCGGCCAGCTGCGAGGTGGCCACCGACTTGCCGATCAGCGGCGAGTCCGGCATCACCCGCAGCTCGGTGATGTACTTGCCCAGCTCATAGGTCTCGGTGATGCCCGAGGGCGGGTGGTGCGGCAGCAGCCAGCGCCGGAACACCATCAGGTACACGAAGCCCGCGGCCATCGTCACCAGGCCCAGCGGCGCGAAGTCGAACAGGCCGAAGCCGGGATGGCCCAGGTCCTTGGCCAGCGAGTTCACCAGCAGGTTGGTCGAGGTGCCGATCAGCGTACACACGCCGCCCATCTGCGCGGCGTACGACAGCGGGATCAGCACCTGCGAGGGCGAGCTGCGGTTGGCCGCGGTCGCCGCCAGCACCAGCGGCAGGAACACCGCCACCGCCGCCGTGTTGTTGACGAAGGCCGAGATCGGCCCGACCACGAACATGATCAGCAGCATGAACAGCCACGGCCGCTTCACCCGTCCGAACAGGCGGCCGATCGACAGCAGCGCACCGGTGTGCGCGAGCCCCGCGCTGAGCACGAACATGGCCGCCACCGTGATCGTCGCCTCGCTGCTGAAGCCCGACAGCGCCTCGGCCGGCGTCACCAGGCCCAGCACCAGCAGGCTGGCCAGCACCAGCATTGCCACCACGTCCACGGGCAGCTTCTCGGTGACGAAGAGCGCCACCGCGCCCACCAGCACCACCAGCGTCAGCAGGGCATCCATTTCCATGTTCAGGGCTTCCTGAAGCCGGCGCCGTAGCGTAGCGGCTGGTTGTCGTCGGGGCCGGCGCCGAGCGCCGGGAACTGGGGCAGGCTGGCCTCATGCGCACCGGCCTTGTGCAGCCGCACGCGCAGGTCGAACCAGGCGGCCTGGCCGGTCACCGGGTCGGCGTTGGCGTAGTCGCCGCCCGGCAGCTGGTCGGAGATCAAATGGTTGAGCAGGAAGCCCTTGCGCGATTCCGGTGCGTCAGGCGACAGCTTCCAGGCGCCACGCCGCTTGCCGATCGCATTCCAGGTCCACACCGTGTCGGGCTGCACGTTGCCGGCCAGGCGGCATTGCACCGTTATGCGGCCGTGGTGCGAATCCACGTGCACCCAATCGTCGTCCGCCAGCCCGTGGCGGGCCGCGGTGTCGGGGTGCAGGTAAAGGAAATTGCGCGCCGTGATTTGCCGCAGCCAGGCGTTCTGCGAACCCCAGGCGTGGTACATGAAGGGCGGCCGCTGCGTCACGGCACTGAGCGGGTAGTGCTGCAGGTCCAGGCGCGCGCCTTCGAAGGGTTCGTACCAGGTCGGCAGCGGATCGAAGTAGCGCGCCACGCGCGCGCGCTCCGCCTCGGGCGGCTGCACCGGGCCGTGGCCTTGCGCCGCGAGCCGGAACTTCTGCAGCGTTTCCGAATACAGCTGCAGCACCACCGGCTCGGCCTTGGCGATGAAGCCCATCGACTGCGACCACTGCAGGTAGTCGCGGTTGGCCATCTTGAAGTAGCGGCCGGCGGCCGGCACCGGCGCCTCCCAGAAGCCGCCGTGGCTGCGGTAGCGCTCAAGCTGGTGCGGGTTCGGCGGCCCCTTGCCGTGCTGGGTGCCGTCGCCGCGCCAGCCGGCCAGCAGGCCGACGCCGGGCGCGCGCTCGTGGTTGACGATGTAGTCGGCGTAGTCGGCGTAGCGTGGCGTGCCGTCGTCCTTTAGCAGGGCCGGCAGGCCGATGCGCGCGCCCAGGTCGAGCAGCACCGACTGGAAGCCGCGCACGTCGCGGCCATCACGCTGCGTGGCGGCGTCGAGCACCGGGTGCCGGATGGCATCGGCCGCGTGGTCGGCGTCGGAGATCGGGCGGTCGAGCAGCGAGATCGCGTCGAAGCGCTCGAGGTAGGTGGTGTCGGGCAGCACCAGGTCGGCGTACGCCACCATCTCGCTCGAGTAGGCATCCGAGTAGATGATCTTCGGGATGCGGTACTCGCCGCTGGCGTCCTTGTCGGTCAGCCACTGCTGGGTCTCGGCGGTGTTCATCGCCGAGTTCCAGCTCATGTTCGCCATGAACAGGAACAGCACGTCCACCGGCTTCGGGTCGGCGGCCCAGGCGTTGCGGATCACGGTGTGCAGCATGCCGTGCACCGCCAGCGGGTAACGCCACGAGTAGGCGTGGTCGAGCCGGCGCGGCTGGCCCTCGGCATCCACCAGCAAGTCTTCCGGGCCGTGGATGAAGCCCAGCGGTGGGGCGTCGAGCGCGCCGTTGGGCTGGCGCGCCTTGCCCGGCCGGTTCGCCGGCGGTATCGGCCGCGGGAATGGCGGCTGGTAGCGGAAGCTGCCCACCGCGCCCAGCAGCAGCTGCAGCAGGTGCAGCGCGCGGCAGGTGTGGAAGCCGTTGCTGTGGGCGCTGATGCCGCGCATCGCGTGGAAGGAGACCGGGCGGCCGATCATCTGCTCGTGGCGCACGCCGTGGCTGTCGGTCCACGGCTGGTCGATCACGCAGGGCACGTCGAAGGCGGCCGCGGCCAGCTCGGTGGCGATGCGGCGGATGGTCGCGGCCGGCACGCCGCAGCGCTCGGCCACGGCGTCGGGCGCGTACTGCGGGTCGAGGTAGCGCTCGGCGACGAGCTGGAACACCGGCACCGCGCGGCGGCCGTCGGGCAGCTCGAACTCGCCGACGATGGCGGGGCTGATGCCGGTGGATTCGGCGGGAGTGGGGCGGCCCTCTCCCCAACCCTCTCCCCTCGGGGGAGAGGGGTTGGGGAGAGGGCCGCTCTTCGCCTTGTCCCAACACAACGCCTTTCCCTCGGCATCCCGCGCAAACAGCCCGTCATCCGCCCCGCCCGGATTCCGCACGACCAGCCAATGCGCATTCGTGTACCGCACCAGGTAGTCGAGGTCGACCTTGTCCGCCTTCAGCAGCTCATGCACCAGCGCGAACGCGAACAGCCCATCCGTGCCCGGCCGGATCCCGATCCATTCATCCGCGATCGCGCCGTAGCCGGTGCGCACCGGGTTCACCGCCACCACCTTGGCACCGCGGCCCTTGAGCTTGCCCAGGCCCAGCTTGATCGGATTGGAGTCGTGGTCCTCGGCGACGCCCCAGAGCATCAGGTACTTCGAATGCTCCCAGTCCGGCTCGCCGAACTCCCAGAAGCTGCCGCCCAGCGTGTACAGCCCGCCCGCGGCCATGTTCACCGAGCAGAAGCCGCCGTGCGCGGCGTAGTTGATGGTGCCGTACTGCTGCGCCCACCAGCCGGTGAGCGCCTGCGACTGGTCGCGGCCGGTGAAGAACGCCAGACGGTCGGGGTCGCGCTCGCGGGTCTCGCGCAGCCAGCCGGCGGCCAGGGCCAGGGCCTGGTCCCATTCGATCTCGCGGAACTTGCCTTCGCCGCGCTCGCCCACGCGCAGCAGCGGCTTGTCCAGCCGGGCCGGCGAGTAGTGCTGCATGATCCCGGCCGAGCCCTTGGCGCAGAGCACGCCGCGGTTCACGGGGTGGTCGGGGTTGCCCTCGATGTAGCGGACCTTGCCCTCGCGCAGGTGCACGTTGATGCCGCAGCGGCAGGCGCACATGTAGCACGTGGTCTGTTTGACCGCGTCGCCGACGGGCTTTTGCAGTTCGAGCACGGGATCCGACATGGCGTCATTGTGCCGGTCGCGGCCGTCCGCGGCGAGGGCCGCGGCGCGCCGTCACTCCGGCGGCAGGATCCGGATCGCGCTGCTGTTGTAGTCGGAATAGCGGATTTCCGAACGTGTCGGCTGGCCGCCCTGCTGGCTGCTGACGTCGAGCCCGAGGATCAGCCGGGTCTTGGCGGACACCCAGGCCACGGTGGTGGCTTCGTCGCCGCCCGCGGCCGCGGCGGGCGCGCCCGGCATGGCCGAAGGCGGGGCCACGGCCTGCAGGTAGCGGAACTTGCGCACCGGCTCGCCGTCCAGGCTGTCCTCGCCCAGGTCCTCGACCAGCAAGCCGTCCTGCAGTTTGCGCAGGAAGGCTTCGTCGCGGTACTGCGAGGTCAGGCTGTCCATCGCCATCGGCAGCTTCATGGTGCGGCCGCCGATCTGCATGTAGCCAGAGTCGCCGATCACGACCGTGGTCGGGCCGTTCGGGATGCTGACGCGGTAGCGGTCGGGTGCCTGGAACTCGAGCCGGGTGATCGAGCGGCTCGGTTCAAGCAGGGTGATTTCGGCGCGGAAGCTTTTCACGGCAAGGAAGGCCTGCCAGGCCTTGAAAAGTTCGTCCCGGGCGTCGTCGGCGCGGGCGGCGGCGGGGGCCAGGGCGAGCAGCAGGGGCAGCAGGGCAAGCGACACCAGGAGGCGGCGGGGCATGGGGGGACTGTCCTTCGCTTGGAGGCAGGATGCGCCGATGCCATTCTAGGCACACCCGCGAACGAACTGGAATGAACCGATGGACCGCTACGAGCGCATCCTGGCCCTGCACCGCAGCCTCAAGACCGCCCGCTACCCGGTGCCGATCAAGGGGCTGATGGAGGAGCTGGCCTGTTCGCGCGCCACGCTGTACCGGGACATCGCCTTCCTGCGCGACGCGCTGGGCGCGCCGATCGAGAGCGAAGGCGAGGGCAGCATCCGCTACGACCAGAAGGAAGCCGAGCGCTTCGAGCTGCCGGGCCTGTGGCTGAACTCCGACGAGCTGCACGCGCTGCTGGCGGCGCACCAGCTGCTCGACCGCACCGGCCAGGGCGTGCTCTCGAGCGCGCTGGCGCCGCTCAAGGGCCGCATCGAATCGCTGCTGGCGCAGCAGGCCGGCGGCAAGCGCTGGCCGGTCGAGCGCGTGCGCGTGATCGCCAGCGGCGTGCGGCGCCGCGACGAGCTCGCCTTTCGGCTGGTGGCCAGCGCGGTGCTGGAGCGCCGGCAGCTGGCCTTCGACTACCTGGCGCGCTCGACCAACGAGCGCACGCATCGCACGGTGTCGCCGCAGCGGCTCACGCACTACAAGGACAACTGGTACCTGGACGCCTGGGACCACGACCGCGAGGGGCTGCGCAGCTTTTCGGTCGATCGCATCCAGCACGCCAAGCTGCTCGATGGCGCCGCGCGCGACCTGCCCGACGCCGACCTGAACCAGCACCTGGCCTCGAGCTACGGCATCTTCTCGGGCACGCCCAAGGGCATCGCCACGATCGTGTTCTCGGCCAAGGCGGCGCGCTGGGTGGCCGACGAGCACTGGCATTCGAAGCAGGAGGGCCGCTTCCTGCCCGACGGCCGCTACGAGCTGAAGCTGCCCTACAGCCACGCCAAGGAGCTGCTGATGGACGTGCTGCGCTATGGCGCCGACGCCGAGGTGGTGGCGCCGGAGGCATTGCGCCAGCAGGCGCGCACGCTGCTGCAGCTGGCGCTGTCGTCCTATGAGCGTTGAGGCATCCGCACAGCCGGCGGCACCTGGCAAGAACGTCGCGCTGGTGCTGGGCGCCGGCGGTGCCCGCGGCATCGCCCACGTCGGCGTGATCCAGGCACTGGAGGCGCGCGGCTACCGCATCGCCGGCATCGCGGGCTCGTCGATGGGTTCGCTGGTGGGCGGCATTTATGCCGCGGGGCGGCTCAATGAATACAGTGAGTGGGCGCGCGGGCTGGAGCGCGGCGACGTGCTGCGGCTGCTCGACTTCGCCTTCGGCTACCCTGGCCTGATCCGCGGCGAGCGCGTGATCGGTGCGCTGCGCGAGCTGGTCGGCGAGCACCTGATCGAAGAGCTGACGATTCCCTACGTCGCCGTTGCCACCGACCTGGTGCGGCAGCGCGAGGTGTGGCTCACGCGCGGCAAGCTGTTCGACGCGATCCGCGCGTCGATCGCCATCCCGATGGTGTTCACGCCGCACGTGTTCGACGGCCGCGAGCTGGTGGACGGCGGCCTGCTTTCGCCGGTTCCCATCGCCGCCACCCGTGCGATGCGCGCCGACCGCGTGATCGCGGTGGACGTGAACGGCCCGGTGAGCTGGGCCAACCCGGGCCTGGAGCCAAGGCACGAGGAAATGGCGGCCGGCCACGGCAGCGACGACGGCGCCGGGTCGCCCGATGACGACGGCCCCGCCACGTTGCGCGAACGCATGGCCGCGATCTGGGAAGGACTGGCGAAGTCCGGCAATGGCAACGCCAAGCCCGAGAAGAGCCGCGGCGTGATGGACCTGATGTCCCGCTCGCTCGACACCATGCAGGCGCACATGTCGCGCGTGCAGCTGGCCCAGGACCCGCCCGACCTGCTGATCCAGATCTCCCGCGAAACCGCCACCTTCTACGAGTTCTGGCGCGCCGCCGAACTCGTCGAAAAAGGCCGCGAAGCCGCCGAAAAAGCCCTCGACGCCGCCCGCCTGTGAATCAAATGAACCAGGTTCATTTGATTCACTGGAAGCCGGGTTGGCCGAGTTGTGACGGGAACTGCGGCACGCGCTGCAGCTTCGCTGGGTCGTAGCCGTAGGCGGCGAACTTCGCGCGAAGTTGCTGGTACTGCGCGTCGTCCATCGCCTGCTCGCGGGCGAAGATCCAGGCCAGGTTGCGCTTGGGGTGCCCGATCAGGGCCCAGGAATAGTCCGGGGCGACTTCGAGGATGAGGTAATCCGCCTTCACCAGCCCGCCGAAGAACGCGATCTTCCACTGCGCGTTGTTGGTGCCCGGCACCACCGTGGCGACGCCGTTCATCGTCTTCTCGGGCTTGTCGAAGGCCTTGCGGTAGGCATAGACGTTGCCGATGCGGCCGTCCGGGCGCAGGTCGTAGATGTCGGCGGTGGCCAGCTTCCCGTTCTCGGCGAAGTAGGGAATGTTCGCGATCACCCACCAGCGGCCCATGTAGCGGTCCAGGTCGACGACGGCGTTGGTGGTCAGGGGCGGCATGGCGGTTCCTCCGGTGCTGGCGCAGGCGGCGAGCAGCAGCAGGCCGGGCAGGAGCAGTAACAGCGCGGCGCGGCGCATGGCGTGCCTCCGTTTGGGATGTGCCCCGAGGCTGCGCCCCCCTTCCTGAAGCTGGCGTCAAAGCGAGCCCCTGTAGGAGGGACTTCAGTCCCGAACATCCCACCGGGACCAATCTCGACCCGTGAGACACCGCCCCGGCACGCTCTCCCCACGCCCACCGGAGATCGCCCGCATGCCCCGCCTCCAAGCCCTCGCCGCCCGCCCCGAACCCGTCGACCCGGTGCTCGCCCGCCTGCTCTGGCAGTGGCTGGCGCTGGGCCTGTTCGCCATCGCCGGGCTGGCGATGTTCCGCGGCCAGGTCCCGGGCGCGCTGGCCTTCTGGCTGCTCGCGGCCCCCGTCACCGCCCTGCTCACGCTGTATCGCCAGGTCCTGGCGACGGCGCGCCTCGTCCGCGCCACGCCACGCCGCCGCCCCCAGCCAATGAACCAGGTTCATTCGCGGACGCGGGGCCAGGCCAGGAACCCGGCGCCGCGCTATCGGCTCAGTCGCGGACGCCGAGCCGCTTCCGCTCCAGCCGCCGCAGGAACTCCGACATGATGCGGCGGTAAAGGTCCTCGCCCAGGTAGGCGTCTTCCACGCCGGCATCGATGCTCGGGTTGTCGTTGACCTCGATGATGACGGTGCGGTCCTTCACCACCTTCAGGTCCACGCCGTACAGCCCGTTGCCGATGGCATTGCTGGCGCGCGTGGCCAGGCGCACCACTTCCGACGGCGCCTCGCGGATCGGCAGCGTCTTGAAGCCGCCGGACCGCACCGTGCCCTTGGCCGCGCCCGCCTTGGGTGCGTGGTCGTAGATCTGCCAGTGCCCGCGCGACATGAAGTACTGGCAGGCGTACAGCGGCTCGCCGTCCAGCACGCCGACGCGCCAGTCGAACTCGGTGTACAGGTATTCCTGCGCCAGCAGCAGCGCCGTCTGCTGGAACAGCTGGTCGGCGGCGGCGCGCAGCTGCTCGACCGTCTCGACCTTGTGGATGCCGCGGGAGAACGACCCATCCGGGATCTTCAGCACGATCGGCAGCCCCAGCAGGTCGGGGAGGGCGGCCAGTTTCTTCGCATCGTCGCGGAACACGATCTCGGTGCGCGGCGTCGGCAGCTTGCGGCTGCGCAGCCGGTCGTTGAGATAGATCTTGTTGGTGCAGCGAAGGATCGACACCGGGTCGTCCATCACCACCATGTCCTCGCGGTCGGCGCGGTGCGCGAAGCGGTAGGTGTGGTTGTCGATGGCGGTGGTTTCGCGGATGAACAGCGCGTCGTACTCCGCCAGCCGCGCGAAGTCGCGCTTTCCGATCGGGTCCACCTCGATGTCCAGCTCCTTGCCCGCCTCGATGAACTGCTTGAGCGCCTTCTTGTTCGACGGCGGCATCACCTCGTTCGGGTCCTGCAGCATCGCGAGGTCGTAGCGGTACTTGCGCCGCGCCCGCGGCTTGCGCCACAGCTTGCGGCTGAAGGCGTCGAGCGCGTTGGCGAAGGCGTCCTCCTGGTCGTCCGACAGCGTGTGCAGGCCGGCCGGCTTGATCGCCGCGATCTGCCACACGCGCTGGCGCTCGAACTCGATCCTCAGCACGGGGCAGGGGAAGGTCTCGAACACCTGCTGGGCCAGGTCCTCCAGCGGCGCGTAGTTGGTGCGGCCGAAGTAGACCAGCAGCCCGAAGTCGCTGGCGTCGCGCGAACCTTCGGGCAGGAACTTGCCCAGCTGCGTGTTCAGGTCCTCGATGTCGATGCCATAAAGCGAGCGGCGGCGCAGGTCGTTGATGGTGCGCACACTGGGAATCACCTTGTGCCCGCGCGCCTCGGCCAGCAGGGAGACGTAGTAGCCGGTGCCCATGTACTTGTAGCTGCGGCACAGGTTGATCACCTGGGTGCGTTCGCCCTCGGCGCCGACATCGCCGCGCAGGTAGTCGGCGGCGGCCACCACGTTGTCGGAAGGGTAATACGAGCCCCAGTCGGAGGGCTTTTCGACGACGATGACAAGGCGGCTCATGGCGGTAGCGCGGCGCGGGGGTGGCGCGAGTGTGAGCCTTCCCGCGAACCTTGGATAGACTGGCCCGATGCCGCCGCCCCTCCGCCTCCGCACCGCCCGCGCCGCCGACCTGCCGGCGCTGCTGGCGCTGGAGCAGACCTTCCCGGGCGACCGGATGTCGGCGCGGCAGTTCCGCCACCACCTGGCCAGCCCGCGGGCCCGCTGGCGGGTGGCCGAGGCGGGCGGGCGGCTGCTCGGCTACGCGCTGGTCCTGCTGCGCCGCGACAGCGACCGCGCCCGGCTCTACTCGATCGCGGTGGACCCGGCCGCCCGCGGCCAGGGCCTTGGCCGGCGCCTGCTGGCCGCCGCTGAAAAAGACGCCGCCCGCGCCGGCCGCACCGCCATGACACTGGAAGTCCGCCAGGACAACCCCGCCGCCAACGCGCTCTACCAGTCCGCCGGCTACCGCCGCCTGGCCGCTCTCCCGGCCTACTACGAAGACGGCGCCCCAGGCTGGCGCTACATCAAGCGCACCACCCCAAATGAACCCGGTTCATTTGCCAGAAGCAGCAAATGAACCGGGTTCATTTGGGGTGGGGACCGTGACTTTGGGCCTACGGCGGGTTCACGAGGGGGCGTGGTAGCGTCCGGGGCTTGCCTCACTTCCGGGGAACCACCCAATGCGCCTGACCACCCTCGCCTGGCTCACCGCCGGCGCGCTCTCCCTCTCGCTGCCCGCCGCGGGCCAGAATCCGACCATGCACACCACTCCCGACGACCCGCACCTCTGGCTCGAAGACGTCGAGGGCAAGGAAGCGTTGGACTGGGTCCGCGCCCGCAACGCCGTCTCCGAGAAGCAGCTCGCCGGCGACCCCGGCTTCGAGGCGCTGCGCACGAGCCTGCTCGAGGTCCTCGACTCCGACGCGCGCATCCCCTACGTCGGCAAGATGGGCGACTACTACTACAACTTCTGGCGCGACAAGAAGAACCCGCAGGGCGTCTGGCGCCGCACCACCCTGGCCGAGTACCGAAAGGACGCGCCGCAGTGGGAAGTGCTGCTCGACATCGACGCGCTGGGCAAGGCCGAGGGCGTGAACTGGGTCTGGGGCGGCGCCGACTGCCTGCGTCCTGAGTACGACCGCTGCCTGGTCTCGCTCTCGCGCGGCGGCGCCGACGCCGACGTGACCCGCGAGTTCGACGTCTCCGACAAGGCCTTCGTCGAAGGCGGCTTCTCCCGCCCCGAGGCCAAGGGCCAGATGGGCTGGATCGACATCGACACCGTCTACATCGGTACCGACTTCGGTCCCGGTTCGATGACCAGCTCGGGCTACCCGCGCATCGCCAAGGAGTGGAAGCGCGGCACGCCGATGGCCGAGGCCAAGGTCGTGTTCGAAGGCCAGGACGAAGACATCTCGGTTGGCGCCTACCGCGACGACACCCCGGGCTACGAGCGCGACTGGGTCTACCGTGGCCTGACCTTCTACACCAGCGAACTCTACCTGCGCGGCAAGGACGGCGGCCTCACCAGGCTCGACCTGCCCGACGGCGCCCAGAAGGGCGCCTTCCGCGAATGGCTGAGCGTCGAGCTGCGCCAGCCCTGGACCGTCGGCGGCAAGGAGCACGCGGCCGGCAGCCTGCTCGCGATCCGCCTCGACGATTTCCTGAAGGGCGACCGCGACTTCGACGTGCTGTTCGCGCCGACCGCCAACACCTCGCTGGCCAGCAGCAGCGTCACCAAGGACCACGTGTTCCTGAACGTGCTCGAGGACGTCAAGAACCGCATCTACGTGCTCACGCCGGGCAAGGACGGCTGGAAGCGCGAGCCGCTGGTCGGCGCGCCGGCCTTCGGCACCGTCGGCATCAGCGCGGTGGACGCGGACGAGTCCAACGACTACTTCATGACCGTCACCGACTACCTGACCCCGACCTCGCTGCTGATGGGCACCGTCGGCAAGAAGCCGGAAACCCTGAAGCAGCTGCCGGCCTTCTTCGACGCCAGCCAGCACGAGATCAACCAGCACTTCGCCACCAGCAAGGACGGCACGAAGGTCCCGTACTTCATGGTCTCGCGCAAGGACCTGCCGCTCGACGGCGACAACCCGACCTTGCTCTACGGCTACGGCGGCTTCGAGGTCTCGCTGACCCCGGGCTACTCGGCCGGCGTCGGCCGCGCCTGGCTGGCCGATGGCGGCGTGTACGTGGTCGCCAACATCCGCGGCGGCGGCGAGTACGGCCCGCGCTGGCACCAGGCCGCGCTCAAGGAAAACCGCAACAAGGCCTACGAGGACTTCGCGGCCGTGGCCGAGGACCTGATCGCCCGCAAGGTCACCCGCCCCGCGCGCCTGGGCATGCAGGGTGGCAGCAACGGCGGCCTGCTGATGGGCAACATGACCGTGATGTACCCGCAGCTGTTCGGCGCCGTGGTCTGCCAGGTGCCGCTGCTGGACATGCAGCGCTACCACAAGCTGCTGGCCGGCGCGTCCTGGATGGCCGAGTACGGCGATCCGGACAGGCCGGAGGAGTGGGCCTTCCTGCGCAAGTACTCGCCGTACCACAACGTCGGCAAGGACGTGGACTACCCGCCGGTGCTGTTCACCACCTCCACCCGCGACGACCGCGTGCACCCGGGCCACGCCCGCAAGATGATGGCGCTGATGGAGTCGCAGGGCCACGACGTGACCTACTACGAGAACATCGAGGGCGGCCACGGCGGCGCCGCCAACAACGCCCAGTCGGCCTACATGGGCGCGCTGGCCTACACCTTCCTCAAGCAGAAGCTGTTCAAGGACAACTGAGATGACCACCCGCCTGCTGCCCTTCGCCGCGAGCCTGCTCGCCGTCGCCCTGGCCGGCTGCTACTCGCCGCCGGCCGAGCCGGAGGCGGGCACCGACGCCGCCACCGTCGCCCCGGCCGTCCGCTCGCCGAGCGCGCTGGCCGAGCTGCCGCCCGCGCCCGTCGCCGCCACCAAGCCCTACGAAGTCAAGGCCCCGCACGGCGCGGCCCGCAACGACGAGTACTACTGGCTGCGCGACGACAAGCGCGAGGACCCGGAGATGCTCGCCTACCTCAACGCCGAGAACGCCTACACCGACGCGGTGCTGCAGCCGCTCGAGGCGCTGGAGGAAACCCTCTACAACGAGCTGGTCGGCCGGGTTAAGCAGGACGATTCCTCGGTGCCGTACTTCGAGGACGGCTACTGGTACTACACCCGCTTCGAGACCGGCAAGGAATATCCCATCTACGCCCGCCGCAAGGGCAGCATGGATGCCGAGGAGCAGGTGCTGTTCGAGGTGAACGAGCTCGCCGCCGGCAAGAGCTTCTACCAGATCGGCACCTACGAGATCAGCCCCGACGACCGCCTGGTGGCCTACGCCGAGGACACCAACGGCCGTCGCCAGTACACCGTGCGCATCAAGGACCTGGCCACCGGCGAGCTGCTGCCCGACGTGATCACCGGCGTCTCGGCCAACCTGATGTGGGGCGACGACGGCCGCACGCTCTATTTCGTCGAGAACGACCCGACCACCCTGCTCACCAAGCGCGTGAAGGCACACGTTCTCGGTGGCGACGTGGCGAAGGCGAAGCTGGTGTACGAGGAGGCCGACGAGACCTTCTACATGGGCATCGGCCGCACCCGCTCCGACGACTACCTGTGCATCAGCGTCTCCAGCACCGTCTCGTCCGAGATGCGCTGCACCGAGGCCGACGCGCCGGGCGAGTTCAAGGTGTTCGCGCCGCGGCAGCGCGATTTCGAGTACAACGCCGACCACTACGACGGCCGCTGGGTGGTGCACACCAACTGGGACGCCACCAACTTCCGCGTCATGACCCTGGCCGACGGCCAGCCCTGGGGCGACCGCGGCCAGTGGCAGGAGCTGGTGCCGCATTCGCAGGACGTGCTGATCTCCGGCGTCACCCTGTTCAAGGGCTTCATGGCGATCGGCGAGCGTTCGGGCGGCCTGCAGCGCGTGCGCATCCGCCACGACGACGGCAAGGAAGAGTTCGTGCAGGCCGAGGAGAGCGCCTACGCGATGGGCGTGTCGGTCAACGCCGAACCCGAGACCGACTGGCTGCGCTACACCTACACCTCGCTCACCACCCCGGCCAGCACGTTTGAAGTGAACGTGCGCACCGGCGAGCGCAAGCTGCTCAAGGAGCAGCCGGTGCTGGGCGGCTTCGACAAGGCCAACTACGTCACCGAGCGCCTCTGGGCCACGGCCCGCGACGGCACGAAGGTGCCGGTGTCGGTGCTCTACCGCAAGGGCTTCGAGAAGAACGGCCAGGCCGCGCTTTACCAGTACTCGTACGGCTCCTACGGCAACAGCTCGGACCCGGGCTTCAACGCCAACGTGATCAGCCTGGTGGACCGCGGCGCGGTGTATGCCGTGGCCCACATCCGCGGTGGCCAGGAAATGGGCCGGCAGTGGTACGAGGACGGCAAGCTGCTCAACAAGGTCAATACCTTCACCGATTTCATCGACGTCACCGACTTCCTGGTCAAGGAAGGCTATGCCGCGCCCGACCGCGTGGCGGGCATGGGCGGCAGCGCCGGCGGCCTGCTGATGGGCGCGGTGGCCAACATGGCGCCGGAAAAGTACAAGGTGCTGGTGGCGCACGTGCCGTTCGTCGACGTGGTGACGACCATGCTGGACGAGTCGATCCCGCTCACTACCAATGAGTTCGACGAGTGGGGCAACCCGAAGGACCCGGTGTTCTACGACTACATGCTGTCGTACTCGCCGTACGACCAGGTCGCGGCCAAGGACTACCCGGCGCTGCTGGTCACCACCGGCCTGTGGGATTCGCAGGTGCAGTACTTCGAGCCGGCCAAGTGGGTCGCCCGCCTGCGCGCGAAGAAGACCGATGGCAATCCGCTGCTGTTCCGCACCAACATGGAAGCCGGCCACGGCGGCAAGTCCGGCCGCTTCCAGCGCTACCGCGAGCGGGCCGAGGAATATGCGTTCGTGCTGGACCAGCTGGGGCTTGTGCAGCAGTAAGTGTTTGAACGCGGATCAAGGCGGATGGACGCCGATCAAAGCGGATGAAGCGGTTTGATTTCTTGAGGGGCTTCCCGGCGACGGGGAGCCCCTTTCCTTTTTTGGCCAGTTACCACCCCGCCTGGTCCAGCAGGGCCGCGGTGGCGGGGTCGGCGGGTTTGGCGACGAGGCCGCCGCGGGGGTTTACGTAGACCTGGTAGGTCGCGCCGTCGAGCATGGGCAGGTAGGCGGCGCTGCCCCAGCGGGCGTCGGCGATCGGCAGGTTGGCCAGCCAGCGCTGGCGGAACTCCCAGAAGTCCCAGTCGCCGCGCAGGTCGTGCACGCTGCGCTCGGCGGTGAGCTCCTGCTTCGGGTCACCGTAGCGGCCCGACAGGCGTTCGAAGCGATGGACCGGCGGCACGCCCGCCAGCTGGCCGGGCAGGGTCCAGCGGATGACGCGGGCATCGAGCTGCCATTCGTCGCCGAGCAGTTCCAGCGTGCGCGGCGCCTCGTCGCCCAGCACCAGCGTGGCTTCGTAGCGCTGCGGTGCGAGCTGGCGCAGGCTGATGGTCGCCGCCGGCACGTCTTCCAGCAGCCAGGCGTACTGGCGCAGCAGGCCGCCCAGGCCGGCCAGGCCCAGGGCCACCAGCACCAGCAGCGTGCCGACGCCGCGCAGCAGCCACTTGCCGCCGCCGCGGGTCTTGCGTGTCCAGGCCACCACGCCCACCAGGAAAAGCACCGCCGCCACCGCCCACAGCCAGGCCGAAATCGCCATCGTCCACCCCACGCGCCAGAACCTGCCCCGGACTATACTCGCGCCATGAAGACGACCCGCCTCGCCCTGCTGCTGTTGAGCCTCGTCCTGGTCGCCGCCTGCGGCACCAAGGGCGACCTGGTGCCGCCCCCGGCGGACGCGCCGCCCGCCAAGGCCGAAACGCCCGCGGCATGAGTGCGTCCCGCCCGCTGCATTTCTCGAAGATGCATGGCGCCGGCAACGACTTCGTCGTGATCGACCTGCGCGGCGGCCAGCCCGCCCCGCCCGCGGCGCTGGTGCGCACGCTGGGCGACCGCCACTTCGGCGTCGGCTTCGACCAATTGCTCACCATCGAGGACACCGACGTCCCCGGCTGCGTCGCGCGCTACCGCATCTGGAACGGCGACGGCTCGCCCGCGCAGCAGTGCGGCAACGGCGCCCGCTGCGTCGCCGCCTGGCTGCGGCGCGACGGCGCGGCCACCGGCCCGCGCTTCCACATGGACAGCCCCGCGGGCGTGATCGACGTCGAGTGCCTGCCTGAGGGCCGCTATTCGCTGGGCATGGGCCGGCCGGTGTTCGCGCCGGCGAAGGTTCCGTTCCACGCCGCGACCGACGCGCCCGTGCACGTGCTGGCGGTCGAAGGCAGCCCGCTGCGCTTCGGCGTGGCATCGATGGGCAACCCGCACGCCGTGATCGAGGTCGACGGCGTGGACGCGGCGCCGGTGCACCGGCTGGGCCCGGCGCTGCAGGCGCGGCCGGAGTTCCCCGAAGGCGTCAACGTCGGCTTCGCGCAGGTGATGGCGCGCGAACGCATCCGCCTGCGCGTGTTCGAGCGCGGCGCCGGCGAAACCCTGGCCTGCGGCAGCGGCGCCTGCGCCGCGGTCGCGGTGCTGGTGCGCCAGGGCCGCGTGGATCGCGCGGTGCAGGTGGAGCTGCCGGGTGGCACGCTGGCGATCACCTGGCCCGCCGACGACGCGCCGATCACCATGGCCGGACCTGCCACCTTCGTGTTCGAGGGCGAATTCGCCGTCGCCACGCCATAATGCCGGCATCGCCCGGAACGACCCGCCGTACGAGAGGCCCCCGATGATCGAAGAGAAGAACGAGCGCCTGAGCGCCCACGAGGTGGCGACCTTCCTGCGCCGCCACCCGAAGTTCCTGGGCCAGTTCCCGGACCTGGCGCTGTCGCTGGTGGTGCCCAAGGACGAAGGCCAGGCCGCCTCGCTGGCCAGCTACCAGCTCGACGTGCTGCGCGACAAGAACCGCGAGCTCACCCGGCGCCTGAACGAGCTCTACGCCAACGCGCAGGAGAACGAGCGCCTGACCGTGCGCACGCACCAGCTGAGCCTGGCGCTGATGCGCGCCGGCTCCGCGGCCGACACGCTCAAGGCGATGGTGGCGGTGCTGGGCGAGGACTTCCAGGGCGAGATCGTGCGGGTGGTGCTGTTCAAGCCGGTCGCGGGCCTGCAGGCCGAGTGGCTGCAGGTGGTGGGCGAGGCCGATCCGGCGCTGGTGCCGTTCCGCGATTTCCTGGCCGGCAACGAGCCCATTTGCGGGCGCCTGAACCAGGACAAGCTGGCGCTGCTGTACGGGGACGACCAGGCCCGCGCCGCCTCCGCAGTGCTGCTGCCGCTGCCGGGCGTGGGCATGCTCAGCGTCGGCAGTTCGGATGCCAACCGGTTCTTCCCGGGCATGGGCACGCTGTTCCTGCGCCTGATGTCGGAAGCCCTGGTCACCGCGCTGGGCCGCTACGCGCGCGACTGATGCCGTGAGCGCCGACGCGCCGCTGCAGCCGGGCATCGAGGCCTTCCTTGGCTACCTCGCGGTGGAGCGGCGGCTGTCGGCGAACACGCTGGACGCCTACCGCCGCGACCTTGGCGACCTGGCCACGTGGATGGACGCGCAGGGCCTCACCGACTGGCGCCGGCTGAAGCAGGAAGCGCTGCGCAGCTACGTCGCCGGCGCGCACCGGCGCGGCCTGTCGGGCAAGAGCCTGCAGCGGCGGCTGTCGGCGGTGCGCAGCTTCTACCGGCATTTGAACCGCAGCGAGAGTTCGGAGCTGAACCCGGCGCTGGGCCTGCGCGCGCCGAAGTCGCCGCGCAAGCTGCCGCAGGTGCTGGATGCCGACGAGATGACGCGGCTGGTGGAAGTGCCCACCGACGGCCCCGAAGGGCTGCGCGACCGGGCGATGCTGGAGCTGTTCTATTCCTCGGGCCTGCGGCTTTCCGAACTGTGCGGGCTGCGCTGGAGTGCACTCGACCTGGCCGATGGCCTGGTGACCGTGCTCGGCAAGGGTGGCAAGAGCCGCGTGGTGCCGGTCGGAAGCCATGCGCGCGATGCGCTGCAGGCCTGGCGCGAGGCGTCTTCGCCGGGGATCGGTGCGCACGTGTTCCCGGGACGCAGCGGCGGGCCGGTCAGCCCGCGCACCGTGCAGCAGCGCCTGCGCAAGCTGGCGATGCAGCAGGGCCTGTTCAAGCGCGTGCATCCGCACCTGCTGCGCCACAGCTTCGCCAGCCACGTGCTCGAGTCCAGCGGCGACCTGCGCGGCGTCCAGGAACTGCTCGGCCACGCCGACATCGCCACCACCCAGATCTACACCCACCTCGACTTCCAGCACCTGGCCAAGGTCTACGACGCCGCCCACCCCCGCGCCCGCCGCAAAAACAAATGAACCAGGTTCATTTGTTTTTGGCTTTCCCTAGCGGGAAAGGGCGGCTGCTTCGAGCGCGGCCAGGTAGGCTGCCCAGCGTTGGTCGTGCTCGCGGCCCAGCTGGTGCAGCAGGCTCCAGCTGAAGATGCCGGTCTCGTGGCCGTCGTCGAAGCGCAGCAGCACGCCGTAGTTCCCCATCGGTTCGATCGCGCGCACGTTGACGTTGCGCTTGCCGGCCACCAGCACCTTCTGGCCGGGACCGTGGCCCTGCACCTCGGCGCTGGGGGATTCCACCCGCAGGTACTCGCAGGGCAGGCGGAAGCGGCTGCCGTCGTCGAAGGCGACTTCGAGGGCGTGCGAGGCGCGGTGCAGGATCAGGTCGGTGGGGCGGGGCGTGCTCATGCCGCCATGTTACGGCCCGCGCAGCTGTTCGCGCAGGCCGGCCAGCTTCTGCAGGCGAGCCCGCGCCAGGGTGCAGCGCCGGAGACCATACAGGCCGATGATCGGGATCAGCACCAGGTTGGCCAGGGTGGCGCCAACCAGGCCACCGATCTGGTCGTCGGACCACATCGCCTGCATGCCCACCAGCATCACCCCGTAGACCAGCACCCAGATCCCCAGCACCGACCACAGGCCCAGTCGCCAGTAGTGCAGGGTGGTCGTGCAGCGACGGGACTCCACGTCGACCAGCGCCTCCACGTCCAGCCCGGATTCGCTCCACTCGCGACGGCGCAGCCAGATCACGTAGGCCTGGTAGGGCACGATCAGCAGGGCCAGGCCGCCGAACAGCCAGGTTTCCATCGGCGTGGCATCCGGCTGGAAGGCGATCCAGCCCACCAACAGCACCGTCAGGGCGGCGAACAGCGTCTCGAGCACCAGCATGCCGCGCAAGCGCCGGCCCTGCTGCGCCGCCTCGGCGCGCAGCGCGTCGACGTCGATGGTCGGCACCGCCTGGCCGCGCCAATCCGAGCCCATCGCGTCCCAATCCTTCATCGGCCCGTTCATGCGGCGTCTCCCAGCCATTCGTTGAGTTGCCGGCGCGCGCGCGACAGGCGCTGCGTCACCGTGTTCTCCTCCAGCTTCAGGGTGTCGCCGATCTCGCGCTGCGAGAACCCTTCCAGCGCCAGCACCACCACCTGGCGCTGCCCGAGCGGCAGCGCCCGCACCGCGGCCAGCAGGTCCTTCCGGCGCTGGTGCGCCTGGGCGTGCTGGAAGGGGTTGGCGTCGGGGTCGGCGTGCTCGTCGTGCAGTTCGTCGCCGCGGGCGCGCTTCTCGCGGGCCAGGTGGTCGATGGCGCGGTTGTGGGCGACCCGGGCCAGGAAGGTGCGCAGCGAAGCGTCGCCGCGCCAGCTCGCCAGGGCCTTCCAGACCGCCAGGCTGATTTCCTGCAGCAGGTCGTCGCGGCGCGCGGGTTCGGACTCGTAGCTGCCGGCGATGCGGGCCAGCATCGGCCCGTGTTCACGCAGCACGGCTTCTATGTCGGGCGTGGCCAGGGGCATGGCGGACTCGGCGCGGGAGGGACTGGGGGCAAGGGCGGCGGCGGGCATGTCGGTTTCCATCCGGTCTTGAACCCATAGTCCGGGCCGCCCGCGAAAACCTGACATCCGGCCAAAAAATGAACCGGGTTCATTTTTTACAGGATGTAGCGGCTGAGGTCGGGGTCCTGGACGGCGTCGCCCAGCTGGGCGTCGACCATGGCGCGGTCGACCATCAGGGACAGGCCGCCCTTGTCGGGGGCCTCGAAACTCAGTTTCTCCAGCAGCTTCTCCAGGACGGTGTGCAGGCGGCGCGCGCCGATGTTCTCCTGCCGCTCGTTGACCAGGAAGGCGATCTCGGCCAGGCGGTCGATGGCGCCCGCGTCGAAGCCGATGTTCACGCCCTCGGTGGCCAGCAGCGCCATGTACTGGCGCACCAGCGCGTTCTTCGGCTCGGTCAGGATGCGCTTGAAGTCCTGCTGGCTCAGCGCGCCCAGCTCCACCCGGATCGGGAAGCGGCCCTGCAGCTCCGGGATCAGGTCCGACGGCTTGGCCAGGTGGAAGGCGCCCGAGGCGATGAACAGGATGTGGTCGGTGCGCACCACGCCGTACTTGGTGCTCACCGTGCTGCCCTCGACCAGCGGCAGCAGGTCGCGCTGCACGCCCTCGCGGCTGACGTCGCCGCCGCCGATCGCGTCCTTGCGCTTGGCCACCTTGTCGATCTCGTCGATGAAGACGATGCCGTTCTGCTCGCAGGCTTCGATCGCCTTGACGCGGATGTCGTCCTCGTTCACCAGCTTGCCGGCCTCTTCCTCGACCAGCAGCGGGCGCGCCACCTTCACCGCCAGGCTGCGCGCCTGCGCCTTGCCGCCGCCCAGGTTCTGGAACATCGCCCGCAGCTGCTGGCCCATTTCCTCCATGCCGGGCGGCGTCATGATGTCCATGCCGCCCGGGGCCTGGCTGAGCTCGAGCTCGATCTCGCGATCGTCCAGTTCGCCGGCGCGCAGCTGGCGGCGCAGCTTGGCGCGGGTTTCGTTGTCGCCGTCGGCCGGGGCCTCGACCGCGAAGCCGGGTCCGCGGCGCCGCGGCAGCAGTGCATCCAGGATGCGGTCCTCCGCACGCTCTTCGGCCTGGGTGCGCACGCGCGCCTTGGCCTGCTCGCGGAACATCTTCACCGCGCCATCGGCCAGGTCGCGGATGATCTGCTCGACGTCCTTGCCGACGTAGCCGACCTCGGTGAAGCGCGTCGCTTCCACCTTTACGAACGGCGCGTTGGCCAGTGCCGCCAGCCGGCGCGCGATCTCGGTCTTGCCGACGCCGGTGGGGCCGATCATCAGGATGTTCTTGGGCATCACCTCGTCGCGCATGGCCGGATCGAGCTGCATGCGGCGCCAGCGGTTGCGCAGGGCGATGGCCACGGCGCGCTTGGCCTCGTTCTGGCCGATGATGTAGCGGTCGAGCTCGCCGACGATCTCGCGGGGGGTCAGTTCGGACATCAGAGTTCCTCGATCACGAGGTTGCGGTTGGTGTAGATGCAGATGTCGCCGGCCACGTTGAGCGAGGCCTCGGCGATGGCGCGGGCCTCGAGCTCGGTGTGCTGCAGCAGGGCGCGCGCCGCGGCCAGCGCATAGGGGCCGCCGGAGCCGATCGCCACCAGCCCGTCCTCGGGCTCGATCACGTCGCCGTTGCCGCTGATGATCAGCGAGCTGTCCTTGTCGGCTACCGCCAGCAGCGCCTCGAGCTTGCCCAGGCGCCGGTCGGTGCGCCATTCCTTGGCCATCTCGACCGCGGCGCGCAGCAGGTGGCCGTTGTGCTGGCCCAGCTTGGCCTCGAACACCTCGAACAGCGTGAAGGCATCGGCCGCTGCGCCGGCGAAACCCGCCAGCACCTTGCCCTCGGCCAGGCGCCGCACCTTGCGCGCGTTCGACTTCATCACCGTGTGGCCAAGGGTGACCTGGCCATCGCCGGCCACCACGACGCGGTCGCCGCGCCGGACGGAGAGGATGGTGGTGGCGTGGAAAACGTTCGGGTCCATGCGGGCTCCTGGTCGTGAACCCCAGTTCTGGGGTCGGCCCCGTCGAAGGACAAGCGCCGCTCCCCCTGTAGGAGGGGCGGCTACAGGAGGGCCAGCAGGGCCTCGGTGGGGCGGCCAATGACGGCGCGGGTGGCCGACTCCAGCACCGGCCGCTCGATCAGCCGCGGATTCGCGGCCAGCAGGGCGGCCCATTCGGCGGCCGGGCGTTCATCCTGCGGTGACAAGCCGAGGGTCGCGGCCTCGTCCTCCTTGAACCTCACCAGCCGGCGCGGGTCGCCGCCCAGCCTGGCCAGCAGGGCCAGCACGGCGGCGGGCGAGGGCGGCTCGGCCAGGTAGAGCACGGTCTCGGGGGTGACGCCGCGGGAGGCCAGCAGCGCCAGCCCCTCGCGGGACTTGCTGCAGCGCGGGTTGTGCCAATAGCGAAGGGTTTGCATGCGTGAATGATGTCATGGCGCCGGCGGTGCGATAATCCCGACCATGGACAAGACCCCCGAAAGCGGCACCACCCACTTCGGCTTCCGCGACGTGCCGGTGGCCGAGAAGAAGAAGCTGGTCGGCCAGGTGTTCAGCTCGGTCGCGCAGCAGTACGAC
>LNFM01003422.1_pt1 | contig 31237 bp, 32 predicted proteins | sample 596031 | NCBI WGS metagenome assembly LNFM01 (sample SAMN04254537, study PRJNA301005) | activated carbon metagenome | isolation source: dual media filters at the Ann Arbor, Michigan drinking water treatment plant | place: USA: Ann Arbor | reverse complement strand
TCCAAGTCCCGCGCCACATCGCGCGCGCTCAGATCCTGCGCAATCGTGCAGCGGAGGCTTAAGGTAGTGCCATGGGGCCATGCCCGCGAAAGCGCTGGTTCCGGTTGAAGCGTTTCCATGCGCTAGCCGCTTTCGGGGCCCTGGGCCCCTCCTACAACACCGTTGCTTCGATCAACGCCGGTGTGTGTGCTGCGAAATGCAAGAGCGGCCCATCACGGCCCCTCCCGATTGCACGGCGCCAGCGTCTCCGCCAGCGCATCGAGGAACACGCGGGTCCGCGTCGGCATCAGGCGGCGACCAGGGAAGACCGCCCACGCCGTCGCGTGACCCAGCGTCCACTCGGGCAGGACCCGCACCAACGCTCCCGATTCCACGTAGGGCCCCACGAAGAAATCGTTGCCGGACGTGACCCCGGCCCCGGCGAGTGCGAGGCGCATCAGGACATCGGGGGAGTTCGCGACGGTACGTTGCGGCAATTCGCCCGCCCACCGCTCTGCCGCTGCGCCCGTTCCCCGCGTCAGGTGCCATGCCGAATCGTCGCCGGCGCGGGAGAGGATCTTCAGCGCATGCATGCCGGTCAGCGCCTCCGGCGTGGTCGGTTCGCCGTGGGCCTGGAGATACCCGGGCGAGGCGTACAGGCCGATCTCGAACAAGGCCACGCGGCGCGCCGCGAGTTGGGAGTCCTCGGGTAGCTCGCCCATCCGCAGCGCCAGATCGAAGTTCTCGCCGATGAGATCCACGCGGCGCGGCGAGAGGTCCATCTCGAGGATCACCATCGGGAAGTCCGCCACGAATCTCGTGAGCATCCCCGTCAGTGCAAGCACCGCGAGGTCGCCGGGCATCGACACGCGCAGTCGGCCGCTCGGCATGGCCTGACGGTGCTGGGCGAGCGCCAGGGCGCCGTCCACTTCGGCGGCGAGTGCGCGTGCATGGACGAGCACGCTCAGGCCGAACTCCGTCAGGGCGAGCTTGCGGGTCGAGCGCTGCAGCAGCTTCTCCCCGAGACGCTTCTCGAGTGCCGCAAGACGCCGCGAGACCGTGGACTTCGGCAGACGGACACGCTCCGCAGCCCGGGTGAAACTGCCTGCCTCGATCACACGGGCGAAGAGCAGGAGGTCGGAGGCGTCGGGTTCCATGGAGCCACTCATTGTTCCGCTGATGGAACGATCATATCCATGGCGACGCCTTCCGACCATCGACGACCGGCAATACAGTGCCTCCATCGCAACGTTTTCTGGAGAGCAGCATGAACGTCCTGCAAGTGAACTCGAGCGCACGCTCCCTCATCGAGGGCGCGGGCTCCCACTCCACCCGCCTCGCGAACGAACTGGTGGCTGGCCTGATGTCGTCGAACCCCGCGGCGCGCGTCATCGTTCGTGACCTCGCGCAGCAACCGCATCCGACCCTCGACGAGGAGGCCCTCCAGGCGCTCTTCACACCGGAGAGCCAGCGGACACCGGCCCAGGCTGCGCGCGTGGCGCTCGACGACGCATTGATCGCCGAGATCCAGGCGGCGGACGTCGTCGTCATCGCGGCGCCCATGTACAACTTCGGCGTGAGCACGCAGTTGAAGAACTGGATCGACGCGATCGCCCGGGCGCGCGTCACGTTCCGCTACACCGATCGTGGGGTCGAAGGCTTGCTCAAGGGGAAGACGGTTCATCTGGTCCTGACCCGCGGGGGCGTGCACCGCGATCAACCGAGCGACACGATGGTGCCGTACCTCCGCACGGTGCTCGGATTCCTCGGCATGACCGACCTCCGGTTCGTGTACGCCGAGGGGCTCGCGATGGGCCCCGATGCCGAAGCGGCCGGCCTCGCGCGGGCCCGCGAGGACATCGCACAGATCACCGGGATTGCGCAGCCGATGGAAGCCTGAGACTCTTTTCGCAAAGGAGAACAACCATGACGACAGACACCCTCGACACGACCGTCACCGCACCTCGCACCGTCGAGCGCGTGGTGGCTGGGCAGGCGACCTCCGACGGCGCCGGCGTGAAGCTCACGCGCGTGCTGACGAACCCGCTGCAGCGGCGCCTCGATCCGTTCCTGATGCTCGACGCCTTCGGCACGGACAATCCCGACGACTACATCGCCGGGTTCCCGTCACACCCGCACCGCGGCTTCGAGACCGTGACCTACATGATCGCGGGCCGCATGCGGCACCGGGACTCCGCGGGCAACGAGGGGCTTCTCACGAACGGCGGCGTGCAGTGGATGACCGCCGGCCGCGGCGTGATCCACAGCGAACTGCCCGAGCAGGAGGAAGGCAGCATGGAAGGCTTCCAGCTCTGGCTGAATCTGCCCGCGAAGGACAAGATGATCCCGGCCTGGTACCGAGACATCCCGACCAGCGACATCCCCGAGGCGCACGTCGATGGCGTGACCGTGCGGGTGATCGCAGGGGAAAGCCACGGCGTCACGGGAGCGGTCCAGCGCGAGGCGACGGACCCGCTGTATCTCGACATCCATCTGCCCGCTGGCGCGCGCTTCGAGCAGACGCTGCCTGAAGGTCACAACGCGTTCGTGTACGTCTACCGCGGCGGCCTGACCATCGGCGGCACGGCAGTCCCGGTGCAACGCATGGCGATCCTCGCGAACACGCCCGGTACCGACGGCGTCGTCCTCGCATCCGGTGATGCCCCGACCCGGGCGTTGCTCATCGCAGGGCGGCCGCTGAACGAACCCATCGCGCAGTACGGTCCGTTCGTGATGAACACGCAGGCGGAGTTGCGGCAGGCTGTGGAGGACTACCAGAGCGGCCGGCTCGCCTGAGTCCACCATGACAGCCGCCCCGCAGAGGCAACGCATCGCCACCCACCCCGGCAACGTGGGTGGCCTTTCCATCCGCCGCGCCCTGCCCACCCGCGCCCTCCCGATGGTCGGCGCGTGGTGTTTCCTCGATCACCTGGGTCCGGCGACGCTGGCCCCCGGTCAGGAGATGCGCGTCGCGCCACATCCGCACATCGGGCTGCAGACCTTCAGCTGGATGATCGAAGGCGAGATCCTGCATCGCGACAGTCTCGGCTGCGTGCAGGTCATCCGTCCCGGCCAGGTGAATCTGATGACCGCCGGCCGCGGCATCGCGCACTCGGAGGAGCTGCTTCCGGGCGCCGAACGGCTGCACATGACGCAACTCTGGATCGCGCTCCCCGAAGCCGCCCGGCACATGGCGCCGGCGTTCGAGCATCACCCGGTCCTGCCGGTGCTGCAGCGGGACGGCGTGCAGATCACGGTGATCGCAGGGACGTGCATCGGCGCGACGGCGCCCATGCAGTTCCACTCGCCTCTCGTGGGTGTGGATGTGGTGGCCCACGGCCCGGCTGCAACCACCCTCCCGCTCGACCCCGCGTTCGAGCATGGCGTGCTGGTCCTGCGCGGCGAGGTGACGGTCGATGGCGAAGCGCTCGCCCCGGGCACCCTGCTCTTCCTGGGACCTGGTCACCGGTCGATGTCGCTCGCGTTAGATGGTCCCGCGCAACTGCTGGTGATCGGCGGTGCGCCGTTCGCGGAGGACGTCCTCCTCTGGTGGAATTTCGTGGGGCGGCATCCGGAAGAGATCACGCAGGCCGCCGACGACTGGAACGCGGGGCGCGGGCTGTTCGGCGTCGTGCAGGGTTACGACGGCGCGCCGCTCGTGGCGCCCGACCCGTCGGGACTCCGGGTCGTAAGGTAGGGTTCGTCCGGGGCCGGCTCCTTTCCTTGCGGAGTCGATGTCATGGCGGAGGGGCGAGCGGATAGAATCGCGGCGTCCGGAGGAGATCCGCTCTGTCCGCACCCAGCCCAGCCCGACGCCCTCCATGAAACTCGCCCTGAAGATCGACGTCGACACCTACCGCGGCACTCGCGAAGGCGTCCCCTCACTGGTCGACCTGCTCCGCCGCCACAACGCCGGCGCCACCTTCCTCTTCAGCCTCGGCCCCGACCACACCGGGCGCGCCGTGAAGCGCATCTTCCGCAAGGGGTTCGCGGGCAAGGTGAAGCGCACCTCGGTGGTCTCGCACTACGGCATCACGACCCTCCTATACGGCACGCTGCTTCCCGGGCCCGACATCGGCGTGCGCTGCGCGGACGAGATGCGCGCCGCCCGCGATGCCGGCTTCGAGGTCGGCGTGCACACGTGGGACCACGTGCGCTGGCAGGACGGTGTCGCGACCGCCGACGAGGCCTGGACGAAGCGCGAGATGGAGCGCGCCTGCACGCGCTTCACCGAGATCTTCGGCGAAGCCCCTCGGGTCCACGGCGCCGCGGGATGGCAGATGAACCGCCATGCCTACCGCCTCACGCAGCGCATGGGCTTCGACTACTGCTCCGACACCCGCGGCACGCATCCCTTCATCCCGCTCTTCGATGCCGAGATCGTCGCCTGCCCGCAGTTGCCGACGACGCTGCCGACGCTCGACGAACTGATCGGCCGCGACGGCATCACCGAGCAGAGCGTGGCGGACCATCTTCTCGGCATCACGCGGCAGGGAACACCCACGGGCCACGTGTACACGCTGCATGCGGAGCTGGAAGGCCAGAAACTCCTGCCCGTCTTCGATGCCCTCCTCACCGGCTGGAAGGCGCAGGGTTACGACCTCGTGAGCCTGCGCGACTACTTCGATGGTCTGCCTGCAGGCTCGCTGCCGCGGCATCGCGTGGAGATGCAGGACGTCGAAGGCCGCGCGGGCACCCTCGCCGCGCAGGGCGAGGAGTTCCTCGCGGCGTATGCCTGACCCCGCATCGCGGATCACCGCGACGCTTGCCTCCCCGGAACCTTTTCGGAAGAATGAGTTCAGGGACACGGGGCCGCGAGCGAAGATGCAGGCGCGGCAATACCATCGACACATTCATCGAGTCCAATGACCGCCATGCTCGAAAATCTCGCTGTTCCCGATTTCACCGTTGCGTCCACCTCGGGCACCCCGTTCACCCTGTCGGCCGTGAAGGGTCGTCATCTGGTGATCTACTTCTACCCGAAGGACGACACGCCCGGCTGCACCACCGAAGGCGCGGCGTTCCGGGATCTCCACGCGGAGTTCCAGGCGGCCGGTTGCGATGTGGTCGGCGTCTCGCGCGACACGCTCGCATCGCACACGAAGTTCAAGACGAAGATGGCCTTCCCGTTCGAACTGCTGGCCGACACCGACGAGGCCGTGTGCAACATGTTCGGCGTCATCAAGATGAAGAACATGTACGGCAAGCAGGTGCGGGGCGTCGAACGCAGCACGTTCCTGATCGACCGCGATGGCGTGTGTCGCAAGGAATGGCGCGGCGTGAAAGTCCCGGGCCACGTCGAGGAAGTGCTGGCCGCGGTGAAGGGGCTCTGATCCGCGTGCCCTCCCGACCGGAACGCACCCGGCCCCGCTTGAGAGATCGACGACGCCCCCACGCGGGGCGGGTCCGGTGCCCCGCGCCGGTGATCCTTGACTCCCGAAACGCCGTTCGGCACGCCAGCCGAGCGGCGTTTCTCTTTTCAGGGCCCGATCTGCCAACGTTGCATCCGTCCACCCCCGAGGAGCTTTCCAGATCATGACCGTGAAGACGACTTCCAACAGCGTGGTGACCCGCCTGAAGACCGCCACGAAGCTCTTCGTCCTCGACACGAACGTGCTCATGCACGACCCCACGAGCCTGTTCCGCTTCCAGGAGCACGACATCTTCCTGCCGATGGCGACACTGGAGGAACTCGACGCCAACAAGAAGGGCATGTCGGAGGTCTCGCGGAACGCGCGCCAGGCGACGCGCTTCCTCGACGAGATCGTGAGCGCGGTGGAACTCGACATCGCCGCCGGCGCGCCGCTCGAGGTGCACGGCAAGGAGGCCACCGGCCGGCTCTTCCTGCAGACCGAGGCCATCGACGGCGATCTGCCCGCACGCCTGCCCGCCGGCAAGGCCGACAACCAGATCATCGGCGTCGTGAAGCACCTCCAGGACGCCCAGCATCCTCGGCAGGTCATCCTGGTGTCGAAGGACATCAACATGCGCATCAAGGCGCGGGCACTGGGGCTCGCGGCCGAGGACTACTTCAACGACAAGGTGCTGGAGGACTCCGATCTCCTCTACACGGGCATGCGCGCCCTCCCCGCCGACTTCTGGGACACCCACGGCAAGGACATGGAGTCCTGGCAGCAGAACGGCGTGACCTACTACCGCATCCGGGGCCCGCTCTGCGCGGACCTGCTCGCGAACGAGTTCGTGTTCCTGGACAGCGACCCGCCCTTCACGGCGCAGGTGAAGGAGATCACGGGCCGCACGGCGATCCTGGCGACGCTGCGCGACTGCACGCATCAGAAGAACAGCGTGTGGGGCATCACGGCGCGCAATCGCGAGCAGAACTTCGCGCTGGATCTCCTGATGAACCCCGACGTGGACTTCGTCACGCTGCTGGGACAGGCGGGCACCGGCAAGACGCTGCTCACGCTCGCCGCGGGCCTCAACCAGGTGCTCGACCAGCAGCGCTACGTCGAGATCATCATGACCCGCGTCACCGTGCCGGTGGGCGAGGACATCGGCTTCCTGCCCGGCACCGAGGAGGAGAAGATGACGCCGTGGATGGGCGCCCTCGAGGACAACCTCGATGTGCTGAACCACACCGATGACGAGGCCGGCGAGTGGGGCCGTGCCGCGACGCGCGATCTCATCCGGTCGCGCATCAAGGTGAAGTCGCTCAATTTCATGCGCGGGCGGACCTTCATCAAGAAGTTCCTCATCATCGACGAGGCGCAGAACCTCACGCCCAAGCAGATGAAAACGCTCATCACGCGCGCGGGCCCAGGCACGAAGGTGGTGTGCCTGGGGAACATCGCGCAGATCGACACGCCCTATCTCACCGAGGGCAGTTCGGGGCTCACGTACGTGGTGGACCGCTTCAAGGGCTGGGCCCACAGCGGCCACGTGACGCTGCAGCGGGGCGAGCGGTCGCGCCTCGCCGACTTCGCGGCCGAGGCCCTGTAGCGCGTACGCCGGGAGGGAAACGCGTCAGCGGGCACCCACGAAGTACCGCCGCTGACGCGCCCGCGCGGTGTCGCCGAAGTAGCTGCGCCACCACTGGTCGCCCACGTCGAGATGGGCGAACGCGGTGTCGGCCGGTGCCGTCGTCTGCTTCGCCGCCCACTCGCGGAAGGCGTAGTGGTTCCATAGCCGCATGTACTCGCCGAGGTAGACGTCGGCCACGCGCCGATTGCCGCGGATGACCAGCATGTTCTCGTCGTTGTCGGTGGTCGACGCCGCGCTGAAGTTGGCCGATCCGGTGACGACGATGGGGTCAGGCCCCAGCGGATCGATGAGCATGAACTTCGTGTGGATGTACTGCACGTGCTGGTTGAGGCCGCTCACGGACTCTTTCAGCCAGCGATCGAAGAGGTTGGTCGTGAGGCGGTTGCCCACCGCGAACCGGTTCTCCTTCGCGAAGCGGAGTCTGGTCATCGTCTTCTCCGCTTCGGACCGCCTCGCCTTGGAGATTCCCGGGGCGACCAGCTTGTCGAGCAGGGCATAGCGGAGCGGCACGCGGCCGTTGCGGTAGGCGTCCTGGAAGAGATCGTTCATCCCGAACGCGAAGGTCATGAAGAGCGCACCGTCCGCGGACTTCGCCTGCGCCGCGTACCAGCGCAGTGCGGCATCGCTCGACTGCGGACTCATCAACGTGGTGGTGCCGCGGGGCGGCTTGTCCTCGGGGAGCCGGTTCAGCGCCGAGAGCTTCGCACGCAACTCGGGATGGGCCGGATTGACGCGGATGAGATCCCAGCACGCGAGGTAGGCCGCGGCCACCGCTGGCGTCTCGACGATGTGCACCACGTTCGCCTGGCCGAAGACGCCGCCACGCGAGAAATTCGTGGAGCCCGTGAGCACGGCCTGCGGCTTGCCATCCTTCAGTAGGACGATGAACTTGTGATGCGAGATCGGCGGCGACTTCACGCCGGATCGCGTGATGCGCTCGATGCACGACACCTCCAGGCCGGCGCGTGCCGCCGTAGCCCGGTTGTCGTCGCGCGGGAAGACCCGCCCCTTCGTGTCGGGGGCGTTCGGATTCCCGTCGTAGAGCACCGCGACATCGACACCGCGCCGTCGTGCCGCAGCGAGCGCCGTCGCGAAGGTATCGAGACGGAACTCGTACGCCGCCACGCGCAGGCTCCATCGCGCGTCCTCCGCCCGCGCAACGAACGCCAGGATCGCCTCGGCCGCACCACGGGAGAGCCATGCCCAGCGCGGGTCCTCGGGCGGAGCCTTGCGGAGGTCGGCCATCGCCCCGAAGCGCCGCGCGAACTCCTGCGACGCTGCGGCCCCGCGATTGAAAAAGACGTCGTGATCACCCGCAGCTTCGCTCTCGGTCGTCACCGTCGCGGACACCTGCCGGAACTTCACGAGCGCGTCGGGCGTGCCGCGCATCGCCTGGACGCGATAGGTGTAGCGATGGCCGGGCTTGGCGGTGAAGTCCGACCACGTGAACCCCTGGATGGGATGCCGGTTCGTGGCGTACTTCGACCCCGGTGGCAGGCCCGGGTCGGTCTTCGCGAAGGTCTTGGTGCCTTCGATCCAGTACGCCTCGTCCTCGGTATGGTCGGTCCGGTGGATGGCAAAGCCCATCAACCCGGGGCACTCGGCCTCGGGCAGATCGATGGCGAGCAGGACAACGTGGGAGCCGGCGATCGCCCGCAGGGCGAGACCCCGATTCGTGCGCTTGATTCTCATGCGATGTCCTCCCGGTTGCGGTATTGGTCCGTCGCGGCATGGCTGCCACCATCGGCGCCGAACGACGGCCACGGGTCTCGCGCGATGCTTGCTTCCGAGCGACTCGCCCATGTGGGCGTGCTTCCGGAGTCGCCGTGCGTCTCGTCATTCTGCTCCTGGGTCTCGCGCTCAGTCCTCTCGTCCAGGCCACCGGTCTTGCAGGCACTTACGTGCTCCAGGGTTCCGAGGGGCAACTGGTCATCCGATTCGAGGTGAAGGGCAACGCGTTGACCGGCGCGATGGAGAGCGGCAACCGGTACGTCGTGGACTTCGTCGGCACCGCGCAGGGCAACGCTGCCCGCGGAACAGTGACGTCGAAGGATGGCGCGGGAAGCTTCGAGGCCACCGTGGACGGTGACATCCTGAACGTCGTTCTGAGCCAGCCCGCTGGCCCGAACCAGCAGGCGGCGACGCTTCCGCTTCAACTGCGCCGCGCCGATGCATCCAAGCCCACAGCGGGTGCGCGCGCGAGAACCGCCACCGAATCCGGCGGTGACCCCCGCCTCGTGGGGCAATGGGTGTCGCAATCGGTGATCACGAGCGGGACGGCCTCGATGGCGTCGGAGGAACTGCTTTCGTTCCGCGCCGATGGCGGCTATACGTATGGCCGCGGGCGTTCCGTGGCGGGTGGCACCGACTGGTCGTACGACGGCGGTGCGGACAACGGCACCGAACGTGGCCAGTGGCGCGCACGGGATGGCGTCCTCTTCCTGCTCGCGCCTGCGGGGCAATGGGCCCGCGTCGGAAAGTACGGCATGACCGACGACGGCGCCACGATGCGCATCACCTACGATCGCGGCGGACGGAAGCTCTGGAGTCGTCGGTAGCCGTGCCGTCACGGGCGCAGCGACGGAAGCCATGGCGTCACTGGCAGCCCGCATCCACCCACGCGCGGTACTCGGCCTTCGTCTCGTCGTTCGGCGGGTACACGCCGACGATGGTGGATCCAGCCTCGATGCGCTGGCGGATCCACGCCTCCATGCGGTCCTGCTCCACGGCATCGCGGGCGACTTCCTCGGCGATCGCCGCGGGGAGGAACACCACGCCGTCGTGGTCGCCGATCACAATGTCCCCCGGGAACACCGCCACGCCACCACAACCGATCGGCACCTGCGCATCGACGCACAGGATGCTCGCGTAGCTGGGCGGTGCCGCGTTGCCCTTGGTGAAGATCGGGAAGTCCATCTTAGAAAGCTCCGCGATGTCGCGCATCGGACCGTCGGACACGATGCCCGCCACACCGCGGACACGCAGCCGCGCCACGAGGATGTCGCCGAAGGTGCCGCTCGCATCGAGCCCGCAGGAATCGACGACGATCACGCACCCGGGCGGCGCGGTCTCGATGGCCTTGCGCTGCGGATTCTCCGGATCGGCCATCGCGGCCCCGGTGCCGAGATCCTCGCGCATCGGGATGTAGCGCAGCGTGTAGACGGGTCCGAACACGCGCGGCGTGTCCGGGTTGATCGGGGCAATGCGTGAAATGGATCGGGTGCGCATGCCGCGCTTCACGAGCTGTGCAGTGAGGCTCGCGGTGGTCGCAAGGGCATAGAGGGCGCGAGCGGCATCACTCATCGCTGCAGTGGTGGTCATGGCGGTCGGAAGCTCCGTGCAGATTGTGCGGACCGCGCCACCCCGGCGCGGGCCTCGTGTCCACAGCATGCCATGGCACCCGCCGCGCCTGCATCGCCGGCCGGTCAATCTCCATCGTGAAAACGCCCCGGCCGAGGCCGGGGCGAGTTCGAGACAGCTTCGACCGCGCGCGGTCGATCCACATCGACGGCAGAAGCGCCGTCAGGTCACTTGGTTCACTGCGGGATGATCACGGCGTCGATGACGTGGATCACGCCGTTCGTCGCGAGCACATCGACGGCGGTCACGTGCGCGTTGTCGACCATCACGCCACCGGCGCCCGTCGTGACCGTGATGGAGGAGCCTTCCACCGACTTCACCTTGCCCGCAGCGACGTCCTTCGACATCACCGTGCCGGGGACGACGTGGTACGTGAGGATCTTGGTGAGCTTGGCCTTGTCCTTCAGCAGCGCTTCGACGGTTCCGGCGGGCAGCTTGGCGAACGCGGCGTCCGTCGGTGCGAACACCGTGAACGGGCCCTTGCCCTTCAGCGTCTCGACGAGGCCAGCTGCCTGGAGGGCTGCCGCCAGTGTCTTGAACGAGCCTGCTGCCACGGCGGTATCGACGATGTCGGACTGAGCGGCGAAGGCGGATGAGCCGAACGAGAGTGCGATCGTGGCGATAAGTGCACGGATGAGTTTCATGGTGGATCTCCTGGGTTGGCAAGGAAGGATTCGAACGAAAGACAACGAGTCTTGCACCCGCGTCAATGTCCTAGACAAACACGAACCCACCCAGTTCCGAAGATTCAGATAAACAATACCGTCTCCGTACAGAGACAAGAGTGATACGGACGGCAGGAACAGCGACTCTCTCGAGAGACTAGTCCGATCTGCACACTCCATTTGTCCAACTCTTGATTGGACAAATCGTCTTTGACCAAGCTGCGGGCCGCGCTGTCCATGACGGCACGAGCGACACCGCAAACGACGAGGCCCCACCGCCGTTCGGGGTGGGGCCTCGTCGATTCCACGCGGATGTCGATCAGGTGATCGTGACGCCACCATCGACGACGATTCCCTGCCCCGTCATGAACGATCCGGCCTTCGAGGCCAGCATCACTGCGACACCGGCGATCTCGTCGGGCTCGCCGATGCGGCCCAGCGGCGTGGTGCTGTTGTAGCGGGCCAGGGTCTCCGGGTTCTCCCAGAGCGCGCGGGCGAAGTCCGTACGGATGAGGCCAGGGGCGATGCAGTTCACGCGGATGTTGTGCGGGCCGAACTCGACGGCCAGATTGCGCGCGAGCTGGAAATCCGCGGCCTTCGAGATGTTGTAGCCGCCGATCACCGGGGACCCACGGAGACCGCCGATCGACGACACGATCACGATCGCACCGTCGCGCCGCTCGATCATCTCGGGCGCCACCATCTGGATGAGCCAGTGGTTCGCGATCACGTTGTTGTCGAGGATCTTCCGGAACTGGTCGTCCGAGATGCCGGACATCGGCCCGTAGTACGGATTCGACGCCGCATTGCACACCACGATGTCGACCCGACCGAAAGCCTCGCGGGTGCGGGCGACGAGATTCGCGAGATCGTCCTTCGACGAGATGTTCGCGGGGACGGCGATGGCACGCCCTGCGCCGCGCGCAGCGTTGATGCCGGCCGCCACCTCCTCGCACGGGCCCGCCTTGCGGGAGGAGATCACGACCTTCGCACCGTGTTCGGCGAGGCGCTCGGCGATGGCGCGGCCGATGCCGCGCGACGACCCGGTGATGATGGCGACCTTTCCGGTCAGATCGAACAGCGTCATTTCTCGTGTGCCTCCCTTGTGCGTTCTTCGATGTCGGACCGGATCAGAAGAGACCGGCCGTGACCCATTCGGCGACGATGGCCGGCTTCGCGGCGCCCTCGATCTCGATCGTCACCGCCCACGTGGCCTGCCAGCGCCCGTCCAGCGTGTCGAGCGCCTTCAACACGAAGCGGCCGCGCACGCGGGAATTCACCGGCACCGGCGAGACGAAGCGCAATCGATTGAAACCGTAGTTGAGGCCGGTCTTCGTCCCCGCGACGCTCGGGCAGACCTGGTACGCCATGTTCGAGAGCAGCGACATCGTGAAGAAGCCGTGCGCGATGCTGCCACCGAAGGGCGTTTCGCGCGCCGCGCGCTCGGGGTCGATGTGGATGAAATAAGTGTCGCCCGTCAGCTGGGCAAAGGTGTCGATCGCGGACTGCTCGATGCGCATCCATTCGGACACGCCGAGTTCGGTGCCGACGCGGGCCTGCAGCTCGGCCAGCGTCTCCGTGCGGGACGGACCTTCCATGGGAATCCTCTACGTGGGTGGATAGGAGCCGGAGGCATACGCGGGGGAGCCCGCGTTCCGGTCAACGGAGTGTAGAGGATAGGCGCGTGAAAACGACGCCGCCGCCCGGCCCTCGGGAGCCGCGCGGCGGGAGAAAACTTGGTACCGGGCTGCAGCCCGGCGGGGGTGGATCAGGCGAAGGTGTTGATCTTGGTGCCGACGGCACCTTCCGTCGCCAAGGGCGGTTCGGGAATCAGTGCCACAAGATCCTTGGCGACCTGTGCTTCCGTGCTTTGCACCTTCTTCGTCACGGCCGTCTGGATGGCTGCTTCGGTTCTGGCTTGGGACAGCACAGGCGCGGTGGAGATGATCGTTTCGACAGCCATGATGATTCCCCTTCCGGGTGCAGACGAACCTGGTGACGGCACCTGAGCGCCCGACTTGAGGGAAATCTTTCAGGCCTTGGGAGCGCCCGACTGCGACGTCCATTCGTCGATCAGCCGGAAGGCCACAGCAAGCAGCGTCGGACCGATGAAGACGCCGATGAATCCGAAAGCCATCACGCCGCCCAGCACCCCGATGAGCACCAGCACGAACGGAAGATGAGACCCACGGCTGATCAGCAGGGGCTTGATGAGGTTGTCGACGCTGCTCACGACGGCCAAGCCCCAGATCGCCATGAAGACAGCCCATCCCGTGTCACCGCGGTCGTAGAGCCAGTAGGTGGCCGGCAACCACAGGAGCGGGGGTCCCACGGGAACGACGGAGAGGAAGAAAGTCGCGATGCCGAGGAGGATCGCGCCGGGTACGCCGGCGAGCGTGTAGCCGATGAGGGCGAGCACGGCCTGCGCGACCGCCGTCCCGAGAATGCCGTAAACGGTGCTGCGTATGGTGCCGTGCGCGACATCGGCCAGGGCGCTTGCACGACTGCCAGCCACCCTTTCCATCATCCGCTGCATGCGGGCGGACAGGACATCACCATCGCGCCAGAAGAAAAATACGATGAGCGCGCTGATCACGAGCGTGAAGACACCTTCCGCGAGGCCGGCCGCTGCAGCCATTGCCCATTCCCGCGCCGGGTCCACCAGGGGTGCCAGGGCCCTCACGAGCTGGCTGCCGTCATCTGCGAACACCTGCCAGCGCGCGTGCAGCCACGGTCCGATCGCCGGCACATTGGCAATCCAGGCGGGCGGATTCGGGACGCCGCGATCCATCCACTCCCTCACCTGCTTGAGCGCCGGCCCTGCACTGTGCACGGCCCCGATGGCTGCCAATGCCAGCGGCACGACCAGGATCAGACTGAAGCCGAGCGTCATCAGCCCCGCCGCGAGACTCGTCCTGCCCTTCAACGCCACGCGAAGCCGGCAGAACAGCGGCCACGTTGCCAACGCCACGATGACCGCCCAGAGCACCGCAGAGACGAAGGGGCGAAGCACAAGGAAGCACGCGATGCCGAGCAACGCCAGTGCAACGACCAGAATGATCCGTTCGATACGTTCCAAGGAGCACGCGATGGCGGATGCCTGAATGCCCGAAGCCTAACAGCGAACAGCGCGGCTCTGCGCACCGCGACCGCCGGGAAGGCCAGCGTCCCAGCCAGAAAAAAGCCCGGCAAGGTTTCCCTTGCCGGGCTTTTCGTCGCGTCCGCAATGCCTCGTTACTGTGTGCCGCCAGCTGCCTTCAGCGCCGCGATGCGCTTCTCGAGCGGCGGATGCGTGATGAGGAGTGCGCGCAACCCGCCCGCACCGCCACCGGAGATCCCGAAGGCCTGCATGCCGTCCGGCAGACTGGACGGCTCGTGCGCCGCCTTGAGGCGCTCCAGTGCAGCGATCATCTTGTGCCGCCCGGCGAGCTGGGCGCCACCGGCATCGGCCCGGAACTCCCGCAGGCGGCTGAACCACATCACGATGATGCTCGCGAGCAGACCCAGCACGACCTCCGCGATCATCGTCGAGACGAAGAAGCCGATCCCATGTCCACGTTCGTTCTTCAGGATGACGCGGTCGACGACGTAGCCCACGACCCGGGACAGGAAGATCACGAAGGTGTTCACGACACCCTGTATCAGCGACAACGTGATCATGTCGCCATTGGCCACGTGACTCACTTCGTGCGCGAGCACCGCCTCGGCTTCATCGCGCGTCATCGAGCGCAACAGACCGGTGCTCACCGCAACCAGCGCCGCGTTGCGGTTCATGCCGGTCGCGAAGGCGTTGATCTCGGGCGCGTCGTAGATGGCCACCTCGGGCATGCCGATGCCGGCCTGCTCCGCCTGGCGCCGCACGGTTTCCACGAGCCAGCGTTCGGTGGGATCGCGCGGGTTCTCGATCACCACGGCACCGGTGGACCGTTTCGCCATCCACTTCGAGATCGCGAGCGAGATGAACGAACCCCCGAAACCGAACAGCGCGGCGAATACGAGGAGGCCTCCGAGATTGAGTCCGTTCGATGTCAGCCAGCGGTCGACTCCGAGCAGGCGCGCCGTCATGGACAGCAGCAGCACCACGCCGAAGTTGGTCGCGACGAACAGGATGATCCGTTTCAAGGCGTTCCCCCTGATGGGTTGTTGAATGAACGACCGGCGTTGGAGAGCCGGAGGTTTTGCGAGTTCCGATGCCCGGTCAGGCCGAGACGCCCATCGCCTCGATCTGTTCGTGCAACTCGATCCACTCGGCCTCGAGCTTTGCCACGCCGGCCTTCGCATCGGACTGCGCCTGGAGGCAGCGCTTCAGCTCGTCCTTCTGTTCCGGAGAGTACATGTCGGGGCCGGCAAGCTGCGTTTCAAGCGTGGCCAGACGATCGTTCAGGCGCTGCATCTCGGCCTCGACCTTCTTCACCTTCTGCTCGAGCGGCTTGCGCAACGCGGCCAGTCGGTTGCGGGCCTCGGCACCCTGGCGGCGCAGCTCCTTGCGGTTGCCACCCTCGCCGCCCGTCGCCACCGGGCCGCCGCCACCACCTGCTTCCGCGATCCGGGCGCGATCGAGCCACTGCCGGTAGTCGTCGAGGTCGCCATCGAACAATCCGACCTTGCCGTCGGCCACCAGCCAGAGCTCGTCTGCCGTGGAGCGCATCAGCGCGCGATCGTGCGACACGAGGACCATGGCACCAGGGAACGACTGCAGCGCGAGCGTGAGGGCATCCCGCATGTCGAGATCGAGGTGGTTCGTGGGTTCGTCGAGCAGGAGCAGATGCGGCTCCTTGTAGGCGAGCAGCGCGAGGGCCAACCTCGCCTTCTCGCCGCCGGACATCGGCCCCACGGGCGCGAGCGCCGCGTCACCTCGGAAATCGTAGCCGCCCAGATAGTCGCGCAACTCCTGTTCACGACGCTTCGGATCGAGGCGCGTCAGGTGCGCCAGCGGGGAGTCCTCGGGACGCAGATGGTCGAGCTGATGCTGCGCGAAGTAGCCCACCCGGACATCGCGCCCCAGACGCCGCGCCCCACCCAGGGGAGCAAGATCGCCCGCGATCAGGCGGATGAACGTGGACTTGCCCGCGCCGTTGCGCCCCAGAAGCCCGATGCGCGCCCCCGGACGGAGGGTGAAATCGATACCGTCCAGGATCCTGGTATCGCCATAGCCTGCCGCCGCCTTGTCGAGCACGAGCAGCGGATCGGCCGCCCCACCGGGGTCGGCGAACTGGAAAGACAGCGGCGATTCCACGTGCACCTTGGCGATCAGCTCCATGCGCTCCAGCGCCTTGAGGCGGCTCTGCGCCTGTCGCGCCTTGGTCGCCTTCGCACGGAAGCGATTCACGAAGCTCTCGAGCCGCGCCACCTCCGTCTGCTGACGCCGGTACAGCGACTCGCTCTGCGCCATGACCTCGGCACGCGCACGCTCGAAGTCCGTATAGCCACCCGTGTAGAGCCGCAGCTTCGACTGGTCGAAATGACAGACGGCCTGCACGATGGCGTCGAGGAACTCGCGATCGTGGGAGATCACCAGCAGGGTCCCGCGGTACGCACGCAGCCAGTTCTCGAGCCACACCACCGCATCGAGGTCGAGGTGGTTGGTGGGTTCGTCGAGGAGGAGAAGGTCGGAACGGCACATCAGCGCACGGGCGAGTTGCAGCCGGACCCGCCATCCGCCCGAGAACTCGCGCACCTTGCGTCTGAGGTCGGCAGGCGGGAACCCCAGTCCGGCCATCAGGGCCGAGGCGCGTGCGAGCGCGGAGTGCCCACCGATGTCCTGATAGCGCCCATGCAGTTCGGCCGCCTTCAGCCCGTCGTCACCGACCGATTCGAGTTCGTCCTCGATGGTGCGAAGCTCGACGTCCCCGTCGATGACGAAGTCGACCGCCTCGCGTTCGAGAACCGGAACTTCCTGGGCAACGTGCGCGATGACCCAGGCGGGCGGCAGGAACGCGTTGCCGGCATCGGGTTGCAGTTCACCGCGCAGGAGGGCGAAAAGACTGGATTTACCGCAGCCGTTGGGGCCGACGACGCCGACGCGCTGGCCGGGATGCACGGTGAGACTCGCGCCATCCAGCAGGCGTTTGGTCCCGCGCAGGAGGGTGAGGTCTGAGATGCGGATCATCGGTGGAAGGCGGAAGGCTCTGCCCGGGGATGCGGGACTTCGGGAGCCGGGACTTCTGGAGTCAGGCGAGCCCGGAGGTGGGCTGGCGATGAAGATCTGGGGTGGCTGATGGGACTCCATTTAATGGAGCCACAACGCCCTGTTTTATAGCGTTTCCAAGGGGTTATGGGCAAAATCGGTCACCCACATCGGTCACCCACATCGCTCACCCCCGAAAGGCGCGCAATGTTAACCAGACGCAAGCCCTCCGACCAGTACCTCTTCCGAAAAGGCGGCAGGGGAACGTACTACGCCCGGGTCAGGGTGCCCCCAAAGCTCGCGCGAGTTCTGAAGAAGGATCACCTTCTGCAGTCCCTCTCGACCGATTCGGAGACCGAAGCGAACATCCTGAAGCACGAAGTCGTGGCGCGGATGAAGTCGGAACTTCAGAAGCGGTCACGCCTTCTGGAGCTTGGCGATGTCGCCGCGGCCATCGCGCAACCGCTGGGCGGCGGGAAGTTGCCCGCGGACGCACACGCCAGCGTCCCAGACCCGACTGAATGGCGCAAGCACCTGCGCGAAGCTCACGACGCGGGGGACTTCGAAGCCGTCGAGGCGCTGGAGGATGCAGCGCAGACCGTTGCTGAACGAATTGCGGACCAGACCCGGCTTAGGCGCATCAGGGAAGGAAAACAGGCGCCTGTTGATGTCACCGAAGATGGGCATCAGATCCAGCCCGACACGGAGGACGCCGTGGCTTGGTTCAAGAGCGCAACGACACTAGAGGCCACGCTCGCTGAACTCGTGGACAAGTGGAACACCGTTGCCGATGGTGTTCCCACGCTCAAGCTGGGAAGGGCACGAGTCGTCCGTGAACTGGTCTTGTTCCTGAAGGATCCCCACGCGCGCCCCTCCGCAGTGACTCAGAGGGTTGCGACACGCTTCTTCGATGACTTCATCACGAAGCAAGGATGGGCATTCACCACCATGCGGGACCGCCTGAATGACCTCGGAGCCTTCTGGGGCTGGATGGAGGGCCGAGGAGAAGCGCCCCGAAACAGCAATCCATGGCGGGGGCTCAAGGTCACCCGATCCCTCGATACACGGACTCGAGCGGAGAAGCGCCCCTACACCGACGAGGAACTGCTCCGGCTCCTCACTGGGTCTCCGAAGGTATGGACCCGCCCCACTTATCCGTGCGTCGCTGACCTCATCGTGCTCGGCCTCTACACGGGAGCCCGGATTGAGGAACTCTGCGCCCGGGCCGTCGAAGACTTCCGTGCAGTCCCTGAGGGATACGTGTTCCAGATATCGGACGCCAAAACCGATGCGGGCAATCGGTGGTGTGCTGTCGTAAATCCCGCGCCCGTGGAAGTTGTCCGCCGCCGGCTCGAAGCGGCAACTGCGAAGGGGTCAGATGGCAGGCTGTTCCCCGAGCTTTCCCGCGGTGGAGCGGACAAGAAATTCTCGGCAGCCGCATCGAAAGCGTTCGGCAACTACCGGCGTGCCTTGGCGATACCGGACGGGTGCGACTTCCACTCGTTCAGGCGGTGCGTTGCCACGGTGCTAGTGAACGACCGGGAACTCCGCCCGGTGGATGCGTCTTGGTTCCTAGGCCACAAGACGGGAAACATGACCGCAGACCTCTACGCGGGAGGCAGTACTCCGGAGTCCGCCCTAGCCATGGCGTCGCATGTTCGGTACGAGCCAGAGATTGAGAAGGCGGCCCGAGAACTGAGTACCAAGGAGCACCACGCACGACCGCGGCCGCGCGCCCGACGAGTCACGCAGGGGAAATGATCGCCGGCAGAGCCGTGCCCCTCCGGAAAACAAACAGATACCCCCTCCCGGTCCCACACGCGGAAATGCCCGAAAGGGGCAACCGGGGGCGGCATCTTCGCGGAGGCGGTAGCTTGGCCTTCTATACAGGTATCACACATGCCGTGGACCTTGCAACAGTCCCCGGGGTGGCGCGTAGTGTGTGGACTCCTTCAACCGCTGGAGTCCGCACCATGCACACCCCTTCCCGCCTCACTTCCGCCCGCCGCTTCGCTCTCACACTGGGCCCGCTCGCCCTCGGCTATGACGGCACCTTCCTCCGTGTCGGGCGCTGGCTGCTGTGGGCTGAGCGTACCGGGCACCGTCCCCCGGCCGGGGTCCGTTGGGAGACATGGACCGAGGGCGGGGTCTGCCGTTGCCTCTGCCTCGCCGGATGGATCCTGAGGGCCGAGAAGCAGCCCGCGCACGCTCCCGCATTCCCTGCCTGAGGGGCCATCCAGAGTGCCCCGAGGGGCCCCGCAGGACTATGCAATGTGCACCCGAGATGTCCAAGGAGTGCATAGGGGGCTCCGAGGTGCTCTGGGGGCCCTGCAGGGCCCTCGGGGGCGTCTGGCGGAGGCGTACCGCACAGATTCCCGAGGGTCCCCGCAGTGCGCTCCCGAGGCCCTCGGAGGTTCCCTATTCGTCCTCTTCGTCCATGCGGACATACCCCTCCCGAAGGATCTTCACCACACTGGGGGCAGCGAGTGCGATGCCACCGGCAATGAGGGAGGCGCGGCTCTGCGTAAGGGGAGAACCGTAGGTCTTGACGAACATGGCAGCGTACTGCCGCTCCTTCGCCGTGAGGGGGTCCTCATCGAACGGGTCCGCCGTCCCGAGGATGCCCTCGGCAAGGCGCCGTGCATCTTCCCAGCTCATCCCCGCCACGGTATCCGGAGTGTGCCCCGCGCCTGAGAGCGTCTTTTGCGCGCGGCGCATCTTGGCGACGGTGCCATCGGACACGTTTGCACTCTCGACGATCTTCGCCTTCGACGACTCCCCCAACTGCACAAGCCGCCAGGCCACCTCTGAGCGCTCATCGGCGCGCATGGTGAGCGTGGGAGGTGTGTTGGCGCGTGCTGCTTCGTGGACCGCCTCATGCACAGTGCCCTCGAACACATGCACCGGCACGGGCTTCTTCCACTTCTCCTGTGCGTAGGCATTGAGGCGGTGGTGCCCATCGACGCAGACCCAGCGATAGCGCCCGCCCCCGCCCCACATCACGACCACCGGAGGAAGCGCCGTCCCGCGTGCAAGAGGACGCCGCATTTCCCGCACATGCGCCTCTGATTCCTTCTTGTAGGGGCTGCGGACTTGGAAGAGCCCGGGGAGCTTCTGGATGCTCCGGAGCGGCACAGCATCCGGCAGAACGTCGGGCGCGGGCTTTCCGGTCCGGATGGCGGTCTCAAGTGCGGAGAGGATGGCGTGCATGGTTGCCTCGTTCGTAGGCTGCAATGGGCGGGATGCCGCACGCCCCCTCGAAAGTGACGGCGGCGCGGCGGTTCGTATAGCTATACGTGGGGTTTAGCGGGGCACCGGGCACGGAAAGGCGCGCGGATGCTGGCTCTCCGGGGGGTGCCACCTGCGGCGGACGAAACGGGGCCTACGAGCAGGCCGGAACGGTTCGGAGGGCTATACGCAGGGTTTGGGCGGGGATTTCGTGGGGCCTCTGCCCGGAAAGGCCCGTCGTTGCTGCGTCTGCTGGCTTTGGCAGGTGCTCGGGGCCGGGAGGGCACGGACGGTCAGCGGGATACGCGGGCCCTGCACTGTCCCGAGGGTGCCCCGAGGGAACACCACCCCCACACCCCGCCCGCGAAGCGGGCCCGTCGAGGACACCTGACAGGCCCCTTCAGGAACGCGCAGGAGCCCCGCGAGGCCCTCGGATAGGGCGAGGTCGCGGCGGACGCCCTGCGCGGCTCCTGCAGGCTCCTACGCAGCCGGAGAGGCCGCCTCGGCGAGGTACTCGTAGAGGGTGCTGCGGCCGATGTCGAAGTCCCTTGCAAGCTGGGCCCGCCCTCGCCCGCCGTTCGCTGCATCCCGGGCACGTAGCTCCGCCACCCGCTCCGGGGTCAGGCGCTTCTTCCCGCCCGTGTAGACGCCCTTCTCCTTGGCGATGGCGATGCCTTCCCGTTGGCGCTCTCGGATGAGGGCCCGTTCGAACTCCGCGAAGGCCCCCATAAGGGACAGCATGAGCGTTGCCATCGGCGAGTCCCCGCCGCTGAAGGTCTGCTGTTCCTTCACAAACTGGACCGCGACACCGCGCCCCGTGAGTTCCCGCACGATCCCCCGCAGGTCATCGAGGTTCCGCGCGAGGCGGTCCATGCTGTGGCAGACGAGGGTATCCCCCTCCCGCAGATACCGAAGGGCTTCCTGCAGCTTGGGGCGCTGCACGTCCTTGCCGCTGGCCTTGTCCTCGAAGACCCGATCCACGGCGACGCCCTCCAACTGCCTGCCGATGCTCTGGTCCAGCGTGGACACGCGGACATAGCCGATGCGCTGCACCTTGGACCCATGGGCAGCCTGAGCGGTCCCTGCGGATCCCTGAGGGGCACCGGGCTTCACCTCGGAGGCTGCGGTGTCCGTGCGGGGCTTCGCGGGGCTGCGCGGTGTCTTGCTGGGGGTGGTGCTGGGTGTGGTGGTCTTCGAGGGCATGGCGGGCTCCGAGGGGTAACTGTCCGGACAGAGTCTATGACCTTCCGGTCAATATGTCCAGATGCCTCGATATCAACCCTGTTCGGACACCTTCAGGACGGCCGCCGGACGTCCGCCCGGGGTACACCCCTCCGGACACCACCAAATCGACGGCACCGCCCAGGCCCGAGGGTAACGGGAGAGTCGGACAGCGCTAGGCGTCGGCCCTCGAAGTGCAGGCGGCGGAGCGCTGCAGGGGGCGAAGGCTGGCAGGGTTGAAGAGGATCACAACCATCACAGCACGCCCGCGACAAATCGAGCACACGTTGCGGGCGGGGGGCCCACGGGGGTAATCCGGCCTCCCCGACGCATCAACACCGTCTCAAACATTTCGATCAGAAAATCCGGGAGACATGCCGTCATCGTCACGTCTACGGCTAGGACAGCCCGTCGAGTCGCGGCCACCGCTACGCACCTCCTAGAGGCCCAGTACTGGCCCGCTTCCGTCAAGCGCTTGCCAACATTCCGACAGATGGGCAGTGTTCATCTGAGGACACAGTTTCGTCCGCAGTCTGCGAGCGCATCTAGCTTCGATAGAAAACATAGGGAAAGGAGACACGGTGATGGGTCAAGTGCTCGGACTGCTGGGTGTCGCGCAAAGTGCCCAATGAAGCGGCCCCGAAGAGTTTTCAGGAGCCGTCTAGACGGACACCCACACCGCCCATCGACATCCAAGGGAACTCCCTAGACCGATAGGGAAGATGCCCGATTCACACAACGCCGCACACCTTCACCGCGCGGCATCAAGACAGCAGGGGGGTGCTCCGATGTTCTGGGAGGCTGTGCTGGGTGGATTCCGGGTCTTCACATACTGGGAGCTTTACGTGGCTGCCATCGGGTACGTCGCCCTCCTCCTTGCTCCGCCTCTGCTGCAAGGGTTCGTAGCAACCCGATGGGAAGAAGCCGCAGGGCCGAGTGGTTGCCTCATGCTGATAGTCGGGGCGGGAGTTCAGACATTCGCGAACATGGCGTTCGTGTTGGTGCTGTCCCCCATCATCCTCGGCTATGGAGACGATGCCGCATGGTTGCTGCCTTGGGCAATGACGATGCACTCCCCTTGGGGCATGTGCAAACTGGTGTTCAAACTCAGCGTAGCCGCATTCTTGTGCATGTTCATCCCGATTGTCGGGAAGTGGCACACGCTCGTTCCAACGGTTGTTGGGTCTCTCGCGCTGCTGCTACTAGTCCATCAGTTGGAATTGGAGCAACTGGGAACCGTTACCCACCGCATCTATTCCTTTTCGGATGGCATGGGCCCCAAGTTCGGCTTCATCATCGTCGGGACGGCTTGTGCGGCCGTGGGGACAGTCGCGGTCGCTTACCTGCTTTCGCGATTAGAGTCACTCGCCGACTGGCTGCAGGAACTTGTACCCATCGTCGTGGGCTTGGTGTTGGGATCGATTCCGGTATTCATGTACGGGGCTTACTTGGGCGCTGAACTTCGTCTAGCCCACTGATTCGTTCGGCCGTCCCTTAGGCAGGGTCGATCGGCAACCAGCCCAGGATTTCCTCAATTCGGCGACGATACCGGGTGTTGACCTGACGAGGGGCTCGGCGAACGTATTGCTCAGCCTCGTCCTTCTGCTCGCCACTGAGGCTCCCGAGATACGTCACTACCTCGTCCATGGACGGAGTCCTGCGACGGCCATCAAACTTTGGAGGAAGGTTGGTCCAGATCACGTGTTCAACATTGTGCGCTGCCGCCCAATCGTCGAGATCTGGAATAGACCGGAACGCCTGACCTCCGGTGGACCAAGTGCCGATGTGCTTCGCCTCGTTCTCGGGGCGGATGTTCTCGCGCGTCCGAAGCGCTGAGACGGCATCGGGAACCGATTTGGCATCCATCGCGGCCCACAGGCAGCGAACGGATTCGACACCTCCGGTAAGCGCCAACGTAATTCGGCCATTGTCTGATTGGCGGGTGAACTCCACTGGAACCAGCGGGCCATCCGCCGACCACTGGCTCAACACCGGGAGTTCTCGTGGGTCCCAAACTAGAGAACCCCAGCCAAGGCACGCAATTACAGACATCCTCTGGCTCCTCGACCTAGAACGAAAACGGCCCCCGAAGAGTCTTCAGGAGCCGTCTAGAGTTCACCCAATGCGGTCACCCACACCGGTCACCCACATACATGGTAACTCGTTGATTCTACAGGGGTGATAGATACTGGGGTGGCTGATGGGACTCGAACCCACGACAACCGGAATCACAATCCGGGACTCTACCAACTGAGCTACAGCCACCATCGAACCGCGGAATCCGACCGGACACCACGGAACGTACGAGGCCGCGGAGTATGACCAAAAGGTCTGCCCGAGGCAAGGCGGAAGCGGCGGGATGCGCGTGGAACGGAGACCGGAACGAAGGCTTCGGCTGGTGCGCCCGGAGGGACTCGAACCCCCGACCCCCGGCTTAGAAGGCCGGTGCTCTATCCAGTTGAGCTACGGGCGCCCGGACCAGCCGTGCATGCGCCGCAGGCTGGATTCTCGTGGGGAGTGGTCGGGGTGACAGGATTCGAACCTGCGACATCCTGCTCCCAAAGCAGGCGCGCTACCGGGCTGCGCTACACCCCGAACAAGGGCGGCACTATAGCCTCCCCACCCTGGTGCGGCAAACATCCGGCGGGTTTCGTCGCATCGTCCCGGTTCCCCGGGCGCTGCCCACGGGATGGCCGGCACGGGCACCTTCCGCCCCCCGGCACCTCTTCAAGCCCTTGACAACAGTCCGCCCTCAATGTCCGACGGATCGGTGCCGTAAAGCAATCCACACGGGACGCGCGAGTCAACCTCTGGTGGCGACGTATCCGATCGTGATGGGGCCTGCCGGACAGCATCACCGGCGGTCATGACAAAGGGGGGGCCTCGCGGCCCTCGGGCCATGGATGAAATTCTCGGTATGAGGCACGAATGAAGACATCGGACAAGCTCTCCAACCCGCGCGAAATCCGCCGTCGGCTTGGGCTCAATCAACAGCAGTTCTGGGGAATGATCGGCGTCACCCAGAGCGGCGGATCGCGATACGAGAGTGGTCGCGCCATGCCGAAGCCCGTGCAGCATCTGCTGCGCCTGGTGCACGTGGACCGCATCGACATCAGCCGCCTGTCGCGTGCGGATTACGAAGTGATCTCGTACCTCAAGAACTCGCGCCCGGAGATGTACAAGAAGCTCCGCACGCAGGCCGCCGGTACCGGACGCACGACGACCCGCACCGCGGTGGCGACGCCGGCCAAGCGCTCCGTGAGCGTCTCCGCACGCGCCTGATCCCGATTCATGCCCCGAGGCGGGGCGGAACTGGACAGCCAGGGAGCCGGTGAAAGCCGGTTCCCTGGCTGTTCTGTTTTCAGCACCGGCGAACCGATCGCGCAGCCGCAGGCCCGTCGCAGCAGATCACGCGGGGCGGATCATCTCGAAGACGCTGTTCACCTCGGTGTAGTCCCCGCGATAGCCGCAGCGCGCAATCGGCCGCGCCGCCGCCGTGTCGAAGATGCCGTCCTTCAGGAAGGTGCGATCGATGTGCACGCCGACCACCTCTCCGATCGCCATCCAGCCATCGATCTCGGCGCCCGCGGCATCGGTCAGGCGGATGATCCGGACGAGCCTGCACTCCATCGCGGCGATGGCACCACCCACGCGCGGCGGTCTCACCTTGACCGATGCGACCGGTGTCAGCCCGGCCAACGCGAACTCGTCGACGCCAGGCGCCACGGAAGCTGCCGTGGCATTCATCTCATGGGCCTGCGCCGCGCCGACGAAGTTGGCGACGAACTCCCCGGTGGCCTCGACGTTGTTGAGCGTGTCCTTGCGATGGCCGGCCGTGCTGAAGTAAAGCAGCGGGGGCGCATCGCAGACCGCATTGAAGAAGCTGTATGGCGCGAGGTTGAAACGCCCCGCTGCGTCGGCCGTCGAGATCCAGCCGATCGGACGCGGCGCCACGATGGCCTTGAACGGGTTGTGCGCAAGTCCGTGTCCCTTGCCGGGCTCGTAGAAGTGATCGCTCATCGGAAGGGAGTGCCCTCGCCATTGTCGTGATCCACCGCCCAGCCCCGGACGGCCGACATTTCGTTCATGTCAGATCCCGGGGTTCGAGCACGATCGGCTGCCCGTGCGGCGTCCGGTCTGCAGCCCGATGCCAGGCGTCCCGATACCGATGCAGCGTGTCGTCGGTCGCGAGGCCCTTCTCGCGCACCAGTCGCTCGACCGCGGCGAGCCAGTGCCGGTAGTAGGTGGCACCGCTGTCCGGGTCGCCCGATGCCTGCGCCCGCTTGATCTCCTCGCCCAGCGTCGCGGCCCATTCGCTCCAGGTGAACGCGCCACGTCGATGGAGGGCGAGCGTCAGCGCGAAGGCCTGGGCCTCCCAGGGCTCGTTGAACGTCGGGGTGCGCTGGTCGGCAGGAATGGCATTCAGGACGTCTGCGATGCCCGCACCCGTGGCAGGTTGGCTCATGTCAGGCGGGCTCCAGGTAGGGCTCGAAGGCGTCTATCGAGACGGTGAGCGACGGGTCGGCAGCATCCCCCCACAGATCGCGGCTGTCGAACACGACCGCATAGAGCCAGGCCGAAGCCTCGCCGTCACCGGCGACGATCGCGTCCGGAAACGCGTGGCAACCGTGCACCACCTCGACCCGCCCCACCTTGTCGCGCGCATAGCGCGGCAGGCGCGTGTGACCCATGGGATGGATGTTCGTCGTGCGGACCCGATCCCCGGGCTTGAAGCGCGCCGCCTGCCTGGGCGTTCGCCCGAACGGCGAGCGGATCTTCCCGAGTTCGACGTCCTGCAACGTCATCGTGCGCTGCACCGGTCTGGCCGGATCCTTCGCATGCCCCGCATCGAGTTCCGCCTGCGTGACGAGCCCGTGGTCGATGGCACTCGCCGCGAGGGCCAGAAACCAGCGGTGATAGTAGGAGACGGCGACGTACACGCTCGCCGGCAGACGCTCCTGCGCGTACCGGAAGGCATCGAGATTCCAGGTGCGCGTGAACAGGACCGCGCGCTGCAGGGCGAGGACCCGCCCTTCCCACGGCGCATGGAATGGCGGCTCGTCCGGCTCGTCCACGACAGGGCCGAAGCCCTGCATCCCGCCGAGATCGTGAATACCGTTCATCGCTCCACCTCGCCGGGCTGCAGCGCAAGACCGGTACCGATCATGCTGTTGCGTGTGACGAGCGCGGCCAGCTGCTCCTCGCTCCATCCGTCGGTGCCCGCAGGGCGCTGCGGCAGCACGAGATAGCGTGTCTCGGCCGTCGAATCCCATACCCGTATCGCCGTCCCCGCCGGTAGCGTGACGCCGAAATCGGCGAGAACTCCCCGGGGATCCATTACCACGCGCGAACGATACGGCGCGGACTTGTACCAGACCGGCGGAAGTCCGAGCACGTCCCACGGATAGCAGGAGCACAGGGTGCAGACCACCATGTGATGCTGGGTCTCGGTGTTCTCGACCGCGACGAGATGGTCACCGACGCGCCCGAAGGTTTCGTCCGCGACGACCGCATGGCTCGCATCCGCGAGGAGCGCGGCCTTGAAGGCAGGGTCTGCCCAGGCGCGAGCGACGATCTTCGCCCCCACGTGCGGGCCGACCTTCGTTTCGAAGTGCTCGACGATCTGGTCGAGAACCGCAGGATCCACGTAGCCCTTTTCGGTCAGCACCGACTCCAGCGCCCGCACTCGGGCCTGGACCTCCGACAGGTGGGAACCGTGATCGTGGTCGTGGTGATCGTCGTGGTGATCGTGGTCGTCGTGACTCATGCAGCGATTCCTCTTCACAGTGTTCGTTGGCGGGCAAGACGGCAAAGCAGCGAAATGCGTCATCCGCAAGGCAGGCGCCTCCGCTGCGGGCCGCGGCCGATCGGTCCAGGGCCCGATTCTGCGTCCTCGAAGCCGCTTCTGGAAACCGCAGATGTGCGAGGAGCCGCGCCATCGCTATCGGATCACGGCGTGCTACAGAGCTTCCGTTCGTGCATCACCACCGCGGAAACCTCGACACAAAGGACGCCGAGACCGATTGCGCCGCTGATACAAACGCCCTTCGCGGCGATCTCATCGTCTAACGCGACATCGACTCCGCCGCTGAAGATCCTGGTCAGCGGCCCGCGCGAGACACCGAAGCCGAGCCCTCGCCCTTCGAAGCTGGCCGCACGCTGCCGTGGCTCACCCAGCCGGATGACGCGCGCCACTCGCACGCACCTCGCCGTTGACGCCCTCCCACCCATGCGGACCGATCATCGCAGCAGGGCCGATATCGATATATAGGTGATAACATAACGCCTCGCCCCGTCCACAGAAGAACCGAATGCTCGCGAAGCTGTTGGGAACCTTGCTGTTGCTCGCCTCGTGGAGTGCGTTCGCCCAGGACGCCCCGGTGATCGCCGCCGCGTCGGACCTCAAGTTCGCCTTGGACGAGATGGTCGGCCTGTACCAGAAGCAGACCGGGAAGGAAGTCCGGGTGGTCTACGGATCCTCCGGCAACTTCTACCGGCAGATCAGCCAGGACGCCCCCTTTCAGATGTTCCTCTCCGCCGACGAGGACCTCGTCTTCAAGCTCGCCGACCAGGGTCTCACCATCGATCGCGGCGCGCTCTACGCCACCGGGCGGATCGTGCTTTTCGTGCCCAAGGGTTCCCCCATCAAGGCGGACACCGAGTTCGCCGACCTCCGGCGAGCACTGGCAGACGGTCGACTCAAAAAATTCGCCATCGCCAACCCGGAACATGCGCCCTACGGTCGCGCAGCGATGCAGGCGCTCCAAAGCCTCGGTCTCTGGACGGCCATGGAGCCGAAGCTCGTGCTGGGGGAGAACGTGTCGCAGGCTGCCCAGTTCGCCGTCTCCGGTTCCACCCAGGGCGGCATCATCGCGCTGTCGCTCGCGATGGCGCCGAGCTTCGCCCACACCGGAGCCTATGTCCTCGTGCCCGAGAGCCTTCATCAACCGCTGAAGCAGCGGATGGTTCTCACCAAGAAATCGGGCGATGTCGTGCGAGCGTTCCATGCATGGCTTCAGCAACCGGCCGCCCGCGCCATCTTCCGGCGTTACGGATTCGTCCTGCCGGGCGAAGCGCAGAGCTGACCCGGCGACGCTGCATCGACCATGGACTGGCAAGCGCTCGAACTCTCGCTCTGGCTTGCCATCGCCACCGCGGCCATCCTGCTCCCCGCGGGGGTGGTCGCCGGACGATGGCTGGCGACCAGTGCGCATCCGTTGAAGCCGCTGGCGGAGGCCGCGCTCGCGCTGCCTCTCATCCTTCCGCCGACGGTGCTGGGCTTCTACTTGCTGGTCGCGATGGGCGGCGCGTCGCTGCCTGGTTCGTGGTACCGCGATCTCACCGGTCACACGCTCGCGTTCTCGTTCGAAGGGCTGCTGGTGGCCAGCGTCATCTTCAACATCCCGTTTGCGCTGATGCCGATGCAACGCGCGTTCGAGGCGATTCCCAAGGAGCTGTTCGATGCCGCGCAGACCTGCGGCCTGTCGCGCTGGAGGACACTCTGGCTCGTGGAGCTTCCGCTCGCGTGGCGCGGCATCCTGAGCGGCATGATCATGACGGCGGCGCACACGCTCGGTGAGTTCGGGGTGGTGCTCATGGTGGGTGGCAGCATCCCCGGCGAGACCAGGACGATCGCGATCTCCATCTACGACCGGGTCCAGGCCTTCGATCTGCAATCGGCCGGCATCATGTCGGCCACGCTGCTCGGCGCATCGCTGCTGACCCTCGTCGCCACCTCGTGGTTGTCGCGGACGCGTAAGCCTGCCGGGTGGTCCCGTTGATGTCCCGGTCGGATCTGCCGTGCTAGAGGTCCGGCTGCGGCAACCGGGGCCGATTCCGCTCGACGTGGCGCTGCGCTGCGCCGACAACGAGTTACTGGCACTCGTCGGCCCCTCCGGTAGCGGCAAGACCAGTGTGCTCCGCGCGATTGCAGGACTCCTCGACGTGGGCGAGGCACGCATCGCCGTCGACGACACCGTGTGGATGGACACCGCTGCGGGCGTTCGAATCCCCGCGGAACTCAGACCGGTCGGGATGGTGTTTCAGCACTACGCGCTCTTTCCGCACTTGAGCGCCCTGGAGAACGTGAGGCTCGCGATCCCGCGGACCCGCGACCGCGCAGCCGCCACGGAAACGGCCCACGCGCTGCTGAACGACATGCAGCTCGACGGGCTCGCAGATCGCCGTCCGGACGAACTGTCGGGTGGCCAGCGGCAGCGCGTCGCGCTGGCACGGGCGCTCGCGCGAGATCCGCGGGTGCTGCTCCTCGACGAAGCGTTCTCGGCCGTCGACCAACCGACGCGCCATGTCCTGTACGAGGAACTGATCAAGCTCCGCCAGCGCCTCGCACTGCCGATCGTGATGGTGACCCACGATCTCCGCGAGGCGCGTCTGCTCGCCGATCGGATGTGCATCCTCGACGGCGGATGCACCCTTCAGGACGGCACGCCCGAGCAAGTGATGTCGCGCCCGAGAAACGCCCGCGTGGCCGCACTCGTCGGGCTACGGGATATTCAGCCCGGCGTGTTCCTCAAGGATCCTGCAGTGCGGCTGCGGTGGGGCGACGCCGATTCCGATGTCCAGTTGCATGTGCTCGACAAGGGTCGCCTGGAGCACAGCACGCCGGTGCGCTGGGTCGTGTCCGGCGAGCACGTGCAGCTGCACCCGACGGCGCCATCGACCGCGAATCCGGAGCACAACCACGTGCAGTGCGAACTGGCGAGACTGAGCCGGCTGGGCGACATGACGACGGTGCAATGCAGGGTGCCCACCTCGCCCGCCTCGCTGGTGCATGTCGAGATGACCACCCGCGAGATGCTGCGCATGGGGCTCGAGGTGGGCCAGCCGGTGTGGCTCGAACTCGACCCGCAAGGCATTCACATCATGCCGGTGCGCGCCTGACATCGATGCGTTGACGCGAAGCCCTGGCTCGCGCTGCAGACGCGGGTGACCTACGCGGCGCAGGGGATGGTGACGCAATCGCGACGCAGAGAGGCGCATCGTGGCGATGCTGGACTGCTACGCGGTGCGGGCCTCAGCGGTGCGGCCGTGTCTGTTGTCGATTGCGCGCGGCCTTCCCGGGAAGAGGATCTCCGAAAGCAACCAGGCGGAGCCCAACAGCGAAACTCGCAGATAGTGGAAGAAGAACGCAGGGTCCTCGTCACTGGCGTTGATCTGATTGTTGACGCCGACGGAAATCTGACCCACCGGTGGGTCAGAAATAGATCGGCGCGAACGTTCTGACTTGGCGGAGCGGTGGCGACCACATTGTTCGCCGAAACCCGCGCCCTGCCTGGCGTTTCTCAGTTCGTCGATTCCGAGTTACCACCGTTGTTACCAACGGTCTCGGTCAGATAAGTTCGTGGACGGCGCCGTCCGGGCACGCCCTCCCCTGCATTTTGTCGCGCAGCCAATGCCCTGCTATAGTCCCCTGCGACTTTAGGTACGACTTTGGTGTAGACCGGTCTGGTCAGTGTTTCTGTCCGTCCCGCGCGCTCGGCGTGTCGGGATCTACGAGGGACTCGGGACACCACGCCCGTGTTGTGCCGTTGGTTTGCTGCTTGCCACCGCGGCACGCGGTATTGGCTTCGACGGAGGTCCTGTGGGATGCAATCCGTCGAGTCGAGCCGTTGACCCGGGCTCGAAGTGGGGAGCG
>LNFM01003418.1_pt1 | contig 31250 bp, 29 predicted proteins | sample 596031 | NCBI WGS metagenome assembly LNFM01 (sample SAMN04254537, study PRJNA301005) | activated carbon metagenome | isolation source: dual media filters at the Ann Arbor, Michigan drinking water treatment plant | place: USA: Ann Arbor | reverse complement strand
GGCGCCAGGCGATGTCGGTGACGTGCAGCAGCCCGTCCACGCCGCCCAGGTCCACGAAGGCGCCGTAGTCGGTGATGTTCTTCACCACGCCGTCCAGCACCATGCCTTCCTTGAGGCCCTGCACCAGCTCGGCGCGCTGCTCGGCGCGCGTCTCCTCCAGCACGGCCCGGCGCGACACCACGATGTTCCCGCGGGCGCGGTCCATCTTGAGGATCTGGAAGGGCTGCTTCTGCCCCATCAGCGGGCCCACGTCGCGCACCGGGCGGATGTCCACCTGGCTGCCCGGCAGGAACGCCACGGCGCCGCCCAGGTCCACGGTGAAGCCGCCCTTGACGCGGCCGAACAGGATGCCGTCCACGCGCTGGTTGGCGGCGAAGGCCTTCTCCAGCAGCGTCCAGGCCTCCTCGCGGCGGGCCTTCTCGCGGCTCAGCACGATGGTGCCGTCGCGGTCCTCGTAGCGCTCCACGAAGAGGTCCACCACGTCGCCCGGCTGGACTTCCGGCTTGGCGCCGGCGGCGGCGAATTCCTTGAGCGGGACGCGGCCCTCGCTCTTGAGGCCGACATCAACGACGGCGACGTCATCGTCGATGCGGATGACCTTGCCGGTGACGACGGAACCGGCGAAGCCGGTGTTGGCGCCGAGCATCTCGTCGAGGAGAGCGGCGAAATCTTCTGCCATGTGGCGGTTGTGTCCTGGGAGGTCAGGGGGCGCCTTGCGCCCCGCGATCTGGTTGCCTGCGCCCCCCGGAATCAGCGCCGGGGCACGGCCTGCCGCGAAAGGCGACCACCTGGCTGCGCGTGACGGTCCGCGGCCGATCCGGCACCCGGCCACGCGGGCGTGGGTGCAGGCCGGGACATGGGCGCAATCGCGCCGCCAGTCAAGCGGAAAGCTTGACTTTGGCCGCAATGATCCCAAGCGCGGCGGCGAAGGCGGCGTCGGCGTCCAGCGCCGTGGTGTCCAGCAGCACGGCGTCCGCCGCCGCCGCCAAGGGCGCCGCGTCGCGCCCGGCGTCGCGCGCGTCGCGCGCCGCCATCTCCGCCAGCACCTCGGGGAGGGATGCCTCCTGGCCGCGCCCCTGCATCTCCAGGTGGCGGCGCCGCGCGCGCGCATCGGGGCTCGCCGTGACGAAGAGCTTCACCGTCGCGTCCGGGAAGACCACCGTGCCGATGTCGCGCCCGTCCAACACCGCGCCGCGCGCTGCGCCGAAGCGGCGCTGGAACTCCAGCAGCGCCGCGCGCACGCCCGGGATGGCGGCGACCTTCGATGCCGCCTGGTCCTGCGCCGGGCCGCGCAGGTCGCCGCGCGCCGTGTCCTCGGGGCGCAGGGCCAGGGCAGCGGCCTCGGCGGCGGCGGGGTCGGCCGGGTCGGCGCCCGCGTCCAGCACCCGCCGGCCCACGGCGCGGTAGAGCAGGCCCGTGTCCAGGTACGGCAGGCCGAGATGCGCCGCCAGCCGCCGCGCCAGCGTGCCCTTGCCGGCCGCCGCCGGGCCGTCCACCGCGATGATCACGCCACCACTTCCTCGCCCGCCGCGCCGTTCAGCAGGGCGGTGAAGCCGGGAAAGGAGGTGGCGATGAAGGCGCCGTCATCCACGCCCATGCCGAGGCGCGAGGCCAGGCCCAGCACTAGGCCCGACATCGCCAGCCGGTGGTCCATGCGCGTCCTCACCACGCCGCCGCCGGGCGCGGGGCCGGCGCAGCCCTCCACCAGCAGGTCGTCGCCCTCGATCGCGCAGCGCACGCCGGCGGCGAGGAGCATCTCGGCCGTGCCCAGCAGGCGGTCGCTTTCCTTCACCTTGAGTTCGGCGAGGCCCCGGAAGCGGCTGGGGCCGCGCGCGCAGGCGGCGGCGACGGCCAGGATGGGGTATTCGTCGATCATGCTGGGCGCGCGTTCCGCCGGCACGTCCACGCCGCGCAGCGCCGTCGCCTCGGCCACGATGTCGCCCACCGGCTCGCCGCCTTCCGTGCGGGCGTTCTCCACGCGTAGCTCGGCGCCCATCTCGCGCAGCGTGGTGAACAGGCCGGTGCGCAGCGGGTTCAGCCCCACCCCGGCCAGGGTGAGGCGCGAGCCGGGGACCAGCAGCGCGGCCACGAGGAAGAAGGCGGCGGAGGACGGGTCGCCCGGCACCGCCACGGGGGCGGCGCGCAGCTCGGGCTGGCCGTCCAGCTCCACCACGCGGCCGTGGCCTTCCGCGTGCACCCGCACGGTCGCGCCGAAGTGGCGCAGCATGTTCTCGGAGTGGTCGCGCGTCGCCTCGCGCTCCACCACGCGCGTCACGCCCGGGGCGCAGAGGCCGGCCAGCAGGCAGGCGCTCTTCACCTGCGCCGAGGCCACAGGCAGCACGTAGTCCAGCGGCAGCGGGTCCCGCGCGCCCTGGATCGCCAGCGGCAGCCGCCCGCCGGCGCGGCCCTGGAAGACGGCGCCGGTGGCCGAGAGCGGCGCGGTGACGCGCCCCATCGGGCGGCGGCGCAGCGAGGCGTCGCCCGTCATCACGGCGAAGAGGGGGTGGCCGGCGAGCAGGCCGCAGATGAGGCGCGCCGCCGTGCCGCTGTTGCCCATGTCCAGCACGTCGTCCGGTTCGGTGAGCCCGCCGATGCCGCGGCCCGCCACGCGCCAGGCGCCGGCGCCCAGCGCTTGGACCTCCGCGCCCAGCAGGCGCATGGCGGCGGCCGTGCGCAGCACGTCCTCGCCCTCCAGCAGGCCGGAAATCTCGGTGGTGCCGACGGCCAGCGCGCCGAACATCAGCGCGCGGTGGGAGATGGACTTGTCGCCCGGCACGGCGATGCGCCCGGTGAGCGGGCCGGGGGCGGGGGAGGCGTGCAGCGGGGCGGGTGTGGCGTCGTGCGTCATCGCAGGCGGGTTTGACACCGCGCGGCGGGGCGTGGCAATGCGCCCCGCCCGCGCCAGGCGCGCGGAAATCACGGATCGAGAGGTTCCATGGCAAAGCCGGAACTGGGTTTGAAGCGCGTCTGCGTCTCCTGCTCCACGAAGTTCTACGACCTGGGCAAGCAGCCCGCCACCTGCCCGAAATGCAGCGCCGAGCAGCCGGCGGAGCAGCCGCGCCTGCGCCGTGCCGCCGCCGTGGTGCCGGACGAGAAGCTGAAGAAGCGCGTCGTCCCCGCCGAAGCGGACGGGGACGAGGTGGAGCTGGAGGACGTGGACGCCGACGCCGTCGTCGAGGATGCGGACGACCTCGAGGACGAGGACGACACGATCGACGCCGACATCGAGGTGGAAGGCGAGCGCGACGAGGAGGGGTGAGCGCCATCGCGCGCCTCAGGCGCGCGATGGCTTGCTGTACTGTGCCCTCAGACGCCGGGCGCCCGCATCCGCGGGCTTGGCTTCGCCGCGCCGCTGGCGTGCCGGCGGCGCGGCCTGTCTGGCGGCGGGCCGCGCCTTGCGCGGCCAAGGGGGCCGGGGCGGCCCGCGCATGACCGCCATGCGGCGGTTGCCCCCCCTGCCCCGCGGGGCTATCTCCCCGCGATGCGCCTCCTCCTCGCCCTCCTGCTGCTCGCCGCCCTTCCGGCGGCGGCGCAGAACCGCCCGGCCGCCCTGGGCGAGTTCCAGTCCTGGACCGCGGCCACCCACCAGGAGAACGGGCAGAAGGTGTGCTACGCCTTCGCCCGCGCCCGCATTGCCGAGGGCGTGCCGGGGCGCGAGGCGCGCAACGTCATGCTGCTGGTCACCCACCGCCCCGGCGGGCGCGACCAGGTGGCCGCGCGCGTGGCCTATTCCTTCGCCCGCGGCGCCGAGCCGAAGCTTCACGTCGGCGCGGGGGAGTTCCCCTTCTACACCGCCGGCGACACCGCCTTCGCCCGCGACGGCCGCGCCGCCGTCGCCGCCCTGCGCGGCGGGCGCGAGGCGCTGCTGCGCGGCCCCGGCCCCAACGGGCGCGGCCAGGCGGCGGACACCTTCCCGCTGGCCGGCTTCGGCGCCGCCTACGACGCCATCACCCGCGAATGCCCGGCGGCGCGGCGATGAACGCCTTCCAGCCGCACGCCCGCGTGATGCCGCCCGATGACGGGCTGAGCGAGGCGGAGCGCGGCCGCATCCTCGCCAAGGCCGCCGCCTTCGCCCCCCCGCCGATGCAGGACGCCGACGGAAGGCGCGAGCTGGTGGGGCTCTCGCGCGAGGAGCTGGCGCAGGAGATGGCGCTGATCGGCGAGAAGCCGTTCCGCGCCAAGCAGCTCTGGCACTGGATCTACCACCAGGGCGCGCGCGATTTTTCCGCCATGTCCACCATCGCCAGGCCGATGCAGCAGAAGCTGGCCGAACGCTTCGTCGTCGGCCGCCCTGGGGTGGCGACCGAACAGACCAGCACGGACGGCACGCGCAAGTGGCTGTTCGAGTGGCGCGACGGGCAGAAGGTCGAGACGGTCTACATCCCCGACCATGACCGCGGCGCGCTGTGCATCTCCACCCAGGTGGGCTGCACGCTGTCCTGCTCCTTCTGCCACACCGGCACGCAGAAGCTGGTGCGAAACCTGGGCGCGGCGGAGATCGTGGGCCAGTTCATGGCGGCGCGCGACAGCTACGGCGAGTGGCCGACGCCCAAGGGGGAAGAGGGCCGGCGCCTGTCCAACATCGTCGTGATGGGCATGGGCGAGCCGCTCTACAACTACGCCGCCACCGCCAAGGCGCTGGCGATCGTGATGGACCACGAGGGCATCGCGCTGTCGCGCCGGCGCATCACGCTTTCCACCTCGGGCGTGGTGCCGATGATGGACCAGTGCGGGGCGGAGCTGGGGGTGAACCTCGCCGTGTCGCTGCACGCGGTGCGCGACGAGCTGCGCGACGAGCTGGTGCCGCTGAACCGCAAGTACCCGATCCGGGAGCTGATGGACGCCTGCCGGCGCTATCCCGGCGCGTCGAACGCGCGGCGCATCACCTTCGAATACGTGATGCTGCGCGGCGTGAACGACAGCATCGCCGAGGCGCACGAGCTGGTGCGGCTGCTGCACGGCATCCCGGCCAAGGTGAACCTGATCCCGTTCAACCCCTGGCCCGGCTCGCCCTACAAGACCTCCACGCTGGAGGCGCAGCACGCCTTCGCGGAGGTGCTGAACGCCGCCGGCTATTCCTCGCCCATCCGCCGGCCGCGGGGGCGCGACATCCTGGCCGCCTGCGGGCAGCTGAAGACGGAGAGCGAGCGGGCCAGGCGCCCGGCGTGAGGCTGCGGCTGGCCATCATCGGCACCGTGCTGGTGTGGCTGCCCTTCCTGCTGCTGGCGCTGAGCCTGATCCTGTCCGACGCGCTGGGCTGCCGGGTGGATGCGGCGGCGACCTACCCCTGCCCGGTGCTGGGAGCGGACATCGGCGGGTTGCTGGGCGCCGGATTCATGATGGGGCTGCTGCTGATGGGGACGTGGCCGCTGATGGTGTTCAGCCTCATCGGCTGGGGGCTGTGGGGGGCCAGGCGGCTGTGGGCGCGCCGGTAGTCCCGATCGGGCTGATGGCGCTGGGCGGCTTCGCCACCGGCTGCGGCATGCGGATGCTGGACCCGCTGCTGCCGATGATCGCGGTGGGGTTCGGCACCACCGTCTCGGCCGCCGCGGTGCTGGTGGCGGCCTTCATGCTGCCCTACGGCGCGGGGCAGCTGCTGACGGGGCCGCTGGGGGACCGCTTCGGCAAGATCCGCGTCGCCTCGCTGGCGCTGGTGCTCTACGGGCTGGTGACGATGGGCGGCGCGGTGGCGGACAGCCTGACGGGGGTGGCGCTGGTGCGCGCGCTGGGCGGCTTCGCGGCCGGCGCCGTCATCCCGCTGCTGATGGCGCATGTGGGCGACGAGGTGCCCTATGAGGGGCGGCAGGCCGCCATTGGCCGCTTCCTGACGGGCAACGTGATGGCGACGATGCTGGCCGGGCCGATCAGCGGCGTGCTGGGCGAGCATTTCGGCTGGCGCGCCTCCTTCCTCGCCGGCGGCGCGCTGGCGCTGGGGGTGGGGGCGGTGCTGTGGTGGCGGCTGGTGGCCGGGCGCACCCGCAAGGCGGCGAGCGGGGTGAGCGCGGTCGCCGGCTACCTGAAGATGCTGCGGATGCCCGCCTCGCGCCGGCTGCTGCTGGTGACGGCGCTGAACGGGGCGCTGCTGTTCGGCGGGTCCTTCCCGTTCATCGCCTCCTTCCTCATCGAGGATTTCGCGCTGTCGGCCGGCGAGGCGGGGCTGGTGATGGCCGGGTTCGGGGTGGGGGCGCTGGTCTATACGCGCGTGGCGCCGCGGCTGGTGCGGCGGCTGGGCGAGGACCGGATGCTGGCGGTCGGCGGGGTGGGGCTGGCGGTGCTGCTGGGCGCCATCGCGGCCGCGCCGCATTGGGGGGTGGTGCTGGCGGCGCAGCTGCTGATGGGGTTCTTCTTTTTCTGCTTCCACGGCGTGCTGCAGGCCCGCGCCACGGAGGCGATGCCGGAGGCGCGGGGGACGGGGGTGAGCGCCTTCGCGATGTCGCTGTTCCTGGGGCAGACGGTGGGGAGCCTGGTGTTCGCGGGGGTGATCGGGGTGGCGGGGTATCGGTGGGTGTTTGGGCTGGCGGGGTGCGGGATTGCGGCGCTGGGGGTGGCGACGGCGCGGCGGTGACGGGCTTGCCGCCCCGCCCATCCGCTCCTATCCCTGCGCCCGAAAGCGGAGAGTTCCCATGCGCGTGAAGGACGTGAAAAAAGTCGTGCTCGCCTATTCCGGCGGGCTCGACACCAGCGTGATCCTCAAGTGGCTCCAGACCACCTACAATTGCGAGGTGGTGACCTTCACCGCCGACCTCGGCCAGGGCGAGGAGCTGGGGCCGGCGCGCGACAAGGCCCTGATGCTCGGCATCAAGCCGGAAAACATCTACGTGGACGACCTGCGCGAGACCTTCACGAAGGACTTCGTCTTCCCGATGTTCCGCGCCAACGCGCTGTATGAGGGGCTGTACCTGCTCGGCACCTCCATCGCCCGCCCGCTCATCTCCCAGCGGCAGATCGAGATCGCGGAGGCCGTCGGCGCCGACGCCGTCGCCCACGGCGCCACCGGCAAGGGCAATGATCAGGTCCGGTTCGAGATCAGCTACTATTCGCTCAAGCCCGACATCAAGATCATCGCCCCCTGGCGCGAATGGGACCTCACCAGCCGCACTGCGCTGATCGCCTTCGCGGAAGCGCACCAGATCCCCATCGCCAAGGACAAGCGCGGCGAATCGCCCTTCAGCGTGGACGCCAACCTCCTGCACAGCTCTTCCGAGGGGAAGATCCTGGAGGAGCCGTGGGACGCGCCGGACGAGATGGTCTGGCAGCGCACCATCTCGCCGATGGACGCGCCCGACACCCCCACCGAGATCACCATCCAGTTCAAGAACGGCGACGCGGTGGGCATCAACGGCGAGGCGCTGTCGCCGGCCACGCTGCTCACGAAGCTGAACGCGCTGGGCAAGGCCAACGGCATCGGCCGGCTGGATTTGGTCGAGAACCGCTTCGTCGGCATGAAGTCCCGCGGCTGCTACGAGACGCCGGGCGGCACCATCCTGCACTTCGCGCACCGCGCCATCGAATCCATCACGCTGGACCGCGAGGCGGCCCACCTGAAGGATTCGCTCATGCCGCGCTATGCGGAGTGCATCTACAACGGCTTCTGGTTCAGCCCGGAACGGCGCATGCTCCAGGCGCTGGTGGACGCGTCCCAGGCAAGCGTGGAGGGCGAGGTGCGGATGAAGCTCTACAAGGGCAACGTCATCGTCACGGGCCGGCGCTCGCCCAACAGCCTGTACTCGATGAAGCACGTCACCTTCGAGGACGACCAGGGCGCCTATGACCAGTTCGACGCGCAGGGCTTCATCAAGCTGAACGCGCTGCGGCTGCGCCTGGGCGCCATGGCCGGCCGCCGCGGCGGGACTCCCTGACGGCGCACCGGCATGGGTGGCGCATCCGGCTGCGCCACCTCTACACTGCGCCGACGCCCCCGGCGCGGCGCTTCCGCTACGCGCTGCTGGGGCTGGACGTGCTCAGCCTGGCCTGGATCGTCGCCGCCTCCTTCCGCCCGTCGGATGCGGTGGTGATCGCGGTGGACATGGCGCTGGGCGCGGTGCTGCTGGCGGAGTTCGCGGCGCGCCACGCCATCCGCGACCATCCCTTCCGCAGCGCCACGCGGGTGATGGAGCTGGCGGACCTGCTGGCCATCCTGTCGCTGCTGCTGTCCCCGCTGACGCAGCACGCGCTGGGCTTCCTGCGGGTGCTGCGGGCGCTGCGGCTGTTCCATTCCGCGCGGCTGGCGATGTCCCTGCGCGAGGACTGGGAAGGCTTCCGCCGCAACGAGGACGCGGTGGTGGCGGCCGTGCAGCTGCTGGTCTTCGTCTTCGTGATGACGGGGGCGGTGTTCGAGCTGCGCGCCCTCATGGGCGGCGGCATCGCCAACTACGGGGACGCGCTGTACTTCACCGTCACCGCGCTGACCACCACGGGCTTCGGCGACATCACGCCGAAGGAGACGAGCGGGCGGCTGCTGGCGGTGTTCATCATGCTGGCGGGCGTGACGCTGTTCCTGCGCCTGGCCTCGGCGCTGTTCCGCCCCTCCAAGGTGGTGTTCCCCTGCCCCGGCTGCGGGCTGCGGCGGCACGAGGCGGATGCGGTGCACTGCAAGGCCTGCGGGACTCTGGTGAACATCCCGGACGAGGGCACTTGAGCATTTCATAGCGTTTTGCTATGTCACCCGCATGAAGTCGCTGCGTTTCACGACCGACGCGGCGCGGGCCCTGCAGCGCCACGCCAACATGGCACCCCGCATCCGCGCCAAGCTGGCGGACTACGCGGCGGACCCGGCGGCGCTCGCCAACAACGTCACGCCGCTGGTCGGAGTGGAGGCGAAGCGGCTTCGCGTGGGCGACTTCCGGGTGATCTTCACCGAGGACGAGGTGGAGATCCTGGTCCTCGCCATCGGCCCGCGCGGCGCCATCTACGAGTGAGGAGGCAGCGATGAACGAGACCGTGACCCTGACCCGCACTGCCTACGAGGCGCTCGTGGATGCGCGCGACGCAGCCGTGGCCCTGCGCGACGTGGCGCGAGGCGCGACGGAAACGCTGACGGAGGCGGAGTTGGACGCCTTCCTGGCCGCGCCGACGCCGTTGGCTTTCTGGCGGCGCCATCGCGGCCTCACCCAGGCGGCACTGGCGGAGGCGGTCGGGATCTCCCAGCCCTACCTGGCGCAGATCGAGGGCGGGCAGCGCACCGGCGACGTGCGCCTGCACGCGAGGCTGGCCAAGGCGCTTCGGCTGCGGATGGAGGACCTGCTCGAGGAGGAGTGAGTGGCGGTCAGCCCCCGTTCTTCTCGATCGTCAGGTCCGGCGCGTCCGGGTTCTTCATGCCGACGATGTGGTAGCCGCAATCCACGTGGTGCACCTCGCCCGAGACGCCGGTGCTGAGCGGGCTCAGAAGGTACAGCCCGGCGCCGCCCACTTCCTCCAGCCCCACGTTGCGCTGCATGGGCGCGTTGTACTGGTTCCACTTCAGGATGTAGCGGAAGTCGCCGATGCCGCTCGCGGCCAGGGTCTTGATCGGCCCGGCGCTGATGGCGTTCACGCGGATCTGCCGCGGGCCGAGGTCGGCGGCCATGTAGCGCACGCTCGCCTCCAGCGCGGCCTTGGCCACGCCCATGACGTTGTAGTGCGGCACCCACTTCTCGGCGCCGAGGTAGGACAGCGTGAGCAGCGAGCCCCCCTCCCCCATCAGCGCGGCCGCGCGCCGGCCGGTGGCGGCGAAGGAGTAGCAGGAGATGTCGAGCGCCTGCAGGAAGGCCTCGCGCGGGGTGTCCAGGAAGCGGCCGCGCAGGAACTGCTTGTCGGCGAAGCCGATGGCGTGGACCAGGAAGTCCAGCTTGCCCCAGCGCGCCTCGATGCCGGCGAAGGCGCGGTCCATGTCCTCGTCGCTGCCCACGTCGCAGGGCAGCACCAGGTCGCTGCCCACGCTCGCCGCCAGGGGGCGCACGCGCTTCTCCAGCGCCTCGCCCTGGTAGGTGAAGGCCAGTTCCGCGCCCTGCGCCGCGCAGGCCTTGGCGATGGCCCAGGCGATGGAGCGGTCGTTCGCCACGCCCATGATGAGGCCGCGCCTTCCCTGCATCAGCGTTCCGGTCGGGATCGGGGTCTCGGTCATCGCGGGTCCGTCGTCGTGGTCCGGGGGGTGGGGCGGTGGTTGCGGGGGGCGGATGGTGGTGGCACATGCCCCGGGGACCGGCAAGACCCGCGAGGAGAACCCGCTTGAGCACCGATCCCTACGCCCTCTTCGCCGAATGGCTGGCGGAGGCGGCGGCGAGCGAGCCCAACGACCCCAACGCCCTGTGCCTGGCCACCTGCACGCCCGAGGGCCGGCCCTCGGCCCGCATGGTGCTGCTGAAGGGCCATGATGCGCGCGGCTTCGTGTTCTACACCAACCTGGAATCGCGCAAGGGCCGGGAGCTGGCGACCAATCCCTTCGCCGCGCTGTGCTTCCACTGGAAGACGCTGCAGCGCAGCGTGCGCGTGGAAGGCGCGGTGGAGCCTGTGAGCGACGCGGAGGCGGACGAGTACTACGCCTCACGCGCACGCGGCAGCCGCATCGGCGCCTGGGCGTCGCGCCAGTCCCGCCCGTTGGAAGGTCGCTGGGCGCTGGAGAAGGCGGTGGCCGACTACACGCTGAAGTTCGGCATCGGCGCCATCCCGCGGCCGCCGCACTGGTCGGGCTTCCGCGTGGTGTCCGCGCGCATCGAGTTCTGGCGCGACATGCCCTTCCGCCTGCACGAACGCCGCGTCTTCCACGCCGACGGCGCGGCGTGGCGCGAGGAGGCGCTGTATCCGTGACGCCGGAGGGCCTCCTGCGCGGCATGGCGGAGGAGGTGGTGGAGACGCACATCTCGCGCGTCTTCCTCGGCCGCGAATTGGCGTGGAAGGTGAAGAAGCCGGTTGACCTCGGCTTCCTGGACTTCACGACGCTGAGGGAGCGCGAGCGGCTGGTGCGCCACGAATTCGCGCTGAACGCGCCGCATGCGCCGGGCCTGTACCGCCGCGTGGTGGCGGTGACGCGCACGCCCGGCGGCAGCCTGGCGCTGGATGGGGCGGGCGAGCCGGTGGAATGGGTGCTGGAGATGCGCCGCCTGCCGCATGGCGCCTTCCTGGACGTCGCCCCCCTGCCCGACCCGCGCGCCCTGGGCGACGCGGTGGCGGCGCTGCACGCCAGCGCGCCGCTGCGGGACGGTGATGGGTCGCTGGCCGGCATCATCGCGCAGAACCGCGATTCCGCGCTGGCCGCGGGCCTGCCGGAAGGGCGCGTGCTGGCCTGGGCCGACGCGGCCGCCGCGCTGCACGGCGCGCTGGCGCCGTTGCTGGCTGCGCGCGCGCGGGCGGGCATGCTGCGCCGCTGCCATGGCGACCTGCACCTGGGCAACCTGTGCATCCTGGACGGCGCCGTGCGGCCCTTCGACGCGCTGGAGTTCGACGAGGCGATGGCGACGGTGGATGTCGGCTACGACCTCGCCTTCCTGCTGATGGACCTGGAGCTGCGCCACGGCCGCGCGAGCGCCAACGCCGTGATGAACCGCTGGGTGGCGCGCACGGGCGATGCGGGCATGGTGGCAGGCCTGCCGCTGTGGCTGTCGCTGCGCGCGATGATCCGCGCCCATGTGGAATGCCGGCGCGGGCGCGAATGGGCCGCGCTGCTGCGCTTCGCGGAGGAGGCGCTGCGCCCGGTGCCGCCGCGGTTGGTGGCGGTGGGCGGGTTGCAGGGCACCGGCAAGAGCCACCTCGCCCGCCGCCTGGCGCCGCTGCTCGGCCGCGCGCCGGGCGCGCTGCACCTGCGCTCGGACGAGATCCGCAAGCGGCTGCGCGGCGTGCCGCCCGAGGAGCGCCTGCCGGCGGAGGCCTACACGCCGGACGCCACCGCCGCCGTCTTCGCCGAGCTGACGGCGATGGCGCGCGCGGCCTTCAACGCCGGCCATGCGGTGGTGGCAGACGCGGTGTTCGGCCGCGCCGCCGAGCGCGCCGCGCTGGCGCCCTGCGAGGGGCTGTGGCTCTCGGCGCCGCTGGAGGTGCTGCGCGCGCGCGTGGCGGCGCGGCGCGGCGACGCCTCGGATGCCGGCGTGGAGGTGCTGGAGGCGACGGCTGCGCGCGGCATCGCGGCGCCCGAATGGGTGGCGCTGGACGCATCCGCCGACCCGCTGGCATCCGCGTGCAAGGCGCTGGACCTGGACGCGCCGGCCCCGCCATAACGTCAGGCGAAACGAGTCGCTGGGGGAAGAAGACCATGGCCTATCGCCGCCTGCTGCTGCCGCTGACCGGCACCGCCGCCGGGGAAGCCGCGCTGGCCACCGCGCTGATGGTGGCGCGCATCTGGGGCGCCCATGTCCACTGCCTGCACGTGCGCGTGGACGCGCGCGACGTGGCGCCGCTGGCCGGCGAAGGCCTGTCGGGCGCCATGATCGAGGAGATGATGGCCGCCACCGAGCGCGAATCGGGCGACCGCGCCGGCCGCGTGCGCGGGATGTTCGAGCGCTTCGCCAGCGCGGCCGGCGACGTCACCATCGCCAATTCGGCCGAGACGGCGCTGAAGTCCGGCGGGCCGACGCTGTCCTTCGAATCCATCGCGGGGCGCGAGGAGGACGTCGTCGCCCAGCAGTCGCGCCTCTACGACATGGCGGTGGTGCCGCACCCGGAGGCGGACGAGGACGTGTCGTCATCCGATGCGCTGCACGCCGTGCTGTTCGACAGCGGCCGCCCCGTGCTGATCGCCCCGCGCGAGGCGCCGAAGACCATCGGCACCCGCGTGTGCTGCGCCTGGAACGGCAGCGCCGAGAGCGCCACCGCCATCGCCGCCGCGCTGCCCTGGCTGCACCGCGCCGATGCGCGTCGCATCCTGTATTCGGCCGACTACCAGCGGCGCGGGCCGAAGGTGGAAGGCATCCTCGCCTACCTGCACTGGCACGAGATCGAGGCCGAGGCGGTGGAGTTCCGGCCGATGACGAAGGACGTGGGCGCGGGCCTGCTGGGTGCCGCGCGCGACTTCGGCGCGGACCTGCTGTGCATGGGGGCGTACAGCCATTCGCGGCTGCGCCAGCTGATCCTGGGCGGGGTGACGCGGCACGTGCTGGAGAATTCCGACGTGCCGGTCTTGATGTGCCGCTGAAGCGGCACATCAAGACCGGCACTTTTTGAGGCCCTCATCGCGGGCCGCCCGGGGCGGCCCGCTACGCCGGGCGGCCGCATCCGCGGCCTTGGCTTCGACACCCTGAAGGGTGCCGGCGCGCGCCGTGCGCGCGCATTCTCCATGCGCCGTGCTGGTCTTGCCGCGTGGCGCTGGATGGCCGGCGCTTGGCTGCGCCTTTGCGCCTCTCGGGCCGCGGCTGCGCCGTTGGCCTCAGCCGCGGATCACGGCCGCGTACACCATCGCCTGCCGCAGCTTCGCCAGCTTTAGCCGCAGTTCCGCCGGCAGGCGCGGGCACAGCGCGGGGCGCAGCAGCGCGGCCTTCAGCCAGCCCCACCCGCTCACCGGGCGCAACGCGCGCATGAGCGGCCACAGCCGGTGCCGCCGCACCGCTGCCGGATGCGCCGCCGCCAGCAGCGCGTAGTTGCCCACCGACTGGTCCAGCCGCCGCAGCCAGTCGGCATCGCGGTGGTGCTCCATGTGCGACACGGCGTTGTCCACGTGGCGCAGTGGCGCGTGCGGGGCGATGCGCAGCGCCCAGTCCGTGTCTTCCCAGCCCCAGCCGGTGAAGCGCGCGTCGAAGGGCGCGCACAGGAACAGCGCGCGCCGCAGCTGGAAGTTCGCCGACAGGAAGTTGCCCGCGGGGTCCAGGTTGCGCGCCGCCGCCGGCAGCCATTCGCGCATGCGGCTGTGCGCCTCGAACAGCCGCGCATCGGGGGGCGCGGGCGGGCAGCGCAGGCCGGTGCGCCCGCCGCAGGTCACGGCATCCGGCGCCTCGCGCGCTGCGTCCAGGGCGCGCGCCACGAAGCCGGGCGCGTCGGGCAGGCCGTCGGCGTCCAGGAACAGCACGTGTTCGCCGCGCGCCGCCCCGGCCAGGGCGTTGCGCGCGCCCGACCGGCCCAGGTTGCGCGGCGCCATCGCGAAGGCGGCGGAAAGGCCGCGCGCATCCGCCATCGCCAGCACCTCATCCTGCCCCGCCAGCGCCGGGTTGCCGTCCACCAGCACCAGCAGCTCGGCGGCCAGGGGGTCGGGCAGGTTCGCCATATCGGCCAGCAGCTCCACCGCCAGGGGACGGATGTCGCGGTCGAAGGTCGGCACCAGGATGGACAGGGCCGGCCGCGCGCCGGGGCGGGCCGCGCTTTCCTGCATGGTCATCGCACCATCCCCCGCAGCGCCAGGACCCAGGCGAGCGTGGCCGTCAGCGCCTGCACCAGCAGCCGCGCCAGCACCGCGCCCTCCATCCCGAAGGCGGGCGTGGCGAGCCAGCACAGGCCCAGCGTCAGCCCCAGCGACACCACCACCAGGCCCAGCCGGCGGGATTGCCGCCCGGTGGCCGTCAGCAGGTCGGCGCCGATGACGAAGGCGCCGAACAGCATCGGCATCGGCGCCAGCAGCCGCACCAGCCAGGGCAGCTCGGCATAGTCGGCGCCAAAGACCAGCGGCAGCAGCCACGCGAAGAGCAGCAGTCCCACCCCGCCCGCCGCGCCGATGCCGGCCGCCACCGGCAGCATCCGCAGCGCCAGCGCGCGGCAGGCCGCCAGGCTCTCCCCCGCCAGCCGGAACATGCGGGCGTAGAGCGCGTAGCCCAGCGCGCGGATCGGCAGGGACAGCACGTCCACGATGCGGAAGGCGGCGGCGTAGAGGCCGGCGGCCTCCGCGCCCAGGAATTGCAGCACGATGGGCTTGTCGAGGTCCTTCACGGAGGCCTGGAGCGCGCCCTCGGCGGCGAAGGCCAGCCCCTCGCCCCACAGGCCGGGGATCCAGCGCCATCGCGGCCAGCCGTGGTCGCGCGCCACCAGCCACAGGCAGGCCAGCGCGGCGAGCGCCGAGGCGGCGCAGTACCACCAGGCCCAGGCCGCCATCGTCAGCGGCGCGTGCAGCGCCCCGGCCAGGATGATGGCCGCCAGCCGCAGCGCGCCCGGGATCACGGTGACCGCGGATTGCCGCCCCGCCTGCCCGCTGGCCATGGTGACGGCGATGGCGAGGTTCGCCCAGCGCCCGAGCCACAAATCGGCCACCAGCACCAGCAGCAGCGCCTCCGCCCCGATGCGCCCGGCCTGGATGAGGGGCAGCAGCAGCCACAGCGCCAGCCCCAGCGGCACGGCGGTGGCGAGGATGGACAGCAGCCCGTGCCCCACCCAGCGCCGCATCGCCGCCGGGTTCCGCGCCACCTCGCGCACCAGCAGCTGGTCGCTGCCCCAGCCGGCGAAGCAGCCGGCGGCGACGGTGATGGCGGTGAGCGCGGCGAAGAGGCCGTAGCCTTCCGGCCCCAGCAGCCGCAGCGCCAGCACCAGCCAGCCGACCTGCGTGAGCAGTTGCAGCCCGAAGCCGCCGGAGATGACGGACACGTCCAGCGCCAGCGCCTTCTCGGGCAGCAGGGCGCGCAGGCGGGCCGGCAGCCTCATGCGGGGGCGCGCCCGGTCAGGCGGCGGAAGCGGGCGCGCAGGCGGGCGAAGCGCTCCAGCGCCGCGGCGTCGTCCAGCAGGGCGCGCAGCAAAGGCGGGTCGTTCCAGGGGACGTCGTGCCAGGCGGAGTGCAGGTGCGGCGAGCGGTCGTCGCGCAGCCATTCGCCGGGAAACAGCGCCACCTGCGTGCCCGGCGCGGGCAGCGGCACGGCGGCGGGGTCGCACCCCCCCAGGTGCGCGGCCCAGGCGCCGGCCAGCCCCTCGCCGGGCTGCGCGGCCAGGTGGCAGATGGGGGTGGCGCGCGGGTTCATCTCAATGAGCAGGGGGCGGCCGGTGCCGGCTTCCACCACGAAGTCGAAGCCCAGGAAGCCGGACAGGCCCAGCGCGCCCACGATGGCGGCGGCGGTGGCGGCCATCGCCGCGTCCTCCACCACGCGCACCACCGTGGCGGGCGCGGTGGGGCCGGCGGCGTGCAGCACCGCCACGCTCAGGCCGGCGAGCACGCGGCCGCGCTCGGCGATCACGGCGCGGTTGGCGGGGGCGCCTTCGACGAAATCCTGCAGGTCGGGCACGCCGGGGCGCCAGTCCGCGCGGGCGAAGACGGGGCGCGCGCTGCCCTCCCAGGCGGCGAGCTTCAGCGAATCCAGCACGCCGGGGCGGCGGGTGGCGCGGGCGAAGGCGGCGGCGGCATCGGCGCGGTCGCGCAGCACGAGGACCCCGGCGCCGCCCCAGGAGCCGTCGGTCTTCAGCACGCGCGGCAGCGGGCCGTCGGCGAGCGCGGATTCCAGCGCCGCGAGGGTGGGCACCGGGCGCGTGGGCGGCACCGGCAGGGCCAGGCGCGCGGCCAGGGCCATCTGCGCGCTCTTGGCCCCGGCGGTGGCGTAGCCGGCGGGGTCGCCCAGCGATGCCTCGACCAGCGGGCGCAGGTCCGCCTCGCCGTGCAGCGAGGCGAGCAGGGCGAAGGCGCGGTCATCCGTCGGCACCGCGCGGCCGGGCCGGGCCGCCCGCAGGGCGCGGGCGAGGTCCGCCCGCATGGCCCAGGGGCGCAGCGCGTGGTTGCGCGCGGGCGCCGCCGAGCGGGCGATGAGCGAGCCGCGTGGGCTGGCGGCCTCCACCGCGCAGCCGGCGTCGCGCAGCGCCATGGCCAGCCGCGCGGCGGCCGTCCATGGCTGGGTGGAGACGAGCAGCAGCCTCACGCGCGCGAGGCCCTCGCGAGGCGCCACCAGGTGACCTTGCCGGCGACCTCGGTGAACTTCACCGATTGCAGCGCCGCGGCGCGCCCGCCGCCGGCCAGCGCCCAGCGCAGGCCCACCACGCCGAGCTGCACGACGCCCTTGGCGGCCATCAACAGCCCGTCGCGCAGCGGCGCGGGCGAGCGGCGCAGCACCACCGTGCCGTAGACCTGCCCGGTGCGGAAGTTGCGGCGGCGCATGTAGGACAGCGTGGCGCGGTCGGCCGGCACCAGCTCGTGCACCACCGCCTCTGCGCACCACACGAAGCGGCGGCCACGCTCGAAGAGGCGCAGGAACAGGTCGAAATCCTCGCCGCCGCAGCGGCCCAGCGCGGGGTCGAAGGGCGCGGCGTCGTCCAGGCAAGTGGCGCGCAGCAACAGGGAGTTGCCCGTGCCGATCCAGCGGCCACTGACCGATTCGTCGTGGCGCAGCGTCAGTGGCGTGCCGGTGGGCCAGGACAGGCGGCGCTCATAGGAGCGGCCGGTGGGGTCCCAGGCCGGCGGGCCTTCGGGGAATTCGGGCAGGACGACGCCGCAGACCAGGTCGGCGCCCGTGTCCTGCTGCGTGGTGACGAGGGCGTGCAGCCAGCCGGGCTCGCAGCGCTCGTCATCGTCCAGGAAGGCCACGCGCTCGCCCACGCTCGCCGCCACGCCGGCGTTGCGGGCAAGCGAGATGTTGGGCTCCGCCACCGCCAGGTAGCGCAGCGGCAGGCCGGGGAGTGCGGCCATCGCCTCCACCGCCGCGCGGGCGTTGGAATCGGGGGAGTTGTCCACCACCAGCACCTCGGCCGCCTCGCCGGGCGGCAGGGCCTGCGCGCGGGCCGTGGCGATGGCGCGCGCCAGCGGCCCGGGGCGGTTGAAGGTGCAGATGACGACGGTGGTGCGCGGCATGTCGGCCCCCCGGTTACCGCCAAACACGTTTCCGAAACAGTAAGGGAAGGCGCGGAGGCTGCGCGGCGCGCCCGCATCGTGCAGCCTGGGAAACCCATGTCCGAACCCGCCAGCCAGACCGACGCCGCCGGCCCGATTCCCGCGCTGGACGGGCTGCGGGCCGTGTCCATCCTGCTGGTGATCGCCTCCCATGCCGGGCTGGGGCGGGTGGTGCCCGGCGGGCTGGGGGTGACGCTGTTCTTCGGCATCAGCGGCTTCATCATCACACGCCTGCTGCTGGCCGAGCACGCGGCGCATGGGCGCGTGGCCCTCGGCGCCTTCTACGCGCGGCGGGTGCTTCGGCTGTCGCCCGCACTGCTGGCCTATGCCGCCTGCGCGGGGGTGGCGATGCTGGCGCTGGGCGCGCCGCTGGTCCTGGGCGAATGGGCGGCGGCGCTGCTCTACGGCGCGAACATCCACGCGCTGTGGGTGGGCTTCCCGGACCATCCGGGCCTGGCGCCGCACCCGTTCAGCATCCTGTGGTCGCTGGCGGTGGAGGAGCACTTCTACCTGATCTTCCCCGCGGCGCTGCTGGTGCTGGTGCGGCGCGGGCGGTTCCTGGCCGGGATGGCGCTGGGCTGCGCGGCCGTGCTGCTGTGGCGGCTGCACGTGCAGGCGCGATGCGGCGGCGGCGGCCCGGAATGGCTGTGCGGGACCATGCCCGCCTTCCGCATCCACATGGGCACCGACACGCGCCTGGACGCCATGCTGTTCGGCTGCGCGCTGGCTTGGCTGTGCCGGCCGGGCGCGCTGCCCGCCTGGACCGCTTCGCGCTGGCCGCTGCTGCTCGGCGCGGCCGGCATCCTGGGCAGCCTGCTGCTGCGCGACCCCTGGTTCCGCGAGACCTGGCGCCATTCGCTGCAAGGGGCGGCGATCGCGCTCGCCATGGGCAGCCTGCTCTTCGCGCCCGGGTGGGGGTGGCTGCGCGCGGCGCTGTCCGCCCCGCCCGTGCTGCTGGTGGGGCGGATGAGCTACGTGCTCTACCTCTTCCACTGGCTGGCGGTGGGGCTGGCCTGCGCGGCGACGGGCGAGGCGATGCGCGAGTCGCCCTACAGCCCCGCCTGGTACGCGGTGTTCGTGGCGGCCACCGCCCTGCCGTCCCTGCTGGTGTTTTACGGCGTCGAGCGGCCGGTGGCGCGGCTGCGGGCGCGGCTGCGCCCTACCCCTGGCGTGGCACCTTGCGCATCGCGCGCAGCAGGCGCGGCGCCTCCAGCAGGTAGCGCCGCCACAGCCGGCGCGGCTCGCTCAGCAGGCGGTGCAGCCATTCCAGGTGCAGGCGCTGCATCCAGGCGGGCGCCCGCCGCTTCGCCCCCGTGACGAATTCCAGCGCCGCGCCCAGGCAGAGCCCCACCCCCGTCGCGCCGCCCCCTGCCGCGATGCGCGCCGCCAGCACCTCCTGCTGGGGGGAGCCGACGCACAGGAAGGTGAGGCGCGCCGGGTGCGCCCGCACGAAGGCCGCCGCCGCCTCCAGCGCCGCCGCGTCGCGCACGAAGCCCATGGGCGGGACGTGCTGCGCCAGCCGGCGCAGGCCGAAGCGCGCGCGCAGGGCGGAGGCCAGCGCCGCGTCGCCGCCGATCACCGTCACCGGCGTGTCCGGCCCGATCACGCGCGCGAACAGCGCGGCGGCGAGGTCGGAGCCCGGGGCCAGTGACAGGCGCACGCCGCGCCGCCCGGCCAGCAGGCGCAGGATGCGGCTGTCGTTCAGCGACAGCCAGGCGCCGTCGTAGAGCGCGCGCAGGGCGGCGTCGCCGGATTCCAGGCGCAGCAGGTGGTCCGCATTGGGCGTGACGACGTAGGCGAAGGGTGCGGCGGCATCGCGCGCGGCGATGCGCGCCAGCGCGGCGTCGAGGTTCAGCCCGTCGAAGCGCACGCCCAGCAGGCGCAGGGAACTTGGTGCTTCTACGGACATGAACGGACCTCAACCGGGAATGACGAGGGGGCGGCAATCATATACTCATGGTTGTGCGGCATCATTGCGGGGGCAAGGGCACGCCGGGGGATCGGGGCGATGGGGTTCCGCGCAGGATGAGCGGATCGGGGACGGAGGCGGCGGGGCTGCCGGCGGTGGGCGGGCGGCGGCTTCCCGCCCCAGCGATGCCGGCGGGCGTGCCTGGCGGCGGCTTCCGGGCGATGGACCTGCTGGTGACGGCGGCGCTGCGCTGGCGCGCGCTGCTGGCGGCCGCGCTGGTGCCGGCCGCCCTCGGCCTCGTCCTCGCGCTGCTGGCGCCCGCGCGCTTTTCCGCGCAATCCGTGCTGCTGGTGCAGACGGCGCGCGAGGCGGGCGCCGCGGCCGACATCACCGGCTTCGGGCCGAACACCGTGTCGGTGGAGGTGCTGAAGGTCGCCCGCGCGGAGGCCGAGATCCTGTCCAGCCCCGAGGTGCTGCGCCAGGCGCTGCGCAGCGCCGGCCCGGGCGCGATCCTGCCCCGCCAGCACGCCACCGTGGGCCCCGATTTCGACCGCGCGGCGGAGGAGCTGGGCCAGGCGCTGCGCTGGGAGGCGGAGCCGGGCAGCACCCTGCTGCGCGTCAGCCTCACCCTGCCCGAGCGGGCGCGGGCGCTGCGGGGGCTGGAGGCGATCCTCGCCGCCTATCAGGACCGGCGGGCGTTGATCTTCGCCGATGACGGGCCGCGCATCCTCCAGGCCGAGATGGAGCAGTACGCCCTGCGGATGCGCGCCATAGACGCGCGGATCCGCGAGGCGCGGGCATCGGCGGGCGTGCTGGACATCGCGCAGGACATCCAGCTCACCAACGCCCGGCGCGAGGAGCTGGCCCTGCGCGAAAGCCGCGTGCGCGAGCAGCAGGCGACCGCGCGCGCCCAGCTGGCGGCGGCCGAGCAGGCGCTGCCCGGCCAGCCGCAGCGCGTGCTGGCCTATGCCGACACCACGAACCTGCGGCCCAACGACGACAGCCGCAACCAGCTCAACCGCCTGCTGGCCGAGCGCGCGCACATGGTGGCGCAATACGCCGCCGACTGGCCCGGCCTGCGCGACCTGGACCGGCGCATCGCCACCCAGCGCGCCGTGGTGCAGGGCGAGGCGCGGGCGAACTTCACCACGATGCGCGAGGTGCGCAACCCCAACCAGGACCTGCTGAGCCAGCGCCTGGTGACGCTGCGCCTGGACCTGGAATCGCTTTCCGGCCAGCTCGCCGAGATCGAGCGCCAGCGCGGCGAGGCGGAGCGGCGCGGCGTGGCGCTGCTGTCGGCCGAGCAGGCGCTGCGCGACCTGGGGCGCGACCGCGAGGCGCTGGAGACGGTGGCGCGCCAGCTCTCGACGCGCGAGGCGGGGGTGCGGATCGGCGAGGAGGCGCGGCGGCAGGCGCGGCCGGGGGTGCAGGTGATCCAGCCCCCCACCGCGCCCGTGAACGGCAGCAGCCTGAAGCGCGTGATCGCGGCGGCCGGCGTGGTGCTGGGGCTGGGGCTGGCCGGCGCGCTGGCGCTGCTGCTGACGCTGGCGCGCGGCACGGCGGCCACGGTGGAGGAGGCGACGCGCGGCCTGCGCCTGCCCGTGCTGGGCCGCTTCGCCGCGCTGCATGGCGCGGGGGCGGAGCTGGCGCCGGACGCGGCGATCGAGAACCTCGCCTCCCTGCTGCGCGACGCGCGGGTGGACGGAGCGCGGCCGGCGGCGATCCAGTTCCTGGGTGCGGCGCGCGACGACGGGCGGGGCGAGCTGGCGCGCGCGCTGGCGGTGACGCTGGCGCGGCGCGACGAGGGGCGCGTGGCGCTGGTGGACATGCAGGGCGACGGGCGCGCGCACCTGGCCGCACTCGGCGGCGCGGCCCATGCGGGCGAGCGTCAGCCAGGCGAGGTGCTGATGCTGCCCACGGTGCTGCCGCGGCTGTTCGTGGCCTTCGAGGCGCGCATGTCCGACCTCGCCAGCCCGCGCGCCTCCTTCGAGGGGGCGGCGGGACAGATGGAGCGGATGCGGCGCGCCTTCGAGACGGTGATCGTCATCGCGCCCGAGGAGGCGGACAGCTACGCGCTGCGCCGGCTGGCGGCGGTGGTGGACGCCAACGTCATCGTGCTGCGCGCCGGGGCGACGCCGCTGGGCCGCGCGCGGCGGCTGCGGGATTCGGTGCTGGGCGCGCATGGCGCGCTGCTGGGGCTGGCCTGCACGGGCTTCCGCCGCGTGCTGCCGCCCGCGCTGGAACGCCGGCTGGAGGGGATGGCATGAGGAGGCGCTGGCTGGCCGCGCTGCTGCTGGGGGGCTGCACGGGGCACGAGATGAGCGTGGGCGAGCGCGACGCGCGGGGCTTCCTGCCCTGGTCGGACGCCGCACCCGAATACCGCATCGCGGCCGGCGACCGGCTGCGCGTGTCCTACCTGCTGACGCCCGAGCTGAACGAGGTGGCGCTGGTGGCCCCCGACGGGCAGGTGGCGCTGCGCGCCGCCGGGCGCGTGGAGGTGGCCGGGCGCGGCATGGCGGAGGCGGAGGCGCGCATCGCCCAGGCATCGCGCCGCTACCTGACGGAGCCGCTGGTGACGCTCGGGGTGGAGGAGGCCGCGGGATCGGTGGTGCTGGTGGGCGGGCAGGTCCGCAACCCGGGCCAGTACCCCCTGCCGGCGCGGCGCGGGGTGCTGGAGGCGGTGGTGCGCGCCGGCGGCTTCGACCCCGAGGCGCGGCTGGGCGAGGTGGTGCTGATCCGCCGCGGGGCGGGCGAGCTGCCGATGCTGCGCACGGTGGACCTGCGCGGCTTCGTCACCGGCACGGGTGCGGCCGACGTGCCGCTGATGGCGGGCGACATCGTATTCGTGCCGCGCTCGCGGATCGCCGAGGTAAACCTGTGGATAGACCAGTACGTGAACCGGCTGGTGCCGTTCAGCCGGGGCTTCAGCTACTCGATCAACCGCCTGCCGACCTCGGGCGCCTTGTGATGGAGGGAGGCCGCCCGCGCTTCGTCCGCTGGACGCCGGGGATGGTGAACCGCCTGGTGCGCGCGCTCGACGTGGCGGTGCTGCTGCTGCCGGTGGTGGTCTTCGCCATGCCGGGCGGACGCGAATCGCCCTTGCGGGCGGAGCAGGCGGTGCTGGTGGGCATCCTCCAGGCCTGGGTCTTCGTGGCGGTGCTGCACCGCCTGCTCGCCTACCGCGTCGAGAGCTACGGCGGCTTCCTGGCGCAGGCGGGGCATTTGGCGGCGGGGCTGGCCGTGGCCTGGGCGGCGGGGCAGCTGGCGATCCACGCCTTCCTGCCGGGCCTACACTGGGACGAGCGGTGGTTCTGGGAGTGGCACGGCCTCCAGGGGCTGGCGCTGCTGAACGCGCGCAGCCTGGTGACCTTCGCCTGGGGCTGGGCGTCGCGCCGCCGGCTGCTGCGGCGCAACGCGGTGGTGGTCGGCTACGGCTCCACCGCCGCGCGGGTGCTGGAGCGCGTCACCGCGCCCGAACGGGCGGCGGAGTTCAACCTCGTCGGCGTCTTCGCCCATGTGGGGAGCCCGGTGCGGATCGGCGGCCACCGGGTGGACGGCGACGTGGCGGCGCTGGAGGAGTTCGCGCGGCACACCACGGTGGACCTGGTGGTGCTGGGCGTGCCCTGGTCGCGCGCGCCGGAGATCTTCCACCTCCAGGAGCGCCTGCAGGTGGTGGCGGCCGACATCGTGGCGCCCTTCGACCTGGACGCGCCGGCACCGCCGCACGCCAACCTGATGCGGCTGGCCGGGCTGCCCTCGGTGCAGCTGATGTCGCGGCCCTTCAAGGGCTCGGAGGCGGTGCTGAAGCTGGTGCAGGACTACGTGGTGGCCACGCTCGCGCTGCTGGTGGCCAGCCCGCTGATGGTGGCCGCGGCCATCGCCATCCGGCTCGACAGCCCGGGCCCGGTGATGTTCCGCCAGCCGCGCACCGGCTTCGGCGGCAAGCCCTTCGAGATCCTGAAGTTCCGCACCATGACGGTGGACCCCTCCGATGACGGCGCGGTGGGCACGCGCACGCGCCACGACCCGCGCATCACCCGCGTGGGCGGCTTCCTGCGCCGCTTCTCGCTGGACGAGCTGCCGCAGCTCATCAACGTGCTGCGGGGCGAGATGTCGGTGGTGGGCCCGCGCCCCTACGTCGCCAACATGCTGGTGCAGGACGAGCGCTTCGCCGAGATGGTGCGCACCTTCGCCCAGCGCCACCGCATCAAGCCGGGGCTGACCGGCTGGGCGCAGGCGAACGGCATGCGCTCGGCCGCGCTGCGCGACCCTGGGAATGCGCGCCGGTCGGTGGATATGGACATCTGGTACGTCATGAACTGGTCGCTGTGGCTCGACATCCGCATCATGGCGCGCACGCTGGTGGTGGGGCTGGCGGGGCGCGACGTGTTCTGATGGCGCGCCGCGTGGAGCTGCCGCCGGGGGTGGCCTGGCCGGCTCCGCCATGCGCGCGGCCTGGGTTCGCCGCGCTCGCGCGCCGCATCCAGGCGGTGCTGGCGGTGCTGGGGGTGGTGCTCTACTCGGGCGCGAAGTTCACGCTTTCCGCCGGCGCCGGCGCCGCCGGGCTGGGGGCGGTGGACCCCCTGAACCGGCTGCTCCAGCTCGTGCTGCTGCTGGGCTGCGGGGGGCTGGCGCTGGGCGCGGGGCGGGAGGGGCTGCGGGGCGCGCTGCGGCTGTGGCCCTTCCTGCTGCTGCTGGGGCTGATCGTGCTGTCCGCGCTGTGGTCGCAGTCGCCGGGGCACACGCTGCGGCGCAGCCTGGGGGTGCTGGCGATGGTGGCCTTCGTCGTCGCCACCGGCGCGCTGCTGGGGGTGGGGCGGTTCTTCCGGATCACCCTGGGCACGATGGCGGGGCTGATGGCGCTCAGCCTGCTGGAAGCGGCGCTGCGACCCTCGGTGGGGTTCGACACGGGGGACTACGCCAACGCCATCCGCGGGGTGTTCCCGCAGAAGAACGTGCTGGGCATGGCGCTGCTCTTCGCCGCGCTGGCGCTGTCCTTCACGGTGCTGGAGCGCGGGCGGCTGCGCTGGGCGGACGGAATGTGGCTTGGCGCGCTGCTGGCGATGCTAGTGCTGGCGCGCTCCACCACCTCCCTGCTGCTGACGGTGGTGGTGGCGGGGGTCACGGTGCTGGTGCTGTGGCTGGACCGGGGCGCCTTGTGGAGGGCCGGCGCGGGGCTGCTGGCCGCGCTGGGGCTGGTGGGCGGGCTGGTGGCCTTCGCCGGCATCGGGGTGGAGGGGTTCTTCGACCTCATCGGCAAGGATTCCTCGCTCACGGGGCGGACCTTCATCTGGGACGGGGTTTGGCGCATCATCGCCGCGCGGCCGACGCTGGGGCACGGCTACGCCGCCTTCTGGCTGGAGGAGGCGCGCGGCGTCCGCGCCCTGGTGGAGCTGGTGCAGTGGGACGTGCCCAACGCCCACAGCGGCTACCTCGAGGTGCTGCTCCAGCTCGGCTGGACGGGCATGGCGCTGGTGGCGCTGCTGGCCACGGTGCTGCTGGCCCGGGCCCTGGCGGTGGCGCTGCGCGGGCAGGTCGCCCTGGCGCTGTGGGCCGTGCTGGTGCTGGCGGTGGTGGCGGTGCTGAACCGGACGGAATCCGTGCTGCTGAACCCGGACTTCCCCATGCTGTTCTGCCTGCTGGCGCTGCTGGCGCTGCGGGGGGCGCGGCGCGGCCGGGCGGCGTGATGGCGGGGGCGGCTTGCGGCGGCGCAAGGCGCGGGCGCGCGGCCGTGGCATGATGCGCGCAGGAGGTGCCTGCCCATGACCGTGATCCTTCGCGTGCTGCTCGTCGCCGCAGGGGCGCTGGCCGCGCTGCTGGTGGCACCCGAATCCGATGTCTTCCCGGTGGCGCAGGGGATGATGGCGATCGCCCTCGTCGCGGCCGTGGTGGTGGCGGCCGCGCTCTGGCGGCGGTGACGCGGGGCGGACCGCGCCGGTTTTTCCGGGGTTCTCCATGCCTGGGCGGGGTCCATGGACCCGGGACGATGGCGTGAGGCAGGCAGGGCACCGATCTCGGCAGGCGACCTGACCGGGAGATGCGGCGACAAGAAATTTCTTGCAGGAAGGCCTTCCTTTGCCGGAAATGTTCTTGTTATGTTCGTAGCATCATGCGATTCGCCCCACCCACACCACCGCCCTTGGCCGACCTGCGCGCGCGGCTGGAGCGGCTGGAGCGCGTCCCTGCCCCGCAGCACCTCCCCCCCATCCACCCCTTCGGCCACCCTGGGCTGGACGCCGCCCTGCCCGGCGGCGGCCTGCTGCGCGGCGCACTCCACGAGGTGGCGGGCGCGGGCGACGACGTGGCGCATGGCGCGGCCGCCGCCCTTTTCGCCGCGGGGGTGCTGGCGCGCCTGCCCGGCCCGGTGCTCTGGGTGATGGAGCGGGCGGACCTCTTCGCCCCCGGCCTCGCCGCCGCCGGGCTCGACCCCGGCCGCCTGATCCAGGTGGAGACCGGGCAGCCGGCCGCCGTCCTGCTGGTGATGGAGGAAGGCCTGCGCGAGGCCGGCCTGGCCGGCGTGGTGGGCGAGGTGCCGGGCCGCCTGTCGCTCACCGCCACGCGTCGCCTGCAACTCGCCGCCGGACGTTCGGGCACCCTCGCCATCGCGCTGCGCCGCACGCGACGGGCCGATGACCCGGCGCTGCTGGAGGCGTCGGCCGCCCTCACCCGCTGGCGCGTCGCCGCCCTGCCGGGCGCGCCGCCGGTGCCCGGCGCGCCCGGCGTGCCGGGGCTGGGCCGCGCCCGCTGGCGGCTGGAGCTGTGGCGGGTGCGGGGCGGGGCAGGCGGATCATGGGTGGTGGAGGCGTGCGATGCGACGGGTCGTCTCGGTGTGGTTCCCGACGCTGCCGACCGACCGGCTGCGGCGCCAGCCAGGCGCGCCGCCGGATGACGTGCCGCTGGTGACGCACGCGCATGACGGCCGCCGCGACGTCCTCGCCGCCGCCTGCCGCGCGGCGCTGGCCCTGGGCCTGCGCCCCGGCCTGCCGCTGGCCGAGGCGCGCGCGCGCATCCCTGGCCTGGAAGTGCGCGAGGCCGACCCGGCGGGCGACGCCGCCGCCCTGCGCGACCTGGCGGCCTGGGCGCTGCGCTGGACGCCGCTGGTGACGCCCGACGGCCCCGACGGCCTGCTGCTGGACGTGACGGGCGCGGCCGCCCTGCATGGCGGCGAGGCGGCGCTGCTGGAACGGCTGGTGCGCGGGATGCGCGGCGCGGGGTTGGCCGCGCGCGCGGCCGTGGCGGGCACGCCCGGCGCTGCGCGGGCGGTGGCGCGCTTCGGCAAGGGCAGTGTGGTGCCTTCGGAGGGAGAAGCCACCGCCCTGGCGCCCCTGCCCGTCGCCGCGCTGGGCATCGCTGCCGCCACGGCGGTGGCCCTGCGGGCCCTGGGCGTGGACACGGTGGCCGATCTCACCCGCCTGCCGCGCGGCCCGCTGGCGCGCCGCTTTGGGGCGGATGTGCTGCTGCGCCTGGACCGCGCCCTGGGCCGCCTGCCCGAGCCCCTCCAGCCCTGGACCCCGCCCGAGGCCATCCAGCCGCGCATCGCCTTCCTCGAACCCCTGTTCACCGCCGAGGCGCTGGGCATCGCGCTGGACCGGCTGGTGGCCCTGGCCTGCGACGCGTTGGAGGCGCGCGGCCTGGGCGCGCGCCGCCTGGACCTGCTGTGCGAGCGGGTGGACGGCACGGTGCAGGCCATCCGCATCGGCACCGCCAGGCCGTCGCGCGACCGCGCGCACCTGTCGGCCATGCTGCGCGCCAGGCTGGAGCAGGTGGAGCCCGGCTGGGGCATCGAGGCGATGCGCCTGCATCTCCGCGCCGAACCCCTGGCGCCCGAGCAGCGCGGCGCCCTGGCCGGGCAGCCGGACCTCGCCGCCCTGGTGGACCGGCTGGCGGCGCGCTTCGAGGGGGCGCGGGTCTTCGCCATCCTGCCGGTGGAAAGCCGGGTGCCGGAGCGCTCGGTGCGCCGCGCCGCGCCGCTGGCGGGCAGCGCCGCCTGGCCCATCGGCGCGCCGCGCCCCGTCCGCCTGCTGCACCCGCCCGAGCCCGTCGAGGCCATCGCCGCCCTGCCCGACCGCCCGCCCGCCGCCTTCACCTGGCGCCGCGTGCGCCGCCGCATCCAGCGCGCCGACGGCCCCGAGCGCATCGCGGGCGAGTGGTGGCGGCGCGACGCCGAGTGGCGGGCGCTGCGCGACTACTGGGCCGTGGAGGACGAGACGGGCCGCCGCTTCTGGCTGTTCCGCCGCGGCGACGCCGAGGAGGCCGCGACGGGCGACCTGCGCTGGTTCCTGCATGGCCTGTTCTGAGGTCGAGCTCCAGGCCGTCACCAACTTCTCGTTCCTGCGGGGCGCGAGCCACCCGCACGAGATGTTCGCCGCCGCCCAGGCGCTGGGCATCGGGGCGCTGGGCATCACCGACTGGAACACGGTGGCCGGGCTGGTGCGGTGCTGGGACGCGGCGCGGCAGGTGGGCGTGCGGCTGGTCGCCGGATGCCGGGTGGAGCTGCGCTGCGGCACCGCCCTGCTGCTGTATCCCACCGACCTGCCCGCCTGGTCGCGGCTGACGCGGCTGCTGTCGCTGGGGCGGGCGTGCGGCGGGCACCGGGCGTTCGACCTGGGTTGGGAGGACCTGGACCGGCACGCCGAGGGGATGGTCGCCGCCCTGCTGCCCGAAACCACCGACGACCTGCGCGACGCGCTGGCCCGCACCTGCGACGTCTTCCGCGACCGCGCCAACCTGGTGCTGACCCCGCGCCGCCTGCCCGGCGATGCCAGGCGGCTGCACGGCTTGGCTGCCGCGGCCCACGCCGCGCGCGTCGCCACGCTGGCCACGGGGGACGCGCTCTACCACGTCCCCGAACGGCGCATCCTGCAGGACGTGCTGACCTGCATCCGCGAGGGCTGCACGGTGGATGCGGCGGGGCTGCGCCTGCACGGCGAGGCCGACCGCCACCTGCGCGCCCCCGCCGAGATCGCGCGCCTGCTGCACCGCCACCCCGAGGCGGTGGCGCGCGCGCGGGAGGTGGCCGCGACGTGCCGCTTCGACATCGGCGAGCTGCGCTACCAGTACCCCGACGAGACGGAGCGCCCCGGCGAGACGGCGCAGGCGGCGCTGGAACGGTTAACCTGGGCGGCGGCCGCCACGCGCTGGCGAACCGGCCTGCCCGACGACGTGGCCGCGCAGCTGCGCCACGAGCTCGCCCTCATCAGGCAGATGGACTACGCGCCCTACTTCCTCACCGTGAACACCATCGTCCGCCGGGCGCGCGACATGGGCATCCTGTGCCAGGGCCGCGGCTCGGCCGCCAACTCCGCCGTCTGCTACGCGCTCGGCATCACCTCCATAGACCCCGTGCGCTCCGGCCTGCTGTTCGAGCGCTTCATCTCCGCCGAGCGGCGCGAGCCGCCCGACATCGACGTGGACTTCGAGCACGAGCGCCGCGAGGAGGTGATCCAGTGGGTGTACAGCCACTACGGCCGCGAGCGCGCCGCGCTCTGCGCCACCGTCATGCGCTACCGCCCCCGCGGCGCAGTGCGCGAGGTGGGCAAGGTGATGGGCCTGCCCGAGGACGTGACCGGCGCGCTGGCCGCCCAGGTCTGGGGCTGGGGCGGCGAGGACGTGGGCGAGCAGCATGTCGAGGCGCTGAACCTCAACATGGCCGACCGCCGCCTGCGCCTGACGCTGAACCTGGCGCGCGAGCTGGTGGGCTTCCCCCGCCAGCTCGGCACCCACCCGGGCGGCTTCGTGCTGACGCGCGACCGGCTGGACGAGCTGGTGCCCATCCGCCCCGCCGCCATGGAGGGGCGCACGGTGATCGAGTGGGACAAGGACGACGCCGACACGCTGGGCTTCATGAAGGTGGACGTGCTGGGGCTGGGCATGCTGGGCTGCCTGCGCCGCGCCTTCGACCTCATCCGCGAGCATCGGGGCCGCAGCTACGACCTGGCCGCCATCCCACCGGAGGACGGCGAGACCTACGCCATGATCCAGAAGGCCGACACGGTCGGCACCTTCCAGGTCGAGAGCCGGGCGCAGATGGCCATGCTGCCGCGCATGAAGCCCCGCATCTTCTACGACCTGGTCATCCAGGTGGCGATCGTGCGGCCCGGGCCCATCCAGGGCGACATGGTCCACCCCTACCTGCGCCGCCGCGAGGGGCTGGAGCCCGTGTCCTTCCCCACGCCGGAGCTGGAGCGCGTGCTGGGCAAGACGCTGGGCGTGCCGCTGTTCCAGGAGCAGGCGATGCAGGTCGCCATCGCCTGCGCGGGCTTCACGCCGGGCGAGGCCGACCAGCTGCGCCGCGGCATGGCGACCTTCAAGGTCACGGGCGGCGTTTCCGCCTTCAAGGACAAGCTGGTGGGGGGCATGGTGGCGCGGGGCTACGCGCGCGACTTCGCCGAACGCACCTTCTCGCAGATCGAGGGCTTCGGATCGTATGGCTTCCCAGAGAGCCACGCGGCGAGCTTCGCGCTGATCGCCTACGCGTCGTGCTGGGTGAAGCGCCACCACCCCGATGCATTCCTGTGCGCGCTGCTGAACTCCCAGCCCATGGGCTTCTACGCCCCTGCCCAGCTGGTGCGCGACGCGAGGGAGCACGGGGTTGAGGTGCGGCCGCTGTGCGTGAACGCAAGCGCATGGGACTGCACGATGGAGGGCGGCGCCGTGCGACTGGGGCTGCGCATGGTGGCCGGGCTCGGAGAGGCGGACGGCGAATGCGTGGTGCGCGCGCGTGGGATCTTCCCGTATCGCTCCGTCGAGGAGGTGCAGCGCCGGTCGGGGATCTCCGGCAAGGCCATGCAGGCGCTCGCGGCGGCGGACGCCTTCGCCGCGCTGGGCCTGGGGCGGCGCGATGCCATGTGGGCGGTGCGCGGCCTGCACGACGCGCCGCTGCCGCTGTTCGCCGCAGCCGAACGGGGCAGCAACTCCATCCGCATGCCCGAGGCGCAGGAGGAACCCGTGGCGCTCGCTTCATTGCCCGAGGGTGGGGAGGTGGTGGCAGACTACCGCGCCGTGGGGCTGAGCCTGCGCAAGCACCCGCTGGCCTTCCTGCGGGGCGAGCTGTCCCGGGACCGAATGGTCACCTGTGCGGACCTGTCTGGAACACGATCCGGGCGGCGCGTCACCGCTGCCGGGCTGGTGCTGGTGCGCCAGAAGCCGGGCAGCGCGAAGGGCGTGATGTTCCTCACCATCGAGGACGAGACGGGCGTGGCCAACGTCATCGTCTGGCCCGCGCTGTTCGAGCGGCAGCGCGCGTTGATCCTGGCCGCGGGCATGATGGCCGTCCGGGGAAGGGTCCAGACGGAGGACGGCGTCACGCACCTGATCGCCGAGCACCTGTCCGACCTCACGCCCCTGCTGGACAGCGTGGGCGGGCGTGACGCCGCCCTGCGCCTGCGGCACGGCCGGGGCGACGAGGCACGCACCGGCTCAGGGCCGGACGCGCGCACCCTGCGCGTGCCGACACGCGATTTCAAGTAATGCGTCCCGCGCTCCTTCCCGCAGGGCGCGTCCTGGACGCCAAAAAGCCCGCTGGTGTGTGCCAGCGGGCTTGATGGGTGTTCTGCATTGATGGATGCGGGGACAGGATTTGAACCTGTGACCTTCAGGTTATGAGCCTGACGAGCTACCGGGCTGCTCCACCCCGCGTGGGTGTGGTGATGGGTG
>LNFM01001319.1_pt1 | contig 31253 bp, 33 predicted proteins | sample 596031 | NCBI WGS metagenome assembly LNFM01 (sample SAMN04254537, study PRJNA301005) | activated carbon metagenome | isolation source: dual media filters at the Ann Arbor, Michigan drinking water treatment plant | place: USA: Ann Arbor | reverse complement strand
AGACGTCTAGTGTCAGACTCGGTAGAGCTGTCGCAGAGTAAGCCAAGGCGTGTTCGATCCCGTCTATATGACCTGACAGGGCGCAGAGCGCAAGGTCGAAGCCCATAGGCAACTGCTAGAAATATTCGAAAACGCAGGATTTTTTGCAGGCAGAGGCGGTGTTCGGGGCTGGCTTTTTGAACATTATAACTGCCGACGATAAGACAGAGCAGTCAATCGCTCCTGTTTGATTTCGAGTTACATCGTCCACTTCAGATTTTAACTTCACTTGATTTTGGCTGAGCGGATCGTTGCAGCTGCCACCTCCTGACGGCTCAAGGCGGGCGCTCGACGGGAGTTGCATCATGTGGGGGCTCACCGTATAACGCCGCCCGGAGCCGTCCGGCAGGGCATGCCGTGGCGGCTTTCATGCTTCAACATAAGAGAACGGCAGCGCGCCTTGGGGCCCCGGCCCCAGACCGATCGCTGCCCGCCGGCTTTATGCCGGCCACTAGAAAGGAAAGCCAAATGCCCAAGATGAAGACCAAGAGTGGTGCCAAGAAGCGATTCCGTTTCACGGCGACCGGTAAGGTGAAGGCGGGTGCCGCTGGTAAGCGGCACGGCATGATTAAGCGGACGGCCAAGTTCGTGCAGAAGGCGCGCGGCACGATGGTGCTGAACGACTCGGATGCGGGCATCGTCAAGAAGTACATGCCCTACAACCGCTAAGGTCACTCCGGCTCAGGGCCGGTTCTCTCACCTCACCGATCGAAACGGAGCACTCCCATGGCACGCGTCAAACGCGGCGTTACCGCCCACGCTAAGCACAAGAAAGTTTTGAAGGCCGCGAAGGGCTATTATGGCCGTCGCAAGAGCACGATCCGCGTCGCGAAGCAGGCCGTCGAAAAGGCCATGCAGTATAACTTCCGCGACCGCAAGAACCGGAAGCGCACGTTCCGCGCGCTCTGGATCCAGCGCATCAACGCTGCTACCCGTGAGCATGGTCTGACGTATGGCCGCTTTATCGACGGTCTGACGAAGGCCGGCATCGAGATCGACCGCAAGGTTCTGGCCGACATCGCGGTGAAGGATACCGCTGCGTTCAAGGCGCTTGTCGATAAGGCGCAAGCTGCGCTGCCTAAGGCGGCTTAGTTTTTTCAGGCCTTTCATACGCCGAAGATGCCGGGGATAAAACGTCCCCGGCACGCGCTCCCCACCACTGACTTATCATCGCGCCCTGCGGGGTTGCTTCGCCGCGCTCCTCTTTTTTGGGCGCGCCTCGCGCCAGACCCGCGGACGGGATGACGAGCATCCGCTGCTTCCGGAGGCTGTCTGCAATGTCGTCTGGTCCTGATCTTTCCCGTCTTGAAATGGATGTGCTGCGCGAGATTGCCGATGCCGGCGATCTCGCTGCGCTTGATGCCGTGCGGGTTGCGGCGATCGGCAAGAAGGGGCGGATTTCCGAATTGATGGGGCAGCTGGGGACGTTGCCGGCAGAGGACCGCAAGGCGTTCGGCGCGTCGGTGAATGCGTTGAAGACGAAAGTTTCCGACGCACTCGACGCGCGCAAGGCGACACTGGAGATGGCGGCGCTGTCGGCGCGGCTCGCAGCAGAGCGGGCGGACGTGACGCTGCCGGTGCGGGCTGGCGCAGAGATGCTGGGCCGAATCCACCCTGTAAGCCAGGTGCTGGACGAATGCATCGAGATCTTTGCCGATCTGGGATTTGAGGTTGCGGAAGGTCCGGATATCGAGACGGACGATCTCAACTTTACAAAACTCAATATTCCGGCGGAGCACCCCGCACGGCAGGAACACGACACGTTCTATTTCAACCCGAAGCCGGATGGATCGCGGCTGCTGCTGCGCACGCATACGAGCCCGGTGCAGATCCGCACGATGCAGACGAAAAAGCCGCCGATCCGCATCATCGCGCCAGGGCGTGTCTATCGCTGCGACAGCGACCAAACGCATACGCCGATGTTCCATCAGATCGAAGGTCTGGTCATCGATGAGAAGACCCACATGGGGCATCTGAAATGGGTGCTGGAGGAATTCGCAAAGGCGTTCTTCGAGGTGGACAATGTGACGATGCGGTTTCGCGCGTCGCATTTTCCGTTCACCGAACCGTCGATGGAAGTTGATATCGATGCGTCGGCGATCGGGAAGCCCGGTCAATGGCTTGAAATTCTCGGCTGCGGGATGGTGCACCCCAACGTGCTCGCCAACTGTGGGCTCGATCCGGAGAAATATCAGGGCTTTGCCTTCGGCATGGGTCTCGACCGGATCACGATGCTGAAGTACGGCCTGCCGGATCTGCGCGCGTTCTTCTCCGCCGATCTGCGCTGGCTACGCCACTACGGATTTTCGCTGCTCGACCAGCCGACGCTCGGCGGCGGGCTTTCATCGTAACCGCGGAGACCTCGTGACATGGCCCTCGCCATTCCGCTGATCGTTATGACGGTGGCGCTGCTTGTGGCGTTTGGGCTCGGCTCGGCGATGGGGCTGCGGCCGTTAAAGCAGCAGCAATTGGTGGGAGCTCTCGGCGTCGTTGCATTGATGCTGCTGCCGCTTGGCTATGATGCCGCAATTTACGACGGTAACTGCTATGGGCTCGACGGGTCGACGTCGCCGTGCTCGCTCAGCGAACGGTTGGGCCAGAGCTTCGTCTCGGGATTTGCTTTTACGCTTGCACCTGCGTTGTTGTGGGTGCTCGTCTACATCATGGCGATTAACGCCAACAAGAGCCGCTGAACGGAACATTTGCGATGAAATTCACGCTGTCCTGGCTGAAAGAGCACCTGAAGACGACGGCGACCGTCGAGGAGATTGCGACGAAGCTTTCGGCCATCGGGTTGGAAGTGGAGAGCGTGGAAGACCCGGGCGCGACGCTGGGCGCGTTCACGGTGGCGCGGATTGTGGAGGCGAAGAAGCATCCGAATGCGGACAAGCTGCAAGTGGTGCAAGTTGAGATCGCCAAGGGCCAGCCGCTGATGGAAGTGGTGTGCGGGGCGCCCAATGCGCGCGTCGGCCTCGTCTCTGTGTTTGCGCCGCTCGGCACCTACATTCCGGGATCGAAAATCACGCTGGAGAAAAAGCCGGTGCGCGGCGTCGTCTCGAACGGGATGATGTGTTCTGCGGCTGAACTCGAATTGTCAGATGAGAGCAGCGGCATTCTGGAACTGGACGCGTCGCTTGGCGACAAGGTGGGCAGCCGGTACATCGACGTGGCGGGGCTTAACGATCCGGTGTTCGAGGTGAAGCTGACCCCGAACCGGCCGGACTGCACCGGCGTGCGTGGGATTGCCCGCGATCTGGCGGCGGCGGGTGTGGGCACCTTGAAGCATGAAACCCGTATTCACGGCGTGGAGGGCGCGAAGGATTGCCCCATCGACGTGAAGCTGGAATTTGCGACGGGTTCAGAGAGCGCGTGCCCGGTGTATGCGGCGCGTCTGGTGACGGGGCTCAAGAATGGGCCATCGCCGGATTGGCTGCAGAACCGGCTGAAGGCTGTGGGGATGCGGCCCATCAATGCGCTTGTGGATGTGACCAACTACATTTCGAATGAACATGGCCGGCCGCTGCATGTTTATGACGCCGACAAGCTAAAGGGCGCCATCCGCGCGCGTCTGGGCAAGGCTGGTGAGACATTCCTCGGTCTCGACGGCAAGGAACACACGGTCGACGCGACGATGTGTGTGATCGCTGATGAGAGCGGCGTGCTCGGCCTTGGCGGCATCATGGGTGGTGAAGCATCCGGCTGCACGGAGGCAACAAAAAGTGTGCTGATCGAGAGCGCCTGGTTCGATCCAGTGCGGACGGCAGCGACGGGGCGCAAGGCGGGACTCATTACGGACGCGCGTTATCGTTTCGAGCGCGGCGTCGATCCTCAATCCGTTTTGCCGGGGCTCGATCTGGCGACGCAGATGATCGAAAAGTTGTGTGGTGGCACGCCGTCGAAGACGAAGGTCGCGGGCAAGGTGCCGGAGACGGCGCGGGTGATCGTTTTTGATACCGACCGTGTGGCGAAGCTGTCTGGCATTGCAATCGAAACGGCCGAGGTGCGGCACATCTTGGAGGCGCTCGGGTGTACGCTTGAGGGGCATGGCCATCAGATCACGGTGACGACGCCGACATGGCGGCCGGACATTCACGGGCCGGCAGATCTGGTTGAAGAAGTTGTGCGCATTGCCGGGCTGGAGCGCATTCCCTCAACACCGATGGAGCGCACGACGGGTATTGCAACGCCTGTGTTGACGGAGCGCCAGAAGCGGGCACGGCGGGCGCGGCGAGCGCTGGCGGCGCGCGGGCTTGTGGAAGCCGTGACATGGTCGTTCCTGCCGCGCGCGACAGCCACACATTTTGGTGGCGGGTCGGGTGCGCTGGAGTTGGCGAACCCGATCTCGTCGGACCTCTCCTCCATGCGACCGAGCTTGCTGCCGGGCCTGTTAATGGGCGCTGCACGGAATGCCAATCGCGGGTTTGCGGATGTGGCGTTGTTCGAATTGGGGCAGGCGTACAAGGGCGACCAGCCGGCGGATCAGGCGCTGAATGCGGCCGGTGTGCGCGCGGGAACGGCGGTGCTTTCCGGTGCGGGGCGGCATTGGGATGGCGCGGCGGACGCGGTGAGCGTGTTTGACGCCAAGGCAGATGCGGTGGCCGTGCTGGCGGCGCTCGGCGTCGATGCTTCGAAAGCTCAAATCACCCGCGATGCGCCGGAGTGGTATCACCCGGGGCGGTCGGGGACGATGCGGCTTGGGCCAAAGACGGTGCTGGCACATTTCGGTGAGCTGCATCCAGCAACGCTGATGGCGATGGATGTGAGCGGGCCGGCGGTGGCATTCGAGGTCTATTTGGATGCCGTGCCGCCGGAGAAGAAGAAGTCGCGCGCACGAACAGCACTGGCGCCGGTCGAGTTGTTGCCGGTGCGGCGCGATTTCGCGTTCGTGTTGGACAAGGGTGTTGCGGCCGGTGATGTGGTGAAGGCAGCGGCAGGCGCGGACAAAGCGCTCATTTCGCAAGTGTCGGTGTTTGACGTGTTCGAGGGCGGGGCGTTGGCGGCGGAAGGCAAGACATCGCTGGCCATAGAAGTGACGCTCCAGCCCGTTTCGGCGACGTTGACGGAAGCTGAAATCGAGGCGGTTTCGCAGAAGATCATCGCGGACGTGAAGAAGGCGACGGGCGGCGAGATCCGCGGCTGAGGATGCCACATTGACCCGTTGGGTCAGTGCGGCAACATAGGCGGCGCTGACACTTCAGCGGGGAGACCGAATTCATGACCGGAACGCGCACCCTTTTGGTCCCGAAGCCTGAGAAGACGCATGTTGTTGTCGTCGGTGGTGGCGCTGGCGGATTGGAGTTGGCGACGACACTTGGCAACAAGCTCGGCAAAAAGGGCAAGGCGGCGATCACGCTGGTCGACAAATCGCGCACGCATATCTGGAAGCCGCTGCTGCACGAGATTGCGGCCGGCAGCATGGATGTGGATCAGCACGAACTGGAATACATGGCGCAGGGCCATTGGCATGGCTTCAAGTTTCGCTATGGCGAGCTGATCGGACTCAATCGCGCGAACAAGCAGGTGATCCTCGCTGCCACGTTCGACGAAGAGGGGCGCGAGATCACGCCACAGCGGGCGCTGGTGTACGACATTCTCGTCATCGCGATCGGCAGCGTATCGAACGATTTCGGGACGCCAGGGGTGGCGGAGCATGCGATCATGCTCGACACGCAGGTGGAGGCGGAGAAGTTCAACCGGCGGCTGCTCAATGCGTGCGTGCGCGCGCAGGCGCAAGAAGGTCCTGTGCGGCCAGGTCAGATGGACGTGGCGATCATCGGTGCGGGCGCAACGGGCACGGAGCTTTCGGCGGAATTGCATCGCACGGTGCGTGGCATCGCGCAGTTCGGCCTCGACAAGATCGAGCCGGAAAAGGACATCAAGATCACATTGATCGAAGCGGCGCCGCGGATTGTTCCGGCTTTGCCCGAGCGCATTTCCGAGGCGACGACGGAGATTTTGACGAAACTCGGCGTCGATATTCGCACCAATTCGCGGGTGACGCGGGTGCGTGCCGACGGGGTCGAGTTGCAATCGGGTGATTTTATTCCGTCTGAACTCGTGGTTTGGGCGGCGGGCGTGAAGGGTCCGGCGGTGTTGAAGGACCTCGACGGGCTGGAAACCAGCCGGATGGATACGCTGGTTGTGAAGCCGACACTGCAGACGACGCGGGATGAGACCATTTTTGTGTTGGGCGACTGCGCCTATCTCGTGCCGGAGGGCGATACCCATCCCATTCCGCCGCGGGCGCAGGCGGCGCATCAGATGGCGTCGCACGTCTTCCGCCAAATTCGGCGCAAACTCGATGGCGAGCCGCTGGAGCCGTTCAAGTACCGCGATTTCGGGTCGCTGGTCTCACTTGGCGAGTATTCGACGGTGGGTAGCCTGATGGGCTTCGTGACCGGCCGGAAGATGATGATCGAGGGCTTTTTCGCGAAGATGATGTACCGGTCGCTGTACAAGATGCACGAGTATGCGCTGCACGGGTTCTGGAAGGTGTCGCTCGACAGCGTGTCGCGGCTACTGACCCGGCGAACGGAACCGCACGTGAAGCTGCATTAGGGTTGTTTTGCCTTTTAACTCCCTCTTTGGCGGGCGGGCGGCGCGGTTTATGACGCGGGGGCGACACATCCGTCCCTGGCGGCGTCTTAAGGGATGTGCTACCTCCCGCCGCAATTGACGCCGGTTTAACCGGTCGTAGCCCGGCCCAGGCCGTCCCCAGATAGAGACCGTTCATGAAGCTCAGAAATATCGCGATCATCGCGCACGTCGACCATGGCAAGACGACGCTCGTTGACGAACTCCTGAAGCAGTCGGGATCTTTCCGCGACAACCAGAAGGTTGCCGAACGGGCGATGGACTCCAACGACTTGGAACGCGAGCGCGGCATCACCATTCTGGCCAAGTGCACGTCGGTCCTGTGGAAAGAGACGCGCATCAACATCGTCGATACGCCCGGTCACGCCGATTTCGGCGGCGAGGTGGAGCGCATTTTGAACATGGTCGACGGCGTTATCGTGCTCGTCGACGCGTCGGAAGGGCCGCTGCCGCAGACGAAGTTCGTCGTCTCGAAGGCCTTGAAGCGGGGTTTGCGGCCGATTGTTGCAATTAACAAGATCGACCGTCCGGACGAGCGGCATCTGGATGTCTTGAACGAAATTTTCGACCTGTTTGCCAACCTCGACGCAACCGACGAGCAGCTCGATTTCCCTGTTCTTTACGGGTCAGGCCGCAATGGGTGGATGGCGCTGGCGCCGGAGGGTCCGCAGACGGATCTCGCACCGATGTTCGATCTCGTGCTTGCGCATGTGCCGCCGCCGGCGGTGGATGATGGACCGGTCAGCATGCTGGCGACGACGCTGGAAGCTGACCCGTTCCTCGGGCGTATTCTGACGGGCCGCATCACGTCGGGCACGATTAAGCCGAACATGTCACTGAAAGCGATCCGCCATGACGGGACGCTGGTGGAGACCTTTCGGGCGACGAAGGTGTTGGCCTACCGCGGGCTTGAGCGCATCCCCGTGGACGAGGCCAGTGCCGGCGAAATCGTGGCCCTTGCCGGGATGACGGACGCAACGGTGGCTGACACGCTGTGCGATCCCTCCGTGACGGAGCCATTGACGGCGCAGCCGATCGACCCGCCAACGCTTTCTATGACTTTTCGGATCAACGATGGACCATTTGCAGGCCAAGAAGGCAGCAAGGTACAGAGCCGAGTCATTCGCGACCGCTTGATGCGCGAAGCCGAGCGCAACATTGCGATCAAGGTTACGGATAGTGACGAGACCGACAGCTTTGTCGTGTCGGGGCGCGGCGAACTTCAGCTGGCCATCCTGATCGAGAATATGCGCCGGGAAGGATTCGAGCTGACCGTGTCGCGGCCCAAGGTGGTGATCAAGAGCGATCCGGACACCGGACAGAAACTGGAGCCCATCGAAGAGACGATCATCGACGTGGACGACGGGTTCACGGGCGTGATCGTGCAGAAGCTCTCGGAGCGGCGCGGCGATCTGATGGAAATGCGGCCTTCGGGCGGCGGGCGCACGCGCATGGTATTTTTAGTGCCGACGCGCGGGTTGCTTGGATACCAGTCTGAATTGCTTTCCGACAGCCGCGGGACGGCGGTGATGAACCGGCTCTTCCATTCCTATGCCCCGTTCAAGGGCGAGATCCAGGGACGGCGTCAGGGCGTTCTGATCTCGAACGGAACGGGCGAGGCGACAGCTTATTCGATCTTCCACCTGCAGGATCGCGGGTTGTTCATGGTTGGCGCGCAGGCGCGGGTTTATGAAGGCATGATTGTCGGCGAGCACTCGCGCGACAACGATCTCATCGTGAATGTGGTGCAGGGTAAGAAGCTGACCAACGTTCGTGCGTCAGGCAAGGACGAGGCTTTGACGCTGGTGCCGCCGATGAAGCTAACGCTCGAAAAGGCGATGTCGTACATCACCGATGAAGAGCTGGTGGAAATCACGCCGGAAACCATCCGGTTGCGCAAGCGCTGGCTCGATCCGAACGAGCGCAAGAGGCAGGAACGCAAGCGCGAATCCGAGCGGGAAGCGGATGTCGCGTAAGCGATCCGCTTCGCCGGTTATTCTCCCGTAGCGATAGGATAAATTCCCGTTTTTTGCGGGAAGTGTTCCTCTTGTTTATCTGCGCTGCATCGCACACAAACAGACGCAGCGGAGATCGCAAATCCTCCGTGATCCGGCACAGGCGACCCATCGTTTCGATGTCGACCTGCTGGGTCGTCGTTTCCCCATACGACTTGTCCAAACTTTTCGGAGGTTACCACATGAAGAAATCGCTCATCGCGATGACTGTTCTCGCCCTGTCGTCGGGCTTCGCATTTGCTGACGATAAGCCGTCGGCTGAAGAAGCAGGCAAGGTCGCCGCCACGGCGAAGGCTTGGGGCTGCACCGGCGGCGTTGGCGAAAAGGAATCGGAAGGTTCAGGCGTGTTTGAGCTGAACGACGTCAAGTGCGCGGATGGCGCCAACTACGACATTAAGATGGACAAGGCCTTCAAGGTCATCAGCATTACTGCTGACTAATCCACCACCGGGGCTTCGTGCTTCGATGATCACGTCTGGGGCGGCTACCGATCTGGTGGCCGCCCTTTGTGTTTGTGGTGCGCAATGCGGCCGGGAGTGGCGTCAGTTTTTGACAAGTTCGACAGGGGGCTGCTTAGTATTTCGTCACTCCCACCATGAGACATGATTTTGCCCGGAACCGATCCCGCCACAGCCGTCGTTGCAACGCCGGACGCGCCTATGACTTGGCCGGCAGGCGTGACGCCCACGGCCGAATATGAGGCGGCGCTGGCGTACTTGCGGGAGCCGGGCGGGCACCTTTTCATTACGGGGCGTGCCGGGTCGGGTAAGTCAACGCTTTTGCGCTGTATCCGAGATCTGATCCCAGACGACATGGTCGTTTTGGCGCCTACGGGGCTGGCGGGCGTCAATGTTGGCGGGCAAACCATCCATTCGTTTTTTGGGCTGCCGCCGCGGCTTATAAAGCCCGATGACATTCGGCGCAGCCGGAACGGGCAGGTGATGCGCCGTTTGAAATTTCTCGTCATCGATGAAGTTTCGATGGTGCGCTCCGATTTGATGTGGGCGATGGATATGTCGCTTCGGATCAACCGGGGGCGGCCGCGCGAGCCTTTCGGCGGACTGCGCCTCGTGATGTTCGGGGATCTGCATCAGTTGCCGCCTGTCGTGCAAGAAGCCGAGGTGGCGCAGTACCTCGACAGCGAGCACGGTGGGCCATTTTTCTTTGCGGCTTCGGGATTGCGCGAGGGGCTCGGGACGATGCTGCTCGAACTCAATCAGGTTTTCCGGCAAAGCGACGAGGGTTTGATCCGTGTTTTGAACCGGATTCGGGAAGGCGAGGTGGAGGAGGAGGACCTCACGCTGCTCAACGACTGCGTGCGGCCGGTGCGGACGCTTGGCGAGGGCGACGCCTACGTGATCCTCACGCCCACGAACGCGGCGGCGCAGCGGATCAACATGGCTTATCTGGATGCATTGCCTGGGCCGATGCAGCGATACGAGGCGGGGGTGAGCGGTGATTTCAATCCGAATGTCCAACCGACCGACGCGACGCTCGTTTTAAAGCCGGGAGCCAAAGTGATCTTGTTGCGCAACGATGCGGACCGGCGGTGGGTGAACGGTACAGTGGCGCGGATCTCGCGGCTTTCGGACAAGCAGGTGTGGGTCGAGATCAACGGCAAAGAGTATGAGATCGAGCCTGCCGCGTGGGAAAATCGGCGCTATGCGTTCGATACGCAGCAGGACAAGGTGGTTGAGACGGTGGCCGGTACGTTCCGGCAATTCCCGCTAAGGCTAGCCTGGGCGTTGACGATCCATAAGGCGCAGGGACTGACGCTCGATAAGGTGTACATCGATCTCGGACGCGGAACGTTCGCTCACGGGCAGGCTTACGTGGCGCTCTCGCGCTGCCGGTCACTCGAAGGCTTGGCTCTGGCACGGCCGCTGCGGCCAAGCGATATTCTCTTCGATCCGGCAGCGATGGGGTATCGGGATCACTTTCCCGCACTCTGACTTAAATCAGTATCCAATCCGCCAACCGATTGATTTCAATCAAATATATTGCACTGCCGTTGATATTTTTGATGATTAGTATCAATGATGTAGCTCTTACTTGCTCTACTTCTGCAAATTTTATGTTGCAATGCACAAGAGAGCTGCTATATTCGTTTTTGTCGAGCCGGTAACACCGGTTCCCTCAATTCCAGCGCTCATGGCGGGTTTACCGCCCGGCACTGGTGCGCATGCCTCACTGATCTCCGCAAACAATATCTCTGTCAGAGGATTACTCCCATGAACGACCAATTCACACGCCAGGCTCAGGACATGTTCTCGGCCGCTAAGGATGCTCGCATCCCGGAAAATATCCAGGCCATCGCTGAAGACGGCGTCGCTAAGACCCGCGAAGCGATTGACAAGCTGCAGTCGGTTTCGAAGGACGGCGTGAAGACCATCGAAAATGTGATGCTGACGGCGCAGGCTGGCGCACGCACGCTCGGCGAGAAGGTTCTCCGCAACGTCGAAGTCAACACGGAAGCCGCTCTCGACGCGGCCGAAGCAATCGCCAAGGCGAAGACGGTTCCGGAAGTCATCAAGCTGCAGACATCTTACTTCCAGCAGCAGATGACGGCTTCTGCCAACCAGACCAAGGAGTTCTTCGAACTCTCTTCGAAGATCGCTCAGCAGACGTTCGAAACGATGAACGCCGCTGCTGCGAAGACCTTCGAGCAGATGAAAAAGTCGGCCTAATTGCTGCTTTTTGCAACACTGCAAGGAAGGCCCGGGACTCACGTCCCGGGCTTTTTCCGTTGGGAATCGTGATTTCACTTTCATGCTGGTTGATCAGCATTAATCCGCCACGTTGGCATGGAATTCGCTAGACTTGCGGCCACGAGATGCGCGTTGGTGTTGCGAGGGCGTTCATGATTTTGAGTTGGCGCACAGACGTACTTGTCCGACCCGCCAAGAGTGCCGAAGCAGCGGTGCTCGCGGACTTGTTTGCCGAGACATGGCGCGGGGCTTATGCCGGTCTCCTGCCGCATGAACAGCTCGACGGCATCATCCGTCGCCGCAACAAGGCTTGGTGGTCGGCGGCCATTCGGGGTGGCGAGGGGCCGTTGATTGCTCTTCACGATGGCAAAATTGCCGGTTACGCGACCTACGGCACTGCGCGCGGGCATGGCCGGCATCAGGGCGAGATCTACGAACTCTACGTCGCACCTCTCCATCAGGGGATGGGGCTCGGGGAACATCTCTTTGAGGCCTGCCGGGCACGGCTGGATGCGCGCGGACTGAGTGGACTGGTGGTTTGGGCGCTGGCGGACAACGAGGCGGCCCTCGATTTCTACTGGCGGCGGGGCGGGCGGCCGTTCAAGACGGTCCGAGAGACCTTTGGGCAGACCCATCTGAAGAAGGTGGCTGTCGGCTGGGGCTAGCGCCGCGGTGAGGTGGCTCGCTGCTTGAGCCAAGCCTTCAGCATCACGGCTGAGGTTTCGACCTTCGGCGGCTAGCTTTCAGTGGCCGGTCTGGGGCAGACTGAGAGGGCAAACCTCCGGCTCATTCGCCGAAACATATTCCTTTAAGAAACGGGGCACTTCGATGCGCATCGAGGCAATTCCAGTGGGGAAGTCTCCGCCGGACGACATTAACGTGATCATCGAAGTGCCGGTTGGCGGCGAGCCGATCAAATACGAGATGGATAAGGCGTCGGGGACGCTCGTGGTCGACCGGTTCCTCTATACGCCCATGCGCTATCCGGGGAACTACGGCTTCGTTCCGCATACCCTTTCGGCTGACGGCGATCCGATCGACGTGTTGGTCTGCAATACGCGGGCGATCGTGCCTGGGGCGGTTATCAACTGCCGGCCCATCGGCGTGCTGGTCATGGAGGACGATGGCGGTGGAGATGAGAAAATCATCGCCGTGCCAAGCGACAAGCTTACCCAGCGCTATAGCAAAGTGAAAAACTACTCCGATTTGCCGTCTATCTCGACGGAGCAAATCGAGCATTTCTTCGCCCATTACAAGGATTTGGAGCCCGGAAAGTGGGTTAAGATCGATCACTGGGGCGATGCGGATGAGGCGCGGCGGCTCATCTTAGAGTCGGTGAATCGGTATCAGACCTCGAAGTGACGCAGCGCTGGTCTTGCTCCGGATGTTCTTGCCGAGGCGGGAAGCACCGGGGATGACCGCCTTGACGCACTTCCCGCTTGGGGTCGCGGTTGCTATACCCCCGGCCAACCGACTGAGCGGAGGCCGCACGTGTCCCTGATGAAGATCGCCGTGATGGGTGCCGCCGGCCGGATGGGCCGGGAACTCGTCCGCGCTATCGCGGCCGATCCTGGGTGTACGTTGGCGGGCGGCACAGAGGCACCCGGCAGCGCCGACCTTGGGCGCGATTTGGGGGAATTGGCTGGGATAGGTGCGAATGGCGTGCCGGTCACGGCGGACGCTTTGGAACTGATTGCACGCTCGGACGCCATCATCGACTTTACATCGCCGAAGGCAACGGTCGCGTTCGCGGGGCTCGCGGCCAACGCGCGGATCGTGCATGTGATCGGGACCACGGGTTTGGATGCGGCGTCGGACGCCGCGATCCTGGCAGCCGCGCGCCATGCGACGGTCATCAAGTCCGGCAATATGAGCCTGGGCGTCAATTTGGCTGCGGCTCTGACAGAGCGCGTTGCCGCCATTCTGGATGCCGATTGGGATATCGAAATCGTAGAGATGCATCACAAGCATAAAGTCGATGCGCCTTCAGGCACCGCGTTGATGCTTGGCCGGGCTGCTGCCAAGGGGCGCGGCGTGGACTTGACGACTGCTTCGGTGCGCGTGCGCGACGGGCATACGGGTCCGCGGCGGCGAGGCGATATCGGTTTTGCGACATTGCGCGGCGGCAGCGTGGTCGGCGATCATACCGTGATCTTTGCCGGTGAGGGCGAGGAGGTTTCGATCCGCCATCACGCATCAGACCGCAGCATTTTCGCGCGCGGCGCGGTGAAGGCAGCGCTGTGGGGCCGTGGCAAGGGACCGGGCCTTTTTGCCATGTCCGACGTCCTCGGTTTGTGAGGACGTTTGCGTGACGATACAGAAGCACCCAGCAATCTCCGAGACTACAGCCCGCACGCGTACTCTGGTGCTCGTGCGGCATGGTCAAAGCGAATGGAACCGGCTCAATCTCTTCACGGGGTGGCGCGATCCGGATCTGACGGAGAAGGGTTTGATCGAAGCGCGGTGGGCGGGCCGTGTGTTGCGCGATCACGGACTCACATTCGATCAAGCGTTTACCAGCAAACTGCGGCGGGCACAGAAGACACTCGACATCATTCTTGACGTGATGGGTCAGGCGGGTGTGCCGATCACGCGCGACGAGGCGCTGAATGAACGCGATTATGGGCAGCTGTCCGGGCTCAATAAAGACGAGGCCAAGCAGCGGTTCGGCGAAGAGCAAGTGGCGCGCTGGCGGCGCAGCTTTGACGTTCCTCCGCCGGGAGGCGAGAGCCTCAAGGATACCGCTGCCCGCGTACTGCCCTATTACAAGACCACGATTTGGCCGATGGTGAATGCTGGCCAATCAGTCATCGTTGCAGCACATGGCAATTCGTTGCGGGCGCTTATTATGGATCTCGAAGGCCTGACGGGTGACGAGATCATCGCGCGGGAACTCGCGACTGCGGCGCCGATCGTTTATCAACTCGACGCGACGGGGGGAGTGCTCAACCGCGCTGATCTTGTCACGAACCAAGGTGGTGACGATGGTATGGGATGAGCTGGCGAAGGATGCAGAGGGCGCCAACGTGCGCGAGCGCGACCGGTGGGTCGGCGTTTACATTGGCGTCTTGGCGGTGATGCTCGCCATCTGTTCCATGGGCGGGGGGAATGCGGCCAAGGACGCCACGCTGAAGAATATCGAAGCCGCCAATACCTGGGCCTTTTTTCAGGCCAAGAATATGCGCCGGCATGTGCTGCGCGTCGAAGTGGATGATCTGACCCTGCGGCTCAAGGCGGAACCCGATTTGACGGTGGACGGGCGCGCGGCGATCGAGGCCAAGATCGCGGAGTACAAGAAACAGGATGACATCCTGACGGCCGGCGATCCCGCCAAGCCCGTGGAGGCGCGGGAGGGGCTCGATCAGCTGTTCGAGAAGGGAAAGCGGCTCGAGGCCGAACGCGACGTGGCGATGCGCAAGGATCCCTATCTCGACTACGGCGAGGCGTTATTGCAAATCGCGATTGTGTTGGCCTCGATTTCAATCATTACCAAGGGGACCGTCCTGCTGGCGGCCAGCGGTTTGCTTGCGGTGGCGGGCGCTTTGCTCGGGCTCAACGGGTTCACTCTCGCGTTTACGATCCCGGGCCTCGGTTAGGGCTCAGGGGCCTGATCGTAGATCACAATCCTTTCGAACCGGCGCGGCGTTGTCGGCGGTGCAGCTGCGACGACCCTGCAGGTGCCCCCACTTGCAGGCGTACGGCCGGGAGGATAGCAGTACCGCCGACACCTTCATCCGGCGCAAGCCGTCGCGCAACCCGACAGACAGGTTAGACCCTCCCATGGCCACGAAGACGCTACTCCTCCTCCCCGGCGACGGCATCGGCGTCGAAACCATGGCCGAAGTGGAACGGCTGATTGCGTTTTTCAACGGGCGCAAAAACGGAGTGCATTTCGAGACGGAGAGCGATCTCGTTGGCGGGGCGGCATTTGACGCGCACGGTGTGGCCGTGACGGACGCCTGCGTGGCGAAGGCCAAAGCGGCGGATGCGGTGATTTTCGGGGCGGTCGGCGGGCCGAAGTGGGCGGGCGTGCCTTATGCGGCGCGGCCGGAAGCGGGGCTTCTGCGGTTGCGCAAGGACCTCGGTTTGTTTGCCAACCTGCGGCCGGCCATCTGCTATCCGGCGCTGGCGGATGCATCGTCGCTCAAGCGCGAACTTGTCGAAGGTCTCGACATCATGATCGTGCGCGAACTGACAGGCGGCGTTTACTTCGGCGAACCGAAGGAGATCGTGACGCTGGAGAACGGTGAGAAACGCGCCGTCGATACGCAGATTTACACGACGCACGAGATCGAGCGGATTGCGAAAGTTGCGTTCGACCTTGCCCGCAAGCGCGGCAACAAGGTGCATTCGGCGGAAAAGCATAACGTCATGCGGACCGGCGTTTTGTGGAAGGAAGTCGTGACGGCGGTGCACAAGGCTTATGCGCCCGACGTGGAGCTGGAACATATCCTGGCCGACAACTGCGCAATGCAGTTGGTGCGCAACCCGAAGCAGTTCGACGTGATCGTGACCGACAACTTGTTCGGCGATGTGCTTTCGGATGAAGCGGCGATGTGTACGGGGTCGCTCGGCATGCTGCCGTCCGCGTCACTGGGCGCGCCAGATGCCAAGACTGGCCGGCGGCTGTCGCTTTATGAGCCGGTGCATGGCTCGGCGCCGGATATCGCCGGCAAGGGTTTGGCGAACCCGATTGCTACTGTCGCCTCGTTCGGGATGGCGCTGCGCTACTCGCTCGATATGGCGGCAGAAGCCGACGTCGTTGATCAAGCCATCGCAATGGTGCTCGCGAACGGCCTGCGGACGGGCGATATTATGCAGCCGGGCATGACGAAGGTCGGCACGAGCGAGATGGGCAAGGCGATCGTGGATGCGGTGGCGACGCTGGTGGCTTAAGCGCTATGTGTCCTTCTGCACGTCGATCGTGTCGCCAACATGGAATGTTCCGCTTTCTATGACGCGAGCGGTGATGCCGCCGCGGCCGCGCACGGCGTTGTAGCCGCCAGGGCCGAAGATTTCTTCCATGCGGCTACAGGGGGCACACTCGCCTGATGCTTCGAGGATCGCCGCGCCGATGCGGAAGCGCTGGCCCTTCAGCGCGGTGAGATTGATGCCGGCGGTCACAAGGTTGCGGCGCAGGAGGGCCGGACCGATGGTCTGGCGGCCGAGGAAAGCCGCGATTGCCGCGATGTCTTCCTGCGCAATGAGCGTCACTTGGCGTGCGCCATTGCTGGTGGTGCGATAGCGATCGCCGGTGATTCCCTTTCCGGCAAGCAGGTCTGCTTCACTCACTTCGATGACGGGGGCTCTGCGCTCGGGACGCAAGCCAATCCACGTCAGCCGGCCGGGACGCATGGGGGCGGCCATCAGTTGCGCAATCAGCGAGTGTTTTGATGGGCCGGACAGTGTGGACACGTTACACCTGTTGTCGTGAATGAGAGGGCTGTTTCAACCCGAACAGGTTCTGGCATGTAGCGCGCCTGTCAGCAATCGACGGCGCAACGTTCGGCAACTTGCCGGTTTCGATGCTTATGTCACCTGCGGCAGATCGCGTTTCGCGATTGCTTGGGTGCCCATCCACTTCGCTCGCATTACTTCACGCACGAACGCACCCACGGTCGCTGAATGGGGCCTTCCGCGCACCGTGACTAAATTTATTTGCCGCGAGATTTCCGGCTCTGTCAGACTACGCGACGTGACGCCGCTAAATTGAGCGGTCGACTCTGGCAGAAAACTGTAACCCATGCCGGCAGCGACCATCGCGAGCACCCAATCGTCACGTTCGCTGACGTAGACCGTGGGACCCGTCACACCTCTCTTGGAAAAGATTTCCTCCCCGCGTTTGGCAAACTCGCAATTGGCACGCTCTAGATAAGGTTCGCCATCCAAGTGGGCGATTTCCACGGACGTTTCTCGGCACAGCGGGTGTCGTTCGGCCAACGCAATAACCATGCGTTCCTCAAAGAGTGGCAGAGCATGAAACTTCTCTGCATTCGGCTGTCCGGGAACTCCATAGATGGCGATTTCCAGTTCGCCCGCCATAAGTGCGGTTTCCAATTGCTCCGCATTCCGGTCGAGGATCTGCAGGAGGATGCGGGGGTGTCTTCTGCGGAACGCTCCGATCAGCTTGACGAAATGCACAGGTGCAATGGTGCACATGATGCCGAGTTTCAAAGTTGAACGGTCGCCGTGCACCAAGGACTTTGCACGGCGCTTAGCTTCTGAGGATTCGTGCATAATCTGCAGCAGATGCGGTTGCGCGATCCGGCCCAGCTCTGTGAGCCGGATATTGCCGCGGTCGCGGGTGAAAAGACGGCCGCCAAACTCCTGCTCAAGAAGGGTGATGGCCCGCAAAAGCGACGGCGGACTTACACCGCACGCAGCGGCTGCTTTGGTGAAATTGTTGGCTTCGGAGACGGCCAGGAAATATCTGATCTGTTGCATTTCCATGGTGGGTTTTTGTAACCTTCTGTGAGCGTCACTTGTGATTGGGTCGGCTATTCATCGGCGCAAATATCCCCTGGGCGGCGCGCGACGCGGATAGCTAAGTTTGGCGCAGATTGTGCGAATGATATTTGTATCTCGGATACAACGGAGGTCGAAGCGGCCGTCACAGGACGAGGTGGCAAAGATCTGGGGACGCGCTGGTTTCGATAGCAGCAGACGAACCAATCGATAGCAACAGCACAATGTCTCGCTGGCAGAAGGGCTGATAGTTGTCTTGGAAGACAGCAGGCCGTTTGGTTTCCTGTGGGGTTCCCATTTGAGACGCCAATTGCGGTTTGAATGTCGTGCTCGCAAAGCCAGGAGCTTAAAATGAAGCCTATTACACTTGCTGCTCTTCTCGTTTTGGCATCGACGGGAATTACTTTTGCTGGCGGTGATCTCGCCGAAAAGGAAATGAAAGATTCTCCCGGCGTAACCGGGGCCGGAACCACCGCCAATCCGACAGCGAAGCCGGAGACGGGTGGTCTTGCTGAGAAGGCCATGCAAGATGCTCCAGGTGTGACCGGCGACGGGACAACCGCCAATCCGACGGCGAAGCCGGACAACAAGAGCCTTTCGGGTAAGGCCATGCAGGATCATCCGGGCGTCGGCAAGAACTGACACCCGATTGATTTTGATAAAGACATGGGGGCTGGGCACATTGCCTGGCCCTTGTTCATGAGATGTCGAGTGGGATGGGGTCGTTTTGCGCTGCGCTCAATTTGCGGGGCGGGATGAGGGCGGTGGCTGGGTACGCTTGCCTTGTTCGTCCATCCACGGGGCGGGTTCATCGGAGAGGGAGCCGCTGAGCGTCGTCATTGCATAGTCTAAGGCGCTGGTGCAGAGGCGGCCTTCGATCGTGCAGGCGTCGAAGGCGGCGTCTTTGATCGCAAGGAGGCCCTGGCCGATCTCCGACTGTTGCGCCGGACTGGCTGTGACGAGGGCGTAGGCGGCAAAGCCCAACAACGCGAACTTGTAGAGCCTGGGCATGTCGATGCCTTAAGGAACAGACGCAGAACTTGGGCACACTCCCACACGGTCAGTTAACGGCGCGTTAACCGGCACGGATGCGCCTCTTCGAGCCGGCGATGACGGCCAAGGGGCGCGCCGCTTAACGTGTTTTTTGTCCGTAGGCTGTGCGGATTTTTTGAACCGTGTATGACGGCGCCATGCCGAGCACCGCCGACTTTGCCGCCATTTATGCCCAAGATCTCGTCTACGTGCCGGGATGCTGGCAACTTTGCGGCAATGCCAATTGCTGCAGTTTTAGCCGCCAGAAGGACCGTTTTCGGCTGATGGGACGCAGCAAAGGACAGGAATTGCCGCTGCTGCCCGGCGAGTTTGCCTATCTCAGCGCGCACGATCTGCTGGGCCAGTTTGGCGACTATCAGCATCGGGTGACGGAGTACCGGTTCGGGGCGCGGGTGCTGCGGATCGAGAGCCTGATCAGCCACAATCCCGGATGTGCGTGCGCGCATGCGACGCGAACGACTGTATGCCGGCTGTATCCGTTCCTACCCGTGTTCGATCTCGACCGGAGTGTGGTTGGGGTGGAGCGACTGGGCATCTATGAGGTGCTTGAAGATCTCGCGGGCGCGGGGCGCGTCTGCCAAGTGGTTACGATCCCTGACGGTGAGCGATCAAAGTTTTTGGCGATCGCCGCAGCGATCGGTGCCGATCCCGTGGCCGCGTTCTACGTCGATGCCTACGGGATAGCGCAGCGACATGCACGGCGGCGGCTGTTGGACCTCAAGGGTGACCGCGAGGCCGACATTTACTCCGTATTCGAGATGGCCGTGCTGCGGCAGCGACTGATCGACCATGCCGCGCTGGCGGCGGAGCTGGAAGCCCGCGCCAGCGCGCTCGAGCAGCGGCACGGCGCGCTCCTTCTCTCTGCCTAGTGCGCGGATTGCTGAACGGCGAGGACGCCGCCGGAGAGCGTTCTGGCGGTGAAGCCATTCTGCAGGAGGATGCGCGTGGCGAGATAGGCGCGCTGGCCAGAGCGGCAGATGACGGCGATGTCGCGGTTGCGGGGGATTTCGGAAAGGCGTGCGCGCAATTGTTTCAGAGGAATGCTGAGTGCGCCGGGAACGGCGTAGTCGGCGATTTCCGAAGGTTCGCGGACGTCGAGAAGTAGGCTCGTGTGGTCAACGCTCCAATGCGCCAGCGGCATGTCGTTGCGCAGGACGTTGGCAGCGATCATGCCAGCGAAATTGGCTGCGTCCTTGGCGCTTCCGTATTGGGGGGCATAGCAGAGTTCCGCCTCTTCCAAATCGTAGACCGTGCCCCCTTTCTGGATCAGCGTGGCGATGACGTCGATGCGGCGGTCGACGCCGTCTTCGCCATAGGCCTGGGCGCCGAGAATGCGGCCGTCTGATTTGGCGAAGAGGAGTTTCATGGAGATCGTCTTGGCGCCGGGGTAATAGCGGGCGTGGTGATTGGGGTAGAGATAGATTTTCTCATAGTCGTCGCGGCCGAGGCGGCGCAGGGTTTTCTCGCTGGCGCCGGTCCAGGCGACGGTGGTGCCAAACAAGCCGATGATGGCAGAGCCTTGGACGCCGCGGAATGTCGCGGAGCGGCCGGCGATGTTGTCGGCAGCGATACGGCCTTGGCGGTTGGCGGGACCGGCCAGGGCGAGGAGCGTATCGGTTCCCGTTACGATATCGCGGACTTCGACGGCGTCGCCAACGGCATAGATGTCGGGGTCGCTGGTGCGCAGGTGGTCATCGACCTTGATGCCGCCGCGATCGCCGATGGCGAGGCCTGCAGATTTCGCGAGGGCGGTGTCGGGGCGGACGCCGAGAGCAAGGATGACGATGTCGGCCGCGTAGATGGTGCCGGATTTCGTTGCGACATCGATCGCGCCGGACGGGTTGGTGGCGAACCCTGTCACGCCTTCGCCCAGAACGACGGTGACGCCGTGCCGGCGGAGGAGCGCTTCGACCGGGCGCGCCTGTTCGACGTCGAGGGGGACGAGAATCTGATCCGCCATCTCAATGAGGGTGGTGTCGAGGCCCCGGTGGACGAGGTTTTCAACCATTTCCAACCCGATGAAGCCGCCGCCGATGACGACGGCGCGCTTACCTTTTGCGTTGGCAGCCAGCCAGGTGCGGATGGCGCGGGCGTCGGGCACCGTGCGGACGTGGAAGATGCCGGGGAGGTCGAGGCCGGGCAGCGGCGGCCTGACGGAGACTGCGCCGGGGGAAAGGACGAGTTTGTCGTAGGCCTCGGCACGTTCGGCGCCGGTGGTGACATCGCGCAAAGTGACCGTCTTGGCTTTTGCGTCGATCGAGATGGCTTCGGTGTGGGTGCGCACATCAATGGCGAACTGGTCGCGGAAGAGTTGCGGGTTGGCGATCAAGAGGCTCGCCTCATCCTCGATGACACCGCCGACATGGTAGGGCAGGCCGCAGTTGGCGTAAGAGACGTACGGGCCGCGTTCGATCATTACGATTTCGGCGCGTTCGTCCAGGCGGCGCAGCCGAGCCGCGCAAGATGCTCCGCCTGCAACACCGCCGACAATCATGACTTTCATTTCCGGACCCTTTTCGATCATTTGGTTGGGCGAGTCTTAGCCGCTCCTGCCAGTGGCGGTCAGGGACCCACGTCACACACAGTTGTGCGACTTGCGGGAGGTCAAAAGCGCGGCGAAGGATTTAGACGCTTTCGCCGTCGACGCAGGTTTTGGGTTTGTCTGGGAACCAACCGCGCGCGGTCCATGCGGGTTTTCCAGGTGCCTTTTCGGCTTGTGCTTCCGTGCGGGCGACGAAATGGAACTCGAAGCAATTGTCGCCTTCCCTGCGGACGCGGTAGCAGCCGCCCGCCGGATCGTCGTCGTAGATGGTGCAGAAGGAGCCGGTCCGGACCGACCATTTGCCCGAGGAGGCACGGCGGGCGTCCGAGTAGCGGACGATGCCATCTACGGCGTATGTCTCATGGAAGGTGTCGCCATTTTCGTATTCGCCGGAGATATCGCGCCCGGCGAATGTGGCGGTGAGGTCCGCATCCGCCATCCAGACCGGTCCGGCTGCGCTTTGAACCGCTAACGCTGCACTTAGTGCTCCTACAAGCATCGTCGGATTGGCCCGCATCTGCTTGGTCCCCTTTTGACCTTTCGGGAAAGATAGCAAAACCGGGGGGCGGTCTCGTGGCGGATTTTGAAAATGACGGGCACGGCGCTTCAACGCAGGTTCACAAGCCGGGTCGACCCAAGTCCGCCTTGAAAGACGGGGCGGGCGCGCGTAAGGGATCGCTCCAGCAACGAGTTGCCGCTTGCGGCACCCGGAATGCTTGGCATTTCGGCAATAACGTTAGGGATTTCGCCATATGGGCTATAGAATTGCCGTCATCGGCGCCACTGGGAATGTGGGCCGGGAAATGATGAACGTGTTGGTCGAGCGCCGGTTTCCGATCAGCGAAATTCACGCGCTCGCGTCGCGGCGATCGGTTGGCACCGAGGTCTCCTACGGCGACAAGACGCTCAAATGCCAGGATCTGGAACAGTTTGATTTTTCGAAGGTCGATATTTGCCTCATGTCGGCTGGGTCGGGTGTGGCCAAGGAGTGGGCACCGCGGATCGGCGCCAAGGGCTGCGTTGTGATCGATAACTCGTCATGCTGGCGGTATGACCAAGACGTGCCGCTGATCGTGCCAGAGGTGAATGCGCATGCGATCCGCGGATACACGAAGAAGAATATCATCGCGAACCCGAATTGCTCGACGGCACAGCTGGTGGTCGCGCTAAAGCCGTTGCATGACGCCGCCAAGATCACGCGCGTGGTTGTTTCGACCTATCAGTCCGTTTCCGGCGCCGGCAAGGACGCGATGGACGAACTCTGGCAGCAGACCAAGGCCAAGTACGTGCCAGGCACCGAGGTTGAGCCGAAGAAGTTCAGCAAGCAGATCGCGTTCAATTGCATTCCTCACATCGATGTCTTCATGGAAGACGGCTACACGAAAGAGGAATGGAAGATGCTGGCGGAGACGAAGAAGATCCTCGATCCCAAAATCCGCCTGACCGCAACATGTGTGCGGGTGCCGGTTTTCGTGGGGCATTCTGAATCGGTGAACATCGAGTTTGAGAACCCGATCAGCGCCGAGGAAGCCCGCGAAATTCTGCGACATGCACCGGGTATCCTGGTCGTCGACAAGCGTGAGCCCGGCGGCTACACGACGCCGGTGGAAGCGGCGGGCGAGTTCTCGACCTTTGTCTCGCGGATTCGCGAGGATGCGACAGTTGAGAACGGGCTGGCGCTGTGGATCGTTTCCGACAACCTCCTCAAGGGCGCGGCACTTAATGCGGTGCAGATCGCGGAATCAATGATTGAGCAGAATTTGCTGAAGTCGGCGGCCTAACGGTTCAGCGGTTGGGCGAAACAACAAACCGCCGGTCGCGAGACCGGCGGTTTTCATTTTCGGGCCGTTCCCGTCTTCAACCCGCCGGTGGGTTATCGCGAATTTTGCCTAGCGCCGTGACGATTGTTCCGAGATCGGACAAAAAGCGTTCTCGCTGGGCGGCAGGAAGGGCGGACAACATCCGCTCGTCGACACGGCGGGCGACGGGGTCAGCCGTGCGCAGGGATTTCCAACCGTCATCCGTCAGCCGAACCGCATAGGCGCGGGCATCCTCGCGCGTGCGGCGGCGGCTGAGGAGGCCCTTTTTCAGCATACGCCGGACGATGTCGGCTAATGTCGAGCGGTCGATCCCTGTTCGCTCGACCAGTTGAGTTTGGCTGAGACCTTCGTTTTGCGACACGGTCAGTAGAACCGCGTACTGGCGCGGGGTCAAATCGTCCAGACCCATCTCAACCTGGAATATATCCGCAGCACACTGACCTGCACGATGCAGCAGATGAATCGGTGACCTGTCGAGCTCGTTCGACGAAGCTTGTGCTGTTTGAGGATCTTTCGCCATTGCTTGCACGTTCATGGAATATCTCTGAGCGGACACAGCAGATAAACACTGTTTGCCAGTTTGATAACATACTGTCCACGATTTGTAGAAAATAGTAGTTCGAACACACCGTCCACCAAAAAGTCGGTTGGTGTGAATGATCCGTAAACGATCGAACCGATCTGAAGCTTGTGCTTTTGCGCGTTCTGAAAAGCTGAGCGATCTAGTCTTTGAGCTCGTGGGTTTTGAGCAGCCCCATCTGCGCTATACCGAATATCATCGTAAGGGGCATTATGCCGAACACCTTGAAACTGACCCAAGTATCGGTCGGAAAATTGCGCCAGACAATCTCGTTGAGAACGGCCAGCGCGATAAAGAATAGGCCCCATCTGAGGGTCAGTTGACGCCAGCCTTCCTCGGTGAGTTTGAAAACTTCACCGAAGAGATGGCGCAGGAGAGACTGGCCGAAGAATAGGCCGCCCAGAAGAACGGATGCGAAAATCAGGTTTACGATGGTTGGCTTCAATTTGATGAAGAGGTCGTCTTCAAGCCAAAGTGTGAGCCCACCGAAAATGATCACGAAGAACGCTGAGACAAGCGGCATGATGGCGAGTTTGCCGAACATAATGCGGGAGGCGATAACCGAAACCGCGGTGGCCGCGATCAGAACGCCGGTTCCCCAAAAGATGCCAGCGCGCGAATTCACGATGAAAAACACAATGAGCGGTCCGAGCTCGACGAGCAACTTCCAGAGCTGCTGCGGATCGATTTCGGGCTCGCCCTTTTGCGGCCGATCCTCGTTGGCTGATTCCTGATCGGTCATCGCGGCCTTTCTCGAGATTTAGGCGTGGGGGTCGGCGCCGTGGTGCGTGGTCCGTTTGATGTGTTCAGCGATCGGTTGGGCGGTCGCGGCGGCTGCGGCCACGGACGCAGTGGCGCCGTCCTCGTCGGAAATTGGCAGATGGTGACGCTGCATCCAACGGGTCAGCAACCACGCGTAGAGCCCGCTCATGGGCATGATAATAGCAATCTTGAAGGCGATCCAGATGTTCACACCACTCATTTCGTGGCCGAACACGTTGTAGATCTGGGTATCGTGAAAGGTCAGCCGGACGACTTCGTTCAGCACCGCTGTCATGACAAAGAACCAAGCGAAGCTGCGTGTGAAAATGTTCCAGCCCTGCTTGGTGTAGTGGAACGTCTTGCCGAATATGTATTCGAAAAAGTTCCGGTCGAGCCAGAGGCCGATGAATAGGAACAACGCGAACATGGCGTTGAAGATCGTCACCTTGATCTGAACCCACATCGGATCGCCGGTGATAATGGTCAAGGCGCCGAATACGATGGTGACGGTCGAGGCGATGAGCGGGAAGACCGGCGGGCGGCCGAACATGTAGAACATAACGGCGATCGCGAGCATGGTGCTCAGGATCAGCGCCCAAGTGCCGGTGTTGATGTCGAAGATGGCGTTGACGATAAACATCGTCGCCAGCGGGCCGAATTCGCTCAGTATGTTGATGGTCTGTTCGGCATTGAAGGGAAAGAACCGCCGCTTGCGTTTGGTCGAAGACGGATCGGTTTGGGGCGCGCTGATCATGGGAAGTTAGGATCCGGCAATGGCGTTGGCAAAGTCGCGCGCCTGGAACGGCTGGAGATCGTCGATCCCCTCGCCGACACCGATCGCGTGGACGGGCAGCTGATATTTGGCGGCGATCGCGACGAGGATACCGCCGCGGGCCGTTCCGTCTAGCTTCGTCATGACCAGCCCCGTGACGCCGGCCCGCTTGCCGAAAATTTCGACCTGCTGCAGCGCGTTCTGGCCGGTGGTCGCGTCAAGAACAAGGAGAACATCGTGCGGTGCCTCCGGATCGAGCTTTTTCAGTACGCGCGTTACTTTTTCGAGCTCTTCCATGAGCGCTTGCTTATTCTGGAGGCGGCCGGCCGTATCAATGATGAGCACGTCAACGCCTGTGTCCTTCGCTGTCTTAAGTGCTTCGTAGGCGAGGCCGGACGCATCCGAGCCGACGGCCGACGACACAACCTGGCAGCCGGTGCGTTCGCCCCACACTTTCAACTGATCGATGGCGGCGGCACGGAAGGTATCGCCAGCGGCGAGCATCACCGACCTGCCCTCCGCTTTGAAGCGGGCGGCCAACTTGCCAATGGTGGTGGTTTTGCCGCCACCGTTGACGCCGACGACGAGGATGACGTGCGGGCGGTTGCTGGCGGAGATCTGCAAAGGTTTGGCGACGGGGCCTAGAACGGTTTCGACTTCGGAGGCGAGGATCTCGCGAACGTCGTCGGCAGAGATTCCTTTTTCAAAGCGGCCCTTGGCGATGCGTTCAATGATCCGGCCGGCGGTTTCGACGCCCAGATCGGCCTGAATGAGCAGATCTTCCAAGTCTTCCAGCGTGGCTCCGTCGAGCTTACGCTTCGTGAAAAGGCCGGTGATGCCGTCGGTGAGTTTGGACGATGTGCGCGTCAGACCCGACTTTAAGCGCTGGAACCAGCTTTTCGGCGCGTCCGGTTCGGCTGGTGGCGCGGGGGCGGCGAATGGGGTTTCAGCAGGGGCAGGTTCGGCAACATCGCGTGCGACGGTTGCGGCAGAATCCACAACGACGGTTTCCGGCGAAAGGTGCTCTGGAACGGAATCGGGCGCGGGCTGCGGAGCGTCGCTCTTGCTGCCAAACAAGCGTCCGAACAATCCAGCCTTTTTCTTGTGGACCTCTTCCGTCACGCCCTGACCTCGACATTCGACCGTGCTGTGGCCGGCATCTTCCGGGTATGACCCACTCTGTTGCCGTTCATGATGACACCCGCATGTCGCGGACGGTCTAGGGCCCACTTATCGATTTTTGGCATCTGCCCCGTTCTAGTGCGTTCAACTTTGACGTCGCGACACTGAGTGATTTGCGGCGCAAACTTTGCGTCCAAGCCGCTGCAACCTTCCTGGGGCAAACGCGCGGCGGGCGCCATGACGATCTTTCCGGAACGCTGCGGCATTCGAGCCGGCGGCCTGCCCGGACGAGACCAAACGCTAGACATATCGCGGCAAATGAGATTGCACGCCCTGATGACCGGCCGCGTGACAGCACTTGAGCCTTTGGGTCTTGGCATAGATCGAGTTGCGCTGTTCAGCTCAGTCATGATGTCGGGGTATCATGTGCCGGTGGCAGCTGGCGAGCGGGTCCAACGGTCTTCATATTCCCATTCAACCGGGCCTGTCATCAGAATGCGGTTGCCTTCAGTCCAGGTGACGCTGAGGACTCCGCCGGGCAGATGCACGGCAACGGTTCGGTCGACAAGTTTTTTGCGCATGGCTGTCACGGCGGCGGCGCAGGCGGCGGTGCCACAGGCCTGGGTGAGGCCGGTGCCGCGCTCCCAGACGCGCAGTTTGATGTCGGAGCGCGAGCGGACCTGGGCCAGCGAAATGTTGGCGCGCTCGGGGAAGATCGGATGATTTTCGAGCAGCGGGCCGAAGCGGGCGAGGTCATGTGCATCGACATCGTCGACCCAGAAGATCGCATGGGGATTGCCTACGTTGACGACCGAGGGCGAATGCAGAATGGGCGCGTCGATGGGGCCGATCTGGAGTTCGATGCCACGGGTGTCATGGAAGGGTTCGGACAAGGGGATTTCATTCCAGGCAAAGCGTGGTTCGCCCATGTCGACAGTAATGCGGTCGATGCTTTCAACGGCGACATCGAGGAGGCCGGCCTTTGTTTCAAAACGCAGATTGGGGCGGCCGGTCTTTTGGCTCTCGAGCCACGCGATGCAGCGGGTGCCGTTGCCGCACGCGGCGCTTTCCGAACCGTCGGTGTTGAAGATCGTGACGAATGCGACCGTGCCGGCCGTACGCGGTGGACACAGCACCATCATCTGATCGAAGTGTGAGCGGGGTGACGCGGCCACGGCGCGGACGTCGGCGGGTGTGATCTGGGTTGTCGAGCTACGCAGATCGACAACGACGATCTCGTTGCCGAGACCGTTCATCTTGTGGAAGTTGAGCGCCTGAGGGGCGCGGGTGGCGGGTTCGCTCATAGGGGTTATATGGCCGAGCGGTGCCTAAAAGACAAATGCCGCGGCGTCCCGGTTGCGGACCAAGCCGCGGTTGTTTGATGGTCGGCCGCTCCCTATTTATCGGACAAATCCATCCACGAAAAACTGGAGATTTAGATGCGCCCTGTTCGCTTTCCGCCCGTTTTTGCAGTTGCTTTAGCCGCATTCGCGGGCCCAGCTGCCGGGGCGCAGACGGATGCGCCGCCGCCAGATCAACCAAGCCGCGTGAGCGTGGAGCGTTTTGCCGGCGGGCTCGCCAATCCTTGGGGCATGCAATTTCTGCCAGACGGGCGGATCCTGGTGACAGAGAAGCCGGGACGGCTCCGGATCGTGAGCAAAGCCGGCAAGGCCGGGCCGGCGATCGGCGGGGTGCCGGAGGTGTTTGCGAAAGGGCAAGGCGGGCTTCTCGACGTGCTGCTGGCGAACGATTTTGGGGAGACCGGCGGAGACATCTACGTGTCGTACTCGGAACCGCGTGAGGGCGGGGCAGCGGCAACGGCGGTGGCGCGCGGGCGACTTGTGCTCGACACGGCGGGGGGTGGCACACTGGAGGGCGTCGCCACCATTTTTCAACAGCAGCCGGCGATCGAAGGCTCGACCAGTCACTTTGGATCGCGGCTGGTTTGGGCGTCGGATGGATCTCTCTTCGTGACGACGGGTGACCGTGGGAATGCGCGTGAGGAGGTGCAGAAGCCCAATTCGTTGATCGGTAAGGTCATCAAACTGAAGCCCGATGGAGCGGCGGCTGCTGTGACACCCGCCCAGCCGGATTGGGATGCGAAAATCTGGTCGATAGGGCATCGCAATATTCAAGGCGCGGCGATTGATCGCGCAACGGGGCAGCTGTGGACGGTGGAACACGGCGCGCGTGGTGGCGACGAGTTGAACCGTCCGCTGCAAGGCCGGAACTATGGTTGGCCGGTGATCAGCTATTCGAACGAGTATTTCGGCGGGGCCATCGGTGTGACGGCGAAAGAAGGTCTGGAACAGCCGGTCTATTATTGGGTTCCGTCGATCGCGACGTCGGGGCTTGCGATTTATTCGGGTGACCTGTTTCCTGAGTGGAAGGGCAATATGTTCGTTGGTGGGCTGAGGGGCGCGCAATTGGCTCGGTTGGTTTTAAAGGACGGCGCGGTGGTCGCCGAGGAGACGTTGCTGCAGGATCTGGAACAGCGCATTCGCGATGTGCGTCAGGGGCCTGATGGTGCGTTGTGGCTCCTGACAGACGATGCGCGCGATGGACAGATTTTGCGACTGACGCCCGCGCCCTGATCAGTATCCGCCGCCGCCTTGCCGGCCAGGCCCTTGCTGGTCGGTGTTGGGGGCGGTGCCGCCTTTCGGCGCATCGACTTGCAAGATGCGCACGGATTCGTTGCGATCGATGCTGCAGTCACCGTTCTTGTCGAGCTGTTTAAACGCGACGTTTTGTTTGCCGGTCATTTCTTCGACGGTAACTTTGCCGTCTCCGTTCGCGTCGTAGTAGGCGCGGTCGGCGACGGTGAAGAGCTGGTCGGTTTTGGCCATCTGTTGGAATTCGGCGTCGACGAGCGCGCCATCGCCGTCGCCGTCAGATTCGCGCAGGAGGGTGGTGACGTAGTTTTTCCACTCGTCGCAGGTGACCGAGCCGTTTTTGTCGAAATCCCAAGTTTGGGCGGCGCCGATGAACGTGCGATCGACGCCTGACCCGGAGCTAAAGGGGGAGCCGCCGCCCGTCAGGGATGGCATGGAGCTGCAACCGCCGAAAAAGGCCACGAGGCTGATCGTGAGCGCCAGGGGCATGGGCTTTTGTGAGAGCCAAAGTGTCATCGTTCCCCCCGGGGCGTGCGCTGCAGGGCAATAATCCGTGCGCCACGTCATTTTGGTCGATAGCTATCGTGGTCTGAGCGCCCGGGGCAATGCTCGACGCTCGGGCTGACCCAGTTCATAACGGGAAAATTGCGGCTTTCGCATGGGAATGGCCGGCGGAGTGGGTCCTGACTCACGTGAAACGTAGGGACTTTCCGGTTGCGCCTACATTGCAAACTGGACGCCGGGCCGTGCCGGTTCCCGTTGACAGAGCGGGCTGCTTCCCCGATTGTCCGGCCCGAAATCCGGCCCTGACACTCAGAGCCGCCGACCGGTCCGCATTCTTCGGGGTGCTCGTCCGGAGGTCAACATCCGACAGCGCGTTGCGCTCTCGGGTGCAAACGTTATTTGTTCACTGGGATTCTCGATGTTCCAAAGCCTTTCGGACCGGTTGTCCGGTGTTCTCGACAAGCTTCGCGGCCGTGGCGCGCTGACCGACAGCGACGTCGCGGAGGCGATGCGCGAGGTGCGCCGCGCCCTGCTCGAGGCGGACGTGGCGCTCGATGTGGTCAAAGACTTCACGGAAGCCGTGAAGGCGAAGGCCGTGGGCGCGGATGTCGTCAAATCGGTGACGCCCGGCCAGATGGTCGTGAAGATCGTCAACGACGAACTCGTTCGCATTCTGGGTTCGGACGCCGAACCGATCAACCTGAACGCCGTGCCGCCGGTCGCGATCCTGATGGTCGGCCTGCAGGGCTCGGGCAAGACAACGACATCGGCCAAGATCGGTTACCGACTCACCAACCGGGACCGCAAGAAGGTCTTGATGGCGTCGCTCGATACGCGGCGTCCGGCGGCGCAAGAGCAGTTGCGCGTGCTCGGCGAGCAAACGCAGGTTGCGACGCTGCCGATCATCGCTGGGCAGTCGCCGTTGCAGATCGCCGACCGCGCCATGACGGCTGCCAAGCTCGGCGGCTACGACGTCGTGATCCTCGATACGGCCGGCCGCATCACGAGCCGCCACGAACCCGCATGAAGTGCTTCTCGTCGTCGATAGTCTCACCGGGCAGGATGCGGTCAATACTGCCAAGGCTTTTGACGAGCGGCTGGCGATTACCGGCACGGTGCTGACGCGCGCGGATGGCGACGGACGCGGGGGCGCGGCGCTGTCGATGCGCGCGGTGACAGGCAAGCCGATCAAACTGATTGGTGTGGGCGAAAAGTGGGACGCGCTCGAAGACTTCGATCCGAAGCGGATCGCCGGCCGCATTCTGGGCATGGGCGATATCGTCGGTCTCGTTGAGAAGGCGGCGCAAAACCTCGACATCGAAAAGGCGACGAAGATCGCCCTGAAGATGAAGAAGGGCGAGTTCGATCTCGACGATCTTTCCGAGCAATTGAAGCAGATGGAGAAGCTCGGCGGGGCCGGTGGGATCATGGGGATGCTGCCCGGCATCGGGAAGCTCAAGAACCAAATCAACGAGAGCGGCTTCAACAAGGATATCGTGCGGCAGCGGGCGATCATTTCGTCGATGACGTCGAAGGAGCGGCGTCTGCCGAAGGTGCTGGACGCAAAGCGTAAGCGCCGGATCGCGGCCGGATCGGGCACGCGGGTGGAAGACATCAACAAGCTGCTCAAGATGCACCGGCAGATGGCCGATATGATGAAGTCGA
>LNFM01008469.1_pt1 | contig 31255 bp, 33 predicted proteins | sample 596031 | NCBI WGS metagenome assembly LNFM01 (sample SAMN04254537, study PRJNA301005) | activated carbon metagenome | isolation source: dual media filters at the Ann Arbor, Michigan drinking water treatment plant | place: USA: Ann Arbor | reverse complement strand
TACCGCGTGCGCGGCTTCACCCGCGACGTGAAGGGCAAGAAGCACTACATCGACCACAAGATCAACTCGATCCAGGACTTCCTGTCCAAGCCCATCAAGGGCAAGTACGAGATGATCGACGTCAACGTGTACCAGGAGAACCTGTTCCACACGAAGATGCACCTCAAGGAGTTCGACCTCGACACCTACCTGTTCGAGGAGAAGGCCAAGAACCTTGGCTTCAAGGACCGCATGCGCATCGAGAACCAGCTCAAGCGCGAGATCGTCGAGCTCTTCAACGGCCACAACCTGGCCGACTGAACCGCTTCATCCCGTCGCGAAGAACGGCCCGGCGCGCAAGCCCGGGCCGTTTTTCGTTGAAGGTTCAGCCCCGGTAGGCGATGGCCTTCATGACGCGGGAGGTCAGGGCCATCAGGCGCGGGATGGGCGAGGGCAGGACGCGGGCGCCGGCGGCGAGGGCTTCGTCGGCGTGGCGGGCCTCGTCGGCCTTCATGGTGCGCAGGATGGTGCGGCTGCGCTCGTCGCCCGGGGGCAGGGTGGCCAGGTGTTCCTCGAGGTGGGCTTCGACCTGGCGTTCGGTTTCGACCACGAAGCCCAGGTTCCAGCCGTCGCCGCGCAGGCCCGCGGCCAGGCCGATGGCGTAGCTGCCGGCGTAGAACAGCGGGTTGAACAGGCTCGGCCGGCTGTCGAGCTCGCGCAGGCGCTCGGCGCACCAGGCCAGGTGGTCGGTTTCTTCCTGGGCGGCGTGCTCGAGCTGGGCGCGGGTGGCGGCATCGCGGGCCACCGCGGCCTGGCCGACGTAGAGCGCCTGCGCGCAGACCTCGCCGGTGTGGTTGATGCGCATCAGGCCGGCCGCATGCCGTCGTTCGGCCGGGTCCAGCGTGGCGGGTGGCAGCTCGCCGGCGGGGTTGGGGCGTTCGGCACGGGCCGTGCCGAGGGTGGTACCCAGGGCGTGCTGGGCCTCGATCAGGATCCGGTCCAGCGGGCTGTAGTGGCGGGCGACGGTCATGCCAGGTGCTCGGCGAGGAAGTCGATGGGATGGCGCACCGGGATTGTAAGGCCGCTGGCCAGGTGCAGGCGGCAACCGATGTTGGCCGACAGCAGTACGGTCGCACCGCTGGCCGCCACGGCCGCGTGAAGCGGCCCGCGCAGCGCCGCCGCCCGGTCCGGGAACGCGACCTGGTGCAGGCCCGCGGCGCCGCAGCAGCCGGCGTCGGGCAGCACCACCAGGTCCAGCGCAGGGATGCGGCCCAGCAGCCGGCGCAGCGCCGCGCCGCTGCGCTGGGTGCAGGGCAGGTGCAGGGCGACGCGCTGGGTGGCGGGGCGGAATGCGAGGGCATCCGCGTGGCCATCGAGGGCGACCAGCGCATCCACGGCGCTTCCGTCTACGCTGCGCGACAGGCTGTCGAGGCAGCCGCTGGCCAGGCAAAGCACGCGGTCGCGGCCCTGGAACGCGGCGCGGTTGGCGTCGCCGAGCCTGGCTGCGGTGGCGGCATTGCCGGCATGGGCGGCGGCGGCGCCGCAGCAGCCCTGGCCGGCGGGAAGCTCGATCTCGAGCCCGGCCGCCGCCAGCAGGCGCGCCAGCGCGGCGCGGCTGCCGGATTCATGCCGGTCGGCGATGCAGCCGGCGAACACGGCCACCTTTTCCCGACCGGCGGGCGGCGGCAAGGGCTCGGGCCGGGGCGGTGGCGGCAGCGCGGGTCGAAGCGGCGCGGGCAGCCAGGGCGCGAGCACGCGGTGCAGGTCCAGGAGCCGGCCCAGCAGCGGCGGACGCGCCAGCAGCCAGCCGGCCAGGCGCTCCCGCCGCGGCGGCGGGGTTCGCTGGGCCTGCGCGGCCCGGGCGCCCAGCAGCAGCGCGCCGTACTCGACGCCGGCGGGGCAGGCCTGCTCGCAGCGGCGGCAGCCCAGGCAGTGGTCCAGGTGGAGGTCGCCGGCAGGCGTGGGCGCGAGCTGGCCCGAGGCGGTGGCGCGGATGTAGGCTATGCGGCCCCGCGGGGATTCGGCCTCGCTGCGGTCCAGCCCGTACGTGGGGCAGTGGGGCAGGCAGAGCCCGCATTGCACGCAGCGGTCGGCCAGCGCCACCAGGCCGGCGGCAGCCGCCAAGGGCGCGGGACGGGGGGCCGTTTCAGGCGGCGTGGGCATGCCGGAATGCTAACACGGGGTTAATCCGGGCTTGCACGGGCCCAAAAGGGCCGCTATCATTCCGCCTCTTTCCACCCCGATTTCTATTTTGGAGCCGTCATGAAGACCATGACCGTCAGCGCCAACGCCCAGACCGTCAAGCAAGACTGGTACGTGGTCGATGCCAGCGGCAAGACCCTGGGCCGCCTGTGCTCGGAACTCGCGCGCCGTCTGCGCGGCAAGCACAAGCCGGAGTACACCCCGCACGTTGACACGGGTGACTACCTCGTCGTGATCAACGCCGAGAAGATCCACGTCACCGGCAACAAGCTGCAGGACAAGAAGTACCACCGCTTCACCGGCTACGTCGGCAACCTGAAGACCGAGTCCCTCGGCCAGGCCCTCGACGCCCACCCGGAGCGCGTGATCGAGATCGCGGTCAAGGGCATGCTCCCGAAGAACCCGCTCGGCCGCGCCATGTACCGCAAGCTCAAGGTGTACAAGGGCTCGGAGCATCCGCATTCCGCCCAGCAGCCGCAGGCTCTGGACTTCAAGGCTTAAGGCAAAGACATGGCTATCCAGCAGAACTACGGCACCGGCCGTCGCAAGTCCTCCACCGCCCGCGTGTTCATGCGTTCGGGCACCGGCAAGATCGTCGTCAACGGCAAGCCCGTCGACGAGTTCTTCGGCCGCGAGACCTCGCGCATGATCGTGCGCCAGCCGCTGGTCGTCAGCCAGATGGGCGAGAAGTTCGATTTCACCGTCACGGTCGAGGGCGGTGGCATCACCGGCCAGGCCGGCGCCATCCGCCTGGGCATCGCCCGCGCGCTGGTCGAGTACAACGACACCCTGAAGCCGGAACTGCGCAAGGCCGGCCTCATGACCCGCGACGCCCGCGAGGTCGAGCGCAAGAAGGTCGGCCTGCACAAGGCCCGCCGCGCCACCCAGTTCTCGAAGCGCTAATCGTTTCGTAAACTGGCGGCGTCCCCGCATTGGGGGATCGTCTAATGGTAGGACTGCAGACTCTGACTCTGCCTATCTAGGTTCGAATCCTAGTCCCCCAGCCAAAAAGAGAAGGGCCCCCGAACGGGGGCCCTTCTGCTTTTGGCTGGGGGAAAGGCAAGTAGGACCTCGTCCGAGAAAATTGTCCGGAACACAATCGTCGCCGAAGGCGACCCGGCAACCAGCTACCGCAATCCGCCCGACCGGCGATAGACTCGGGCATCCGCTCCCGGAGTCCGCCCCATGCCCGTCCCCGCCGACCACCTGGCCCGCCTCTTCCCGCTCGAATCCCTGCGCCAGGAGACCCGCGACCAGCTGGCCCGCGAGGCCTCGGTGTCCGACTACGGCCGCAACGAGAACGTGTTCGAGGCCGGCGACCTGGACGAGGACACCATCTACCTGCTCGACGGCGAGCTGCGCTGCAACTACCCCGATGGCCGCAGCGTGGCCCACATCGCCAGCGCGCCGCACGGCCGCTACTCGCTCAACGACGCGGTGCCGCGCCGCTTCACCGCCAAGGTGGTGTCGTCTAAGGCGCGGGTGATGCGCGTGGACCGCCGCTACCTCGAGAAGCTGATCACCTGGGACCAGCTCAGCCGCGACGAGAACTACCGCCACTTCGGCTCGGCCCCGGGTGGCAACAACTGGGTGTTCCGCCTGCTGCGCAGCCAGGCCTTCGCGCGCTTGCCCACGGGCAACATCGAGAAGATGTTCCAGCTTTTCGAGCCGGTCAGCGTCAAGCCCAGCGAGATCGTGATGCGCGAGGGCGATGCGCCCGACTATTTCTACGTGGTGCGCGAAGGCACGGCCTCGATCTCGAAGTACCTCGACGGCGCGCCCCAGCGCGAGGGCGACACCTTCGGCGAGGACGCGCTGCTGTCGAACCTGCCGCGCAACGCCACCGTGCGCATGATGCAGGGCGGCCAGCTGATGCGGCTCTCGCGCGAGGCCTTCGAGGCGGTGCTCAAGCCGCCGATGCTGTCGTGGGTGCTGCCGGCCGAGGCCGCGCGCCTGGTGCAGGCCGGCGCCGCGCTGCTGGACGTGCGCATGCCGGAAGAACACGCCCAGCGCGCGATCGACGGCTCGGCCAACGTGCCGCTGTACCGCCTGCGCGAGGACATCGCCAACGTGCTGCCCTCGGGCGCGCGCGTGGTCGTCTACTGCAACACCGGCGAGCGCTCCGCCGCGGCGGCGTTCGTGCTCAAGCGCCTGGGCTACGAGGTGAGCGCCTTGCATGGCGGGCTCGGCGCGATGCTGCGCCTGCTGGCCGCCAACGCCACGGCGTGACCGCGTTGGCAGCGATGCGAAATCGGGGTGGACGGCAGTTCCAGCGTGGAGAACCGGCGGGCATTTTTAGGAAATAGTGAAGAGGAGATAGGAGATAGTAAGAGCGGGGTTTCGCTCTTCACTACCTCCTATCTCCTCTTCACTATTTCCTTCTCTTTCCATCACCCACTACCTCGCCACCCCCCGCACCTGCCCATTGATGATGACGTCGTCGGCCGGGCGGGCCGCGAACAGGCCGCAGGCCACCACGCCGACGAGCTGGTTCAACTTCGCTTCCAGCCCCACCGGGTCGGTGATGCGCCAGTGGTGCACGTCGAGGATCCAGTTGCCGTTGTCGGTGGTCACGCCTTCGCGCCACACCGGCTGGCCGCCGAGCTCGACGATGCGGCGCGCGACCAGGCTGCGCGCCATCGGGATCACTTCCACCGGCAGCGGGAACTGGCCCAGCACCTCCACCTGCTTGGCCTCGTCGATGATGCAGATGAAGCGCTCGCTGGCCTCGGCGATGATCTTCTCGCGCGTGAGCGCCGCGCCGCCGCCCTTGATCAGCCGGTTGAACGGGTCGCACTCGTCGGCGCCGTCCACGTAGAGCTGGTCGAAGACCGGGATGCCGTGCGACTTCAGATGGCGCGTGCTCTGCTCGGAGCTCGACACCGCGCCTTCGATCCGGTCCTTCATTCGGGCCAGTCCGTCGATGAAGAAGGCCACGGTGGAGCCGGTACCGACGCCGACCACGGTGCCTTCCTCGACGTATTCCAGCGCCTTCTCGGCGGCGAGTTTCTTCTGTGCGTCGCGGGACATCGGTGGCTCCGGCTTATTCCAGGGAAAGGATGTGCTTGTATTGCGCCGCCGTCACCGGCAGCACCGACAGGCGGTTGCCGCGGCGGAGCAGGGCGAAGTCCTCGCCCAGCGTTTCGACCTCGGCGCGCAGTTCGTCCAGCGACACGGTGCGCTTGAAGCGCCGCACGAAGCCGACGTCCACCAGCCACCAGCGCGGCTCCTCCGGCTTGCTGGCGGCGTCGTAGTAGTCGGACTTCTTCTGGAACTGGGTCGGGTCCGGGTAGGCCACCGACACCACTTCCGCCAGCCCGGCCACGCCGGGCACGGCGCAGTTGGAGTGGTAGAACAGGATCCCGTCGCCGACCTTCATGTCCTTCATCATGAAGTTGCGCGCCTGGTAGTTGCGCACGCCGGTCCAGGGCTCGCGGCCCGCCTTCTCCAGGGCCTCGATCGAGAACTCGTCGGGCTCGGACTTCATCAGCCAGTATTTCCTCATGCCGGCATTATCGCCCGAACGCGAGGAGTCCGGCCTCGGTCACGATCGCATCCAGCGGCACGTCCCAGTCCTCGACTGCCAGGCCATCGGCTTCCTGGCAGGCATAGCCGATGCCGACCAGGCGGGGCGGGGCGGCCCGCCCGCGGCGGAAGCCGAAGGCGCGGTCGTAATAGCCGCCGCCCATGCCCAGCCGGGTGCCGTCGCGGCCGAAGCCGAGCAGGGGCAGCAGTACCAGGGTCATCTCGTCCGGGGCCAGCGTGGTTTCGGAAACCGGCTCCGGGATGCCGTAGCGGTTGGGCGCCAGCGGATCGCCCGCGCGCCAGGGCGCGAAGCGCAGGCCGCCGCCGGGCGTGGTCACCGGCAGGCACCAGACCTGGCCGGGCGCGAGGCGCAGCTGCACGGCATGCAGCGGCAGTTCGCCGTTCACGGCCCAGTAGCCGGCGACGTAACCGGGTTCGCGCAGTTCGGGGCGCTCGCCCAGGTGCCGGGCGACGGCATCGGCGGCCGCCAGGCGCTCGCCGGGGCGGAGCGCGGCCCGCCGGGCGCGCAGTTCGGCGCGGAGTTCAGCGCGCGTCGAAGTCAAAGGAGTTCCTCCACCATGCCGATGCGTACGAAACGACCTTGATCCCAGGGATCAAGTGGGTACCCGATCCGCCGCTTCAGGCTTTCCGCAACAGGGCGGACATGCACACCGCGGTCGGGGCGGATTCCCGGGTCGTGTTTATGGGACAAGGCGTAATGTTAGGCACGCTGTCGAACACGGCAGAGGACGGTTGGATTATAGACCCGCGACCTAACGGAAGAGTGAACACCCGAGCCCTTTCGGGAGGAATCAGCGGGGGGCGTCGAACAGGCCGTCGAGCTTGCGGTTGAGTTCGCCCAGGGTGCGGTTGAGCGCCTGGTCGCGCTGTTCGGCGGCCTGCTTGAGCTGCTGCAGCTCGTGCGCCAGGTTCAAGGCGGTCAGCACCGCCACGCGGTCGATCGCCGCCATGCGGTTGCTGCCGCGCACCTCGCGCATGCGGGCGTCGAGCAGCTGCGCGGCCGCCACCAGGCTGTCGCGTTCGGACGGCTCGACGCCGACGGTGTATTCGCGGTCGAGGATCTTGACGTTGACCGGCTCGCTCACGCGTTGTGCTCCAGCGACTTCAGGCGCGTGATCATGGCTTCCACCCGCGAGCGGGCCTGCTCGTTCTTGTTCAGCAGCTGGGCGCGCTCGGCCACCAGTTGTTCCTGGCCCTGGCGCAGGCTCTTGTTTTCCTCGAGCAGCCGGCGATGCTGCTCCGCCAGGCGCTCGAAGCGCTCGGCCAGGGCCTGCAGCTGGGCTATGGGATCGTTCGGGCTCATCGCGGCCACCTTAGGCGGGGCGGGGGGAGGGGGTCAATACGGCGCCGGGATGGCGGCCACGGTGCCGGGCTGCCAGCTGCGGATGAAGGCCAGGCAGCGGTGCGAATCCAGCGGCGGCGACAGCCAGAAACCCTGGATCTCGTCGCAGCCCTGTTCGCGCAGGTAGCTCAGCTGCTGCTCGCTTTCCACGCCCTCGGCGATCACGTTCAGGCCCAGCGAATGGCCCATGGTGATGACGGTGGCGGTGATGGCCTCGTCGTCCGGGTCGCGGGTGAGGTCGCCGATGAACTCCTTGTCGATCTTGAGCGTGTCGATCGGCAGGCGCTTGAGGTAGACCAGCGAGGAGTAGCCGGTGCCGAAGTCGTCGATGGCCAGCGTGATGCCGAGCTTGCGCAACTCGTTGAGTACGTGGGTGGTCTGCTCGGCGTTCTGCATCACCATCGATTCGGTGACTTCCAGCTCGATGCGGTTGGCCGGCACGCCCAAATCGTGGATCAGGCTGCGCAGGGTGAGCGGCAGGTTGCCGCGCAGCAGCTGGAGCACCGAGACGTTGATGCCGATCGAGATCTCGTTCAGGCCGTGGCCGCGCCAGCGCTTGAGGGTCTGCAGCGCTTCGTTGAGCACCCAGTCGCCGATCTGCAGGATCAGGCCCGACTCCTCCGCCAGCGGGATGAACACGGTGGGCGGGATTTCGCCCAGCTCGGCACTGTGCCAGCGCAGCAGCGCCTCGACGCCGGTGATGCGGCCGTCGGCCAGCGCCATGCGCGGCTGGTACACGAGCCGGAACTCGCCGCGGTCGAGCGCCTTGCGCAGCGAAGCAAGCACGGTGGCGCGCCGGCGCGATTCGGCGTCCATGGTCTCGTTGTAGATCTGGTAGGTGTTCCGGCCCTCGGCCTTGGCCTGGTACATGGCCGTGTCGGAGTACTTCAACAGGTCGGTGGGCACCAGCGCGTGGTCGGGGTAGAGGCTGATGCCAAGCGAGGGCGTGATCGACACATCGTGCCGCTCGTCCACTTCCAGCGGCATCGAGAACGCGGTGAGGATCTCGCGCGCCATGCGCTCCACCGCCGGGATCGACTCCACGTCCTCCAGCACCACGGTGAACTCGTCGCCGCCCAGGCGCGCGACCGTGTCCGAGGCGCCGACGGTGGCCTGCAGGCGCGTCGCCGCGGCCTTGAGCAGGCGGTCGCCGGCGGCGTGGCCGAGCGAGTCGTTGATGTCCTTGAAGCGGTCGAGGTCGAGGAACAGCACCGCCACCCGCGTTTCCTGCCGGCGCGCCCGCACGATGGCGCGGCCCAGGCGCTCGCTCAGCAGCGCGCGGTTGGGCAGGCCGGTCAGCGTGTCGTAGTTGGCCAGGTAGCGCAGCTCCTGCTCGGCGCGCTTCTTGTCGGTGATGTCATTGACCACCGCGACGAAGTGGCTGCGCAGGCCCATCGCGTCGCGCACCTCGCTCATCTCGATCCAGCCCAGGAACTCCTCGCCGTCCTTGCGCTTCTGCCACATCTCGCCGGCCCAGTGGCCGGTGCGCTCGAGCACGTCCCGCACGCGCCGGTAGAACTCGGCGCTGTGCTGGCTCGAATCGAGCAGGCGGCTGTTCTGGCCGATCACCTCTTCCTCGCTGTAGCCGGTGATGCGCGAGAAGGCCGGGTTCACCGAGATGAAGCGGAAATCGAGGTCGATCACCGCCACCGCTTCGCTCATCGAGCGCAGCACCTCGAGCGCGACGCGGCGCTCGCGCTCGGCGCGGCGGATGATGGTGATGTCGCGGGCGGTGCCGGCCATGCGCAGCGGGCTGCCGCTGGCATCGCGCTCGACCACCTTGCCGCGCGAGCGCACCCAGACCCATTCGCCCCGCGCGTTGCGGATGCGGTGCTCGGACTCGAATACGTCGCTGTGCCCGACGATGTGCTCCTGCAGCAGCTTCTGCACCCGCGGCAGGTCCTCGGGGTGGATCGAATGCGTGCGCCAGTCGTCGGTGCTCAGCTCTTCGCGGCTGCCCTGGCCCAGCAGCTGGTTGGCGCCCAGTCGGTAGAGGCTGTTCTCGCGGATGTTCCAGTCCCAGAACTCGTCGCCCGAGCCCCACAGCGCCAGGTTCAGGCGCTCCTCGCGCTCGCGTATCTCGCCGAGCAGGGAGGTCTCCTGGCGCCGGCGGTGGGTCCAGACCCGCCACAGCAGCCAGCCCAGGAACAGGGCGATGGTGAACAGCACCAACTGCAGCACGAAGCCGGAATCCGTCGCGGGCGTGGCCTGGGCATGGACGACCGCGGGCACCAGCATCGCCCCGAGGGCGCAGGCCGCGGGGCCTCGCCCCGGACGCATGCCACTGATTCGCGAACGCGCCATTGGGCCCGGATTTCCCCTGATTACGATTACCCCAGAACCCGGGCAGTGTAGGGTGGCGCTAACACCGCCACAAGCGCCGTCCGGCCCATGCCGGCCGGCCTTGCTAGAATGCGGCATCCCGCCAGCGCCGAACCCATGCCAGACGCCCAATTGCCCGAACACGCCGAACTCGTCGCCGAACTCCAGGGCCTGGAGGCCGGCCTCGAGCCCTGCGAGCTGCACGGCTCGCTGTGCGGCTACCTGTCGGGCGGCGGCAAGCATGATCGGCGCACCTGGTTCGCCCAGGTGATGGCCGACCCGCTGCTGTCCGCGCCGGACGCGGAGGGCGCGCTGGACCGCCTGTACTCGGCCAGCACCCGCCAGCTGGAATCCCCCGATTTCGAGTTCGAACTGCTGCTGCCGGCGGAAGGCCGGCCCGTCAGCGAACGCGGCGACGGCTTGGTGGCCTGGTGTCGCGGCTTCCTTGGCGGCTTCGGCCTGGCTACCGGCGCCAAGCCGCCGCTGTCGGAGGAATCCGAGGAGGCGCTGGGCGACATCGCCCGCATCGCCGCCAGCGACCTGAGCTACGAGGACCCGGAGGCCGACGCCGCCGCGCTCGAGGAAGTGTCCGAGTTCATCCGGGTGGCGGTGATGCTGCTGCACAGCGACTGCGTGCTGGGTCCGCGGCACCGCCGCAAGCTCAACTGAGGCCGCCATGGTCAAGGCCGCCGAGTTCGCCCGCCGCCGCAAGCAGCTCATGCGCATGGCGGACGACGACGCCATCATCATCCTGCCCAGCGCGCCGCTGCGCGTGCGCAGCCACGACACGCACTTTCCCTACCGCCAGGACAGCGACTTCTGGTACATGTCCGGCTTCCCCGAGCCCGAGGCGGTGCTGGTGCTGGTGCCGGGCCGCAAGCACGGCGAGACGCTGCTGTTCTGCCGCGAGCGCGACGCCGAGCGCGAGGCCTGGGATGGCCCGCGCGCCGGGCCGGAAGGCGCGGTGGACCGGCACGGCTTCGACGATGCCTACCCGATTGCCGATCTCGACGAGATCCTGCCCGGGCTGCTCGAGGGACGCTCGCGCGTCTACTACCACTTCGGGCGCGACACCGAGTTCGACCTCAAGCTGATCGGCTGGGTCAACCGGGTGCGTTCGCAGGTGCGCCAGGGTGCGCAGCCGCCGCATGAATTCCTCGAGCTGGGCCACCTGCTGCACGAACTGCGCCTGTTCAAGAGCGCGGCCGAGATCAGGCTGATGCGCGAATCCGCCCGCATCGCCTGCGAGGCGCAGCGCGCCGCGATGCTGGCCACCCGCCCGGGCGGTCGCGAGTACGAGGTGGAGGCCGCGCTGCACTACGTGTACCGCCGCAACAACGCGGTCGCCGCCTACGAGCCGATCGTCGGCTCGGGCCCGAACGCCTGCGTGCTGCACTACCGCGACAACAATGCGCCCACCGCCGACGGCGACCTGCTGCTCTGCGACGCCGGCGCCGAATACGCCAGCTACGCCTCCGACATCACCCGCACCTGGCCGGTGAACGGCCGCTACTCGAAGGAGCAGCGCGCGCTGTACGACGTGGTGATGGCGGCGCAGTCGGCCGCGCTCGACCAGGCACGCCCTGGCCAGCCCTGGATCGCGGGCCACGACGCGGCGGTGCAGGTGCTCACCGAGGGCCTGCTGTCGCTGGGCCTGCTCAAGGGTTCGCTGAAGTCCGCCCTGGCCAGCGGCGCGTACAAGAAGTTCTACCGGCACAAGACCGGCCACTGGCTGGGCCTGGACGTGCACGACGTGGGCGAATACAAGCTCGCCGGCGAGTTCCGCGAGCTCGAGCCCGGCATGGTCTTCACCATCGAGCCCGGCCTCTACATCGCCCCGGGCACCAAGGGCGTCCCCGCGAAGTGGCAGGGCATCGGCATTCGCATCGAGGACGACGTCCTGGTGACCGGCGAGGGGCACGAGGTGCTGACCGAGGGGGTGCCGAAGGCGGTTGGTGAGATCGAGGCGTTGCTGGCGCAGCGCTGAAGGCCGGGAACTAGTGAAGAGGAACTAGGAACTAGTAAGGGCGTGCACGCCTTTGCTTTTCACTAGTTCCTATTTCCTATTCACTATTTCCTTTTTCCCTACATATCGTGTTTCGCGACGTCCAGCCCGCGTGCGACGTATTGCTTCCAGCGTTCGCGCAGCGGCCCGCGCGCGGAGTCGTCCGCGGGGACGACTTCCAGCACGCGGTCGAAGCCATCCGGCACCGCCGCATCGCGGAGGTTGAGCACCAGCGGGCGCAGCGCGGCGTCGTGCTCCGGCGCGGCGATCAGCACCGGCACTTCGTCCTCGTCCTCGTCGGCGCCGACGATCTGGTGCGGCACGTAGGCGTCTGGGTCGAAGGACCAGAGCAGGTCGTCCAGCATTTCGGCCTGGGCCGCCGACGCGCACAGCACCAGCATCGGCAGGCCGGCGTCGCTGGCCTTGCGCGCCAGCTCGCAGGCGAGCAGCAGCGGCTGCTCGCGGAAGCGGGGCTTGCCGATCAGGTAGAAATCGGCGCGCGCCACGTCAGCCGGCCTGGTCGATCAGCCACTGCGTGAGCAGGCCGACCGGGCGGCCGCTGGCCAGGCCCTTGCGGCCGTCGCCGTTGGCGACGCCGGCGATGTCCAGGTGGGCCCAGCGCTGGCCTTCGGTGAAGCGGGCCAGGAAGCAACCGGCGGTGATGGCGCCGGCGTTCTTGCCGCCGATGTTGTAGACGTCGGCGAAGGCCGACTCGAGCTGGGTCTGGTACTCGTCCCACAGCGGCAGGCGCCAGGCGCGGTCGAACACGGTGTCGCCGGCCGCCAGCAGTTCGTCGGCCAGGTCGTCGTGCTTGCTCATCAGGCCGGCGGCGAACTTGCCCAGCGCGACCACGCAGGCGCCAGTGAGGGTGGCGACGTCGACGGTGGCCTGCGGCTCGTACTTCTGCACGTAGGTCAGCGCGTCGCACAGGATCAGGCGGCCCTCGGCGTCGGTGTTGCCGACCTCGATGGTCTTGCCCGACATCGAGGTGAGGATGTCGCTCGGGCGGTAGGCGTCGGCGTCTGGCATGTTCTCGACCGCCGGCACCACCATCACCAGGTTGACCGGCAGCTGCATCTTCGCCACGGCGGCGAAGGTGCCGATCACGGTGGCGGCGCCGCACATGTCGAACTTCATTTCCTCGATGCCGCCCTGCACCTTCAGGTTGATGCCGCCGGTGTCGAAGGTGATGCCCTTGCCGACCAGCGCGTGCGGCCGGGCCTTGCCGGCGCCGGTGTAGCGCAGCACCACCAGCCGCGGCGGGTTGGCCGAGCCGCGGGCCACGGCCAGCAGCGAGCCCATGCCCAGCTTCTCCATGTCGGCGCGCTCGAGGATCTCGGCCTCGACATTGGCGTGCTCGGCGGCGATCCGGCGGGCGGTGTCGGCCAGGTAGCCGGGGTTGCAGATGTTCGGCGGCAGGTTGCCCAGTTCACGCGCCAGCTCGACGCCGGCGGCGATGGCGACGCCGCGCTCGAAGTCGGCACGCTGCGCGTCGGCGCCCAGCACGGCGAGCTTGGCCAGCCCGGCGTCTTCCTTCTTGCTGCGGGTGGCGGTGTAGCGGTAGGCGGCGTGGTCGGCGGCGATCACCGCCTGGCGCACGTTCCAGCCGGCATCGCGGCCGCCGACCGCGATCTCGGGCAGCGTGAGCAGGGCGCTGTCGGCCGGGCCGGTGCGCAGCGCGCGCACGGCGTCGGCCACGGCCTTGAGGTACTGCGGCACGCCGAACTTGCCGGCCTCGCCCAGGCCCACCACCAGCACGCGGGGCGCGGCGATGCCGGGCACGTCGGGTAGCAGGGCGGTGCGGCCGGTCTTGCCCGACAGGTCGCCGCGGGCGGCGAGGGCGGCGAGCTTGCCGCCGCTGGCCTGGTCCACGGCCTGGCCCGAGGGCGCGAAGCGTCCGTCGGCGAACAGGCCCACCACCAAACAATCGGTGGCGGCGGTGGCGGGATCGGCGGGGTTCAGTTGAAATTCGAGGGCCATGGTCTGGGATTCCGTACAATCGAAGGGGATTCGGGGCGGGCAAGCCAATTGTGGCGGCCCGCCGTGATGACCCCGCGATTCTAGCAACTCAGCCCCACGCCCACCCCGCCCCGGCCAGGACGCCCCATTGCTGCTGATCGAACGCTACCTGCTGCGCCAGTTCGTCCTCAGCGTGGCCGCCGTGGCCGCGATCCTGCTGATGGTCGGCCTGGGCGGCCTGCTGGTGGACCTGATGTCCGACATCGCCCGCGGCCAGGTGCCGGCCGCGCTGCTGCTGTCGCAGCTGGGCCTGCGCTCGCTGCAGGTACTGCCGCTGCTGATGCCGCTGGCGCTGTTCGTCGGCCTGCTGCTGGCCGTGGGCCACCTCTACGGCGACAGCGAGATGGCCGTGCTGTCCTCGGTCGGCCTGGGCCCGCAGAAGCTCTGGCGTCCGCTGCTGCTGGTCACGCTGCCGGTGGCGGCGATCGTGGCCCTGAGTTCGCTGTGGCTGGCGCCGGCCGGTGCACGCATCGCCCGTGACATGATCGAGACCGCCAACCGCAGCTTCCTGGTCGCCGGGCTCGAGGCCGGGCGCTTCCTCGAGCTGCCCGGCCGCGCCGGCATCCTCTACGTCGGCGAGCTGAGCAGCGACGGCACCCGCTTCCGGCAAATGTTCGTGCAGTCCGAGCGCGACGGCCGCCTGGACGTGATCACCGCCCGCGACGGCGAGATCTTCTTCGACGAGGAGACCGGCCGCTTCCTTCGCCTGCGCGACGGCTTCCGGGTCGAAGGCACGCCGACGACCAAGGATTTCCGGCTGATGCGCTTCGACCAGAACGAGGTGCGCATCCCCGACCGCGAGGTCGAGGCGGAGGCCGACGAAATCGAGGCCCGCCGCACCAACGACCTGTGGATGCAGACCGATGCCCCGGCGCGGGCCGAGCTGCACTGGCGCATCGCCACGCCGCTGCTGACGCTGGCGCTGGGCTTCCTGGCGATGCCGCTGGGCCGCGGCGAGCCGCGCCAGGCGCGCTATGGCCGCATCCTCGCGGCGCTGCTGATCTACATCAATGCGATGGCCCTGCTGATGCTGGGCAAGGGCTGGCTGGCCACCGGCACCCTGCCTTCCTGGGTCGGCCTGTGGTGGCTGCTGCTGCCTATGGCGCTGCTGGCCGGCTGGCTGTTCCGCACCGACGGCCGCCTGCGCCGCCCGCGGCCGGTGGCGGCATGATCCCGAACCTTCGCCCGCGCATCGTCGACCTGTACCTCGCGCGCACCGTGCTGGTGACGGCGCTGGCGACCTGGGCCGTGCTGCTGGGCTTCGACCTGATGACGGCGCTGTTCAACGAACTCGACGAGATCGGCGAGGGCGGCTACACGCTCAGCCATGCCGTGCTGTACACCGCCTACACGGCGCCGCGGCGCATGTACGAACTGTTCCCGACCGTGGCCCTGATCGGCTGCGTGCTGGGCCTGGGCGGGCTGTCGGCGCGCTCCGAGCTCACGGCGATGCGCTCGGCAGGCATGTCGCGCCTGCGCATCGGCCTGGGCTCGCTGCTGTCGCTGGGCCTGCTGACCCTGCTGATGATGGTGAACGCCGAGACCATCGCGCCGCGCGGCGAGCAGAGCGCACAGGCCGTGGCGAACGCGGCCAAGTCCGGCGACATGATCGTCGCCCGCGTCTCCGGCCTGTGGCTGCGCGAGGGCAACGTCTACCTCAATGCCCGCAACGGCGTGCGCCGCGAGACCGACGCCGGCAACTGGACCGAGCTGCAGGGCGTGCGCCTGTTCGAGTTCGACGACGAAGGCCGGCTGCTCTCGCTGGCCGAGGCCCGCCTGGCCGAGCACCGCGAGGACGGCTGGCGCCTGCGCGACGTCACTCGCGCGCGCTTCACGGGCCGGTCGGTCGCCAGCGAAACCGTCGCCGAAGAGCGCTGGGACACCGCGCTCGACGCCGAGGCCCTGGCCTCGGCGGCCAAGCGCCCGCGCTACCTGAGCGCGGCCGAGCTGCAGCGCAACATCGAGTACCTCGAGCGCAACGGGCTCGACCCCAAGGCGTTCCAGAACGCCTACTGGGCGCGCTGGTACTACCCGGTGAACGTGGCGGTGCTGTGCCTGGCGGCGCTGCCGTTCGCGTTCGGCTCGCTGCGCTCGGGCGGTTTCGGCAAGCGGCTGTTCATCGCCATCGTCATCGGCGTTGCCTACCTGCTGGCGCAGCGGCTGGTGGTGAGCCTGTCGGACGTCTACGACTTCGATGCGCGCCTGGCCTACCTGCTGCCGCCGGTGGCGCTGCTCGGCCTGTGCTGGGGCCTGTTCGCGCGCCGCGAGTAGCGCTCAGCGCTGCAGGCGTACCAGCACGGTGCCGCTGGCCAGGTCATGCCAGGTGCGGCGGTCACGGTCCACCAGCGACCACAGGAAGCCCAGGCCGCCCGCGGCCAGCGACACGATCGCCACTGCGTAGCGAAGCCAGAGCTTGCCGGCCGACGCCAGCTTGCCGTCCGGCGTGGTCACCTTCAGCCGCCACGGGCGCATGCCCAGCGTCTGCCCGACGCGCCGCCACGACCACACGGCGTACAGGCCACTCACGCCCGCGCAGGCCAGCCACAGCACGAACTGCCCGAGGCTCCACGGCGCGAACGCCTCGTGGCTGGGGCGCAGCAACAGCGCCACGCCGCTGACGGCGAACCAGAGCGCGATGTTCGGCATCGCGTCGTAGACCAGGGCGAGCACGCGCCAGGCCAGGTTGGCGGGGCGTGCGGTGGGGGCGGCGGCGTCGTTCATGCGCACAGCATAGCGGCGTGGCCGGGGCCTCGCTAAGCTGTCGCGATGCCATCCCCGCGCCCCGCCGACCGTCGCGCACGTGCCCAGGCGCTGCCGCCGGCGGCGCCGCAGGACGCGCGCGCGATCGCCGGCTTCCTCGACCGCGCCTGGGCCGAGTCGGGGTTGTCGAAGCTCACGCTCGACAGCTACCGGCGCGATCTCGAGGGGCTGGCGCGCTGGCTGGCCACGCGTGGCCGCGACCTGGCCAGCGTGGATCGCGAAGCGCTCTACGACTACCTCTCGCGCCGCACCACCGAGGGCTACGCCGCGCGCAGCAACGCCCGCCTGCTGTCCGCACTGCGTGCCTTCTACGGCCAGCAGGTGCGCCTGGGCCTGCGCGAGGCCGACCCGACGGCGCTGCTCGATCCGCCCAAGCTGCGCCGCGCGCTGCCCAAGGCCCTGTCCGAGAGCGAGGTCGAGGCGCTGATCAACGCGCCCGACACCACCACGCCGGCCGGGCTGCGCGACCGCGCCATGGTCGAGCTGATGTACGCCACCGGACTGCGCGTGAGCGAGCTGGTGAACCTGCCCGCCACCGCGTTGAACCTGCGCCAGGGCGTGGTGCGGGTGATGGGCAAGGGCAGCAAGGAGCGTCTGGTGCCGCTGGGCGAGGAGGCACAGCACTGGCTGGAGCGCTACATCGCCGATGCCCGGCCGGCGCTGGCGGGTGGCCGGGCGGCGGCGCCGCTGTTCCTGGGCCGGGGCGGCGAGGCCATCAGCCGCCAGCAGTTCTGGAACGTGGTCAAGCGGCTCGCGCTGCTGGCGGGCATCGACCCGGCCAAGGCCAGCCCGCACGGCCTGCGGCACAGCTTCGCCACCCACCTGCTCAACCACGGCGCCGACCTTCGCGCGCTGCAGATGCTGCTGGGCCACAGCTCGCTGTCCACCACCCAGATCTACACCCTGGTCGCGCGTGAAGGCCTCAAGCGCCTGCACCAGCAGCACCACCCCCGTGCCTGAAGCCCCGCCACCCGTGCCACAATCGCCGAACTTTCCGCCCCGGCCGCGGTCGTAACCGCACCCGATTCCGAAGGACGCCCGAATGATCCGTCGCACCCTGCCCGTCGCCCTCCTGCTGAGCCTCACCGCCTGCGCCGCCGAGCCGCAGACGACCGACGGGGCCGCCCCGACGCCTGCCGCGGCCGCCGCGGCCCCGGCGACCGCCGCGCCGGCGACGGCCGGCACCGAAGCGACGGTTCGCGCCGCCCTGGCCGGCCTGGCCCCCGGCGCCGAAGTCGGCACCGTCTCGCCTTCGCCGATCCCGGGCTACCAGGAAGTCGTGCTCGAGGGCCGCATCATCTACGTCTCCAACGACGGCAAGTACCTGATCCAGGGCACCCTGTTCGACATCGCCGCGCGCGAGAGCCTGACCGGCCTCAGCGAGGCGGTGATCCGCAAGGACCTGCTGGCCACCATAGGCAACGACCGCCGCATCGTCTTCCCGGCGGCCGAGCCCAAGCACGTGGTCACGGTGTTCACCGACATCGACTGCGGCTACTGCCAGCGCCTGCACGAGCAGATGGCCGACTACAACAGGCTCGGCATCACCATCGAGTACCTGTTCTACCCGCGCGGCGGCATCGGCTCCGAGTCCTTCGAGCAGGCCGTGGCCGTCTGGTGCTCGCCGGACCGGAACAAGGCCCTGACCGAGGCCAAGGCCGGCAAGATCCTGCCCAAGGCCAACTGCACCAACCCGGTGACCATGGACTATGACCTGGGCCGCCGCATGGGCCTGGACGGTACCCCGGCCATCTACAGCCCCGACGGCGTGCAGCTGGGCGGCTACCTGGAGCCCGAGGCCATGCTGACCCGCCTGAACGACCTCGCCGCCAAAGCGGCCAAGCCCGCCGGGTGATCCCGGCGGCGGGGGCAGGCCGGGCCGCGGGCCCGGTCTTGCTCTACAATACGGCGCTCGTTTCCCACGGAATTGTGCGGACATGATCGTCCTAGAGGGCCTGCCGGCCCTGTCGCCCTTCCGGCGCGACCGTCTCCAGAACCGCCTGCAGCAGATCGTCGACGGCCTCCGGGTCACCGGGGCCTGGCATGCCTACTTCGTCGAGCCCGCCGCCGGCGCATCGCCGGACCTGGCGGCGCTCGGCCGCATCCTCGAGGGCTGCACCGGCAGCGAACCGCTCGCCGACGGCGCCCGGTCCCGCTACGTGGTGCCGCGCCTGGGCACGCTGTCGCCCTGGTCGAGCAAGGCCACCGAGATCGTGCAGGGTGCCGGCCTGGCGGTGAAGCGGGTCGAGCGCGGCCTGCGCCTGGACCTGGCCGGCCTGCCGCCCACCGGCGACGCGCGCTGGCCGAAGCTGGCGCGCGCGCTGCACGACCCGATGACGCAATCGCTGCTGGCCTCGCGCGAGGACGCCGCGAAGCTGTTCGTGCAGCTGGCCCCGGGCGCGCTCGAACGCATCCCCGCCGCCACCCTGGCCGCGGCGAACCTGCGCCTGGGCCTGGCCCTGTCGCCCGACGAGATCGAGTACCTGCAGGCCCGCTACGCCGAGCTCGGCCGCGATCCGTCCGACGCCGAGCTGATGATGTTCGCGCAGGCCAATTCCGAGCACTGCCGCCACAAGATCTTCAACGCCGACTGGACCATCGACGGCGAGCCGCAGCCGTTGTCGCTGTTCCGGATGATCAAGAACACGCACGCGAAGTCGCCGCAGCTCACGCTCACCGCGTACAAGGACAACGCAGCGGTCGTCGAAGGCCACCCGGCCGCCCGCTTCCGCGCCGAGCCCGGCAGCGACGAGTACGGCCACAGCGCGCCGGTGGATTCGGCCTTCTGCATCAAGGTCGAGACCCACAACCACCCGACCGCCATCTCGCCCTTCCCGGGCGCGGCCACCGGCGCCGGCGGCGAGATCCGCGACGAGGGCGCCACCGGTCGCGGCGGCAAGCCCAAGGCCGGCCTCACCGGCTTCTCGGTCTCGCACCTGCGCATCCCCTCGCTGCCGCGGCCCTGGGAGGCGGATCGCCCGCTGAACCCGCGCATGGCCACCGCGCTCGAGATCATGACCGAGGGCCCGATCGGTGCCGCGGCCTTCAACAATGAGTTCGGCCGGCCGGCGCTGGCGGGCTACTTCCGCAGCTTCGAGCAGCCCACCGACCAGCCGGGCCTGACCCGCGCCTACGACAAGCCGATCATGCTGGCCGGTGGCCTCGGCGCGATCGACCGCAGCCAGGTCAGGAAGCTCGACCTGCGCCCCGGCGACGCCGTGGTGGTGCTGGGCGGGCCGGCGATGCTGATCGGCCTCGGCGGTGGCGCCGCGTCGTCGGTGGACGCGGGCCAGAGTTCCGAGGACCTCGACTTCGCTTCCGTGCAGCGCGAGAACCCCGAGATGCAGCGCCGCTGCCAGGAAGTGATCGACCGCTGCTTCGCCCAGGGCGAGCGCAACCCCATCCTCACCGCGCACGACGTCGGCGCCGGCGGCCTGTCCAACGCCATCCCCGAACTGCTGCACGACTCCAACGTCGGCGGCGTGATCGAGATGGCGAAGATCCCCAGCGACGATCCTTCGCTCTCGCCCATGCAGCTGTGGTCGAACGAGGCCCAGGAGCGCTACGTGCTGGGCGTCGCCGCCGACCGCATCGCCGACTTCGAGGCGATCTGCCGGCGCGAGCGCGCCGTGTTCGCCGTGGTCGGCGTCGCCACCGCCGAGGAGCGGCTGGTGCTCAAGGCGCCGGACGGCAGCCTGCCGATCGACCTGCCGATGGACGTGCTGTTCGGTAATTCGCCGCGCATGCACCGCGACACCCAGCGCGTGCCCGCCACGCGCTGGCCGCGCCTGGACGTCGCCAAGCTCGAGCTGCGCGAAGCCGGCCTGCGCGTGATGGCGCACCCCACCGTCGCGTCCAAGAACTTCCTGGTCACCATCGGCGACCGCAGCGTCGGCGGCCTGTGCTCGCGCGACCAGATGGTCGGGCCCTGGCAGCTGCCGCTGGCCGACGTCGCGGTCACGCTGACCGGCTTCAACACCGCCGCCGGCGAAGCAATGGCGATCGGCGAGCGCACGCCGCTGGCGCTGATCGACGCCGCCGCGTCGGCGCGCATGGCGGTCGGCGAAGCCATCACCAACCTGGCCGCCGCCGGCGTCGCCTCGCTGTCGGAGGTGAAGCTGTCGGCCAACTGGATGGCCGCGGCCTCGTTCCCCGGCGAGGACGCGCTGCTGTTCGACGCGGTCAAGGCCGTGGGCATGGAGCTCTGCCCGGAGCTCGACATCGCCATCCCGGTCGGCAAGGACTCGCTGGCAGGCGCAGTGGCAGGCGCCGGAAGGCCCGCAGAAGTCGGTGTCGCCGGTGTCGCTGGTGATCACCGCGTTCGCGCGCGTCGCCGACGCCGGCCAGACCCTGGTGCCGGTGCTCGACCGCAGCGTGGATTCGGAACTCTGGCTCATCGGCCTGGGAGCGGGTGCGCGCCGCATGGGCGGCTCGATCCTGGCCCAGGTGCATTCGGCCTTCGGCGGCGCCAGCCCCGACCTCGACGAGCCCGAGCGCCTGCGCGACTTCTTCGCGCTGGTGCAGGCGGCGCGCGCCGACGGCCTGCTGCTGGCCTACCACGACCGCTCCGACGGCGGCGCCTTCGCCGCGCTGTGCGAGATGGCCTTCGCCAGCCATTGCGGCCTCGAGATCAACCTCGAAGGCTGGGGCGAGGATCCGTTCACCACGCTGTTCAACGAAGAGCTGGGCGCCGTGGTGCAGGTCGCCGCGGAGGACCGCGTGGCCTTCGCCGACCTGGTCAACCGCCACCAGCTCACGCACTGCGCGCAGCGCATCGGCCGCCCCACGACGGTGCCGGTGGTGCGCGTCAGCGACGGCCCGCAGGTGCTGGCCGAGTGGAGCTGGCAGGAACTGTTCGGGGCCTGGTGGTCGGTCACGCACGCCATCCAGGCGATGCGCGACGACCCCGCCGGCGCCGACGCCGAGCGCGAGGCGCGGCTCGACTTCGCCGACCCCGGCCTGGTGCCCAGGCTTTCCTTCGACCCGGCCGAGGACATCGCCGCGCCGTGGATCCATACCGGCGTGCGCCCCCGCGTCGCCATCCTGCGCGAGCAGGGCGTCAACGGCCAGGTGGAAATGGCGGCCGCGTTCGACCGCGCCGGCTTCACCGCGGTGGACGTGCACATGTCCGACCTGGTTGGCGGCCGCGTGCGGCTCGATGGCTTCAAGGGCCTGGCAGCCTGCGGCGGCTTCAGCTACGGCGACGTGCTGGGCGCGGGCCGCGGCTGGGCCACGTCCATCCTCGAGCGGCCGGACCTGCGCGAGCAGTTCGCGCGCTTCTTCGAGCGCCCCGACAGCTTCAGCCTGGGCGTTTGCAACGGCTGCCAGATGCTGGCCCAGCTCAAGGGCCTGGTGCCGGGCGCCGAGCACTGGCCGCGCTTCCTGCGCAACCGCAGCGAACAGTACGAAGCCCGCCTGGCCCAGGTCGAAGTGCAGGACTCGCCCTCGATCCTGTTCGCCGGCATGGCCGGCTCGCGCATCCCGGTGGTGGTCGCGCACGGCGAAGGCCAGGCGCGCTTCGATGCGCCGGAGCATGCCGGGCAGGCGCAGGTCGCGCTGCGCTTCGTCGACGGCCACGGCCAGCCGACCGAAGCCTACCCGGCCAATCCGAACGGCTCGCCCGCCGGCATCACTGGCCTGACCAGCCGCGATGGCCGCGCCACGCTGATGATGCCGCACCCTGAACGGGTGTTCCGCAGCCTGCAGATGAGCTGGCACCCGGCCGGCTGGGGCGAGGATTCGCCCTGGATGCGGATCTTCCGCAACGCCCGCGCCTGGGTGGCCTGAATCGGCGACGGGGGGGCGCCGGGCGCGCCCCCCGTCCCTCCGTGGAATCAGTCGAAGTCGGCGTCCAGCACGATGCGGTAGCGCGCCTTCCCGGCGCGCAGGTGGTCCAGCGCCTCGTTCACGCGACGCATCGGGAAATGTTCGGTCTTGGGCAGCACGCCGTGCCGGTCGGCGAAGCGGAGCATCGTGTCGATCGCCGCGCGGGAACCGGTGGGCGAGCCCGACACCGATTTCTGTCCCATGATCAGCGAGAAGGCCGGCACAGGGATCGGCTCGAGCACCGCGCCGACCACGTGCAGGCGCCCCTCGGGCGCCAGCGCCGCCAGCAGGCCGTTCCAGTCCAGCGACACGTTCACGGTGTCGATGATCAGGTCGAACCGGCCGGCCAGCTTCGCCAGCGCGTCGGCGTCGCCGGTGGACACCACGCGGTGTGCGCCGAACGCGCGCGCTTCCTCGGCCTTTGAGGCGCTGGTGGTGAATGCCGTCACCTCGCAGCCCCAGGCCTTGCAGAATTTCAGCGCCAGGTGCCCCAAGCCGCCAATGCCGACCACGCCGACCCGCGCCGTCGGCGCAATCTTCATTTCGTGCAGCGGGGCGAAGACCGTGATGCCGCCGCAAAGCAGCGGTCCCGCCTCGCGCGGGTCAAGCCCGGCCGGCATCGGCATCACCCAGACCCAGTGGGCGCGCACGCGGTCGGCGAAGGCGCCGTGTCGCCCCGCCAGGGTCGGCTGAACCGACACGCACAGGTTGTGGCGTCCGGCCAGGCACTGCGCGCAGTGCAGGCAGCTGCGGGCATTCCAGCCCAGGCCGACGCGCTGGCCCATGGCCACGCCCTTGGCCTCGGCCCACGGCCTCGTGGCCGGGCACGAACGGGTACTGGGTGAAGCCCCACTCGTTGTCCAGCAGGGACAGGTCGGAGTGGCAGATGCCGCAGTGCTCGACGGCGATCTCGACGTCCTCGGGGCCCAGCGGGCCGGGATCGTACTCGAAGGGCTGCAGCGGGGCGCCGACGGTGGGGGCGGCCCAGGCGCGGATCGGGGTCATGGTGGCTCCAGGTGGTTGAACGGGGACGCCCACGATACGCCGGGTGGCGTGAGGGGCGCGCCGGGGCGCCCCGACCTGCTAAATTCCGGGGGCAGTCCTGCAGGGAGGCGCCGTGGCATCGGTCATCAACGAAACGACGGAATCCGCCGACAGCCGCATCGCCGCGGCCCTGTCCGCGCGCGGCCGGCTGAAGGAGGCCGACCTGGCCCGGGCCCAGCGCCTGCAGGCCGAGGCCGGTGGTTCACTGGCCGCGCTGCTGGTGCGCCTGGGCATGGTGTCGGAACGCGACATGGCCGAGTCCGCCGCCGAGGTCATGGGCCTGCCGCTGCTGGCCGCCAAGGACTGCCCCGATGCGCCGCCGCCCGGCGTGGCGCTGTCGCTGCGCTTCCTCAAGCAGCTGGCGGTGTGCCCGGTGGGCGAGGGCGAGGATTACGTCGAGCTGCTGGTCGCCGACCCGCAGGATCCCTACGCGGCCGAAGCCGTGGCGCTGGCCACCGGCCGCAGCGTGCGGGTGAAGGTGGGCCTGCGCGCCGAGATCGCCGACCTGGTCGAGCGCTATTACGGTTCCGGCCGCTCGGCCATGGGCACGATCGTCGAGAACCTGGGCGATGAGTCCGGCGGCGACGAGGCCGACGTCGAGCAGCTGCGCGACCTCGCCTCCGAGGCGCCGGTCATCCGGCTGGTGAACCTGGTGATCCAGCGCGCGGTCGAGCTGCGCGCCTCCGACATCCACATCGAACCCTTCGAGAACCGCCTGAAGGTGCGCTACCGCGTCGACGGCGTGCTCGAGGAATCCGAATCCCCGCCGGCGAACCTCACCGCCGCGGTGATCTCGCGCATCAAGATCATGGCCAAGCTCAACATCGCCGAGCGCCGGCTGCCGCAGGACGGCCGCATCATGGTGCGGGTGCAGGGCAAGGAACTGGACCTTCGCGTGAGCACCGTGCCCACCGCGCACGGCGAAAGCGTGGTGATGCGACTGCTCGACCGCGAGTCGGTCGTGCTCGACTTCAAGGCGCTGGGCTTCACCGACGAATTCCTCGGCCAGTTCATGAAGGTGCTCGAGCAGCCGCACGGCATCCTGCTGGTCACCGGCCCCACCGGCTCGGGCAAGACCACCACGCTGTATGCCGCGCTCAGCCAGCTCAACACGCCCGACGTGAAGATCATCACCGTCGAGGACCCGGTCGAATACCAGATCGAGGGCATCAACCAGATCCAGGCCAAGCCGCAGATCGGGCTGGATTTCGCCCACGCGCTGCGCAGCATCGTCCGCCAGGACCCCGACATCATCATGATCGGCGAAATGCGCGACCTGGAAACCTCGCGCATCGCCATCCAGTCCGCGCTCACCGGCCACCTGGTGCTGTCCACGCTGCACACCAACAACGCCGCCGGCGGCATCACCCGCATGATGGACATGGGCGTCGAGGACTACCTGCTCACCTCCACGGTGAACGGCATCCTGGCCCAGCGCCTGGTGCGCCGGATCGAACCCACCCACGCCGAGAAGTACGAAGCGCTGCCGGAAGTGGTGGAGGAGTTCGGCCTGCGCCGCTTCCAGCCCGAGGGCACCATCTACCTGTACCGCCCGAAGCCGTCGGCGCTGACGCCCACCGGCTACCTTGGCCGCACCACCATCATGGAATTCCTGGTGATGGACGACCCGCTGCGCCGGCTGGTGATGAAGCACGCCGGCATGGGCGAGCTCGAGGACGCGGCGCGCGAGCGCGGCATGCGCACCATGTACGAGGACGGGTTGGTCAAGGCGATGCAGGGCCTGACCACCATCGAGGAAGTCCTGCGCGTCACCCAGGAAGGCTAGGGCGGTGGCGCTGTTCCGCTACAAGGCCCTGTCGGCCGCCGGCGAATCGCTCGACGGCCAGATGGAAGCGGCCAGCGCCGAGGAAGTGATCACGCGGCTGCAGGACCAGGGCCACCTGCCGGTGGAGGCGCGCCGCGCCGACGCGGCCGGCGGCGAGGGCCTGGGCGCGCTGTTCAAGCGCAAGGAGTTCGGCGAGCCGCAGGTGCTGCAGTTCACCCAGCAGCTGGCGACGCTGCTTGGCGCCGGCCAGCCGCTGGACCGCGCGCTGGGCATCCTGCTCGAACTGCCCGACTCGCCGGAGGCGCGCCGCGTGGTCGAGCGCGTGCGCGAGTCGGTGCGCGGCGGCGCGCCGCTGTCCACCGCGCTCGAGCAGCAGCACGGCATCTTCTCGCGCCTGTACGTGAACCTGGTGCGCGCCGGCGAGGCCGGCGGCAACCTGCACGAGAGCCTGCGCCGGCTGGCCGATTACCTCGAGCGCAGCGCCGCGCTGCGCGCGCGCGTGCTCAACGCGATGATCTACCCGGTCATCCTCACCGTGCTGGTGTTCGCCTCCATCACCTTCCTGATGGCCTTCGTGGTGCCGCAGTTCCAGGCGCTGTTCGAAAGCATGAACGCCGACCTGCCCTGGTACTCGCTGGCCGTGCTCAAGACCAGCCTGTTCATCCGCGCGTGGTGGTGGGCCTTGCTGCTGGTCGCGCTTGGCGCGGCGGGCTGGGCCGCGGTGAAGTCCGGCGACCCGGCCGTGCGCCGCGCCATCGATGCGCGCGTGCTGCGCCACAAGTTCCCCGGCGACCTCATCGCCAAGCTCGACACCGCGCGCCTGGCGCGCACGCTGGGCACCCTGGTGCGCAACGGCGTGCCGCTGCTGGGCGCGCTGAACCTCTCGCGGCCGGTGCTGTCCAACCGGGTGCTGGCCGAGGCGGTGGAAGCCGCGGCCGAGGAGGTGAAGACCGGCAGTGGCCTGGGCTATGCGCTGGGCCGCCAGAAGGTGTTCCCGCGCCTGGCCGTGCACATGATCCAGGTCGGCGAGGAGTCGGGCGAACTCGATGCGATGCTGCTCAAGGCCGCCGACACCTTCGACCAGGAAACGGCCAACGCGCTCGACCGCCTGCTGACCGCGCTGGTGCCGGCGCTGACGGTGCTGATGACCCTCGTGGTCGGCGCCGTCATGCTGTCGGTGCTGCTGCCGATCTACGACCTCACCAATTCCATCTGACCAGGACCCGACGATGCGACGCCAACCCGCTTCCCCCCGACACGCCCGCGGCATGAGCCTGATCGAGCTGATGATCGTGATCGTCCTGATCGGCTCGATCCTCGCGCTGATCGCCAGCCGCGTGATGGGCGGCCAGGACCGCGCGAACGTGCGCATCGCCGAGACCCAGCTGGTGACGCTGGCCGGCAAGATCGACCAGTTCCGCATGGATACCGGCAAGCTGCCCGACTCACTCGACCAGCTGGTCAATTCCACCGGGGCCACCAACTGGCTGGGCCCCTATGCGCGCCCGGAAGAGCTGAATGACCCCTGGGGCACGCCGATCGAGTTCAAGCGCCCCGGTACCAACGGCCCGTTCGAGCTGGTGAGCCTGGGCGCCGACGCCCAGGCCGGCGGCGAGAGCGTGAACCAGGACATCCGCCGGCCCTGAGCGCCGGCCCCAGGCGCCGCCGATGATGCGCCCGCGCGGTTTCTCGCTGGTGGAGCTGGTGGTGGTGATGGTGCTCATCGCCGCCCTGGCCGCGCTTGGCCTGGCCGCCATCAGCGCCGGGCTGCCGGGCCAGCAGCTGCGCGGCGCGGCGCGGGAGCTGGCCGCCGAACTTCGCTTCACCCGCGCCCAGGCGATCGCCACCGGACGCGAGCAGGTGTTCCTCATCCACGTCGGCGAAAAGCGCTGGCAGGGCGCCGGCGAACGCCGCGGCGAACTGCCCGCGGATGTCGCGCTCGAGGTCGTCGGTGCCCGCGAGGAGCTCGAGTCACCCCAGGAGATCGCCATTCGTTTCTTCCCGGAAGGCGCGGCCACCGGCGGTCGGCTCGTGCTGCGCCGCGGCGAGGCCGCGTGGCGCGTGGACGTGGCCTGGCTCACCGGCGAAGTGCGGCTGCGCCGCGGCGAGGGCGAGCCATGAGGCGCCAGCGCGGCTTCAGCCTGCTCGAAGTCATCCTGGCTTTCGCGTTGATGTCGGTGGGGCTGGGCATCCTGGCCGCCATCCTCAGCGGCGGGCTGGCCCAGGTGCGCACCTCGGGCGATGCCACCGAGGCGACGCTGCACGCGCAGTCGCTGCTCGACCAGGTCGGCGTGCTCGAGCCGATCGAAGCCGGCCGCGAGCAGGGCGACTTCGACCGCGGCCGCTACCGCTGGGACCTGGAGATCACCGAGGTCGAGGATCCGGCGCCGCGCACCGAGTCGGCGGAAGGCGCCACGCCGATCGAGACGGTGGGCCTGCAGCCGGCCGGCGCGCCCGTGCTCTACCGCGTCCAGCTGGACGTGAGCTGGGGCGAGGACGACGTGCCGCGCACCTTGCGCTTCAGCACGCTGCGCGTGCGCTACCCGGCGCCGCCCGGGGGACTGCCGTGATCCGCGCGCGCGGCTTCAGCCTGATCGAGGTGTTGCTGGCCACGACGCTGCTGGCGGTGGGCGTCGGGCTGGCGTTCGCCACCTTGCGCAGCGCCACCGTGGCCACGGAACGCGCCGAGGACATGGCACAGCGCAACGAGCGCCTGCGCGCGGTGCAGGCCTTCATCCGGCGCCAGGTCGAGGACGCGCTGCCGATGCCGATCGAACCCGACGATGGCACCGGCACGCCGGCCTTCTTCGAAGCCACGGAGGACGAACTGAAGCTGGTGGCGCCGATGCCGGGCTACCTCTCGCGCGGCGGGCCGCACCTGCAGACCTTCCGTCTGGTGCGCGGCGACGGCGGCCTGCAGCTCGAGTTCCAGCACGAGCAGCTCACGCCCGACGGCCCGCTGGAGAACGAGCGAGAGCCTGAAGTGCTGCTCGACGGCATCGCCGACGGCGCCTTCGCCTTCCGCACGCTCGACGACGACGGCAAGCCCGGCGCCTGGACGCCGCGCTGGGACAAGCCGCAGGCCATGCCGCGCCTGGTGCGGCTGGAGCTGCGCATGGCCGACGAGCGCGCCCGCTTCCCGACCCTGGTCGCCGCGCCGCGGCAGGCCGCGGCGACGTCCGCCGGCTGGGGCAATGCACCCATCGACGGCTACCCGCAGCCGGGGGAAGCCCAATGAGCCGGGCCAGCCGGGGGGCCGCGCTGCTGCTGGTGCTGTGGATGCTGCTGCTGATGGCGGGGCTGATCGCGGTGTTCGCGCTCGGGACCCGCACCGAGGCGCTGCAGGGCAGCGCCCTGCGCCAGAACGCGGCGGCGCGCCTGGCCGCCGAGGCGGGCGTCGAACTCGCCGCGCTGCGCCTGGTCGAGCCTGACCCGGCGGCGCGCTGGGTGCCCGACGGGCGTCCTTACCGCTTCAGCTTCGACGACCACCAGATCGAAGTGAGGGTGCAGGACGAGGCCGCCAAGATGGATCTCAACGCCACCGACGCCGGCCAGCTGGCGGCGCTGATGGGCTGGCTGGGGGTCGAGCCCGAACGCGCCGAGCGCCTGGCCGGCGTGATCCAGGACTGGCGCGACCCCGACAGCCTGCTGGCCGCGTCCGGCGGCGCCGAGGACCGCGATTACGCGGCCGCCGGCCTGGCTTACGGCGCCAAGGACCAGCCCTTCACCACCCTGGGCGAACTGCAGCAGCTGCTGGGCATGGACACCGCCACTTACCGCCTGCTGGTGCCGCACGTCACCATCCACACCGCCATGCCGCGGCCCGAGCCCGGCTTCGCGCAGCTGGCGGTGCTGCAGGCCCTGGGCCTGGGTCCGGCCCAGGCGGCCGAACTGGTGGCCCTGCGCCAGGCCTGGCGCCCCGGCCTGCCGCTGCCGCGGCTGCCCGACGGCAGCACCCTCGCCGTGGCGGGGTCGGGAACGTATAGTGTCGCCAGCCGCGCCACCCGTCCGGACGGCACCCTCGTCGAGGTCCACGCCACGCTGCGAATCGGCGCGGGGTCGGGCTTCGGACAACTGTATGCCCCGCTGGCCTGGCGGACGGGAGAACCTTACTGATGCCCGCCGCCGATCGCCTTTCCATCCTGATCGATCCCCTCAAGTTGCGCCTGGCGCGGAGCACGCTCCCGGCCCGGCTGCGCGAGGCCGTGCTGTCGGTGCTGCCGGCGTCCTGGCGCGATCGCATCGCCGACGAGGCGCGGCGCCTGTGCCTGTCGCGCCACGGCGACGACCTGTCCTTGTTGGCCGCCGGCCACCGCGGTGACACCCGCCTGGGCGAGGTGCCGCTGGAGCCGCAACTGCTGGACGAGCTGCGTGCGCGCGTCGACGCGAGCGGCACGCCGCGCTGGCTGCTGCTGCCCGCCGCCGGCGTGCTGCGCCGTGTGCTCACCCTGCCGGCCGCGGCCGAGCCGCGCCTGCGTGAAGTGCTGGCCTTCGAACTCGACCGGCAAACGCCGTTCTCCGCCGACCAGGTCAGCTTCGAGGGCCGCGTGCTGGCGCGCGACCTCGCCGCGCAGCAGCTGCGGGTGGAACTGCTGGTGCTGCCGCGCGCCCGGCTCGATGCCGAGCTCGCCGCGATCGGCCCGCTGGCCCAGGGGCTGGCGGGCGTCGACGTGGTCGAGGCCGACGGTCGCCGCCTCGGCCTGAACCTGCTGCCGGACGCCGCCCGCGCCCGGCGTCGCGACCCGGTGCGCCGCCTGCACCTGGTGCTGGCCGCGGTGGCCGCGGTCGGCCTGCTCGGAAGCCTGCTGCTGACGCTGCACAACCGCAGCGAGCGCCGCGACGAGCTGCGCGCCCTGGTCGCCACCGCCAACGAACAGGCCCGCGAGGCGCGTCTGCTGCGCAACCAGCTGGTGTCGTCGGCCCAGGCCGCGAACTTCCTGGCCGCCACCCGCGCCAGCCGACCGACCATGCTCGAGGTGATGGACGAACTGACGCGCCGCATCCCCGACGACACCTCGCTCGACAAGCTGGCGATCACCGGCGACCAGCTGGTGATGGTGGGCCAGAGCCGCGCCGCGCCGGCGCTGGTGGCGCTGCTGCAGGCCTCGCCGCTGGTCACCGACCCGGCGCTGTCGGGCGTGGTGCAGTCGGATCCGCGCACCGGGCGCGACCGCTTCACGCTGACCGCGCGCGTGGTGAACGCCGGCGCCGGCGAGGAGGGCGACGATGCCGGCCGCTGAGCGCCTGAAGCTGCTGGGCGGCGCCGCGCTGGCCGTGCTGCTCGCGTATTTCGTGCTGCTGCACTGGTGGTGGACGGCGCCGATGCTGGCGATGGGCGACGAGATCGCCCAGCTGCGCGACCAGGAGCTGGCCCTGCGCGAGGAAATCGCCCAGCGCCCGGTGCTGGAAAGCGAGCTGGCGCGCGTGCGCGAGTTCGAGCAGGGCAACCCCGGCTTCCTGCCCGAGACCAACCGCCAGCTGGCCACCGCCGCGCTGGTGCAGCGGCTCGAGGCCGTGATCGCCGAGGCCAGCCCGCAGCCCGGCCGCTGCCAGATCACCGCCCGAACGCCGACAGAATCGCGGGTCGAGGAACCTTTCGTCCGCGCCACCGTGCAGGTGCGCCTGCGCTGCGGCATGGCCGAGCTCGGCGCCGTGCTGCATGCGCTCGAGAGCGGCAGCCCGCAACTGTTCGTGGACAACCTCGACCTGCTGTCGCGCCGCAGCTACCTCGCCGCGGGCCCGGAGGGCGGCGGCATCGACGTCAGCTTCGACCTGTACGGTTACCTCACCACGCCCGCCGGGGGCACGCCGTGATCGCGCGCCTGCGCCCGGCCGGCGCGGTGCTGGCGGCAGTGGCGGCCTGGGCGGTCGGCCTGCTGCTGCTGGCGCTGGCCGGCCTGGGTGGCCGGGTCGGGCTGCACCCGGGCAATGCCGCGCTGGCGCCGCCGGTGCCGCAGGTGCGCCTGGAAGCCGTGGGTTCGCGCCTGGGCCCGGCGCCGGATTACCTCGAGGTGGGCAACCGCCCGCTGCTCAGCCCCGAGCGCCGCCCGCCGGCGATTGCGGAAGGCGAGGGCAGCGGCGATGCGCCGCTGGATGCCGAGCTCACCAGCATCCTGATCGCGGGCGACGTGAAGCTCGCCATCCTGCAGTCGCGCGAGACCAACGCCAGCCGCCGCGTGCGCCTGGGCGAGCTGGTCGAGGGCACCGGCTGGCGCCTGGTCGAAATCGAGCCGCGCCGCGCCGTGTTCGAAGGTCCCGAGGGCCGGCGCGAGCTCGCCCTGCGCGTGTTCAGCGGCGTGGGCGGCGAGCCGGTCACCCAGGTCGCCGCGCCGGTGGTTCCCGGCCGGCCGCCCGCGCCCTCGCCGGCGCCCGCACCGGGCGCGGCGGCGCCGGCCGCCTCGGCGCCCGGCGGCGTCGCGGCGGC
>LNFM01004058.1_pt1 | contig 31255 bp, 29 predicted proteins | sample 596031 | NCBI WGS metagenome assembly LNFM01 (sample SAMN04254537, study PRJNA301005) | activated carbon metagenome | isolation source: dual media filters at the Ann Arbor, Michigan drinking water treatment plant | place: USA: Ann Arbor | reverse complement strand
CGGCGGGCGGGCATCGGTCATACCCCTGGCGTATCAGCCCCGGCCCCGCCGCGTCCAGCGCTCAGCGTTTGTGAAGCAATCGAACTTGCGAAAGATTGCCCGCTGATATGATTGGGCTTTCCCCGGCAATACTGGCGCTGGCGGGCATTCTTCCACAAACTCTCAGGCCGCGCGGGCCTGCCCGGCAGCGGCGAGCATCACGCCGGCCAGCATCGCATAGGCCTCAATCCAGGCCTCCTTCACCGCCGGGGTGAAGGCCTCGCCCAACCCCTGCTCCAGGGTCCAGAGCAATGCCTCGCCCACCGTGTCGTACTGTGTGGCGGTGACGCCATAGCCGACATGGCGCCGCGCCAACCCCTGGGCCGCGGGCACCAGCTGGTCCAGCCGGTCGAGGCCCGCGGTCACGAAGCCCAGCGTGGCCATCAGCTTGGCGCCCTGCTCGGCCATGTCGGTGTGGCGGAACAACTCAGGGGTGGAGGGGTCGATCTCGAACAGGCGCTGGTAGAACAGGCCCGCGGCCTGGGTGGCGATGGGTTTCACCTGGGCGAAGCTGTCGCGCACCAGGGCGATGGCGTCGGGCTGCATGGGGAGTCCTTTCGGGATGGCTCCGCCCAGCATGGCCGGCCTGTGTTTCAGTTCAGCCTCACCAAAACCCCAGCCTGTGTTTCAATTGTTTCAGCCCGGATGTTGCAGGTTGGGCACTACTCCGCGGCCTGGGCCCGCACCGGCCGGCACAGCCTGCCGCCCCACTCCGCCAGCAGGTTCTCGTCATCAAGGCCGAGCGGCACCGCGGCGGGCCCATGCACCAGGATATCGGGGCGGAAGAGCCGCAGCAGCGCCTCGTTGCTCTGGCCATTGCATTCCGCCAGCAGGTCCACCGCCGGCCAATCCGCCATATGGGTGGCGCCGTCACCGCAGACCGCGACCAGCAGCCGATCGCACCAGCCGCGGGCCTGCTCCATCAACTGCGGGGTCCAGGCCTCACCGCCGCTCTCGGCGAGGTGCAGCAGGCCGATGCGCCAGCCGCGATGCCGCCAGCGCTCCACCATCTCCGACGCATAGGCCACGGTGACCAGCTTGCGCTTGGCGTTGAGCCCGGGCGTCAGCGCCTCGATCAGCTCGTCGTCGCGGACCACGGCGATGCCGGCCTTGCGGGTGACGATGGTGATGGCCACCGCCGCCAGCTCCGCCGCCGTCACCAGTTTCAGCCCCGCTGCCAGGCTGGCGGCCAGCACGGCCACCACGGCATCGGAGGCGCCGGCGGGGTCGTGCTGGTCGGAGGCCTCGGCCCGGACATGCAGAACCTCGTCACGGCCGTGAACCAGGGTCAGGCCATCGGGGCCGCGCGGCACCAGCACGGCGCCAAGTTTGAGGTCGCGCTTCAATGCGATGCAGGCGGCGGCCAGCTCAGCCTCGGTGGTCACGGGCAGGCCGGTGGCGGCGGCCAGTTCCTCGGCCTCGGGCACGATCAGGTCGGCACCGGCGAAGCGCGAGAGCGCGCCGCCCTTGGGCTCGACCACCACGCGTCGGCCTGCGGCACGGGCGGCTGCGATGATGCGCGGCGCGACATCGCCGGAGAGCACGCCCTTCTGATAGTCGCTCAGCACCACGACGGAGGTGGCGGCCACCGCGTCGGTGGCGATGCGCACCAGCCGGTCGGCCAGGCGGGGATGGATGGGCGCGGCCTGCTCATGATCCGCCCGCATCAGATGCTGGCCAGCGGCGACGAAGCGGGTCTTGGTCGTGGTGGCGCGGCCGCCCTGCACCAGCAACCAGGGTTCCACCCGCGGCTGGCCGCCGATGAGGCCGGTGAGGTCGCTGCCCGGCTGGTCATCCCCCACCACAGAGACGAAAGCCACGGCGGCGCCCAGCGCGGTGAGGTTGCGCACAACATTGCCCGCGCCGCCGGGCAGGGCCAACTCGCGCTCCACCGCCAGCACGGGCACCGGCGCCTCGGGACTGACGCGGGTGACGCGACCATAGACGTAGCGGTCTAGCATCACGTCGCCCACCACAAGCACGGTGCCACGCCGCAACTGGCGCACCGCAGCGACCAGGCTGCTCGGGGTCTTCGCGGGCTGGGATGGTGATTTCGGCATCAGGTCTTTCTTTGGCGCGGCCCTGTCACCGCAATTCATCTAGCAGAACATGACAATGAGAAGAAAGCCAGCGTCAGGTCGATTGGCGATGAACTCTCTTTCGCATGCCGATTACGAAGCCTCCCTTAACCTTTCCACGCGCAAACTCCGTGCCACAGATTGGAGTTTTGATGCAGCCAATACAGCAGCAGATGCGCATGCCTGTGGTACCCCACCCTGCAATCGGGGTGCCCCAGGCGGTCGGGGAGTCCAGCTCGGCGCCGCGGCGGTCCGCCGGGCTGAACGAGATCCTGCGGTGCTGCCAATCCAGCGACTCCGCCGGCATTGAACTGGCAGTGACCGGACCGCCCCACATGGCCGCCTACCTGCTGGAGGAGGCGGCGCGTGCCGGTGGCGGCATGGTCTGGCGGCCGCGCCAGGGCGGGCTGTGGCTGCTGGGCACCACAGCGGGCGCGGCGCGCCGCGCCCTGGCCTTGTGCGAGGGCATGGGCTGGCCCAGCCGCCTGCTGGTCTTCCCGGCCGAGGTCGGCGTGGTCGAGGAAACCATGGATGCCGATGAAGCCTTTATGCCACCCCACGCCATTTCCCTCCCTGGCATCGCCGGGATTGAGGAGCGTGCGGGCGCCCTGTCGGCCGAAAGCGGCCATGCCATGGCCACCATCTGGCGCATGCAGGCCGGCAGCCCCGCCGTGCTGGCGCAGCGCTGGATGATCGACAGCCCTGCCCTGCCCTGCCCTGCCGAACCGGACTGGCAGGGTTATGCCGCGGGCCTGCTCGCCATGCGGCTGCTCAAACGGGCGGAAGCGGGGGGGGCCTGGCCCGCTTCGCGCAAGCGCCACCTGCCGCTGCTGCTCGACATGCCCTGGATGCCTCCGCCGGCCAGCCTGCCCGCGGCGCCGGCGGGTGAGGGCCATGCCCTCGTCCTGCCGCTGGCGGCCATTGCCCAGGCCAGCGCATGGTCGGCCCTGGCAGCGGGGCATGGCTGGCAACTCGCCTGGAGCGGGCTGCATCCCGCCATCGCCCATCTGGCCACGCCGGAACGCCTGCCCGGCCGATTGTTCTTCGCCGAATTCAGCCCCATGGCCACCGAGGTGAGCTGGCCGATGCCGGACAGGCTGGTGATGACGGGTTGCGAGGGGCGCACCGCGCTCGGCTTCGTCATGGCCAGGGGCACCGCCGTCTGCAGCCGGATCGCCGCATGAACGCGCTTGCCCCCCCCAGCCACCGGCCACAGCCCGCCCATCGCGAGGCCCTGGCCCTGGCCGCCCTCGCCCGCGAGAGCGCTTCGACCGGGGTGGAGCGCCGGGTGCTGCATCTCAAGCTCTCCGCCCTGCCCATCGGCCGCAACCGGATGCACCACCAGCGCCTGCTGCGCGAGGCCCTGCTGCCGCTGCTGCGCCCCACCCGCGCCAGGCTGTTCGACCTGCCCTCGGGCGATCTCGTCGCCGTGTCTCCCCCGCCGGGCGAGCATCTGGAACTCGTCCACGCCACCATGCTGAAGCTGCTGGGCGACGAGGAGGAAACCGCGGCGATCGCGCAGGAGCTGCGCCTGCCGCAGCAAGCCGCAGCCCTGCTGGCGGTGGTGGAATGCGCGCTGGGCATGGGCGCGGAGCATCGACCCACGCCCGCGATTCGCGCCTGGGTGCAGGCGCCGGCGGCCAATCCTCGCGCCGGCAAGCCCGCGCTTGCCGCCGATATCCTGGCCGCCGAGGCTGCGCTGTCGCGCGCCGACCTGGCCGTTCACCACCGCTGGCAGACCATTTGCGCGCTGGCCGATGGCAGCCCCGGTCCCCAGCCGCTCTGGCGGGAGCAGCGCCTGGCCGAGGCGGATCTTGAGGCCGCGCTGCTGCCGCATCAGGACCTGCAGCCCACGCCCTGGTTGCGCCGCCGCCTGCGCTCGCGGCTGGACAAGCGGGCGCTGGCGCAATGGGCCCGGCCGGAGGAGCTGCGCGGCTTTACCGCACGCGGCCTGCCGCTGCTGCCGGCCTCGCTGGCCGAGGAGGAATTCCTGCGGCTGGACGCCATGCTGCCGAGCGCGATGCGGCCGCTGCTCACGCTGGGTTTCAGCCTGCCCGATATCCTGGCCGACCCCGATGCCTTCAACATGGCCCGCCGCTTCGCCGGGCTGCGGGGCTATGGCACCGCGCTCGATGATGTGGATGCGGCCTTCGTGCCCCTGCTGCCGCCCGATCTCTTCGGGCTGGACACGTTGAAGCTGCGCTTCACCCCCGCTTTGCTGGTGTTGGACGGCCCCGGCCGCGCCGCGTTGGAGGCTGCCCTGCCGGCCGCACGCGAACGGGTTGTGCTGACCGGCGCGGATGAACCCATCATGATCGGCTGGGGTTGGGAGAGGGGCATCACCCGCTTTCAGGGCAGGGTGATCGAGCAGCGGCTGAGTGGCGGATGATCAGTAACCCGTGCCACGCCAGTTGATCAGCGATGGCCCATCAGGGCCATCGGCGCAATTGGGCCTATGGGCGCCGATCAGCGGGGGTCGGTATCAGGCCGCCTCCGCCTGAATAGCCTCGCCCAGCACGTTGAAGATCCGATCCACATGCCCGTTCTCGATGATCAGCGGCGGCGACAGCGCGATGATGTCCCCGGTCACGCGGATCAGCAGCCCGTCATCGAAGCACCGGCGGAAGATATCCATGGCGCGATGGCCCGGTTTGCCCGGCCTGGGCGTCAGCTCAATGCCGGCGATCAGGCCGAAATTGCGGATATCGATGACATTGGGCAGCCCGCGCAGCGAATGCGCGCCGTCCGCAAAATAATCCTCGATGGCCAGCGCACGGCCCGGCAGGTCCTCGTTGCGGTGGATGTTCATGGACGCGATCGCTGCCGCCGCAGCCAGCGGATGGCCGGAATAGGTATAGCCATGGAACAGCTCGATGCCGTTCTCCACGCCGTTCACGATGGCATCGTAGATGTCGTTGTGCACGGCCACCGCACCCATCGGCACGGCGGCATTGGTCAGCCCCTTGGCCATGGTCATGATATCGGCCTGGACGCCCAGTCGCTCGGTACCGAAGTCTTTCCCGATGCGGCCGAAGCCGGTGATCACCTCGTCATAGATCAGCAGGATGCCGTGCTTGGTGCAGAGCTCGCGCAGCCGCTCCAGATAGCCCACCGGCGGCACCAGCACGCCGGTGGAGCCGGCGATGGGCTCCACCATCACCGCGGCGATGGTGTCGCCATGCAGCGCGACCAGGTATTCCAGCTGATCCGCCAGATGCGCGCCATGCGCCGGCGTGCCGCGCGAAAACGCGTTGGCCGCCAGGTCATGGGTGTGCGGCAGATGGTCGACATAGGGCAGCATCGCCCCGAACTGCTTGCGGTTGCCGCCGATGCCGCCCACCGACATGCCGCCGAAGCCGACGCCGTGATAGCCGCGCTCACGCCCCACCAGCCGCACCCGCTGCGCCTGGCCGCGGGCCTTCTGATAGGCCAGCGCGATCTTGATCGCGGTATCCGCGCTCTCGCTGCCGGAATTGGTGAAGAAGACGCGGTCCATGCCCGGCGGCGTGATCTCGGCCAGGCGTGCGGCGCATTCGAAGGCGATGGGGTGACCGAGCTGGAAGGTCGGCGCGAAGTCGAGGATTTCGGCCTGTTTCTGGATCGCCTCGATGATCTCGCGCCGCCCGTGGCCCGCGTTGGAGCACCACAGCCCCGCCGTGCCGTCGAGCACCTCGCGCCCCTCCGGCGTATAGTAATGCATGCCCTCCGCACGGGCGAGCAATCTCGGAGATTCCTTGAAATACTTGTTGTCGGAATAGGGCATCCAGAAGGCTTCGAGGTTGTTCGGACGCGAAATCTGATTCATGGCGGCAGGCCCCGGGGTGAGGCGGCGAAAATACGCCTCCACCCCCGGGGCGCAAGCCTCAGCGAACGAGCGGGCAGCCGCCTTCGGCCATGGGGCGGAAACTCTCCGCCGCCGGCAGGCTGCGCAGCAGCTTGAAGTAATCCCACGGCCCACGGCTTTCCGCCGGGCTCTTCACCAGGAAGAGATGCATGGGGTGGATTTTTCGCCCATCCGCCCGCACCATGCCCTGGCCGAAGAGCGGGTCATTGGTCGGCATCTCCTTCATCCGGCGGATCGCCGCCGCGCCATCCGCCCGCGCCGCCGGCACCCCCAGCGAGGCCGCGGCCTTCAAATAATGCATCGCCGCCGAATAGCCGCCGGCATGGATCATGCCCGGATGCTGTCCACGCAATTCGCGGGCGAAGCGGGCGGCGAAGGCCCGGGTGCCATCGTTCATGTCCCAATAAAAACTCTCGGTGAGCAGCAGATTCTGCCCGGCCTGAAGCCCGAGCGCATGCAAATCGTTGATCTGGGTGAGCATGGCCGCGATGCGCATGCCGCCCTGCCTGGTCAGGCCGAATTCCGCCGCCTGCTTGATGCTATTCACCGCATCCGTGCCGGCATTGGCCAGCCCCAGCACTTTGGCGCGCGAGGCCTGGGCCTGGAGCAGAAACGAGGAAAAATCCGTCGTCCCCGGAAAGGGATGCCTGGCCGAGCCCAGCACCCGCCCACCGGCCGCCATCACGAAGGCGCCGGTGTCGCGCTCGATCGCATGACCAAACGCATAATCGGCGGTGAGGAAATACCAGGTGTCGCCCCCCTCCTGCACCGTGGCCGTGCCCACCGTGTGCGCCATCGCCCAGGTGTCGTAGACCCAATGCACGTGGTTGGGTGAACAGGCCCGGCCCGAAAGGTCCGAGGCGGCGGCGGCGGTGATCAGCGCCACCTTGTTCTTCTCCCGCACGATCTCGATCAGCCCCAGCGCGATGGCCGAGGTCGGCACATCGATGATGGCATCGACACCCTCGCGGTCGAACCAGGAGCGGGCGATCTGCAACCCGGTATCCACCCGGTTCTGCGGATCCGCCACCACCATCTCCACCCTGATGCCGGGGTTCTCCCGGATGAAATCCTCGATGGCGAGACGCACGCCCATCACGCTGCCCGGGCCGGTATTGCCGGCATAGGGGCCGGACATGTCGGTGAGCACGCCCAGGCGGATGGGCGGCGTCTGGGCGCGGGCGGTGCTGGCGGCCAGGGTGGCTGCCAGGGCGGTGCGGCGGGGGAATTCCATGGCGGTGTTCCTTTTCCGGCGACGCTACCGCCGCGCGGCCGGCCGCGCTACCTTGTTATCCATGCAGATCCACTCCCCCGAATTCAAGCAGCGCGCTTCCGACGCGCTGGTCGACCCCGGCCTGCAAAAGGCGCTGGGCCGCGCCAAACAGGGCTTCCAGGTCAAGCGCGCCGCCGCCGTCGCCGGCCTGCCGGAATTCGAGGCGCTGCGCGACATCGGCCGCGACATCAAGAACCACACCCTGGCCAACCTGGATTTCTACCTCGAGGAATTCGCGGCGAAGGTCGAAAAGGCCGGCGGCCAGGTCCATTGGTGCAGCACCGCCGATGAGGCCCGCGCCGCCGTGCTGGCCATCTGCCAGAAGGCCGGCGCGAAAACCGTCACCAAGGGCAAGTCGATGATCAGCGAGGAGCTGGGCATCAACGAACACCTCGAAAAACATGCGATCACCCCGGTCGAGACCGATCTCGGCGAATACATTCTGCAAATTCGCGACGAGGGGCCGAGCCACATCATCGCCCCCGCCTTCCACCTCAATCGCGAGGATTGGGAAGAGACATTCCGGCGTGTCCACACCGATCTGCCGGCCGATCGCGTCTTCTCCGAACGCCGCGACATCATGACCGAGGCCCGCGCCCGCCTGCGGCAAAAATTTCTCACCGCCGATGTCGGCATCACCGGCGCGAATTTCCTGATCGCCGAGACCGGCTCGTCGGTCATCGTCACCAATGAAGGCAATGGCGACCTGACGCAGACCCTGCCGCGCGTGCACATCGCGCTGGCCTCCATCGAGAAAATGGTGCCGACGCTGGAGGATGCGACCTCGATGCTGCGCCTCCTCGCTCGCTCGGCCACCGGCCAGGATTTCTCCGTCTACACCACCTTCTCCACCGGCGCGCGGCGCGATGCCGATTTGGACGGCCCGCAGGAATACCATGTGGTGCTGCTCGATGGCGGCCGCTCCAACATGCTGGGCACCGAGTATCAGGAGATGCTGCGCTGCATCCGCTGCGCCGCCTGCATGAACCATTGCCCGGTCTATGGCGCCGTCGGCGGGCATTCCTATGGCTGGGTCTATCCCGGCCCCATGGGCTCGGTGCTGACGCCCACGCTGATCGGCGTCGACAAGGCCGGGCATCTGCCCAATGCCAGCAGCTTCTGTGGCCGCTGCGAAAGCGTCTGCCCCGTCAAAATCCCGCTGCCGAAGATGATGCGGCATTGGCGCGAACGAGAATTTGAACGCCATCTCTCCCCCGCCACCACACGCTCCGCGATGGGCCTTTGGGCGTGGCTGGCGAAACGGCCGGAGGTGTATCGCGCCGCCACCGGCCTCGCCGTGCGGGCGCTGAAACTGCTGGGCCGCAAGAAGGGCAGTTTCGCCTCGCTGCCGCTGGCCGGCGGCTGGACCGCGGGGCGGGACCTGCCGGTGCCCCAGGCGGGCGGCACCTTCATGGCCCAATATGCGAAGAGCAAGCGCCAATGAGCCGCGACGCCATCCTCTCCGGCATCCGCCGGGGCCTGCGCCGGGGCGCGCTCCCCGAGGACCAGCAGGCCATGCTGCGCGCCCGCATGGCCCGCCCGCCGCGCCAGCTCATCCCCGCCCGCTCGCGCCTGCCGCATGCCGGCCAGATCGCCCTCTTCGTGGCGAATCTCGAAAAGGAATTCGCCACCGTCACGCGCCTGACCGGGCTGGAGGAGGTGCCCGCCGCCGTCGCGGAATACCTCGCCACCCAGAACCTGCCGCCCCAGCTCGCCATCGCGCCGCACCCCGAGCTGACCGGCCTGCCCTGGCAGGACCGCCCCATGCTGCGCACCGAGGCCAGGCCCGGCCAGGCGCAGGACCAGGCCTCGCTCACGCACGGCTTCGCCGGCATCGCCGAGACCGGCACACTCATGCTGCCCAGCCACCCCACACGCCCCACCACGCTCAACCTGCTGCCCGACACGGCGATGGTGCTGCTGCGCGCCAGCCGCGTCGTCGGCGCCTATGAGGAGGCCTGGGACCTGCTGCGGGCCGAGAACCAGGACAGCCGCACCGGCGGCTTCATGCCGCGCAACGTGATGCTGGTGACCGGTCCGAGCCGCAGCGCCGATATCGAGCAGACGCTGGAACTCGGCGCGCATGGCCCGCGCCGCCTGCACGTCTTCCTGCTGGATGACACGCAATAGGTGCGCCGCAGCCGCCCCCTCTCGGAGCAGGATCGCAGCCTCTGGGCCGCCTTCGCGCGCCATATCAAGCCGCTGCCGGGCCGCGCCCTGCCGGTGGCGCCATTGGCACCCACCATCACCCCGCCGCCCGCGCCCCTGGCGGCGCCCGAGCCACCGCCGCGGCGCCCCGCCGCACCCCTGCCCGTCGCGGTCGGCACCCAGCCGGCTGGGCTGGATGCGCGGCGCTGGAAGGAGCTTCGGCGGGGCCGCCTCCGCCCCGAGCGCACGCTCGACCTGCATGGCCGCTTCGCGCAGGAGGCGCATGGCGTTTTCCAGTCCTTCATGGCCGGCGCCGTGGCCGATGGGCTGCGCTGCGTCTGCGTCATCACCGGCAAGGGCGGGGGCAAGGGCGGCACCGAGGGCGGTGTGCTGCGGCGTGAATTGCCGCATTGGCTCAACGCCCCTGGGCTGCGTGGCCATGTGCTGGCGGTGGCGCATCCGCACCGAGCCAATACCGGCTCGGTTCACATTCTGCTGCGGCGGGCGCGGGCATGACGCCGTTCGGCGCCAGGCTGCGGGCGCTGCGCAAGGCGCGAGGCGTCACGCTGGGGCAAATGGCGGAGGCCATGCAGCTCTCCTCGGCCTATCTCTCGGCGCTGGAGAACGGCCATCGCGGCCGGCCTTCGGCCGGGCTGATCCACCAGGTCTGCGAATTCTTCGGCCTGATCTGGGATGAGGCGGATGAGCTCTCCCGCCTCGCCCAGCTCTCCCACCCCCGGGTGACCATCGACACGGCGGGCCTGACGCCTGAGGCGACGGAACTGGCCAACCGCCTGGCCGCCCGGATGCGCGACCTGCCGCCTGAGACATTGCGCGGCCTGCTGCAATTGCTGCGTGATTGACCCGGGCACAGCAAAAGATTACATATTTTTTATGAATAGTCAGTCCCTGCCACTCCGGTGGCTGCTTCCCGTGGTGCCTTATCCCTATACCGGCACCAGGATGGGCTGCTCGCTTTGTGGGGCCACAGCCACCCTGCCGCTGGCCAGCCATGATCGCCGCCTGAAGCGGCTCACCAGCGTGGTTTGCGCGAATTGCGGCCTGATCCGCACCGACCCGATGCCCAGCGACGCCGAATTGGGCGATTACTATCGCAGCCTCTACCGGCTGGATTACCAACTCGTCGGCGGCAAGCCACCGCGCCGCCACATCAACCGCAGCACGGCCGAGGCGGCCCGCCGCCGCGCGATGCTCGACCTGCCAGCCGCCGCCAGGGTGCTGGATTACGGCAGCGGCAGCGGCGAGTTCCTGGCCGAGGGCCAGCGCGCCGGCTGGAGCATGCTGGGCGTCGAACCCGGCGAGGCCTATGCCAGCCATGCCCGGGCCACCCATGGCGTGGAGGTGCTGGACGCGCTGCCCGATCATGCCGGGCCGTTCGACGCCATCACCAGCCACCATGTCTTCGAGCATCTGCGCGACCCGCTCGGCGTGTTGCGCCGCTTGGTCGCGGCGCTGACGCCCGATGGGGTGGTGTACCTCTCGGTCCCGGATATGGGCCCCTCCGCCAAGCCGGCCTTCGAGCGCCTGCATTTCGCCCATGTCCATGGCTTCGTGCCGGCCACGCTCGATCTGCTGGCGGCGCAAGCCGGCCTGGTGCCGGACCCGCGCTTCGAACGGCAGGGCACCACCGCGATCTACCGCCCCGGGCATAGCGCGCTCGGCCCTGACCCGGCGGTCGCAGCAGCGGTCCATGGGGGCATGAACCGGACCTCACCCGCGCGATATGTTGTGAGGCTGGGCTTTGTGGCTCCGGCCCTCAAGCGCTGGCGGCGCGACATCCGCGACACCTTCGGCCGGTAGCGCCCCGCCCCGGGCCCCTCATCCGGCGCTGGGCATCGCACATCCCCCGCGCGCGATGCCGCGGGCGCAGGGGTATGGGGCGTGCCTTCCCGCCCGCAGCGGCAGGGGCTATAGGGCGGCGCGCCAATTCGGGGGCTTTTGGATATGACGTGGGTTGATGGGGTCGCCTTGGCCGTTCTCGTGGCCTCGGGCGTCATGGCATTCTGGCGCGGCTTCGTGCGCGAGGTGCTGGGAATCGCGGCCTGGATCGGCGCGGTGATCGCGGCCTTCGCCATGCGCCCTGTGGCCAAGCCGTTCTTCGAAGGCTTTGTCGAGCCGGCCTGGCTGGCCGATGGGCTGGCGGTGGGCAGCGTCTTCCTGGCCGTGCTCGTCGCGCTGACGCTGTTGGTGAACGCAGTGGCGAACCGGGTGGAGGACAGCGCGCTGGGCGGCGTGGACCGCTCGCTGGGCGCCGTCTTCGGCCTGGCGCGCGGCGCCTTTCTTGTGGTGCTGGCCTATATCATCGGCGGTCTCTTCCTGCCCGCCACCGAGCGCTGGCCCGAGGCTGTTCTGCAGGCCCGTGGCCTGCCCAGCGTGGTGGCCGGCGCGCAGTCGGTGGCGGCACTTTTGCCGTCCGAATACCGCCCGCGCATAGCAACCCCACCCGAACCACGGGTGCCGACGCAGGAAGAACTGTTGCGTCCGCGTGTCGGCAGTCGCACATAGGGGCCGCATCGCCCCCCGTGAATCCCAAACGCGCCGGTGCTATGCGACATCTGGATGACATGGCCACGCCCCTGGCCCGAAGGATCGCATGACCCTCACGACCAATCCCCATGAGGACGACAAATTCCACGAGGAATGCGGCGTCTTCGGCGTCTGGAACCATGCCGATGCGGCGGCGCTGGTCGCACTCGGCCTGCATGCCCTGCAGCATCGCGGGCAGGAGGCTTCGGGCATCGTCTCGCTCTCCGAAGCGGGCGTGTTCCACACCCATCGGGGGTTGGGGCTGGTCGGCGACATCTTCGGCGATGCCAAGGTCATGGCGGGGCTGAAGGGCCGCGCCGCCTGCGGCCACAACCGCTATGCCACCACCGGCGAGACGGCGCTGCGCAATGTCCAGCCGCTCTATGCCGATTTCGAGTTCGGCGGCTTCGCCGTCGGCCACAACGGCAACCTCACCAATGCCCAGGTGCTGCGCCGCGCGCTGGTCAAGCGCGGCTGCCTGTTCCAGTCCAGCACCGATTCGGAAGTGTTCATCCACCTCATCGCCATCAGCCTCTACACCAACGTGATCGACCGGCTGATCGACGCCTTGAAGCAGGTGCAGGGCGCCTATTCGCTGGTGGCGCTGCATGACGGCGCGCTGATCGGGGCGCGGGACCCCCTGGGCGTGCGCCCGCTGGTGCTCGGCAGCATGCCCAATGCAGGGGATAAGCCCAGCTGGATCCTGGCAAGCGAGACCTGCGCATTGGACATCGTTGGCGCCGAATTCGTCCGTGACATCGAGCCGGGCGAGCTGGTGGTGATCGACGACACCGGCCTGCGCTCGATCAAGCCCTTCGCCAAAACGGCCAGCCGTTTCTGCATCTTCGAATACATCTACTTCGCCCGGCCCGATTCGGTGGTCGAGGGCACCGGCGTCTATGAGACCCGCAAGCTCATTGGCGCCCAGCTCGCGCGTGAGAGCCATGTGCCCGCCGATGTCGTCGTGCCCGTGCCCGACAGCGGCGTGCCGGCGGCCATGGGCTATGCCCGCGAATGCGGCGTTCCCTATGAGCTGGGCATCATTCGCAACCACTACGTCGGCCGCACCTTCATCGAGCCGACCGACCAGATCCGCCACCTCGGCGTCAAGCTCAAGCACAGCGCCAACCGCGCCATGCTGGAGGGCAAGCGGGTTGTGCTGGTGGATGACAGCATCGTGCGCGGCACCACCTCGAAAAAGATCGTCGAAATGGTCCGCCAGGCCGGTGCGGCCGAGGTGCATATGCGCATCTCCTCGCCGCCCACGACGCATAGCTGCTTCTACGGCATCGACACGCCGTCGCGCCGCCAGCTGCTCGCGGCGCAGCACAATATCGAGGAAATGGCCCATCTCATCGGCGTCGACAGCCTGGCCTTCGTCTCGCTGGACGGGCTGTACCGGGCGCTGGGCCAGAACGGCCGCGACACCGCCTCGCCGCAATTCTGCGACGCCTGCTTCACCGGCGACTACGCGATCCCGCTGATCGACTGGCCGGCCGAACAGGCCCGCACGACGCCGGAGCTGCTGCCCGGCCAATGAGTGATCTGAAAGGTTGCGTGGCGCTGGTGACCGGCGCCTCACGCGGGATCGGCGCCGCGGTGGCGGTGGAGCTTGCCCGCCTCGGCGCCCATTGCGTCATCACCGGCCGCACCCAGGGCGGGCTGGAGGAGACCGATGACGCGATCCGCGCCATTGGCGGGTCCGCCAGCCTCGTGCCGCTCGACCTCATCGAGGGTGCCGAGCAGATCGACCTGCTCGGCCCCAGCATCGTCGAGCGCTTCGGCCGGCTGGATATCCTGGTCCATGCCGCGGGCTGGCTGGGCAAGCTCACCCCCGTCGCGCATATCGAGCCGCGGGATTTCGTCACCTCGATGGCGATCAACCTCACCGCCACCTGGCGGCTGATCCGCAGCGTGGAGCCGCCGCTGCGGGCCGCCCCCGCCGGGCGCGCGGTGGTGCTGACGGATGCGCGGGCCGCGGCGCCTTCGGCCTATTTCGGCCTCTACAGCGCCGCCAAGGCCGGGCAGCGCAACCTGGTGCAGTGCTGGGCGGAGGAGGTGGCGCAGACCACCATCCGGGTGAACCTGGCCGAGCCTGGGCCCGTCGGCACCCGCCTGCGCCGGGCGGCCTATCCCGGCGAGAACCAGGCGACGCTGGCCAGCCCGGCCGATGTCGCGCCGGCCATCGCAGCGCTTTGCCTGCCTGGCGAGACACGCCAGGGCGGGGTTGTCGCCATCCCGTAGCCCAGCCCAGCCAGCGCCCGAATCACAGGCGGCACCTGCCCAGCCTCAAGCCGCGGCGAAAAGATCCTCGATATCCGCCGCCGTCAGCCCAAGCGCCCCGCCCTGTTCCGCCGCCAGCACCGTCGCGACCAGCGCCCGCTTGCGGTCCTTCAGAACCTCCATCTTTTCCTCGATGCTGCCCAGCGTGACCAGGCGATGGACAAAGACCTGGCGCTCCTGGCCGATCCGATGCGCCCGGTCGGTGGCCTGGTCCTCGGCGGCCGGGTTCCACCAGGGATCATAATGGATGACGGTATCCGCCCCCGTCAGGTTGAGCCCCACACCGCCTGCCTTCAGGCTGATCAGGAACACCGGCACCTCGCCCGCCTGGAAACGGCGCACCGGCGTCTCGCGGTCACGCGTGTCGCCGGTCAGCAGCACATGGGCGATTTTCGCCTCACCCAGGCGCGCCTCGATCAAGGCGAGCATGGATGTGAATTGCGAGAACACCAGGACCCGGCGCCCCTCGCCCAGCAGCACCGGCAGCAATTCCATCAACCGATCGAGCTTTGCCGACCCGGCCCTGGTCTTTTGCGCGGCCGTCAGCTTCACCAGCCGCGGGTCGCAGCAGGCCTGGCGCAATTTCAGCAGCGCATCGAGAATAACGATGCCGGACCGGGCCAGGCCACGCGCCGCGATGGCCGCCTTGATCTTCGCATGCATCGCCATGCGGATGGCCTCGTAGAGCGCGCGCTGGCCGGCTTCCATCTCGACAGGCTCCAGGATCTCCGTCTTGGGTGGCAGATCCTGCAACACCTCATCCTTGGTCCGGCGCAGCAGGAAGGGCTTCACCCGGCGGCGCAGCGCGGCCTGGCGTCGCGCGTCACCATGCTTCTCGATCGGCGTGCGGTATTGCCTGCGGAACATTCCCTCGGAGCCCAGGAAGCCCGGCGCCAGGAAATCGAACAGCGACCACAATTCACCGAGGTGGTTCTGCAACGGTGTGCCGGACAGGCAGAGCCGCTGACCGGCCTGCAGCTGCCTGGCCTGGCGCGCGGTCTCCGCCTTCGGGTTCCGGATCGCCTGTGCCTCGTCCAGGATGACCATGTGCCAGGGCTGTGCCGCCAGCACGGCCTGGTCCCGCGCCAGCAGCGAATAGGTGGTCAGCACCAGGTCGTGCTCGGCGATACTGGTGAAATTCTGTGCCCGATCCGGCCCATGCAGCGCCAGCACGCGCAACCCCGGCGCAAATCTCGCGGCTTCGCGGCGCCAGTTCGGGATCAGGCTGGTTGGGCAGACGAGCAGCGCCGGCTGGCTCAGCCGGCCGGCGGCCTGCTCGATGGCCAGATGCGCCAGGGTCTGCACCGTCTTGCCCAGCCCCATGTCATCGGCCAGCACGCCGCCCAGCCCCGCGCCGCGGAGGAATTGCAACCAGGCCACGCCCTCCATCTGGTAGGGACGCAGCTGGCCCAGGAACGCCTCCGGCAGGGTCACGAGAGGGATGCTGCCCTCGGCGCCCTGCAATTGCCGGCCAAGTGCCCGCAATGCCTCGCCACCCTGCCAGACCAACCCCGAGCCGGCTTCCAGGGCCAGGGCCTCGGCGGCGTCCTGGCGGGCGAAGCGCACCCCATCCTCGCCACTCGCGTCCAGCCGGCCTTCGGCGAAGAGTTCGGCCAGCGCGATGACCATTGGGCGGATGCGCGCCATGGGCAGCGTCAGCAGACGCCCATCGGCCATGGGCAACAGGAAGGGCTCGTCATCATCATGATATTCAACCAGCGCCGCCCCCTTGCCGCCGGCAATCAGGCGCAGCAGCAGCGGCAGCAGATCGATCCGCTCGCCATCCACCACGGCACCCAATTCCAGCTCGAACCAGTCAATCCCGGAGCTTTCGCGCAGGCGGGCCTCGATGTCGCCCTCAGGCTCAGCCAGACGGATCGGGAAATCAGGGGCAATCGTCACCATCCACCCCTCGGCGCGCAGGGCCGGCACCAGGCTTGTCACCACCTCGATCCAGTCAAGATCGGCATCCGAGGGGGGCAACACGAAACTGCCCTGCATCTCCTGAGTCAGGCCCGACGTCAGATGGTGGGAGAGATGGGCAAACCCCGCGGCGATGAGGTGGTCCGCCGCCGCCAATTCCGCCCGGACATCCCGGGTCAGCCGGTAAAGCCTGCCTTCCGCCACCATGTTGCGCGGGTGGGAATCACGGCCTGGAGGGACAGTCAGCGGGCCGTAACCGAAGCCCAGCCGCGCCACCGGCAATTCGGTGGCCCGCGACAGGTGGGGCCGGGTGAGATCGAAGCCCAGCCTGAGGGTGGTCAGCAGCAACCGCCGCTCCGGCGGGCCACCCTGGGGCTGCGCCGGACCGGGGTCGGAGGGGCTGATAACCTCCGGTGCCAGACGCGCCAACGCCGCGGCGACATGGGCCACCGCCTCGGGCGGCAGGGGCGGGGCAGCCAGCATCCGCTTCACCATGGCGGGAGACATGCCGCATTCGACGGGGCCAAGCTGACCGGTCTCCGGATCGAGATACCACGGTGCCGGCAGGCCGAAACCACGCAGACCCTCACCCAGGCGAAGTGCTGCACGCTGATGGCCATCGGGGCCCAGCGCCCAGTACAATTCCCCCGGGCGCGCCTCGGCCTCTGTCAGGTTCGTCCCCTCGGGCTCGGCCCAGCGCGCCCGGCCGGTCGAGAGGATGCTTCGCAGCAATTCTTCCGCATCCGGATCGGCGCCGATCCCCCTCGGCGAATAAGCGATGTCCGACAAGCGACGGAGAATGGCGCGGTCAGCCGGTGTGAGGTAGCGGGCCGAGGTGGATAGCTGATGGAAACGAAAGGGCCGGACCGCGCCTGCCGCGCCATCCTTCCGCAACGCCTGAACGACGGGGTTGACCGTCAGCGAAGCCGGCTGGGGTGTCGCCTCGTTCAGGTCGAGCAGGTAGAGAAGCTGGTCGCGCCGAACCGGGACGCTGCCCTTCGAATCGCCGGGAAAGCTGGCCAGCCAGCTGACGATCGCCGGCGGCACGACGGGCTCGGCCCGCGCAGGCGTGATCGCGGCGGGCGCCGCCGCCATTCCCGCCGGCTTCTGCTCCGCATGGCACAGCAGGACGGCTGCCACGTGCTTGCAGTTGAAGCTCACCGGGCAGGTGCAATAGCCGACGGGGCGGAACAGCCCCTTGCTGTCCTGCTGCAAACGGATGGATTGCTGGTAGGGCTTTGGTCGGGAGCCGCGTGTGGTGCCCTCCAGCACGGTGGCATCCCCGGACAATTCGGCCCGCAGGACACGGCCCTGGCGCAGATAGGCGTGGCCCGCCGTGAGCGTGGCGGTGGGCAGGAATTGGGTCAGCACGAGTTTGTCGAACCAGACGGAGGGCGGTGGATGTCTGGCGGATGGCATGGCGGTAGTTTGGGAGAGATCGGCGATGCAATCCATATCCGGTGGAAGCGGCTGACGCGACATCGTCGATCATGATCTGATCAAGATCGCCGAATGACAGCAATTCCGTGCCGCTTCATCTTGCCTGGTTGGCGCGCGGCTTCGCGGCGATCGCCCGTCGCACGCATGGCATCCCGCCCCCCGTGACGGAGATGACGATGGGCCGCGCCTCAGCGGATGCGCACGCCCGTCTCGTTGATGATGCGGCGCCAGATCGGCGCGTCATGCGCAATCATCGCGGCGAACTCTTCTGGCGAGCTGCCGACCGGCTCATAGCCCACGCCGCGGATGAAGTTGGTGGGTCCCGGCCTGCGCACCGCCTCGGCCATCGCGCGGCCCAGCGCCGCCACGATGGCCGGCGGCGTGCCGGCGGGCAGGAACATGCCCTGCCAGATCTGCGGGTCGAAATTCGCCATGCCCTGTTCGGTCAGGGTGGGCAGATCGGGCAGGTCCGGCGCCCGGCGCGGCCCGGTGGAGCCGAGCGGGCGAAGCTGGCCGGAGCGGATGAAGTCGCGCGCCGAGCCGGCATCGATGAAGCCGCAGCACAGCCGGCCCGCCAGCAATTCCGAGATGAACTGCCCGGTGCCGTTGAATGGCACCGGCTCCATGTCGAGCCCCGCCTGCCGTGCCAGCAGCACGCCTTGCAGATGGCTGGCGGAGCCATAGCCGTAATTGCCGAAGGCCAGCGGCTCGCGCGTGCTGCGCGCCCGCGCCACGAATTCCTGCAGACTGGTCACCGGCAGTCCGGCGCGCACCACGAAGACGGCCATGGCGCCGGTGATCTGCGAGACCGGCAGGAGATCCCGCCCGATCTCGTAGGGCAGGTTGCTGTCCATCATCGGCCCGATCAGCGCGCCTGAGACGGCGGAGAGGATGGTCATGCCGTCGCGGCGCGATTGCATGACACGCGTGGCGCCCAATACCCCCGCCCCACCGGCGACATTCTCCACCACGACGGGCTGGCCGAGGATTTCCGCGAGTGGCTCGGCCAGCACGCGGGCTACGGCGTCGGCGGCGCTGCCCGGTGCGCTGTTGAGCACCAGCCGCACCGTGCCGCCGCCGGGCTGCAAGGCCTGCTGCGCCAGGGCCGCGGGCGCGATCGCCATGGCCAGCAACAGCGCCAGGAATGGTCGTCTTGTCATCGTTTCCTCCTCGTTGGCGGCGCGGGCGTTGGCCGCCCGTCACCATGGCACGCCTGGTTCAGGCCGGCACAGGGCTGACCTCGCGCAGCGCCGGCATCACCTCGCGGGCGTAGAGCCGAACCGAGGCCTCGGTATCGGCGGGCGCCAGCCCGCCGAAGGTGAAATTGCCGATGAGGTAGTTCAGCCCGCCATCGCGCACCTGGCCCAGCAGCGCGTCGCGCACCGTGGCGGGCGAGCCGGCGACGGCCTGACCGGCTTCCACCAGCGTGTCGAAATCCGGCGGCAGCTTGGCATTGACCGGCTGGGTGCCGTGCTTGTGCCAGAGTTTCATGAAGTGGCGATAAAACACCGGCCAGGCGGCGCGGCCCAGCTCCAGCGCCTCGCGATCCGTATCGGCGACGAGGATGTAGCGGTTGACGCCGATCAGCGGCTCCTCGCCGCCTGGGTGCCCCCCCTGGGGATGGGCGATGCGCCACTCCGCGCGATATCGGTCGCTGACCGACCGCACGCGAGCAACCGGCCCGCCGCAGAGCACATTCACCCCGTTGCGGGCCGGCCAGACGGTGGAATCCGGGGAGGCCAGCGCATACCACATCGGCGGATGCGGCTGCTGCAAGGGCGCGATCTCCACCGGCACGTCATCGAGTTGCCAGAAGCGACCGTGATGGGTGAAGGATTCGCCAGCGGCGAAGAAGCCCTGGATGATCTCCAGCGCTTCCGCATACATCTCGCGCGCATTGTCCGGGGCCACCCCGAAGGCGGCCAGCTCATGCGGCGAGGCGCCGCGGCCCACGCCGAATTCGAAGCGGCCGCGGCTGAGATGGTCGAGCATGCACATCTCCTCGGCCAGCCGCAGCGGGTGGTAGGTCGGCAGCAGATAAACCAGCGGGCAGAGCTTCAAGCGCGTGGTGCGCTGGGTGAGGGCTGCGATGAAGACGCTGGGTGAGGGGGTGGTGCTGAGCGGCGTCGCATGGTGTTCGCTCATGTGATAGCGGTCGAAGCCAAGCTGGTCATACAGCGCCGCCAGGCGCAGCCGATGCTCGTACTGGTCCGCCAGCGGCAGGGCGCCGCGATCATTTTGATCAAAGATGCCGAATTGCATGGCGCGCGTCCTATTGTTCAAAACTGTTGAACGTATACTGCCTTGTTGTAAGCGTGGCCTGGGCATGGCGCCCTGTCAATGAATTTGCCGCCTCATTCCGCCGTGATGTTGGCCGCGCGGATCACCCCCGCCCATCGGTCGCGCTCGCTGGCCAGCAGGGTGCCGAAAGCCTCGGGCGAGCCCGGGACCGGCAGCAGGCCCTGGTTGCGCAGCAGCGCCGCCACCGCGGGCTCGGCCAGCATGCGCGCCATCTCCTCGTTGAGGCGCTGGACCAGCGCCGGGGGGGTGCGGGCCGGGGCCAGCAGCCCGTACCAGAGATCCATCTCCAGCCCGGCAAACCCGGCCTCGGCCAAGGTTGGCACATCGGGCGCGATCTCGGAGCGGGCACCGGTCGCCACCGCGAGGATTCGGATGCGCCCGTCCTGGCGCAGCGGCACCGCCGCATTCACCGGCACCATCATCGCCGGCACCCGCCCCGCCGCCAGATCCTGCAAGGCGCCGGCCGAGCCGCGATAGGGAATATGGGTCAGCTCGATGCCCGCGGCCTGCGAGAACAGCGCCATGGCGAGATGCTGCGGCGAGCCGCTGCCGATCGAGGCATAGTCGATCCGCCCGGGCTGCGCCCGCGCCAGGGCCACGAATTCGGCGACGCTCGAAGCACCCAGAGAAGGATGCGCGCAGAGCGCCACGGCGCCGGTCGCGAGGTTGGCCACGGGCGCGAAATCGGCCAGCGGGTCATAGGTCAGGCCGCGGATCAGGCTGGGCGTGGTGACGAAGGTCGTGGTGGTGACGAGCAGGGTGCGACCATCCGGCTGCGCCCGGGCGACGGCCTGGGTGGCGATGGTGCCGCTGGCGCCGACCCGGTTTTCCACCGCCGCCACCGCACCCAGGCGCCGGCGCAGATGCTCGGCGATCAGCCGCGCGAGCACGTCGATGGTGGTGCCGGGGCTGAAGGGCACCATGATGGTGACGGAGCGCTCGCCCAGCGGGTTGTCCGCCTGCGCCCACGCCAGGGCAGGTGCGCAGGCCAGCAGCGCGGCCAGCGCGGCGCGGCGCTCAGCGGAAGGCGGGGTGTTCATCGGAATCCACCAGGATGAAGGCGATGCGGCAGATTTCGGCGCTGCGGTTCACCCAGGCATGGTTGGTGCCCTGCTGGATGAGCACGTCGCCGGCCTTCAGATGCACCTCGGAATCATCGAGCAGCATGTCGATCTCGCCCTGCAGGATCAGGGCATAGTCCACGCTTTTGGTGCGGTGCATGAAGGGGTGCCGGGCGGGGGCGGCGTGATCGGCGGCGAGGCCCATGTCGCGGATCATCCGGTCGCGGTCCAGCGTGGTGTCATCCGCGGGCGCGGGCGGAAAATCCACGATGCGCAGGATGGTGCCGGCAGGCGGCGGCGCGGTGCCGATCTCGCGGTCGGCCAGGTCCGCGGTGCCCGAGATGTCGGCCGGGGCGGTGTCGGTCACCCAGAGCAGGGTGGAGACGAAGCCGCCCACGGCGCGGACCTTCACGTTCGGTGCCGGGCCGTCGGTCAGGATGACGGCCTTGCCCGATGGGTCGTGCCCGGTGACCACGCGTCTGATGGCGCTTGGCATGGATATCTCTCCGTCGTGTCAGGGTGCCGGCACCGCCCGTGGCGGGGCGGTGATGCGGTCGATCTCGGCCATGTCATCGGGGCTGAGCGCCCAGCCGGTGGCGGCGATGTTCTGGGTGATCTGCTCCGGCCGCGTCGCGCCGGCGATGACGCTGGCGACCGTGGGCCGCGCCAGCAGCCAGGAGAAGGCGAGCTCCAGCAGCGTCTGACCACGTGCGGTGCAGAACACCGCCAGCGCCTCCACCACGCTCCAGTTCTCGTTCGTGACGAAATGGTCGGCGAGCACGGGCGTGGTGGCGAAGCGCGCGCCCGCCGGTGGCGCTTCGCCGCGGCGGTATTTTCCGGTCAGCAGACCGCTGGCCAGCGGGAAATACGGCAGCATCCCCAGCCCCTTCGCCGCCATCGCGTCGAGCAGGCCGAGATCGGGTTCGCGCGCGAGCAGACTGTATTCATCCTGGCAGGAGACGAAGGCGTTCAGGCCGCATGATCGAGAGGTCCATAGCGCGTCCACCACCTGCCAGGCGGCGAAGCGCGAGCAGCCGATGTAGCGGACCTTCCCCTGCCTGATCAGGTCGTCCAGCGCGCGCAGCGTCTCCTCGATCGGGGTTAGCGGATCGAATTTGTGCACCTGATAGAGGTCGATCCAGTCGGTGCCGAGGCGCTTCAGGCTCTCCTCGACCGAGGTCATGAGGGTGGCGCGCGAGCCGCCGCCGAGCCGCCCGCCATCCATCGGGATGCCGACCTTGCTGGCCAGCACGATGTCTTTCCGGCGGTCGCCCAGGATTTGCCCCAGGAACTCCTCGGAGCGGCCGCGGGCGCCGCGTGGGTAGACGTTGGCGGTGTCGAACAGCGTGATGCCCTGGTCGAGCGCCGCATGCACCACGGCCTGCGAGGCCGCGAAATCGCACCGGCCGCCCAGATTGTTGCAGCCCAGGCCGACTTCGGAGACGCTGAGGCCGGAGCGGCCGAGCTGGCGGTGGCGCATCAATCCACCGTGACGCCGGATGCGGCGACGGCCTCGCGCCAGCGGCTCATGTCCTGCCGCAGGAACTCGGCGAAATCGCGGGGGCTGCCGGGGACGAAGGTGACGCCCTGGGGCAGCAGGCGCTCCCGCAGATCGGGAGCCGCCAGCGCCGCGGCGATGGCCTCGTTCAGCCTGCGGATGACCGGCTCTGGCGTGCCAGCGGGCACGACGAAACCTTGCCAGCCCACCGCCTCGAAGCCTGGCAATCCGGCCTCGGCGGCGGTCGGCACCTCGGGCATGGCGGCGAGGCGGGCGGGCGCGGTGACGGCCAGCGCGCGCAGCGTCCCGGCGGCGACCTGAGGGATCGCGCCCGGCGGATCGCTGGACAGCACCTGCACCTGCCGCGCCAGGATCGCCGCCATCGCCGGCGCCGCGCCGCTGTAGGGGATATGCGTCATCTCGATGCCCGCGCGCTGCATGAACAGCGCCATGGCGAGATGCGGGAATGTGCCGGCGCCGGCGGACGCGAAGTTCAGCCGCCCCGGCGCGGCGCGGGCCAGGGCGATCAACTCCGTCAGGCTGCGCGCCGGCACATCGGCATGGACGACGATGACATTGGGCACGGCGATGGCCAGGATGACCGGGGCGAAGGCCGCCAGCGTGTCATAGGGCAGGCTACGGTAGAGGCTGGGGTTGATGGCGAGGTTGGTGTTGGCGAGCAAAAGCGTATGCCCGTCCGGTGCGGCGGCTGCGGCGGCGCGCGCGCCCGCGATCCCGCCGGCGCCGGGGCGGTTCTCCACCACCGTGGCAACCCCCAGGCTCGATCGCAGCCTGTCGGCCACCAGCCGCGCCGTCACGTCCGCCAGGCCGCCCGGCGCGAAGGGCACGATGATGGTGAGCGGCCGCGATGGAAACGCAGGCACCTGGGCAGCGGCCCGCCACGCCCAGGCGCCTGCGAGCGTGGCGGCGGCAAGGCCCCGCCGGTTGGGCGTGAGGAATGAGCGCCGCATGGATGATATCCTCCCGCCAATCTTTTGATTCAAGATTGTTGAACTATTAGTATTCTGTTGTAGCGTGCGAGGCAGGAGCTTGCCCTGTCAATACCGCCGGCGCCCGCCGGCTTTGCTTCCGGAGTCTGCATGGCCGAACCGGCACCGCGTCGCGGCATCCAATCGATCGAGATCGCCTACCGGCTGCTGCAGGTGCTGCAGGGGGCGCCGCGCGCCTTGCCATTGCGCGAGATCGCCGCCGGTGCCGGCATGTCGCCCAGCGCGGCCAATAATTATCTCGTCAGCCTGGTCCGGACAGGGCTGGCCGCGGCGGACGGCAAGGCCGGGCATTACCGCCTCGGCCCCGCGGCGGTCGGGCTCGGGATGAGCGCCATCCGCCAGATCGACGGTTTCGACGTCGTCCGCGGCGAGGTGGTGACGCTGCGCGAAACCACCCGGCACAGCGCCGCCGTCACCGCCTGGACCGCGGACGGGCCGGTCAGCCTGTTCAAGCAGGAGGGCGACTGGCGGTCGGCGCTGGAACTCCGGACCGGGCTGCTGGCCATGACCACCACGGCGGCGGGCAAGGTTTTCGCGGCCTGCATGCCGCATGCGGTGACGCTGCCCCTGATCGCGCGCGAGCCCCGCGGCGCCACGGCGCCGGCCGGTTTCGTCGAGGCGGCGCGGCGCGAGCTGGCCGATCAGGGCTACGTGATGGTGCGGCTTGAGGACGGCACGGGCTATGCCTCCGCGGCCGCGCCCATTCGTGACTGGAGCGGCGCCGTGCGTTTTGCCCTCAGCGTCATCGGCTCGCAAAGCACGCTGGCGACCGGTCCGGGGAGCGGGGCGATCACGGCGCTGCTGGCCGGCGCGGCGCGGGCCACCGCGGCGCTTGGGGGCGATGCCGCCCAGGCTTGACGCTGGCGCGCGGCGGGCGGTCAGCGCGACCATGTGTCAGCTGGGTCGGCCGATATCCCACCACCAGCCCCTCGCTGAACAGGCTGCCCGGGCCATGCTCGTTCGGCCCGCGCTGGCCGCAACCCCGATAGGAATGCGGATCCAGATCACCGGCACGGTGGCGCCGGCCGCAGACCCCGCCACACAGGACGCCGCCCATCCACGCGATGTCGCTGTTTTTGCCCGACCTTGTGATGGGGATTGAGCGCGACGGGCGGGTTTCGTGCGGCCCGGTGAGCGGATTGATTTGCGGCGAACCCCGACGGCTATGCAAGGCGACTCGGAAAAAGCCAAGAACAACGAGATGGGGCCATTTCACCGTCTTCACTTTCGGTGAAAGGGCTCAGCCCTGCCACTCCGCCGGGCTGCTGCCCAAGGGCATCGCGGCCCCCTCCATCGCCGGCGTGGCCGAGAGGATGGCGGCGTGGCGCACCGCGGTGAGCGCGCCGAAGCCGCTGGCATGGGTTTCCAGCAGATCCGCAATGTCGTCCTGCGTCGGTTCGGTGACGGAAAACCCATCCGCCACCCGTCCCAGGCCGCGGATCCATAGGCCCGTCCGCGCCAGCGAGACCCGCACGCGCCAGGAGCCGCCCTCCTCCGCCCGGCGCAGTAGCGCTGCCATCACGCCCATGGCCAGGAGATAGCCGCTGGCATGGTCCAGCGCCTGGCAGGGCAGCACGCGCGGCGTCGCCTCGCCGGCGGCCGCGGCCTCGTCGGCGTTGATGCCGGTGCTGGTCTGGGTCAGGCTGTCGAAGCCGCGCTTGCCGCCCCAGGGGCCCGCCACGCCATAGGCCGAGAGATGGCCGATGACGATGCCCGGGCGAAGCGCCGCCATCGCCGCATCGGAAAAACCATGGCCTTCCAGGGCACCCTCCCGATAGCTGCGCAGCAGGGCATCGGCGCCGGCCAGGAGCTGGCCGAAGCGGGCGCAATCATGGCGCAGGTCCAGTTCGGCATTGCGCTTGCCCCGCCCGGTATCCATCACCAGCGTGGGGATGGAGGGCAAATGCGGCGCGGTGATGTGCAGCACATCGGCGCCATGCGCGGCCAGCGTGCGCCCGGCCACCGGGCCGGCGATGACCCGGGTGAGGTCGAGCACCCGCAAGCCGGCCAGGGGGCGGGCGGCGGCCGGCGGCAGGGGCATGCGCGGCGCCTCGCCGATGCGCTCGATGGCGACGAGTGGCTGCGCGGCCAGCGCGTCGCATTGCGGATGGGCCAGCCATTGCGCGTATGTCCGGAAGGCGGAGACGCAGAGGCCGGCCGCGGTGGCCTCGGTCTCGAATGCCACGCTGTCGCGCCGGGCCAGTTCGGTCGCCACCGCCTCGCGAGTCGGCGCGCAGGCCAGCAGGGCCAGGATGCCGGCGCGGTGATGGGGGAAATTGGTGTGCAGGCGGACAAAACCGTCGCGGGTGGGATAGAGGCCGGCAATGGCGTCCCAGCCCTCGCCCCGGCCCTCGCCATTCAGGCGGAGGTGGCGCTCGCTGCGGAATTCGACCGCGGCGTGGCGCATGTCGACACTGACGGTCTGCATGGCCGCGCCACGGGCGGCGTGGATCGCGGCGGCGGCCAGGCCGCTGGCGACGATCGAGGCCTGGGCGGCGCAATCCACCCGGAAGGAGGAGCGCAGCACCGGCTCGGCCCCACTGAGGCGGGCATGGTCGGCCAGGCCGGGCGGCAGGCCGGCGCCGCGCAGGATGTCACTGATCATGCAAGCAAGGCTGGCACGGAGCAGCGTGCCGCGCCAGATCGCCGGAAGGGCTCAGCGCGGCCTGCCGCAACGCGGGGAATTGTGAGGGTGGCCGGCCTCAGCCGGAAAGGCTGACATGCGCCGCCACCACCCGCCAGCCCTCGCCGGGGAAGCGCACCCAGCTCTGCGTCTGCCGGCCCACCCGCGTCATGCCCGGGCGGGTGAATTCGGTCCAGGCGATGCCATGGTCGGGGCCATATGTCGTGATGACGGTGCGGGTCAGCACCCGCTCGGCCTGCGGCGCGCGGCCGGCGCGGAAGGCGGCGATCTCGGCATGGCCATAGAGATGCTCGTTCACGCCATAGCGCACCGTCTCCGGTGCCACCCGAAAAATTTCGTCCAGCACCGGGACGTCGTTGGTGTTCAGCGCCACCTCATAGCGGTCGAAGGCGGCGGTCAGCCCGGCCAGGGCCTCGGGGTTGTTCACGTCCATGCGGGGTCTCCTCTGCCCCGGGATGTGCGGCAGGCCCCACGCCGGCGAAAGCCCTATTTCGCTGCGAGATGCGCCCGCCAGCCGCCAAGCGCCGAAATATCGGGCAGGCCTGCCACGCCAACATGCTCGGCGATGAAACCGAGCGGGGTGGAGCCATCCTCCAGCCGCACCCTGGAGAAACCGAGCGGCGGCGGGATCTCGGCCAGGAAAGGTCCGAGGCAGGCCGCGGGAATCGCCCAGACCTCGCCCAGCACGGCCACGCCGCCCTCGGCCACCCGCAGCATGCCGGGCCGTGGGCCCATGTCAAAAAGGCGGTATTCCGCGGTGGTCCGGCCCTCGGCGATGAAGCGGCCGCCATGGCGCAGCACCTGGTGGTTGAGCCCAAGGCCCGACATATGGGCGCCGATGCAGAACAGCGCGATCTCATCCGCCGCGACCGCGGGCATCGGCAAAGCCTCGCCCATGAAGGCGGCAGCCAGCGCCGCCAGCCCTGCCTCGGAAAACGCCGGCCCGACGAGGGTGATACCCGCCGGCACGCCATCGGCCCTGCGGCCATTGCGCACCGCCAGCGCCGCGAGGTCGCAGAGATTGACGAAGTTCGTATATGTGCCCAGCCGCGAATTGGCGGCGATGGGCGCGGCCTGCAGGTCGGCCAGCGTCGGCAGGCCGGGATGGGTGGGCAGCAGCAGCGCATCTGCGCCGGCGAAAATGCCGGCGGCATGCAGCCGGGCCTGGGCGGCCGCGTGGAAATCGCTGAAGGCGTCGACGGTGCGCTTGGCCAGCCCGCCCTCGAGGATGGCGCGGGTGACGGGGTGCAGGGTGTCCGGCGCGTTTTCCACCCGGTCGCGGATCGCCTCAGTGCGCTCGGCCACCCACGCACCTTCGTAAAGGCGGCGGGCAACGGCCAGCAGGGGGGCGATGTCGACGCGGCTGATCGTCGCGCCCAAGGCCTGCATGCGGGCGATGGCGGCGTCGAAGCGCGCGGCGTCATCGGCGGGGCGCTGGCGCCTCCAGCGCCCGCCAATGCGCGGGGGCGGGGCGGGAATAGGGGTCGGCGCCATCGACGCCGGCCATCACCGACAGCACCTCGGCCGCATCGGCCACGGCATGGGCGAAAATGCTCACGCAATCGAGGCTGCGGCAGGCCGGCACCACCCCGCGCGTCGGCACCAGGCCCAGGCTGGGCTTGAGGCCGACCAGCTCCTGCGCCGCCGCGGGGATGCGGCCGCTGCCCGCGGTGTCGGTGCCCAGCGAGAAGGCGGCGATCCCCGCCGCCACCGCAGTGGCCGAACCGCTGGAGGACCCGCCGGGGATATGGTCGGGCAACAGCGCGTTGCGCGGCGTGCCATAGGGGCTGCGCACCCCCACGAGCCCGGTGGCGAACTGGTCGAGATTGACCTTGCCCAGCAGCATCGCGCCCGCGGCCAGCAGGCGGGCGACGGCGGGGGCGTCTTCGCCGGGCGTATAGGCGGCGTCAGGGCAGCCCGCCGTGGTGGGCAGCCCCGCGCAGTCGATATTGTCCTTCACCACGAAGGGGATGCCCCAGAGCGGCCGCCCCCGCGGCCCCTCGGCGGAAAGGACCGCGGCGCGGGCGAGCAGCGCCGCAGGGGCGGTGGGCGTGATGAAAAGTGCCGGGTCGGCGAAAGCTTCGATGCGGGCCAGCGCCGCCTGCGCCACCGCCACGGGCGAGGTGCCCTCGGCATAGCGGGCGCGCAGGGATGAGAAGTCGCGCCAGCTCATCGCAGCAATTCTGCGGCCACGCGCAGCAGCGCGCCATCCGGGCGGCGCAGCGTGTCGAGGATGGTGAAGTGGTTGGCGGCCGGGACCGGCACGAGCGGCCCGGGCGCGTGGCCCGCCGCGCGCACCGCGTGGAAATCGCGCGACTGGCGGCAGAGCTCGGGCAATTCGGCGCTGCCATAGGCAATGGCCACGGGTTTCTGCACCAGCGGACGACGGATGGGGGAGAGGCTCATGATCTCATCATCGGTCAGGCTGAGCTTTTCGTTGAGATAGGTGTCGCGGATCGGCCCCAGCTCGAAAATGCCGGAGATCGCCAGGCCCGCCGCCACCGCCGGATGCTCGGCGCCCATGGCGGTGAGGTGGCCGCCGGCGGACCAGCCGCTCAGCACGATGGGGCCGGCCATGCCATGGGCGGCGCCATGGCTGCTCAGCCAATCCAGCGCGGCGTGGACCTGCCAGGTGATCTGCGTCAGCGTGGCATCGGGCGCCAGGGAATAGCCGTTCAGCGCGAAACCCCAGCCCATGGCGCGGGCGCCCTCGGCCATGCACCAGAAATCCTGCCGGCGGTTGCGCTGCCAGTAGCCGCCATGAATGAAGACCAGGATCGGCGCCGAAGGATCGGCGGCGGGCCAGAGGTCCCATTGCTCACGCTCGCTCTCGCCGAAGGCCAGCCCCGCCAGCGGCGGGACCATGAGTGCGGAGGCGGCGAGGCGCTCGGCGATCAGCGCCGGCGCGTCGGGCACCGCGGTGTTGTTGTTGTAGGCGAGGTCACGCTGTTCCTGCGAGGCAGTGGCCCAGTTCATGTGGATATCCCCTCAGGTGATCACGCGAATCGGGCGGCCGGCCTGGAAGGCCTCGATGGCCTCGACGGCACCGGGGAAATAGGCCCGGTAATTCTCCTCTGACACATAGCCGAGATGGGGCAGCAGCACGGTGCGGGGTGCGGCGAGCATGGGATGGTCGGCCGTCAGCGGCTCGATATCGAAGACATCGATGCCCGCACCGCCGATCCGCCCCTCATGCAGGGCGGCCAGCAGGGCGGGCTGGTCGATCAGCGGGCCGCGGCTGGTGTTCACGATGACGGCGGAGGGCTTCATCGCCGCCAGCTCCGAAGCACCCACGATGCCCCGCGAGCGGTCGGAAAGGATGAGGTGCAGCGTGATCACATCGGCCTGGGCGAAGAGCTCAGCCTTGCTCACCAGCGTGGCACCGGCGGCGGCGGCGGCCTCCGCGGTCAGGTTCTGCGACCAGGCGATCACCTTCATGCCGAAGGCGGCGCCCACCCGGGCCACCCGGCTGCCCAGCTTGCCGAGGCCCACCACGCCGAGGGTCTTGCCCTCGACGGTGCGGCCGAGATGGCCGGCGGCGAGCATCTGCTGCCACCGCCCGGCGCGCAGATTGGCCTCCTGCTCGGCCAGGCCGCGCATGGTGTTCAGGATCAGGCCCCAGGTGATGTCCACCGTCGGCGCGCCGAAGCTGGAGGTGCCGGAGAAGATGATGCCGCGCTCGGCGCAGGCGGTCGCGTCGATGCCGCGGTTGCGCTCGCCCGTGGTCATCAGGAGTTTCAGGTTCGGCAGCCGCTCGATCAGCGCGCGGTTGAAGGGGGTGCGCTCACGCATCGCCAGGATGGCGTCGAAGGGCAGCAGGCGGGCGACCAGCGCATCCTGGTCGGTGATGGTGTCGCGGAAGACGGTTTTCTCGAGTCCCGGGAGCCGGTCCCATGGCCCACGCTCCAGCACCGCCCCCTGGTAGTCATCGAGGATGGCGAGGCGGGCGAGGTTGGGCATGGTCACATCCTGTTGCTCTGGCCGAATGGGCGGAAATTTTGCCCTCAGTCAATGGTCAGCCCCCATGATCCCCGTTATCCACCGCAAAACGCGCTATCGTCGTGGCAATCCGCGCCATTAAGGTGAAGGATTACGAGCCGGTTTCCTGAAGGACCATCTGTACCGCATGTCAGCCGCCGCCCAACCGAACGCGCATACGCTGCCCGGCGCCGATGCCTTCCGCCTGCGGGCGGGGAATTTCAACCTCCTGGTGCTGCGCCTGCTCGATGGCCGGCCGGAGATCGTGCTGCCGGCATTGGGCGACCAGTTTCGTCGCGCGCCGGGGTTTCTGCGCTTCGCGCCGATCGCGATCAGCCTCGACGACCTGCAGGTCTCACCGGCCGAGGTGGATTTCGCCGGGCTGATCGCGGGCCTTCGGGGCCTGGAGATCATGCCCATCGGCGTGGTGGGCGGCAGCCCGGCGATGCGCCAGGCGGCGACCGCGGCGGGGCTTTCCACCCTGCGCCCGGCGGGCGGGCCTCCGGCCGGTGAGGCCGAGGCGGCCGCCCCGGTCGCCGAAGCGCCGCCGCCCGTGGCGCAGCCCGACTTCCGCGGCAGCGGGCGCCACGCCATGCTGGTGACGCAGCCAGTGCGCTCCGGCAGCCGCATCTATGCCGAGGGCGCCGACCTCATCGTCACCGGCACCGTGAACCCGGGTGCGGAGGTGATCGCGGACGGCAATATCCATGTTTATGGCGCGTTGCGCGGCCGTGCCATTGCCGGCGCCAACGAGAACCCCGATGCGCGCGTCTTCGCGCTGAATTTCGACCCTGAGCTGATCGCCATCGCCGGCTTCTACGCCGTGCGCGAGGGCCTGACAGGCGCGCCGATCGGCAAGCCTGTGCAGGTGCGCCTCGATGGCGAGGCACTCCGGTTCGAGAAATTATAGGAGCCCCCCAGCCTTGGCACATGCATCACAGGTCATCACCGTCACCTCCGGCAAGGGGGGCGTGGGCAAGACCACCTCCTCGGCCGCCATCGCGACCGGCCTCGCCCAGCGCGGCAAGCGCACCGTGGTGATCGATTTCGACGTGGGTCTGCGCAATCTCGACCTGATCATGGGTGTGGAGCGCCGGGTGGTCTTCGACATCGTCAATGTGATCAATGGCGAGGCCAAGCTCAGCCAGGCGCTGATCAAGGACAAGCGGGTGGAGGGGCTGTGCACCC
>LNFM01005283.1_pt1 | contig 31263 bp, 25 predicted proteins | sample 596031 | NCBI WGS metagenome assembly LNFM01 (sample SAMN04254537, study PRJNA301005) | activated carbon metagenome | isolation source: dual media filters at the Ann Arbor, Michigan drinking water treatment plant | place: USA: Ann Arbor | reverse complement strand
TTTGAAATGATTTATATCCCGACCGCGGCCATAACTTTTATAGAGATCATAAAAATCGAACACATGGTCAAATTTATTTACCAACTCCAAATCTTTGTTAATGTTAATATTTTCGTCTTCATCCCATGAAAATCCATCGATTTCTTTTGTTCGCCTGTGACGTATGTATATTATTGTAAATACGTCGGTGGCCATTTCAAATAATGTTTGAAGGAGATCGATGGAAAGAAAATTTATCGGCCGATCTGACCACTCAATATTATGTTTGTTATGTATGATTAGAAAGGGTTTATTTGTTGTTAGATTCAGTATTTCTTTAGAAAAAATAGTACGGAAATCAGGAAATTTATAAAAAGGACTAAAAACGTATTTGTCCTCTTCTTTATTGGGCCAATAAATTGGCCTGTCAGGCACATGAACATGGTATCTTTTTTCGTGTTTTTCGATATAATTGCTCGGAGTGACGCCAGTATAAAAAGATTTCATGCCTGTATAAGTCTTTAATTCATGGAGTTTCAAAATTCCAACGGAGTCAAGCCAATAAATAAACGGAAGAAACAGGAACAATTCATTCCCGAATTCTCCTGTATATTCTAACGTTTGTGGCAATCCACTTAACGTGATATTCAGATTGCGCGAGTCGGTTGGGACGGCCAATCTGATGGCCGCGCCGATATCATTGGAAATAAGAGTAAAGTGTTCCCATTCGCGGCAGACCGGTCTTGTGTTCCTCACCATACCGTCACCATCGGCCGATAGGAAATTTTGCCCTAATTGGAGCGTGGCCCTGCCGCGGGGTTCCTGATGGAACTTCCAGGGATAGCCGCATTCATCGTCGTCAAAATTGGCAAACCCCTGATCTGTCACGACATGAAGCGGTCGTTGCGTGGTTCCGTCAGGGCTTGTCCAGACCCAACGCGCCTGCCCGTCTTTGACATCAAGCAGGAGATTGACCGGCGCCCAACCTCGTGGCCCGTGGCAAATGCGGCGGGTCGTGGCTTCATAATACATCAACGAGAGATGATGTGTGACCACGTGGAAGTACGGCACAGCAGTTTCCGTCCAGTCTTGTCTATGATCCAACCCTACTATCCCAGGCCCAACCATGCCAGCGTCAATAGTCAATAGCCTCGCTTCCCATCCGCCACCGATCAGACTGCAGGCCAAAGTGTGCCTCATGCGGTGTCACCATGCACATATGTTTCACCCGGCCTGCCCTGTGCCGACCGGTTTGGCCACGATCTCCGACACGCCCGGTGGCAATTCCATCAAGGTCAAGTACTCCACACCGACTGGCCCGCAATCGCCCTAGATGGAAACACCCAGGGCGGAAATTGCCGGGCCAAGCAAGCCCTGACTCAAATCGCCCTGACACAGTCAGGGCGATTTGAGTCCAAGGGCAATGCGGGGGCGGGGGAAGCAATGCCGGCCCCTGCGCGCCGGCTTAACCCCGCGGCAACCCGACTGCGTCATGAAGTCCGCCTTGCTTGCAGAAGGGCGGATGATGCGGTCGGTTCGTTTTCTCGGCGTTCTGCCGGAGGTGATGCAGGAGAACACGGCGCCCGGACGCTGGGCCGGTTCGCTGCAGCTCGACGGCGATCCTTCGCTGATCGCCAGCGTGGATATCGTCGGCGATGCCGATCTGCATATCGATGCCCGCTTCGACGATGCGACCGGCACGGTGCTGATCTCCAACATTGCCACGCTGGATTACGAGACCTTCGTGCGCGATGGCCGGGCGCCGGCGCTCTCCGTCCTGCTGCGGGTGTTCTTCAAGGACGGCACGCTGGGCTACAGCGACACGAGCTGGACCTTCAACATCGCCAATGTGGATGACACGCCGCCCACCGGGCTTGCCTTCGCCAGCGGCGGTGGGGTGGCGCCGGGCGCGATCGGCGCCACCATCGGCCGGCTTGCCGTGACCGACCCCGACAGCACCGGCCCCTTCACCTACTCCATCGGCGAGGCCGATGCCTGGATGTACGAGGTGGTGGACAATACGCTCAAGCTGCGTGACGGCATGACGGTGGCGATCAGCGATGGCCCCTATCGCGCGATCAATGTCGAGGTGTCGGATGGCTGGCAATCCGCCGCCTACCGGCTGGATATCCGCGTGGAATCCCCCGCACCGGAGCAGGCGGTGCTCGATGTGCTCGACCCCTGGGAGGCGAAATCCGGCTTCTCCTACAAGAGCGCGACCACGGTGTGGTCGACCCGCGGCGCCTGGGAAATCGAGCGCATCGAGCATTACGGCGCCGAATTGACCGACGTGACGCTGAAGGATGGCAGCCAGGTCTGGCTGCCCCGGCTCGACCGGATCGAGTTCTTCAACGGCGTCATCGACACCCGGGCCGAGGGCGGCGCGGCCCTGGCCAATGGCCTCTACCAGACCATCCTGGGCCGGTCGGGCGAGCCGGTCGGGCTGTGGCAATTGACCGAGGCGCTGGATTCCAAGCGCTTCAGCAAGGAGGAGCTGGCAGGATCGCTGCTGGGCAGCCTAGAATTCAGCCTGAAATACGGTAACCTGAACAACGAGCAATTCGTGCGGATGCTCTACCGCAACAGTGATGGCGCAACGCCTTATGAGCCCAATGTGCAGGGCTGGAAGCAGGCGCTGGATGGCGGGCTCTCACGCGTGGAGGCGGCGCTGAGCTTCGTCAGCTGGGAGACGGCCAAGGCCAATCTGGCCGCCGCCAACCCGCATGGCTTCTGGCTCGAGCGGCCGAATGCCAAGATTGTGGCGTCGATCTACGATGTCGCGTTGAACCGCCTGCCGGACCGAGATGGCTTCGAATACTGGATGGGCGTGCTCAATGCCGGGCTGATCGCGCCCAATGACCTGGCCAAGCTGTTCGGCACGTCGACCGAATTCCTGGGGCGCTTTGCCGACAAGACGCAGGCGGAATTCGTCACCTCGCTGTACCAGAACGCGCTGGGGCGGGCGCCGGATACCGAGGGTTTCAATTATTGGGTCGGGCATCTGACGAAGGGCAGCCTGGCGCGGTCCGACATGGTCTCCTCCTTCGGTTTCAGCTCGGAGAAGCAGGGCAATCTGGGGGTCTTGCCGCTGGGGGAGCCATTTATCTAAGTGGAACTGGACATATAACGTTGAACAATCGTATATAAGCGCTTCAACATGTTCGGGGCGTCCTTTCATGGCTTCGTCAATTCCGCCAAAACCATCCGGTGCCGAGGCCATCAAGCGCGGCAGCGCCGGGCTGCGCGGCGACATCGCGGCCGAGATCAGCGCCGCCGCGGCGCCCGGCGGCATTTCCGAATCCGCCTATACCCTGCTGAAATTCCACGGAACCTACGAGCAGTTCGATCGCGACACCGCAACATCCCGCAAGCAGGAGGGGCTGGACAAGGAATGGTCCTTCATGGTGCGGGTGCGGGCGCCGGCGGGGCGGCTGAGCGCCGCGCAATGGTTGGCGCTCGATGCGCTGGCCGATAGCCACGCCGATGGCACGCTGCGGCTGACCACGCGGCAGGGTGTGCAATTCCACACGATTTCGCGGGGCAATCTGAAATCCGCGATCGCCGCCATCAATGCCACGCTGCTCACCACCATGGCGGCCTGCGGCGATGTCGTGCGCAATGTCACCACCACCCCCGCGCCAATCCGCGATGCCGCCCATGCCAGGCTGGAGGAGGCGGCCTTCCTGCTCTCCTCCGAATTGCTGCCGCGCACCCGGGCGCATCACGCGCTCTTCCTCGATGGGGAGGAGGTCGGGCCGGAGCCGGAGGAGACGCTGTACGGCCCGACCTACCTGCCGCGGAAATTCAAGATCGGCCTGGTCCACCCCACCGACAACACCGCCGATGTGCTGACCAATGACCTCGGCTTCATCCTCGTGGATGAGGGCTGGATCGTGACGGTTGGCGGCGGCATGGGCATGACGCACAACAAGCCCGCGACCTACCCGCGCCTGGCCGATGCGGTGGCGCTGATCGGCCATGACGAGGTGATGGAGGTGGCGCAGGCCGTGGTCCGCCTCTCCCGCGACCATGGCGACCGCACCGACCGCAAGCATGCCCGGCTGAAATACGTGGTGGCCGAGCGCGGCGTGGAATGGGTGCGCGCGCGCCTCGCCGCCGATCTCGGCCGGGAATTGCCGCGGCCGCCCGCCCTTCCGGAGCTCCGCCTGCCCGAGCATCTGGGCTGGCACGAACAGGGCGATGGGCGGTGGTGGTTGGGCCTGCCGGTGCCCTCGGGCCGGGTGCAGGGTGCCCTGCGGGCGGCGCTGCGCGAGGTCGTGAGCCGCTTCGGCGTCGATCCCATCATCACCCCGCAGCAGGATATTCTGCTCAGCAACATCGCCGATGCCGACCGCGCGGTGCTGCGCGCCGTGCTCGTCGCCCATGGCGTGACCTTCGCCGAGGCGCTCTCGCCGCTGCGGCGCTGGTCGCTCTCGTGCACTGCGCTGCCGACCTGCGGCCAGGCGCTGGCCGAGGGCGAGCGGGTGCACCACCCCATCCTGGCCGATGTGGAGGCGGCGCTGGCCCGCCACGGCCTGCTGGAGGAGCGGATTTCGCTGCGGCTGACCGGCTGCCCGAACGGCTGCGCGCGGCCTTATGCCGGCGATATTGGCATCGTGGGGCGGGCGCCTGGGCTCTATACGCTATTCGTCGGCGGGGATTTCGCCGGCACGCGGCTGAATTTTCCGCTGGCCGACAAAGTGGCGCAGGCGATGATCGGGGCGGTGCTGGATCCACTCTTCGCCGCTTTCGCCGCCGGCCGGCAGCCCGGTGAGGGCTTTGGCGACTGGTGTGCTCGCATCGGCCCCGAGGCCGCGCGCGGGCTGGCCGCGCCGGCCGAGGCGGCATGACGGGCTTTTCACAGCCCCTTAGGGCTTTGTTTTCCTTCTTGATGCAGGCTGGCTCTCCAGGCCCAAAGGAAAACGTCCATGCTCAGCCGGTTGAAGATCCGCGTGAAGCTGCTGCTCCTCATCGGGGGGATCTGTGGCGCCTGCATGCTATTGTCGACGCATCTCATCATGAATGCCCGGCTGGCCGACCGCCTCTATACTGAGGTGCTGGACAATGACGTCGCCTTCGGGCTGACGGTGGAGCGGCTGCGCGGCGACCTCGCGCATGTCGCGCGGCGCTTCTACCAGGGGACGGCGCCGGGGGCGCAGGCAGGTCCAGCCCAGGCCGCCGCGCGTGACATCGGAGTCTATACCGGCGTGATTGAGACCGCGCTGGCCCGCGCGCTGCGCGAGGCCCCGCCGGAGCATCGCGCGGAGCTGGTCGCGGCCATCGCCGCTTTTCCCGGCTTCAAATCCGCCGTGGCGCAGGCCCGGGCGTCCCTGGCCGAGGGACGGGTGGAAGCGGCACAGGCGGCCTGGGCCAATGGCGCCCAGCGCTATGTCGACAGCCAGTTCCAGGCACTCGACGCCCTGTCGGACCTCCTGCAGCAGGGCATTCTCGACCGTTCGGCGGCGCTGGCGGCGGAGACGGATTTCCTCACCATCTTCTCCTTCGTCTCGATGGGCGTGATCCTGGCGCTGGCGGTCCTCGCGGGGCAATGGATCGCGGTGGCGGGCATCAGCCGGCCGCTGCGGACCTTGCAGGCGCGCATGGCGGCGCTGCGGGCGGGGGATGTGGCGACGCCGATCCCGGGCCTGGGCCGGGGCGATGAGCTGGGCGAGATGGCCAATGCCCTGGCCGCCTTCCGCGATTCGGCGCTGGAGCGCGAGCGGATGCGCGCGGCGGGCGAGACCGAGCAGACCGCCAGGGCTGGCAGGGCGGAGGCGCTGGCCCGCATCGTGCAGGGTTTCGAGACTGCGGCGCGGGAAAGCCTGGAAGGTGTCGCCGGCGCCGGGCGCGACATGGAGCAGACCGCCACCGGCCTGGGCGAGGTGGCGGGGCAGGGCAGCCAGCTCGCCCGCGCGATGGCGCAGGCCGCGGCCGAGGCCTCGGGCCATGTCCAGACCGTGGCGGCGGCGACCGAGCAGCTCGCCGCCTCCATCGCCGAGGTCACGCGCCAGGTGCAGGGCAGTGCCCGCATCTCCGCCCAGGCGGCGAGCGATGCGCAGGCGACGGACGCCACGGTGAAGGCGCTCTCCGAAGGGGCGGTGAGGATTGGCGAGGTGGTGCGGATGATCACCGGCATCGCCGGCCAGACCAACCTGCTGGCGCTCAACGCGACGATCGAGGCGGCGCGGGCTGGCGATGCCGGCAAGGGCTTCGCCGTCGTTGCCTCGGAGGTGAAGACGCTGGCCTCGCAGACAGCCCGCGCCACCGAGCAGATCGGCGCCCAGATCGCCGCCATGCAGCAGGAGACCGAGCGTGCGGTGGCCGCCATCGGCAGCATCGGCAAGACGATTTCTGGGATGAACGAGATCACCGCCCAGGTGGCGGCGGCGGCCGAGGAACAGGCGGCGGCGACGCGCGAGATCACCCGCTCCATTGCCGAGGCCGCGGGCGGCACCGCGCAGGTCAGCGCGCTGGCGACCCGGGTGACGGATGGCGCGGAGGCGACGGGGGCGGCCGCCGCGCGGGTGAGCGCGAGCTCGGAGGGGCTGCGCCGGCAGACCCAGGCGCTGAATGGCAAGGTTGATGGTTTTCTCGGCGAGATCCGCGCCGCCTAAACCGGCAGCCGCACCCGCGCCCGCAGCCCCCCCAGCGGGCTTTGTTCCAGCGTGATCTCGCCGCCATGCCGGCGCACCGCGTCGCGCGCGATGGCAAGGCCAAGCCCGGTGCCGGTGGCCGAGCCGGAGGCGAAGGGCTTGAACGCCGCCTCGCGGGCGGCTGCGGGAATGCCGGGGCCGTTGTCGTCGACGGTGATCTCGGCCCAGGCGCCGCGCAGGGCCGCGCCCAGCCGCACCTCGCTGGCATGGCGCCTGGCATTGTCCAGCAGATTGCCGAGCGCCCGGCGCAGCGCGTTCTCGCGCAGGCGCAGGCGCAGCGTGGCCGGCGCCTGCAGCGTGACATCGCCGCCGCTGCGGCGGGCGGCGGCGCAGATATCCTCCAGCAGCGGCACCAGGTCGTGCTCCCGCGCTGCCTCCAGCCCCTCGCCGCGGGCGAAGGCGAGGTAGGTCTCCACCAGCCGCTCCATCTCCTCGGCGTCGTGGATCAGGGCCTCCACGTCCTCCTCGCTCGATCCGTCGCGGGGCAACATGGCCAGCGTCAATCGCATGCGGGTCAGCGGCGTGCGCATGTCGTGGCTGATGCCGGCCAGCATCTCGGTGCGCTGGGCCACGAACCTGCGGATATTCTCCTGCATCTGGTTGAAGGCGATGGCGGCCTGGCGGACCTCGATGGCGCCTTCGGGCTTGATCGGGCCGACATCGCGGCCCTGGCCGAAATCCTCGGCGGCTGCGGCCAGCCGGCGGATCGCGCGGACCTGGTTGCGCATGAAGAGGACCGCAATGAACGCCATCAGCCCGGCGGAGCCGACCAGCCAGATCACGAACAGGTACAGGGTCGCGCTGAACAGCCGCTTGCGCGGCGCCTCGATGCTGAGCACGCCGCCATCGAGCTGCACCCGCACGACGATGTGATGCGGATCGCTCAGCCAATCCGCGTCGAAGGGCAGGCCGACGAGGCGGGTCAGCGCCTCGGCGAGGTCGGTCTCCAGCGGCAGCAGGGGCGACCAGGGCGGCCGGGCGGGGATGGGTCCAAGCTGGGCGCGCGGTTCGAAGGCGATGCCAAGGCCCAGCCGCCAGGTGGTCTCGCGCATGATGATGCCGTGCGCCTCCTCCGGCGCGTGGCTGAGGAGCTGCGCGACCATGCCGATCTCGCCGGCCAGCGAGGTGGCGAGGCGGCGCGAGATCACATCGAGATGCCCGCCATAGAAGGCCGTCAGCGCCACCGCCTGCACGATCAGCAGCGGGCCCAGGATCAGCAGCAGCGAACGCCCGAGCAGCCCGCGCGGCGCGAAGCGCTTGAGGCCGCGGCGCGACACTGGCCCGCCCGCCGCCGTCACGCTCATGGCCCGGGTCTCAGCACATAGCCCTTGTGGCGGATGGTGTGGAGGAAGCGTGGCTCACGCGGGTCGGGCTCGATCTTTCGCCGCAGCCGGGTCACCTGGACGTCCACGGCGCGTTCGCCGGCATCGGGGGTGCCCAGCGCCTCGGCGATGACCTCGCGGCTCAGCACCTCGCCCGGTTTCTTCGCCAACGCGGTGAGCAGCGCCGCCTCGCCGCCAGTCAGCCGCGTGGTGCCCTCGGGGCCGCGCAGCTCCGCCCGATCGGCATCGAACCAGAGCAGGCCGAGCTGCAACGGGCCGCTGGGCGATGGCGCCATGGGCGGCGGCGCGGCGCGCTTGAGGATGGTGCGGATGCGAAACGCCAGCTCCCTCGGATCGAAGGGTTTCGCCAGATAGTCATCGGCGCCGTGCTCGAAGCCGGCGACGCGGTCATCGGGGTCGCCGCGCGCGGTCAGCATGAGCACGGGCACCTCCTGGCCCTGGCGGCGCAGGCTGTCGACCAGTTCGAGGCCGGTCTCGCCCGGCATCATCACATCGAGCACCAGCAGGTCGAAGGCCACGGCCTTGAGTGCCGCGCGCGCCTCCGCCGCATCGGCCGCCGGCGTCACCCGGAAGCCGTTCTCGGTGAGGAAGCGCTGCAGCAGGGCGCGCAGCCTGGCGTCATCGTCGACGACGAGGAGGTGGGGCTGGTCGCTCATCCCTGGGCCGCCCGTTCCAGCCGTTCCAGCTCGGCCCGCGCCTCCTCGCCCATCAAGCCGCGCATGACGCGATAGGCGCGCATCACCCATTCGCGCTGGCAGTCGTAGAGGCGGCGCTCCAGGGCCGCGCCCTTTTCGGTCAGGCTGAGCAGCCGCTGGCGCTTGTCGGTGCGCCCCGCCGCCTGGGTGACGTAGCCTTCCTCGATCATCGGCTGCAGCACGCGGCCGAGCGACTGCTTGGTGATGGCGAGGATGCCCAGCAGATCGCCCACCGTGATGCCCGGGGCGCGGCCGACGAAATGCAGCACGCGGTGATGCGCACGGCCCATGTTCAGCTCGGCCAGCAGGCGGTCGGGGCCGGCGGTGAAGTCGCGATAGCCGAAAAACAGCAAATCCTGTGCCAGCCGCAGCTCCGATTCGCGCAGGAAGAGCAGGTTGCTGCCGGCCGTGCCGCCGCCCGGCCCTGGCTCCCGCGGCGCGGCGGGCATGGCTGCCATGCCGGGTTGTTTGGTCAGCATTGTTGACGCTTCTCCGCGAGATGTTCTAAAACGCTGCTACTGAACGCAAGATAATGTCGCCAAACACAAACCAGGAGACACGACATGGCTTTGATCCCCTTCGATGACCGCGACGGCTTCATCTGGCTCGATGGCCATATGGTGCCGTGGCGCGAGGCCCGCCTGCATGTGCTCTCCCATGCCCTGCATTATGCCTCCGCCGTCTTCGAAGGCGAGCGTTGCTATTCCGGCAATATCTTTCGGCTACGCGACCATACCAATCGTCTGCTCGAATCAGGGCGGATTTTGGGCTTTGAGATCCCCTGGTCAGCGCAGCAGATCGACGATGCCTGCGACGCGGTGGTGAAGGCCAATGGCTTTACCGAAGCCTATGTCCGCCCCATCGCCTGGCGCGGTGCCGAGGAGATGGGGGTGGGGGCCAAGGCCACCAAGATCCATGTCGCGATCGCGACCTGGGAATGGGGCGCCTATTTCGGCGTGGAGCAGCGGATGAAGGGCGTGCGGCTCGACCTGGCGAAGTGGCGCAGGCCGGCGCCCGATACCGCGCCCACCGCGTCGAAGGCCGCGGGCCTCTACATGATCGGCACCATGAGCAAGCATGCGGCGATGGATGCGGGTTTCGATGACGCCTTCATGCTCGACCACAAGGGCGATGTGGCCGAGGCGACGGGCGCCAATGCCTTCTTCGTGATGGAAGACGGCCGCATCCATACCCCCACGCCGACCTGCTTCCTCGACGGCATCACCCGGCGCACGGTGATGGCGCTGGCCAAGAAGCGGCAGATGCCGATGGTGGAGCGGGTGATCCGCGCGGAGGAAATGGCCCATGCCAGCGAGGTGTTTCTGGCCGGCACCGCGGCAGAGGTGACGCCGGTGGCCTGCATCGGCACGCTGACCTACACGCCCGGCGACATCACCAAGACGCTGATGGAGGATTACATGGAGTTGGTGCGCAAGGGACCAGATGAGGTGATGAAGATTGTGGGTTAGGGCAATAGGCGCCGCGGCGGATGTGGCCGCGGCGCCACAGTCTCTGGCGGGAGCGCCACCACAGGCTTGTAAATGAATGGTTTATGGAGACTTCTGCGACTCCGGACGGATTGACCGTGCGGCCCCGCCCAGGAGGCCAATCGTTTGTCATTCGCCAACCCCATTTTCGCGACGGGCCTGAACGGAACCACCGGCTTCAATATCTACACCACCGCCATCAATCTCGGGATTGTCATGGCCGCGGTCGGCGACATCAACGGCGATGGCTTCGATGACGTGCTCATCGGCGCGCAACCCAATTCCGCCATCCTGGTCTATGGCAAGGCGGATGGCTGGAGTGCCGCCAACAACCTCTCCAACCTCAATGGCCAAAACGGCTTCAAGCTCACCGGGCCGAACTTCAGTAACGCTGGCAAAGCGGTCGGCGCCGCCGGCGATGTGAATGGCGATGGCCTGCCCGACCTGATCATCGGCGCCCCGAGCATGGGCGCAACCGCGGATTACGCGCCTTTGGCCAAGGGCGGCGCCTATGTGGTCTATGGCCAGACGGGCGCGACCGGCGGCAATCTGGTGCTGAGCGCGCTGGACCCCAGCCATGGCTTCGTCATTCAGGGCGCCGAGGCCGGCGGGGGTGCGGGCAACATCGTCACCTCGGCCGGTGACGTGAACGGCGATGGCTATGCCGACCTGATCATCGGCGCGCCCCAGGCCGCGGGGAGCCGGGGCGGCGCGGATTACGTCGTCTTCGGCGGCTCCAACCTCTCCTCGGCCGACCTCGCGGCGCTGAACGGCAGCAACGGCTTCCGGATCGCACTCGAGGGGACGGGCTCCGATCAACTCGGCAACGCCGCCGCCTCGGCCGGCGATGTGAATGGCGATGGCCTGGCCGACATCATCGTCGCCGCCCCCTATGGTGGCTATGCCGCCGTCATCTTTGGCCAGAGCTCCGGCTGGGGCGCCAATCTCGACCCGCGCAACCTCAATGGCCAGAACGGCTTCCGGATCACCGGCATCAGCGCCGGCGAGAAGACCATCCAGGTTTCGTCGGCCGGGGATGTGAATGGCGATGGCTTTGCCGACCTGCTGATCGGCTCGCCCGGCTCCCGCCCCGGCGGCGTGGGCGGCACCGGGGCCGCCTATGTCGTCTTCGGCAAGGTTTCGGGCTGGGGCAGCACGATCGATGTCGCGGCCCTCGACGGCAGCAATGGCTACCGGATGACCGCCTTCTCCGATTTCGCCGGCCAATCCTTCGGCTATACCCTGGCCGCGGTGGGTGATGTGAATGGCGATGGCTATGCCGATGTGCACATCTCCTCGACCGATGGCAGCAACAACCGGGAATATGACTACGTCGTCTTTGGCCATTCGGGGGCGTGGGATGCCAATCTCAGCGTCTCCACCCTCGATGGTGTCAATGGCCTGGTCATCCTGAATTCCTCGGGCAGGGGCAGGGGGGCCACCTTCGACGCGCCGGGCGGCGACGTGAATGGCGATGGCTTCGACGATATCGTCTTCGGCGTCCGCAATGCCCAGCCGACAGGGGCTTCGGCCTATGGTGCGACCTATGTCGTCTTCGGCCCCAATGACGGCGGCGCCATCCGGCAGGGTACGACGCTCACCGACACGCTGCATGGCGGCGCCGGCCGTGACCTGCTCGATGGTCATGGCGGCAATGACCACCTCAGCGGCGGATCAGGCGATGACACCATCATCGGCGGCGCCGGGCGCGACACGCTCGATGGCGGCGCGGGCCGCGACACGCTGAGCTACGCCGGCACGGTGGATGGCGTGACTGTCAGCCTCGCCCTGGCCACGGCGCAGGATACCGGCGGTGCGGGTATCGACACCGCGACCGGCTTCGAAAACCTCACCAGTGGCTCTGGCGATGACAGCCTGAGCGGCGATGGCGGCGACAACCTGATCACCGGCGGCGCGGGCAATGACACCCTGCTGGGCGGCGGCGGCAACGACACCCTTGATGGCGGCGATGGTTTCGACACCCTCGACCTCACCGGCGTGACCGGAGCGCTGGTCGTCAGCCTGGGGGAGACCGCGCCGCCCTTCATGCCCGGTCGGACCGTGCTCACCATCCGCAACATCGAGGCGGTGCTGGGCGGCGGCGGCGCGGGAACGCTGGTCGGCGACGCGGGCGATAATGCGTTCGACGCGGGCCTGGGCTTCGCGACCATCGATGGCGGCGATGGCGAGGACCGTGTCTCCTACGCCCATTCGCCCACCGCCGTGTTCCAGATCCTGGTCGCGGGCCCGGGCAGCGGCTGGCTGCCCGGCATCAGCCCCAACCGCCTGATCAATATCGAGGACCTAACCGGCAGCCGCTTCGACGACACGCTGTTCGGCAGTGCCGTGGACAACCGGCTGGATGGTGGCGAAGGCCGCGACCTGCTTTCGGGCGGGGAGGGAGATGACCTCATCCTGGGCGGCGCTGGCCAGGATGTGCTGAGCGGCGGCGATGGCAATGACACGATCGAGGGGGGCCCGGACGACGACGTGATGGATGGCGGTGCCGGCATCGACACGCTGAGTTTCGCCCATGCCGTTGGGGCGGTGGTGGCGAGCCTGGCCTTGCAGGGGGTGGGGCAGGAGAATCCCGGGCTTGGCCGGGACAGCTTCGTCCGCTTCGAGAATCTGCTGGGGGGTGGCTTCGCCGATCGGCTGACCGGCGATGGCGGTGCCAACCTGCTCTCGGGCGGCGCGGGCGATGATACGCTGCAGGGCGGCGGCGGGCGCGACACTTTGGATGGCGGGGCGGATGTCGACCTGGTGGTTTTCTCCGCCGATTTGGCCGATCTGGGCGTGGCGCTGGGCGCCGATGGGCTGTTGCTGATCGCCGGCGCCGATGGCCAGACCGTGCTGCGCGACGTGGAATTCGCAAGCTTCGCGGGCGGGCCCGCGGTCTCCATCGTCAGCCTGCTGGCCGGCCCCGGGCTGCGCGAGGCGGCCTATGTCGCGGGCGGCGGCGCCGGTGGCTTCGTGGTGCCCGATCTCTACACCGGCCCGGTGCAGGGGCTGGTCTATCAGCTGATGGGCGGTGCGGGGAGCGAGATGATCCTGGGCACCAGCCAGGGCGAATTCATCCATGGCGGCGCGGGCGATGATGCGATTGACGGCGGCGCGGGCAATGACGTGATCGATGGCGGTGCGGGGTCCGACTTCCTGACCGGCGGCGCGGGGGTGGACCAGTTCTTCATCGATGGCCGCGGCAGCCTGGGCAGCCCGAGCTGGGACACCATCACCGATTGGCAGGCGGGCGAGAGCCTGACGCTGTTCGGCTATCAGCCTGGGGTGAGCCAGTTGCTCTGGGTGGAGGGGGCGGGGGCGCCGGGTTTCTCCGGCGCCACGCTGCATGCGGATTTGGATGGCGATGGGGTGATCGATACCTCGGTGACCTGGGCCGGCTTGACGCAGGCCGGCCTGTCGGTGGCCTTGCCGGGGGCGGATTATCTGTATTTTCATTGAGTGCATAAGGTGGGGCGGGCGTGGCTCGCCCGGCCCATTTTGCTTGACGCATGAAGTATTAAATCCTAATTTCAATCTGCTGCCGCTGTTTGAAAAGCGAATCCCGCTTCCCTGCCGGCGTTATTCCTGGGCCGCCCGGCACAGGTCCCGCATGCCGGTATGGCAATTTGTTGGTAGCCCCGCTTTTCCGGAAAATCCGCCCGCCCCGCCCCGGGGCGCCTCGCTCCAGCTCGGCCCGAGGGCTATTTGTCCGCAAACAACGTTTTTCGAAAAACAACGCGCTAAGCCTTTGAAACCGGCCCCCGCGTGATCGCCGTCAGCGCCGCGTTCGCCGTTCGGTATTCCGCCCTGATCGGCCCTATTCCCTGCGCCTGCAGCCGAGCCGCGTGCATGGCGTGGTAGGCCTCCGCCGCCGCCCGGTTGGCGAAGAGATAGATCCCGCCCGCCCGGCCAGCCAAAACATCCTCGGTCCAGATCTTCCAAATAAGACCAGGTTCCTCGGCAATGCTCCCGGCCAGGGCCTTGAGCGCCTCAGCCTGGTCCGGCCCACCAGGCGGGCGGGCCGGAAAATCCATGATGACGAGAACGGGCTCGTCATCCGGAACCAGCGAAGCGCCGGCTTCAGCCGGCATAGGCAACAGTCTTCTGCGTCTGCGTCCCCAGCCCCTGCACGCCAAGATGCATCACCTGGCCCGGTTTCAAAAACACCGGCGAGGGCTTCTTGCCCAGCCCCACCCCCGGCGGCGTGCCGGTGAAGATGATGTCGCCGGGATGCAGGGTGATGAAGTGGCTGACATAGCTCACAATCGTCTTCACCCCGAAGATCATCGTGCGGGTATTGCCGGTCTGCTGCCGCACCCCATCCACATCGCAGAACATGTCGAGGTTCTGCGGGTCGGGCACCTCATCCCTCGTCACCAGCCAGGGGCCGACCGGGCCGAAGGTATCGGCACCCTTGCCCTTGTCCCAGGCGCCGCCGCGCTCGATCTGCCATTCCCGCTCCGAGACATCATTGCCCACGGCATAGCCCGCGACATGGTCCAGCGCCGCGTCTTCCGACACGCAGGTCGCGCGGTCGCCGATGATGATGCAAAGCTCCACCTCCCAGTCGCATTTGACCGAGTTCTTGGGGATGATCACATCGTCATTCGGGCCGGAGATCGCGCCATTGGCCTTGAGGAAGACGATGGGCTCCTTCGGAATCGCGGCCCCCGTCTCGGCCGCGTGATCGGCATAATTCAGGCCGATGCAGATGAGCTGGGTGAAGCCCGCGACCGGCGGGCCGAGCCGCGGCTGGCCCGCCACCACCGGCAGGCTGGCCGGGTCGATCGCCGCGAGCTTCGCCAGCCCCGCCGCCGAGAGCACGGTTCCGGCGATATCCGGCACCACGGCCGAGAGATCGCGGATCGCGCCGGCGGCATCCAGCATCCCGGGCTTTTCCTGGCCCGGCGGGCCATAGCGCAACAATTTCATGGGACATTCCTCTTCGAGAGGCCGGCAGAATGTCAGCCCGCCAGTGCCACGTCCAGCAGGCGGCCCAGCACCTCGGGCTCCTGCGCGCCGGCGATCGCGCTGCTGCCATCGACCACGAAGCAGGGCACGCCATTGATGCCCAGCCGATGCGCCCGCAGATTTTCGGCATGCACGCCCTCGACCTCCTGGCCGGAGGCGAGGAAATTGCGGGCCGCCACGCGATCCAACCCCTCGGCCGCGGCGATCGCGGCCAGCACCTCGTGCTGGGCGATGTCCCGGCCCTCGCAGAAATGCGCGGCGAAAAGCGCCAGCACCACCCGGTCCGCCATGCCTTGGCGCGCTGCCCAGCGCGCCAGGCGATGGGCGTCCAGCGTGTGCGGCACCCGGCGTATCGCGTCGAAGCGAAAGGCCAGGCCTTCGATGCGGCCCAGCTCGGCGATGGTGCCATGCAGCCGGCGGGCGCGGTCCTCGCCGCCGAATTTCCGCACCATGTAATCCTGCCGCGGCACGCCACCGGGTGCGATATCCGGGTTGAGCAGGAATGGCCGCCACTGGATCTCGACCGGCACTTCCGGCCTTTGCTCCAGCATCCGCATCAGCCGGGCGACGCCGAGGTAGCACCAGGGGCAGACCAGGTCGAAGACGACCTCGACCGAAAGGCGCTCCCGCGGTGCCGCGATGTGGTTCACGGGAACATCGCGACCGCCCGGATGGGGCTTGCGGAACCCGCCCGGATCTTCAGCGGGAAGCCGATGAAGGTGAAGCGCCCGCGGCCGATCAGCGCGGCCAGGTTGGCCAGGCACTCCATATGGGTGATGCCGCGTTCGGCACAGGCCATATGGGCCTGGAAGTTCGGCTCACCCTCGGGCGCTGGCGAAATCGCCTCGACGCCGAACATGCCGATGCCCTGGTCGGCCAGCCAATGGATCGCCGGCAGCGACAGGCCCGGGAAGTCGTGCAGATAGCCCGGCTTGCCCAGCAGCCGCTCATTGGTCGCCATCCAGACCAGAACCGTGTCGCCCTTCTGGATGGTCTGGCCGCTGGCCGCCACCGCGGCCTGCACCTCCTCGAGCGTGGCCGCCGTCTTCAGCGCGACATGGCTGAGATCGATGCAGAAAGCGCTGGTGTAGAAATTCTCGAGCGGCATCTGCTCGATCGACAGCGCCCCCGGCCGGGGGTCGAAATGCACCGGCGCATCGACATGGGTGCCGGCATGGTCGCTCATCGCGAGATAGACCGCCTTGGACGTGAAGACGGTATTGCCCGCCACCTTCTTCTCGTCGTGATCGCCCCAGACCGTCATCACCACCGGCGGATGGCTGGGGTGGGTCTGCGTGCGGTGAAAGATCTCGCGCGAGAGGTCGACGAATTCAGGCATGTCTTCTTAAATCCCGTTTGCGCCAGCATCGCACATATAGCGGTTGAGATGGTAGGGCTGCGCCGCCAGCCCAGGGCAGAAGCTGTTCACCACCGGCTCCAGCCGCTCGTAAAGGCCCTTCATGCTGGCACTCAGCCCTTCCAGCCGGTCGCGCGCGGCTTCGGCATCGCGGGCCAGTTTCGTGATGTCGAGCCTGGTGTGCCTGCGGTCGTAATAGACGAATTCGCCGCCGATCATGGTGTGCTTCACGCCGGTCGAATCCTCGGCATGGACGATCTGGTTCACCGTCCAGTTGTGCGGGATCCAGCCAAAGGAATGCAGGTCCAGGAAGACGATATCGGCCTTCATCCCCGGCGCGATGGCGCCGATATCGGTGAAGCCGAGCGCGCGGGCCGAACCCACGGTCGCCGCGTTGTAGACCTCCTCCACGCTGGCCCAGCGGGAATTGTCGGGCGTCTGGATGTGGCTGAGCATGGCGGCATAGCGCATCGCCTCATACATGTTGCCATTGTCCGAGCAGTTCACCCCATCGGTGCCCACGCCCACATTCACGCCGATCTCGAGTGCCCGCTTCAGCCGGAACATCCCATTGCCCAGCCGCATGTTGGAGCCCGGGTTGTGCGCCAGCGAGCCACCGCGGTCGCGCACGATCCGCATATCCTCGTCATCGAGCCAGATCGCATGCGCCGCGGTGAATTGCTCGTCGATCAAGCCCAGCGCATCCATGTGCTGGATCAGCGTCTTGCCATAGCGCTTCATGCCGACCACGGCCTGCACCTTGCTTTCGCCGACATGGCTGTGCAGGCCCAGACCCCGCTCCTTCGCCAGCCGCTTGCAGCCGCACATGAAAGCGTCCGAGCAATGATGCGGGATGGTCGGCGCCACGGCGGCGCGGATATCGGCGCTGGTCCAGTTCCAGTGGTCGAGCACTGTGCCGATCGCCGAAAGCGTCTCCTCCGGCGGCTTCATCCGCAGCGTGTCGACATCACGCTGCAGCGCCTCGGGCAGGCTGTCATACAGGCCTGGGATGGCCTCATAGACGGTGCGGTCCGCCACCATGGGCGCCACCACGGCCCGCATGCCGACCTCCTGATAGGCTTCGGCCACGGCATCGAGCCCGTCGCGCGATGGCATCGGGAATTCGTAGTAGAGGTCATAGGCCGCGGTGCAGCCCTTGCTCACCATCTCGGCGGCGCAGATCAGCGTCGTCAGCTTCTTGTCCTGGAGGGATCGGCCGCCGGAGATCCAGGGCGCCGCGGCCAGCAGCAGTTCCAGGGTCCAGCGGTCGCCCTGGCCGCGGGCCAGGCCGCCATGGCCATGGGTATGGGCGTTGATCAGGCCGGGATGCATCAGCAGATCGGTCGCATCCACCACCTCGGCGCTGTCAGGAGCGGCGAGACCCGGCGGGCCCATCTCGAGGATCACGCCGTCCTTGATGAGGATATCGACCTGCGCGGCCCGGCGCAGCGACGAATCGGCCAAGCGACCGCCGCGCACCACCACAAATCCCTTTTTGGTCAAAGCCATCCCATCTCTCCTCCTGGACGGGCCAGCATAGCCCCGGCGCCGCGCGGACCGCCACGCCCGCCGCGTGCCCCAAGCAGAGGTGGCGGCCGGGAAACGCCTAACCCTGGCGCAGTCCCATCGCCGCACGGCGCACGGCGGCGGCAATCTCGGCGGAGAGCGCCGGGTCGCTGACCGCGCGCGCCATGGAGGCGCCGCCCGAGAGCAGCGCCAGAAGGGCGATGGCCTGGTCGCGCGCGCCATTATCGGCGGCGGCCTCGATCACCCGGCGCAGCTCGGCCTCATAGACCTCGCGGGCCTCGGGCTCGGCGCGCGCCACCTCGCCGGTCAGGCTTTGCAGGGCGCAGGCCTCGGTCACGTCGCAGGTCACGCGCTCGGTCATGTAGAAATCGATGAAGGCCTGGCGCCAGTCCGGCGCGGCGCGGAAGGCCTCGATGCCCGCGCGCAGATCGGCCATGCCGGCGGCGACGGCCTGGGTGAAGGCCTCGGCCTTGGATTTGAAATGCGCATAAAAGGCACCGGAGGTGACGCCGGCATCGCGCGCCAGCCCATCCACCCCCAGGCCCCCATAGCCGCGGGCGCGAAAGCCGCGGCCGGCGCTGGCGAGGATCCTGGCGCGACTTTGTTCCTTCTGATGAGCACGCGGGGCCATGACACCGTCCTTTCACATAACGACCGCTATTTTTCTGCTTGACGCCATAGCGATCGTTATCTAAGTAGGCGTCACGGTCGTTATATAACGATCGTGATGAGGCCGGCAAGGCCCATCCAACCCGACCCGAGGATGCCCATCATGGCCCGCGCCTTCGTCTATACCGAGCTGCAGACTTCCCGGCCCTTCGCCGAGGTTCCCTGGCAGACCCGCAACCCCGAGCTGCTCTCGGTGCCCGGCCTGCGCAACAAGACCTGGCTGTCCGGCGTCGCCAACCACTCCATCGGCGGCTTCTACGAATTCGACGGCCTCGACAACGCCCGCCGCTTCGTCGTCGAGGATGTGCCCGCCCAGGCCCGCCGCGTCGGCGTGGCGCAGACCACGCGCCTCTTCGACGGCGAGGTGGTGGAGGAGGCCAGCCGCTATCTCAACTCGCTGCATTTCGGCGGCACCCGCGGCCAGCAGCCCGGCGCCTTCGTCTACACCGAGGCGCAGATCTCCGCCCCCTTCGACCAGGCGCCCTGGCGCGACATGAACCCCGTGCTGAAGGCCCAGCCCGGCCTGCTGCACAAGACGTGGCTGTCGGGCGTGAACACCCAGTCCGTCGGCGGCTTCTACGCCTTCGACACGCTGGCGAATGCGACGCGCTTCGTCACCGACTACTTCCCGACCGAGGCCGCCGCCCTCGGCGTCGCCTACACCACCCGGCTCTTCAACGCGGCGCCGGTGGCCGAGGCGAGCCGCGGCACGCGCTCCCCATTCTTCGGCTGATCCCGTGCCCTTCCACCCGGGCAACCCCCAACCCCCCTGCCACTCTCGAAAGGACAAGACAATGAACACGCAACGCCGCGGTCTTCTCGCCGCCGGTCTCGGCGCCGTCGCCCTGATGACGGCCGCCGCCGTCACGCCCAACCCGTTCAGCCGCCAGCTGCTGCTCTCGGTGGATTTCGCTCCGCGCGAGGTCGCACAGGTCGAGATCGGCGATTTCCGCTTCCGCCCCGGCCAGCTCGCGCCCATCCACACCCATGCGGCACCCGCGATCGGCGTGGTGACGCAGGGCACCATCCTCTACCAGGTGGAAGGGCAGCCCATGCAGGTGCTGAAGTCGGGCGATGCCTTCTATGAGCCGGTCGGCCCGCGCATCCTGCATTTCGACAATGCCTCGGCCAGCCAGTGCGCGGTCTTCGTGGATTTCAACCTGGAGCAGGCGGGCGAGCCCTTCATCGTCTTCCCCAGCCCGCCGACCGAGGCGATCGACCGCCGCTCACTGCCCAGCTTCCAGCTCGGCGGCGTCGCGGTCAGCCGGGCCGAGGCGTTTTCCGAGACGCTCAGCGGGCGCGGCGCCATGCGCAGCGCCACCGCCTCGGTGCTGGGCTATGTGGTCCGTGGCCGGGTGCGGGTCAGCGTGGAGGGCCAGCCTGACCGCCAGTTCGCGGCCGGCGAAAGCTACCACCTGCCGGTGGGCGTTCGCTCCGCCGTGACGGCCGAGGGCAGGCGGGCCAGGGTGATCAGCTTCGAACTGCGCTGAGAGCCGGAACTCAGGCGCCGCCCGCAGGGGCGGCGCTGGAGGACCAGGGGAAGAGCACCCGCTCCACCAGCCCCACCAGCACGAACAGCAGCATCCCCATCAGCGCCAGCACCACAACCGCTGCAAAGGCCAGCGGCGTGCGGAAGAAGGCCATCGAGGTCTGGATGAGGTAGCCCAGCCCGGCATCGGCGCCGACGAACTCAGCCACCACGGCGCCCACGACGGAGAGCGCCGCCGCCACCTTCAGCCCGCCAAAGACGAAGGGCACGGCGAAGGGCAGGCGGATGCGCAGCATCTGTTGCAGCCTGCCGGCACGGCAGGCGCGGCCGAGTTCGATGAGTTCCGGTGGTGTCGCCAGCAGCCCGGCCACGGCGGCGACCACCAGCGGGAAGAAGGCGACCAGGAAGGTCACGATCACCCGCGGCACCTCGTTGGCGCCGAGTGCGATGATCAGGATCGGCGCCAGCGCGACTTTCGGAATGGACTGCGTGATGACCAGCACGGGATAGATCGCAGCCGAGATCACCGGCGAGGCGGCGATGATCATCGCCAGCGGCAGCGAGACCAGCACCGAGGCCCCGAAGCCCAGCATCACCGTGGTGAGTGTGGACAGCGTGTGGCCCAGCAGCGTGGGCCAGATCGCGATGGCCGCCCCCAGGATCACGCTGGGTGCGGGCAGGATGAATTCGCGAATGCCGAAGAAGCGCACCGCGCCCTCCCAGCCCGCGAAGAACAATATCACGGTGACCAGGCCGGGCAGGGAACTACGCAGCATCGGCGACAACCCGGTTGTAGATCGTGGCGCGGATCCGCTGCGCGGCGGCGTGGAAGGCCGGCTCGCCCTCCTGTTCGAAGCCGCGCGGCCGGGGCAGGTCGATCTGCACGATATCGGCGATGCGCCCGGGCCGCGGGCTCATCACCACCACCCGGTCGGCCAGCAGCACCGCCTCGGAAATGCTGTGGGTGACGAAGAGCACGGCAGCCCCCGTCTCCTGCCAGATGCGCAGGAGTTCCAGGCTCATCTCTTCCCGCGTCAGCGCGTCGAGCGCGCCAAAAGGTTCGTCCATCAGCAGGACGCGCGGTTGCTGCAAGAGCGCGCGGCAGATGGCGACGCGCTGCTGCATGCCACCGGAGAGTTCGCGCGGAAGCTTGGTCTCGAAGCCCGCCAGGCCGGCGGTGGCCAGCAAGGCGCGGGCGCGGGCCTCGGTGTCGCCGCCGGCGCGGCCCATCAGCCGAAGTGGAAAGGTGACGTTGCGCAGCACATCCGCCCAGGGCAGCAGGGTCGGCGCCTGGAATACCATGGCGGTCTCGGCCGAGGGTGCATCCACCGTCTGGCCCGCCACACTCACCCGCCCCGTGGTCACCGGCACCAGCCCGGCCACCAGCCGCAACAGCGTGGATTTGCCGCAGCCCGAGGCGCCGACGATGGCCACGAACTCGCCCGGCGCCACATCGAGCGAGACACCATCGAGCGCCAGCACCTTGGAACCATCGCGGCCGGAGAAGGTTTTCCCGACCGCGTCGAGCCGGATCACGGCAGGAAGCTGGTGTTGATCGCCTGTGCCGGGTCCCAATTCGGTTCCATCTGAAGCGAAGAGGCGACGTTCTGCCAGGTGAAGGCCAGGCGGTCCGGCGCCATGCGGCCCAGGCCGGTCTGCCGCTGATGGTCGTTGAAGACATAGGTCATCACCGCGCGCAGCGACCCCTCGCAATCGATCTGCTCGACCTCGGGGTTGCGGGCGACATGCAGGCGGCAGGCTTCCACCTGATTGTCGCGCGCCCATTCCACGCTGCGGACCGCTCCGCGCAGAAAGCGGCGCACCAGGTCGGGGTTCTGCTGGATGATCGCGTCCTGGGTGATCAGCGCGGTGGAGTAGATGGCGAAGCCCGTCTCGACGAAGGGGAGTGCGATGATCTCCTCGCCCGCGCGTTGCGCCTGGCGGTTCTGGTAGAAATGGTGGATGGCGAAGAAGGGTGCTGCATCCACGCGGCGGCTGATCAGCATCGCCGCCATCGCAGAGGCATCCATGTTCACCCAGGTGATGCGCTCGGCATCGGTGCCGGCGCGGCGCGCAACCTCGGGGAAGTAGAGGCGATGGCTGTTGCCAGGGGTGATGGAGATGCGCTTGCCCTCCAACCCGCGAAAACTGGTGATGCCGCTGGAGCGCAGCACAAAGAGGGAATGCGGCGAATGGGTATAGACCTGCATGATCGCCGTCATTGGCACCTGCTGCCGGGCGCGGGCGGCCATGACGGGGCCGATATCGGCGACGCCGAATTGCGCCGCCCCCGCGCCGACCTTGTTCACCGTGTCGCCCGAGCCGAAGCCGCGGGTCAGCGAGATGTCGATGCCATTCTCGCGCCAGAAGCCGCGGGCGGCGCCGGCGTACCAGGCGGCGTGCTCGCCGGTGGGGATCCAGTCCATCTGGAAAAGTGCACGGTCCAGGGGCTGGGCCTGAGCCCGCCCCGCCAAAAGAACGGCACATAGAAGAAGAACGAAGCGCATGCAAACCTCCCACAGATGGCGATGGCGGGGCGCAGATGCCCAACCCTCACCCTGCCATTGACTGCCGGCTTCTCCCTGCGCGCGATGCTGCACGCTCAGGCCGGGCGACGCAACCCGGGCCTCAGTGAAAGAAACGCCCGGAATCGATCACCACGGTCTGCCCCGTCATCGTCTCGGTGCGGCACATTGTCAGCACCATCTCCGCACAGTCATCCTTGTCCGCCGCGCGCTTGAGCAGCGCGCCGGCGGCCGAGCGCTCGACCTGTTCCGGGCGGAGGTTGGCGGTGGCGCGGGTGCCCTCCAGCAGGCCGGGCGCCACGCAATTCACCAGCGCCTCGGGCGCCATGGCCACCGCCATGCAGCGGGTGAGGTGGATCAGCCCTGCTTTGGAGACGGCATAGGCGATGGAGGAGCCGGTGGGCCCCAGCCCCGCGACGGAGGCGATGTTCACGACGCGCCCCGCGCCTTGCGCCTTCATCACTGGTGCCACGGCGCGGGTGAGGCGCATGGGCCCGGTGAGGTTCACCGCCATCACCTTCTCCCACACCGCATCGGTGAGCGTCTCAAGCTCGGGGAAGGGAATGGCGATGTTGTAGGCGGCGTCATTGACCAGGATGTCGAGCCGGCCGAAGCGGGCGATCACTGCCGCGACCAATGCCTCGGCCGCCGTGGGGTCCTCAAGGTCGCAGGCCATGGCGGCGGCCTGAATCTGGTGGCGGTCGGCGAGCTCGCGCGCCACCCCCTCGGCCTGCTCCCGGCTGCGGGCATAGACGACGGCGAGATGCACGCCCTCCCGCGCCAAAGCATGGCAGATACGCTGCCCCAACCCGCCATTGCCGCCGGTGACCACCGCCACCTTGCCCCTGAGTTCCATGCGCATCCTCCTGCCGTACCGCCAAGGTTGCGCCTGGAAATGCCGGCCCGGAAGCCCCCGCTCAGTAGCGCTGCGGCACGTAGAGCTCGGATGGCAGGGTGCGGCGCTCGTAATGCGGGTCGAAGACGCGTTCGGGCAGGCAGATCGGGTTGTGCGGCACCTCCTCATAGGGAATGAGCGAGAGGAGATGCGCGATGCAGTTCAGCCGCGCGCGCTTCTTGTCATTGCCTTCGAGAATGTACCAAGGCGCCTCGGGAATGTTCGTGCGCTCGAGCATCGCTTCCTTCGCCTTGGTGTATTGCTCCCAGCGCACCCGCGCCTGAAGGTCCATGGGCGAGAGCTTCCACTGCTTGATCGGGTCGTGGATGCGCATGAGGAAGCGGTATTGCTGCTCCTCATCGGAAATCGAGAACCAGTACTTCACCACGGTGATGCCGGAGCGGACCAGCATGCGTTCGAATTCCGGCACGTCGCGGAAGAAACTCTCGACCTGTGTCTCGTTGGCGAAGCCCATCACCCGCTCGACGCCGGCACGGTTGTACCAGCTGCGGTCGAACAGCACGATCTCGCCCGCTGCCGGCAGATGGGAGACGAAGCGCTGGAAATACCATTGCGTCTTCTCGCGGTCCGACGGTGGCGGCATGGCGACGACCCGGCAGGTGCGGGGATTGACCCGTTGTGTGATGCGCTTGATCGCACCGCCCTTGCCCGCGCTGTCGCGGCCCTCGAAGAGGACCACGACCTTGAAGCCCTTGTGCATCACCCAATCCTGCATCTTCACCAGTTCGGATTGCAGGCGTAGCAATTCGCGGAAGTAGAAGTTGCGGTCGATGACCGGGCCCTTGCGGGCATTGTGCAGGGCGCGGAGTTCCGGCGGCAGACGGCTGTCGTCGATCTCCTGCTCGAGTTCCTCGTCGAAGTCATCCTGCAACTCATGCTGCAGCCAGGATTTCTCGGTGGGGTCGACCGGTTCTTCAGTCATGCGCCATTCTCCGTCCCGGCGGGTTTCCGGCATGCGGCCGCAACGGCCGCGCTGGTTTGTTCAAGGCCCCGGAATCCTGCCCCCGTTCGCCCGGCGGTGCCATCCCCGGTTTCCATGATATTTCTGCGGCGGGCGGACTGGCGATCAATCAGGCGCAAGCGCCAGGGCGGCGGCGACGCGGCGGGCGAAGTCGCCCGGGTCGCGCGGGCCTTCGCCATCCTGAATGCGGGCGAGGTCGAGCAGCACGCCGGCGGTCTGCGCCAGCTCCGCCGCGGGCAGGGCCGGGTCGGCCAGCCGGCGGATCAGGCCATGGCGCGGATTGATCTCCAGCACCGGCAGCAGACCGGGCATGGCCCGGCCGGCGCGGCGCATCATCCGGCTCATCTGCAGGTCCGGGCCGTATTCCGGCGCGGCCAGCACCGCGGCGCTGTCGACCAGGCGGTCTGTCGCGCGCACGTCGGAGACATGCTCCTTCAGCGCCTCCTTCAGCAGGGTCAGCAATGCTGCGACATCGGCCGCCTCGCCGGCGGCCTGGCCGCCTTCCACCGCCGAGAGGTCTATCAGCCCCTGGGTGATGCTCCGGATGGGCTTGTCCTCGAAGCGGTCCAACCGTTCCGGCCAGAAGGCATCGATGCCATCGGCGAGCAGCAGCACCTCCACGCCCTTGGCCAGGAAACCTTCGAGCTGCGGCGACTTCGCCAGTGCCGCGGGGTCATCGCCGACCAGGTAGTAGATCGCCTCCTGCCCCGGCTTCATCCGGCCGATGTAATCAGCGAGCGACGTCCAACCCTCGATGCCCGAGGAACGGAAGCGCAGCAATCCCGCGACATCGCCGCGATGCTCGGCATCATCCCAGACGCCTTCCTTCAGCACCGGGCCAAAATTCTCCCAGAAGCCGGCATAGGCCGCGGGGTCTTTCGCCCTGGTCTTCAATTCGCCCAGGACCCGGCCGGTGACCGCGCGGCGGATACGGCCGAGCACCGGGGTGGATTGCAGCATTTCCCGGCTGACATTGAGCGGCAGATCCTCGGTATCCACCACGCCCTGCACGAAGCGCAGCCAGGGCGGCAGCAGGTTCGCATTGTCGGTGATGAACATGCGGCGGACATGCAGGCGCAGCTTGCTGTCGCGCTCGCCCTCCACCGCCTGGAACGGCTTCATGCCAGGGATGAACAGCAGGGCGCTGTATTCCATCGTGCCCTCGGCGCGCCAATGCAGCGTGGCCCAAGGGGTGTCGAAGGCATGCGCGACGTGGCGGTAGAAGGCGTTGTACTGCTCCTCCGTCACCTCGGATTTTTGTTTGCGCCACAGCGCCGTGCCCTCATTGGCCGGCTGCTCCTCGCCATCGGCGGCGATGGTGATGGGGATGGTGATGTGGTCCGCCCATTTGCGGATGATGGTCTTGAGGCGGATCGGCTCCAGGAACTCCTCGGCATCGGGCTTGATATGCAGCACGATGTCGGTGCCGGGCTCGGCGCGGCTGCCCGGTGCCAGGGTATAGGCGCCATGGCCCTCGCTGGCCCAGATCCAGGCCTCCTCGCTGCCGGCGCGGCGCGAAGTGACCTCGACCCGGTCGGCGACCATGAAGGCGGAGTAGAAGCCCACGCCGAATTGGCCGATCAGGCTGGGCTTGTCGGCCGCCGGCGTGTCGGCCAGCGATTTGGCGAAGGCCAGCGTGCCCGAGCGCGCGATGGTGCCGAGATGCTCGGTCAGCTCGGCCTTGGACATGCCGGTGCCCGGGTCGGAGATGGTGATGGTTCGCGCCGTCTTGTCGGGCAGAATGCGCAGCCTGGGCTCGGCGGGAAGGGCGAGGCTCTGGTCGGTCAGCGCCTCGAAACGGCGGCGATCCACCGCATCGGCGGCATTGGCCACGAGCTCGCGGAGAAAAATCTCACGCTCGGAGTAGAGGGCATGGACCACGAGATCGAGCAGGCGGCCGACCTCGGCGCCGAATTCATGCCGTTCCAGTGTATCTTCCATGGCCCGCCGCTGCTCCTCCGATGATGGCATCGCGCGATATGCGCAGCGCCGCGCGGCGTTTCAACCTTGGGCAGTGGTCGCTGGCTGGATCACAGAAAATCTGGCCGATAGATGCCCAGGACGTCCGGCGCCACCGCTTCGGCCCGGGCGCGTTTCCCGGCGCGCGCCTTGCCACGGGTGGGCAGCGCCAGGATCGCCTCGGCCAGGGCGGCGGGGTCGCGGGCGCGAAACAGGATGCTGTCGGGCAATTCGCGCAGCTTCTCGCCCAGGCCACCGAGATCGGCGCCGATGACCCGCACGCCGGCCGCGGCCGCCTCACGCAAAACCAGGGGCGAATTCTCCCACCAGATCGACGGCACCACCACCGCGTCGCAATGGGCCATCAGGCTTGCGACCTGCGCATTGGGGTAAGGGCCGCACATCGTGACATTGGGTGGAATGGCGGCCAGGATCGGGTCGAGGCGGCGCTGCAGGGGTTCGGGCTGGGGCCAGAGCTTGCCATGGACCTCGATCATGCCTGGCCATTGCCGCTCTGCCAGCAGCCGAGCGGCGGCGAAGAGCACGCCCAGGCCCTTCAGCTCCGAGATCTGGCCGAAATAGCCCAGCCGCACCCAGCCGCCGGAAGGGGAGGGAGCGGCAGCCTCTGCCGCCTGTGGTTGCGGTGGCAAGGGATTTTCCATCACCATCACCCGATCGGCCGGCAGGCCCCAGGCCAGAAAGCGCTCGCGCAGGAAATGGCTGGGCGCGATGAAGCGGTCGACCGCATCGAGGTGCCGCCGGATCCAAAGGTCACGCATGAAAAAGGCCTGGGTTGACTGCTCGGGGAAGCAGCCATGGCAGGCCCGCGGGCTTGCCGCCTCGCACAAGGTGAGATCGGGCCGGGTCACCATCTGGCCGTGGTGATGGCAGATCAGCAGGTATTCGTGCAGCGTCAGCAGCACCCGCGCCTTGGGCAGAAGCCGCCGCACCATCGCCAGGGCTTCCAGGCCGATGCCAAGGAAATGGTGAAAATGCACGACGTCCGGGCGCAACTTCGCCAGCAGGGCGGCAAAGGCAGGGGCAAAATTCGGGTCTGGATTCGCGTAGAGCATGTGGTCGAAGCTGCGGCCGCCATAGAGGTATTCGCGCGGTCCGAAGGGCTGGGTGAAGCTGGCGCCGGCCCTGATTTCCAGCATGGCGGCATCGTGGCTCAGCCAGAAACCTTCGAAGCCAGGGGTATCGTTCAGCCGGCGAAAGGTCTCGAAGGCGGCGATTTCGCCGCCGCCCGGAGTCAGCGCGGGATGGGTATGGCTGACGACCAGCACACGGCGGCAGGGCGTGTCAGCGCTGCGCATCGGGATTCCAGCGCGCGGCGAAGTGGCTGGCATTGACCAGGGTGGCGCCAAAGCGCCAGGCGGCATGGCTGCCCGGGGTCTGCCGCTCGAGGTGATAGAGCACCACATCGCGCTTCAGCATGATGCGATGGCCGCGCCGTCGCAGCGCTTCGCACAGGCTGGCATCCTCGAAATCCGCGATGATGCAGTCCTCATCCAGCCCGCCGATCGCCAGCAGATCAGCGCGGCGCAGAGCGAGGCAAGCGCCGGTGACGGCGGTGACCTCCACCATCTCCTCGGTGGCCATGGCCGGCTTGGCGCCCTTGCCGGGATGCTGCGGAAATGGCCAGGGCGGCATGCCCGGGACTTGACCATATTCCATCCCCGCATGCTGCAAGGTATTGTCCTCGAACAACAAAGTGGCGCCGACCGCGCCTGTCCGCGGATCGGATAGCGGCTGGCAGAGTGGTTCCAGCCAGGACATTCCCTCGCCATGCCGCGGGAAGACATCGGCATTGAGGAGGCAGACATGCCGGGCCCGCGCGGCCGCCAGCCCCGCATTATTGGCTGGCGAATAGCCGAGATGCGCCCGCAGATCGATCACCGAGAAGGGCAGTGCAAAGCGCATCCAGCAGGAATGCGCCAAGCGCTCGGCCTCCCCGGCCAGCCTTGGATCATCGAGGACGTAGATGATCTCAGTCGCCGGATCGGGCCTTGCCGAGAACAGCGCCAATTGCATTGCCATGAAATCCAGACGGCCATGCAGCGGGATGATCAGCGAGCGTTCCGGCAACTGAGGCGGCTGCCCGAAATCGACGCGTTGCGGCGTGGGGCGTGCGGCGAGTCGGGCGCGGTTGAGGGCGCGGGTGATCGGTCCGATGGTGCGGCTCATCACCACCTGCATGCGCGAAAGCGGCTGGCGCGGCAATCCAAGGAGGTGTTCGATCAAAGCGAGGCCACTGGGCTCGAAGGCCGCGGGCAGCGGCAGATGGCCCACCGCACCCGAGCGGGTCTCGACCTCCATGCAGCATGGCTGCGAATCGATGAAGGGGCCTTCGGCATAGGCGAGGAAGCCGGCTGGACCGTTGTAGCGGAGGTTGTCGCCGCCGACCTCGCCGGCCAAAGTCAGTTCGGGCCGGGGCATCACCGCCCAATCGCCGGGCTCAAGCGCATGGCTGGCACTGCCCTGGCGCAACGCCATTCGGACCACCTGGTTCGTGGGATCGAGCAAGGCGCCGTCGATGGCCAGGCCATTTGGCGGGACCTTGATCACGGCGTCGATGACGAGGCGCAGCGGAAGGCCCAGCGGGGTCAGGCTGTCCACACCGGTCCAGGCCGGCATCGCGAGCGCGCCGCGAATCGCCGTGACCACATCACCCGGCCGGGACAGGCCGTGGAGCATGCCGCGGGCCTGTGCGCCGGCCAGAATGGGATCCTCCAGCCGCGCATCGGCAGCGTCGAGTCGGAGCTGGTGCGCGGATTCGAGCCGATGAAGGCGGCCCACGGGCGGGCGCAGTGCCATGAAAAACGCCAGGAACCGCACGGAGCGCGAGTCAGCATCACTGAAGAACACACTCAGCATCGCGCCGGAGAGCATGCCCTGGTCGAACGTCGCATCCGCCCTGTCGATTCGCTCCGACCATGGGTGATCAACGGTGCCACCCAGAAGCCAGCCATCGGAGCTGCCGGCCGGCGCATACCATTCAACACGCCCCAGCGAAGGTTGGATGACGACCGCCGGGGCCGGGTTGAGGGCGTCAGTCCTTCTTCGCGGCACGCTTGACCTTGGCCGGCGGGGCGGATGCAGGGATCACTGCCTCGGGCTTGCCGGCCTTGGCCTTGCCTTTGGCCTTTGCCTTTGGTGCGGCTTCGGCGGTCGAACTCGGCGCGGTCTGGCGCAGGGGCTCTAGCATGATGTTCAAACCGGCCAGTGGCGTCAGCTCGGCCGATTCGCATGGCATGCCGTTTTCGACCGGGGCCAGCTCGCTGCCATCGACGCAGCGGCCGGCATAGCGCAGGCGCCATTGGCTGGCGGCGGCGCCGGTGAGCCTGGCGCGGAAGCCCAGAATCGGCAGACCCATGCCGCGGCTGCCGCAGAACTCGCCGGCATGGACCCAGGGTGACAGCCATCCGCGGCCCAGCACGACCTGGTATTCAAGCTCGGTCGCTTCCATCGATGGCGGCGCCGTCAGCTCGACACCCTCGATCCAGGTATCCTCTCCGGGCATGGCGACCCAATTGCCGAAGGCGGCGGGCATGTCGCCCTTCTGGCTGAAATGAACCTTGTAATCGGCATTCAACATGGGCGCCGGAGGCCGCGGCGCCTCGGGAATCCGGCCGTCGTCGAGACGCTGGATCTGGATTTGCGGCGGCTTTGCGCCCGGGATTCGGGCTTCGTCATAGCTGGTGAACAGCACGCGAGACCGCTCACCGATGACGCGCAGGAGCACTGCATCGCCCATATGCCGCAGCCACCCGTCACCGGGCAGGGCGGCCACGGCCACTGAGGAGCTTCCCGGCGAGCTGGAGATGCGCAGGGCTGGCAGATCGCGCTGCGCCAGGCCCTGGGTCACGCCGATGACGAACACGCAATACGTGCCATGTCCAAGAACAATGGAGTGAGCCGACATGGGTACTTCGGCCACAACGACTGGAGCAGTTTCACTCATACAGACACTCCAACACTGCCCGCCATTGGGCTTTCGCATTTGTCATAGAAACAGCTTCGTTGTCTGTCCACCCGATCCGAAGCAACACCGCCGGAATGGGAATGCTAAAACCTGAGCCTTAACAAATCTTCGACATTGGTCAATTGGCGACCCTCGGCTCGCGGTGCCAGACATAAAAAAGGCGGGGAGCTTTTTCCAAGCTCCCCGCCGCGATCAGAGGGTGACAGCCCCGGGTTAGGAGAACAGGCCACCGGTGAGGGACACGCCCTGCAGCACAATCTTGGTGCCATCCGGCAGCGTGAGTGTGGTCGAGCCGGCATCCTGCGGCAGCGGGATGCTCAGACTGTCGTAGCCGTTGAGGGACAGCTTGTCCTGACCGACCGTGAAGTCACTGATCGTGATGGTGTGCGGGGAGTTGCCCTCTGTGTCGGCCCTGAAGAAGGTGAACACATCATTGCCTGCACCGCCGAAGAGCGTGGCGTCACCGCGACCCGCGAAGATCGTATCTTTGCCGACGCCGCCAGCGACCACGACGCCGTTCTGGACCCCAACGCCATCACCAGCGCGGAAGGTGTTGTCGCCCGTCGATGTGCCGCCGGAGAGCGTTGTGTTGCCAGCGCTGGCGATGAGCGTATCGGCGCCCGCGCCTGCCGCGAAAGCCACCGAGTTTGCCCCACCGGTGTAAACCGTCGAGGCGCCATCAGCGGCCTGAATGATGTTGTTGCCGGCCTGGCCGCCCTGGAAAGTACCGGTGCCAGCGCCGCCGAA
>LNFM01006262.1_pt1 | contig 31274 bp, 36 predicted proteins | sample 596031 | NCBI WGS metagenome assembly LNFM01 (sample SAMN04254537, study PRJNA301005) | activated carbon metagenome | isolation source: dual media filters at the Ann Arbor, Michigan drinking water treatment plant | place: USA: Ann Arbor | reverse complement strand
AAGCCGTTTGGGTATGCGCTATCGGATGACAACCTGCACATCGACAAACGCCTGTTCTTTACCGCCACCCCCAGAGTTGCGGTAGCAAAAACGGTCCGCAAGAAGCAGGGGAATGCTCCGTTCTACGACATGGCGGATACCGCTTGCTACGGCGAGCAAATCTACAGGCTGTCGTTTGCTGAAGCTGCTGCCAGGGGGCTCATCGTCCCGTACAAAATCGTGATCTCGGTGATCGACGACGCGTCCATCACGAGCGACCATATCTCGCGATACGTGGTCAAGTCCAAGGACGGCTTTGTCGATGCATCGGTAGTGGCCAAACAAGTTGCATTGCGTCGAGCCATGGAGAAATATGGGCTGAAGAAGGCCATCACGTTCCACCGGACCATAGCATCTGCGCAGACCTTCGCACACACAACTGATTCGGCCAAAGACGACGGTGTTCGCCTCATAGATGGGCTCCATGTCTTTGGAGAACAAGGCAATGCCGAGCGTGAGGCAGTGATGCGGAAGTTCAAAACCAGCGACCGTGGGGTCATCAGCAACGCTCGTTGCCTGACCGAAGGAGTGGATGTCCCGTCAGTGGATCTGGTGGCCTTCATGGATCCCCGCAAGAGCAAGATCGACATCGTGCAGGCGGCAGGGCGTGCGATGCGCCTTGCGGGGCCCCAGAAGACGTGCGGCTACATCTTGCTGCCCCTTCACCTGAACCTCCACGACGGCGAGTCGGCCGAACAGGCGCTTCTCCGCAGCGACTTTTCTGTTGTTGCTGATGTGCTGGGCGCATTGGCTGAAAACGACGAAGCGTTCAAAGACATCATCCGCGCAGCTGCAGGGGGCTCAGGTTGCGGACTTTCTTCTGTGGTCTCTGTCGATTTTGACGCCTCCATGGCGTTCGATCGGAAGGTGTTCGACCAGCACAAATTCATCAAAGCAATCGAGACACGGCTGATGAACGAGACACTGAGTTCGTTTGACTGGCTAGTTTCGAAGCTCAAGGCCTTCCGAGATGAAAAGGGCCACTGCAGGGTGCCAAACCAATACAAGACTGCATCGGGCTATCCGCTGGGCAGTCGGTGTACCGCGGAGAAGACGGCGGCCAAACATGCCAACTATTCAGAGGTCAGACGAAAAGTCTTGAGCGATCTGGGGTTGGATCTGGACGTGAAGCCGACCCGAAGAGCAGCTGAGACCATACTCACCATGATCCGTGAATTCAAGGCAGAACATGGGCATTGCGAAGTGCCGATTAAGCACCTGTTGCCCAATGGGTATCCGCTGGGAGACCGATGCGTGAAGGAGCGCAACAGGGCTCAGAAGGAGGGATACCCAACCAGCAAAAAGCACGCACTGGAGGCCTTGGGGTTTCGGTTTGTGACCCGAAAGAGAGACGAAAAGGGCGAGGAGTTGTTCAAGCGGCTTGAGGCCTACAGAAAGCAGACTGGTAGCTGCAAAGTCCCGATCAAATATGTTTGCGACGACGGCTTTACTCTGGGCACAAGGTTGACACGTGAGAAGCAACTTGCAAGGCTCGACGGCTACCCGATGGACCGCCGCATAGCACTTGAAAAGTTGGGTGTGAAAGTCGCCGCTGCAGGAAGAAAGTTCCCACGAGCCGAGTTGATCCCAAACCTAGAGCGATTTGTCGAGCAACATGGCCACTGTGACGTGCCGCGCAACTACGAGACTCCGGATGGCTTTCCCTTGTGGGCCAAGTGCGAGGCAGAGCGCATTTTGGCGAAGAAACCTGGATACGAAGAAGAGCAGAAAGCCAAGCTCTCAGCGCTCGGCTTTCACCCAGACAGATACGCTGTGGATGAGAGATTGGAAGCGTTTGTCAGCATGGTCGAGCAGTTCAAAGAAGAGCACGGACACGCCAAGATACCAACGCAATTTGTGACCTCATTGGGCGTCCCGCTGGGTAGTCGAGCCGTCAAGGTTCGTTTGCGAGCGGCCCTTCCAGGCTTCCCCGAGAAAGTGCGTAAGCGCCTCGCTGAACTGGGATTCAGGTTCGATTCTGCACGCAAATCCTCGACTGGGCGATCCAATGAAAACGCGGTTGAATATGGCGCATTTGCGACATCCAAAGGCGGCTTTTCCAAGCACAAGCTAAATGATGCCCATCTCGACAGAATGCCAGTTCGCCCGCATAGGGGCGCAACTCCAATACGGCCATGGGCCTGAGTCTTGAGCGCATGCAGCGCCTTTTGCGCAAAAAGCTACTCGCTGCATTGGGTGAGCGCATGACGGCCCTAAAACTCACTGTCCACTGGCGTGGATAAAGGGACTTCGGTGGCGGTCAACTCGCACGAGCCCTGCAACTTGGCAATCATGTGAGCCGCGCTTTTGTAGCCCGCGTCCCGTGCGGCCGCGTCGCGCGCGCCTTTCTCGTCGTTGGCCTCGTAGACCCCATAGGGCGAGCCATTGGCTTCAACCTGAAATTTCATCGACATGATCACATCCCTTGTGGCGCGGTGGCCAGCGGTGCGCTGCCCTTGATTGAACGATACGCGTCGAGCGGCCAACTTCAAGAGCGAGTTTTCATTGTGTTGGTCGGTTACGGAGCAACCACCAGCCGGGTGTCCAGCGAGAACACCTCCACCGACACCCGCTCAATCTCGCCCTTGGTGCGGTCCACATCGATCAGCAGGTTCCAGGAATGGGGACTCACCGCGCTCGGCACCACCAGCATGGGGTGAGACTCCATCGCCTGCTGAACAAAGGCAACCTGGTTGGGGCTGTATGAACCAGGGCGCAGCCATGCAGGATTGGGGAACGAGTGAGGCAGCAGCACCTTGACCAGGGCAGGGTGAACGATTCGAGCGCAGACCAGCATGTGCGGAACAGCATCCAAGGCGGAGAACCCGCTGTGCACGGCAACTTCCAGAATGGCCGTGGCCGGATCCAGACTTCCGTAGAGCAAACGCGTGCCAGCCTTGTTCCAGCGCCCGCTCACACGAAACGCCCCTTCCCCTGAGTCCCATGTGTCCACGTGGCGTGCGTTCACCAGACGCCAGAACTGCAGCCCCGGCGCGTCAGGTGATGCCTGACGCGAGCTGAGAGCGACATCTGCCAGCGCCTGGGCTCCCAGCACCGACCCCAGCGGCCCACGTAGAACGGCGGCCGATGCCTCCGAGTAGGCGTCGATCAGCGCCCTGGGAAGCGGGGTCAAGCGTAGACCCCGTACTCCATGCGAACGAGCAGATCGCGCACCAGGTCCGCGCCTTGGCGGGTGGAGAGCAGATCGAGGGGGCGCTGGCCCTTGAGTGCGACGGCGCCGGTGGTGAGCCAGCGCTGCGCCTCGGCCATCGAGCCCAGCACGCTCTGGGCCTGCTCGGTGATGGCAGCCAGATCCAACGCCACGCTGGCCACGTCACTGCCCAGGCGCCCATCGCGATGGCGCTGTAACGTCCGCTCGCTCACCCCAAGCGCGGTGAGCAACTCCTGCTTCGGAATAGCATCGAAGCGCTCCAGCATGTCCAGCAGAGACTTTGTGGCGATCCCCTCGAGCACTTTGTGGTGGAGCTCAAGCGGGCCAGCGTCCCCTACAGACAATTCGGCATTGGAAGTGCGAGCTTCAAAACTCTTCACCACTGTGATTGTTTTGCCTCCTACCTGCAGCGTGTCGCCTACCGTCGGGCGATTTGGCTTCACGTTCATGTGGATAGGCGTCTTGCGCGACCCTTGGACGTACACCACCCCAGCATCCTTCATGTCGAGCAGCACGCCCCGGAGCGACGTAGGCGGCAGAGCTTTCCCAGCCGAGGTGCGAACGCGCTCGCCTCCTGTTTTGTAAACACCAATGTCGTAGTCAGTGGGGCCGATTTTTACCTGGGTGGCCTTGGCAGTGCGTGCGGTTGTTTCGCGCCCTTTTGGGGTGGAGGTGGACATGGGGCTTACTCCTGATCTCGCCAACTGGCACTCCAGTTTACGCCAGTTGGCGCGCGTCGGCTCTTGCGTGTCTCCAGGACGAGCTTCCTCCTCGACAAGCGTTCCCGTGAAGTCAGCCTCGCCTCGCACTCTTTGACTCCACGTATCCAATGGCCGCCGCGCTCTTCAGAACGGTTGTCCTTCTCAGCAGTGACGGTGACGTGTGAAGCAACGCGCGCGGAGCCAAGATCAGAAAGTAACTTTTAAAGGGACCAAATCAGATCTTTTGCCGCGTTGAAAACCCATACGATGCGCTTGATCTCTAAAACGATGGGAGATTTCATTAAACTGGCGAAGATTCGAGAACGTCAAAACGTATGTATGCATGCTCACAGTTTTCGATCAGAAAATCCCTTTCTAGCTATAAGTTTGCGATTCGATGCATTCTTGAGGTTTCGGCAATAGTCCAGCGGACACGCCGCCAAGTTGGACCAAGCGCCAGACGAACAGCCTGATTGTCTGTGCGCATCCCCAGTTGTTGTCCAGCCCCCAACTCACCCCACATGCAAACGTTCTTCAGCGATTCATGCAGGACAACCCTGCAGCCCCTCCTGGTGATCACAAAAGCATGCAAGAAACGACAAGCACAGCAGGGCCACGTCGCGCCGGCTCCGATGACTCATGCGTATTTCGGGCTTCTTGGACATCAAGTTCGACACCGTTGACATAGTGTTCGGCACCTCAGCCAACGAACTTCACCGGCCACCCTGTCTAGAACCCCCGAGGCCCACCGATTGTTTGAAGAGGCTGGCGATACGTAGGCCGCCGGCGATCCTTTCTTGATGGCTAGCTGACCCCCAGCTCCAAGGCTAGACTTCAGGAATCGGCCATTTGCAGTCACACGATCGGCCACGAAATCACCAAGCCAACGGCCGGTCTCTAAGCACAGCTGCCGTAGGCCGCAACGGCCCAGACGCCTTCGGCGCGGGTGCAGCACTGGACGCGGACCTCGATACAGCCGGGATCGTCGGTGCGGATAAAGAACTGGAACCGCCCGAAGGTCACGAAGGCCATCGCCAGGGCTCGGGCCTCGCTGCTCGTGCACATCCCCTCGCGGCGGCGCTAAACAGGTTTGAAGCCGTCAGCACCATCGCGGCCGGGTCGAGTCGACTCAAGCAGTGGCGTCGTCGCGAGCCTCCTCGCGAGCCAAGCGAGAGATTGGTATTGCAAATGCGAACGCTTCGCATTAGCATAACGACATCAACCCTCAGCCCCAGCCGTCTCGAAGCCTCTGAAGGAACAGACCATGCTCGCCCAAGGATTCGTATCCCGGATTGCCGTCCTCGCCGCCAGCCTCGCCCTGTCCTGCGGCGCCGCGCAGGCTGCAGACATGGAAGTGCCGCTTGTCATCAAGAACCACCGCTTCGAGCCAGCCGAGCTGAAAGTGCCCGTGGGCCAGCGGGCCAAGCTGATCGTGCACAACCAGGACAGCACGCCGGAGGAGTTCGAGAGCCATTCGCTGAACCGCGAAAAGGTCATTCCTGCGGGCGCGAAGGCGACGATCTTCATCGGTCCGCTCAAGGCCGGTCGCTACGACTTCTTCGGCGAATACAACCAGGCGACGGCCAAGGGCGTCGTCGTCGCCGAGTGATCGAATCGCCATCGCCATGTTCGCCGCCTCCCTGATCGTTTTCCGCGAAACCCTCGAGGCCGCGCTGTTCGTCGGCATCATCGCCGCCGCTACGAAGCAGTTGCCGCAGCGAGGCCGCTGGCTGGCCGGCGGTGTCGCCGCCGGCGTGGCCGGTGCGCTGCTGCTGGCGCTGTCGGCCGAGCAGGTCGGCACCTGGGCCGACGGCATCGGCCAGGATCTGGTCAACATCGGCATCCTGACGGTCGCGCTGTCGATGCTGGTGTGGCACTGCGTCTGGGTCTCGACGCACGGCCGGCAGATGGCGATGGAGGCGCGCCAGCTCGGCGCATCGGTCCAGGGCGGGCAGCGCAAGCCGTGGGTGTTGTTCGTCGCGGTGGCCCTCGCGGTGCTGCGTGAGGGCGCCGAGACGGTGCTGTTCGTAGCCGGCTCGCTGACTGGCGGCGGCCAGGTCGGCACCGCCTCGGTGATGTTGGCCTGTGCGCTTGGGCTGGTTGCCGGCGCCGTGGTCGGCGTTGGCCTTTATGCCGGCTTGTCGCGCATCCCGACGCAGAAGCTCTTCGCTGCAACCAATGTGCTGATCGCGCTGCTGGCCGCGTCGATCGCCAGCCAACTGGCCCGCGCCCTCGCGCAGGCCGGGCTGGTCGAGCGCGGCACCGCGCCGCTGTGGGACAGCTCCGCCTGGCTGGCGTCCGATTCGGCGCTGGGCGCGCTACTGCACGCACTGGTTGGCTACGACGCGCGGCCGTCGGCGATGCAGATCGGCTTCTATGTCGCCGTGCTGGCCAGCATCTACATCGGCACGCGCATGGTGATGCGCCAGCTGGGCGTCAGCCCGCCGCATCGCCGCGCCGGCCCGGCCTGACGGCGCGCCCGCCCAGCCCCCTCGCCGGCGCCCTGCGAGGTCGCCCGTCGCATCTCTTCTTCTTGCCACTCCCGAGGCCTTCCGATGCATAACGTCAAATATGGACGGGCGCTTGTCGCCCTTGCCCTGTCCTGCCTTGCCTACACCGTTCCGGCGGCAGCCGGACCTTCCGACTATGTCGTCACGCCTATCGTCGAGGAGGGCGAGCGCGAGATCGACTTCAAAGCCGGCACGCGCAAGTTGCGCGATGGCACCCGCGAGAGCGCCTGGTCGATCGGGCTCGGCTACGGCGCCACCAGTTGGTGGTTCACCGAGCTGTATGCGAAGTGGCACCACGAGCCGGGCGCGCCGAGTGCCTTCGACGCCTGGGAGTGGGAGAACAAGTTCCAGCTCACAGAGACCGGGAAGTACCCGGTCGACGTTGGCTTCCTGCTCGAGATCGAGCGACCGAAGGACCGCAGCGAAGGCTATGAATACAAATGGGGCCCGCTGCTGCAGTCGGAGTTCGGCCTGTGGCAGGCCAATCTCAATCTGTTGATCTAGAAGCACATCCGCATCGCGGAGCCGGAGAAGGCCGAGCTCGGCTACCAGTGGCAGCTGAAGTACCGTTGGACACCAGCTCTCGAGGCCGGTGTGCAGGGTTTCGGCAACATGGGCCCGTGGAATGACTGGGCGCCGTCGAGAGAGCAGTCGCACATCGCAGGACCGGCCCTGTTCGGCCGAGTCAAAGTCGGCGATCACCAGACGATCAAGTACAACGCTGGTGTGCTGTTCGGCATCAACCATGCGTCGCCGAAGCACACGCTGCGAGCGCAGGCGGAGTTTGAGTTCTGAGCCGATGACCAGCGGCGATTCGACAGACGCGGGCGACGTCATCGCCGCCTGAAAGGTACCGCTGCTCCTGGTGCGCTGAGACCGCCCGATATACTTGCCCCTCACCCGTCATTGGGGAGTAGCCGCCCTGCGCTCGCAGGGGTCCGCGTCAACACACTTGACCCTCATGGTCATGGCGCGGACAGCTTCAAGCCTGGCAAGACCTTTGACTGCACTGCCTCCGGATGGGCCGGGGATGCCGTGCAGTCTTCGTCTTCGCTGGCCCTTGGAGTTTTCATGGAAGCATTCCTCGTCTCGACCGGCGTCGTCGCCCTGGGTGAAATGGGCGACAAGACACAGCTGCTGGCCATCGTTCTGGCCGCAGCCTTTCGCAAGCCCATCCCCATCATCCTTGGAATCCTGGTTGCGACCCTCGTGAACCACGCGGCCGCCGGCGCCGTGGGCGGCTGGGTGGCCCAGGCCATGGGTCCGAACATCCTGCGCTGGGTGATCGGTGTGTCGTTCCTGGCCATGGCGGGCTGGATGCTGATCCCCGACAAGATCGACGACGACGCAGCGGGTGGCAAGCAGCGCTTCGGCGTGTTCGGCACGACGGTGGTCGCCTTCTTCCTGGCGGAGATGGGCGACAAGACGCAAATCGCCACCGTGGCCCTGGCCGCGCGCTACACCGACATCGTCCAGGTGGTGCTGGGCACGACCTTCGGCATGATGCTGGCCAACGTGCCGGCGGTCTTCCTGGGCGACAAGATCGCCAAGAAGGTGTCGATGAAACTGGTCCACGGCATCGCGGCCGTCATCTTCGCCATCCTCGGCGTGCTGACGCTCCTGAACGTCGGCAAGCTGTTCTGAAGGGCTGACCATGCACGCTGACGATCTTGCCAAGTGGCAGCACGACCACGTCTTTGATTCAGGAAACGCGGCTGGAGAACGCGGAACGCGCGTGGTGATGTGGATCACCGCTGCGATGATGGTCGTCGAGATCGCCGCGGGTTGGTTCTACAACTCGATGGCACTGCTGGCCGACGGCTTCCACATGAGCAGCCATGCCGTGGCGATCGGACTGAGTGCGTTCGCGTACTCGGCGGCGCGCAAGCACGCGAAGGACACCCGGTTCGCCTTTGGAACCTGGAAGATGGAGGTGCTCGGCGGGTTCGCGAGCGCCATCTTCCTACTGGTGGTCGTGGGCCTCATGGTGTACGGCTCGGTAGAGCGACTGATCACCCCCGAGCCGATCCACTACAAGGAGGCCATGCTCATCGCGGTGCTCGGCCTGGTGGTCAATCTCGTCTCGGCACGCATCCTGGACGCGGCGCATCACCACGACCACGGGCACGATCACCATGGTCATTCGCACGAAACGAGTCACCACCACGACCTGAACCTCAAGTCAGCCTACGTCCACGTCATCGCCGACGCGGCGACTTCCGTGGCGGCGATCGCGGCACTCGCCGGCGGTTGGTGGCTGGGTTGGTCATGGCTTGATCCGGTCATGGGCATCGTTGGCGCTTTGGTCGTCGCGCTGTGGGCCAAGGGGCTCATCGTTGAAACCAGCAAGGTGCTGCTGGACCGGGAGATGGACCATCCGGTGGTCGACGAGATCCGGGCGGTCATTGCCGAGCGCGGCGCCGAGAGTGAAACCCTCGTCGCCGACCTGCATGTCTGGCGAGTGGGCAGGGCGACCTACTCGTGCGCTCTCAGTCTCGTGACCCACGACGAGCGACTGGTGCCGAACCAGGTGCGGGAGTGGCTGTCGATTCACGAGGAGATCGTGCACTCGACCATCGAGGTTCAGATGTGCCATCGCAGTTAGTTGCGGCGGCAGGCAAGTGGCGACGGGCCTTTCTACGATGTCTTGGCCTTCGGTCCGCCGAGCGGTTCGCGACCTGCCGAAGCAGTTGCCCCGCCGCGAATATTCTGCGGTCGTCGTGCCGCAGGAGCACATGATCCCTCCTGTCGCCGGTCTGCAATCTGCTCATCGGGGTCAGCGAAGGTCAAGTTCGAGGGTAGACCTGTCGCTCACAGAGAAAAGCGCCGACGGCTTCTATGGGCCCGTTGCTGCCCTTCGTCGAGCACCGTTGTACGTCGGTAGTGCAGCGTAAGCAGCCCCTGGAGTGACAACTGTCGGATGCCCACGCCCTTGCGCAGCCCGATGAAGCTGCTCATCTCCGTCGGGTACACTGGTTAGTAACTGCAGATCGCCGAGAACGCGACGATGCTGCCCTGCGGCGCGATCCCGGCCGGCGAGGCGTCGAACGGGGTAGTTGAACAGCCAGGCCTCGCCGGGCTGCAGCGTCTCCGCCTGGAGCGGGTCGCCGCGGTCGTCCATCAGCAGCGAGGGCGCGAAGCTGCGCGGCGTGCCAGCCACGGCCGGCAGCGTGCCGGCGGCGGCCCAGGCGCCGGCCATGCAGGGGGCGTTGTGCATCAGGTCGCGACGCTCGAGATCAGTCCGGACACCCGGTGGCACGGGAATGGACGGTACTTCAGCCATACTCTGGCCGCAACCTGCGCCCCGCCTTCCGGGTGGACCGTGATGCACGGGCCCGCTCGTTTGGGCCCCCATCAGGCTCGAAAGCGCCGCCCGCAGATCAGCCCGCGGCGCGCTTCCGAGCGAGACCCAGCCCCGCCAGGGCGATGCCCAACAGCGCAAGCGATCCCGGTTCGGGCACGCCGTTGACGACAACCTTCTCGAAGTCCATGAACGCCATGTAGTCTTGGGAGTCGCCGTACGCCTTGAAGACCGTGTAATTTGCGCTCCCCAGATAGTCGATGCTGGACGTATTCACGAACCAGGCCGATGTGGCGTTGCCATTGCCCGCATCCAGATAGGGGATCCACATCTCGCAAAAGCCGCCCCGGTCGCAGCTGTTGACCAGTTCGGGCCGGGTGTCGAAGTTGTAGGTGGTGCCGTCCACCACCACATTGTCGACGAGCACCTGGGCGAACACGGCATTCATCGCGACCATCGCGTCGGCCGACGTCGTGAAGTCGAACAGGCTTTGATCGCAGCCGGCAAACATCGACGCGCATGAGTTTCCGAACGTCACGCGGTACTGTTCGCTGTTGATGATCAAGCCGGTAGCACTTTGCAACTTGCCGTTCTGGATCTGGTACACGACATCGGCCTGGGCGGCACCGCCCAGTGCCAGCGCGCAGGACAAGCCAATCTTCAATAATGTCTTCGACACGGAGTGAACCTTTCCGGTAATGAATTGAATCTGAAGCCGATACCGGGCGAGCGACACTGCCACACTTGCGGCCCGTGCACGGTCACCTTGGATCAACAAAGCACAATTTGTGCCGATCCAAATAACATCAACAATAACAATGACTTAACAGGGATTTCTTCGGCGTGACTGACGATCTGTAAGAAAAGTCGACACATTTATTTACATCGCCGGGCCGCGTCGGGACCCGTTGTCCCGACGCGGCCGGTTCAGACGCCGCGGACCGAACGTCGCTTCACGGCCGTTGCCATGGCCCCGGCCTAGTACCAGCCCCGGAAGCGGTTGACCACGCGCACCACCAGCAGCATCACCGGCACCTCGATCTGCACGCCGACCACGGCGCCCGACGACAGGCCGAGCAGCAGCTCGACGATCGGCGCGAAGGCGAGCACCATGATCGTGTCGTTCAGCGCCACCTGGCTGGGCGTGAAGAGTGGATCCGCGTTCGTCGGCCGGCTCCAGAGGAAGACCATCGCCGTGCAGTGCGCGGCGGCCAGCAGGATCAGGCCGGCGACACGGCTGTCGAGTTGGTGCGCCAGCAGGTGGCGCACGAAGAGCCAGCCCAGCAGCGCCATCGAGATGGGCTTGACGGCCCAGTTGACGAACAGCTTGACCCCGATGCCGCGCCAGTGGCGGCGCACCCCATGAAGGTCGCCGAAGTCCACCTTTATCAGCACCGGGATGATCACCACTCAGATCAGCAGGTTGACCTGCGCGATCTCCATCTGCCCGAGCGCCTGTACGGGTCTCACGCGGCCGGCGCTCTCCGACGACGGGTGCAGCTCAACGCCGCCGGTCAGGTGGAGCTCAAGCTCAAGACGCCCTAGCGCGAAGGGACGACGCACCTGGTTATGAGCTCGCTGGGGTTCATGCAGCATGCAGCAGCTGGCCGCGCTGTTGCGGCGGCCGCGGCTGTACAGAGCCGCCCGACCCGAACGACTCCTGATGGCCGATTGCAGAAGTCTAGCCGGCCTCGCACCCGCCTGGCCAACCTACATCGCAACTGGGAGCCGCAGGATCGACGCCTAGCTGCATCAAATTGCGCGTGTCCAAGAGAGCCGATCCGGCTGTCCAGGTCCTAACGCTCCCGCTGTCCACAAACTCACACCGCACAAAAGATGAAAGCGAGATTGCGCAGGCCTTGATCACCGTGATGCGGTCCTGCACGAACAGCGAGTCCGAACTGCACATATTGCCAACGGCCTGCGGCGTGAGCCACTTCAAGGCCAAGGGGCTCAAGCACGCCAGCGCGCTCTACAGTCCCCTGGGCATTGCCCTCTCACGCCGCCGGCGCACCATGCGGCTTAACTTCATTCAGCAGTGCCTGGAAGGCGCCATCCACACCGATGGCTCGCTCGATCCCAAAACCCTGCTCAAGCCCGAATTCACGGCCGTGATGATCACCCCCTACTGGCTGGGGGACTACTGCGTGAAGATCATCAACATGGATGAGGTGCTCAAGCGGTTTGACATCGTCCGCCTGCTGGAGCATGAGATCGCGCTGCAGCAAACACTGCCCCTGATCGAAGCGAAGGGCTACCGCGATGTGCACATTGCCCTCCCAGTGCTGCAAGGATCGGCCGCCGAGCTCAACCTGCATGTGGTGATCTCGTGCAATGACCGTGGTGAGTGGCTGACAACGATCCACAGCAACGGCCTGTGGCAGCAGCAGTTTCCCGGGACCAAGGCGGCGCAAGCTGCGGCGGCGTTCGCCCACCTGTGCTATGCCCGTGGCCACCAATGCGTCGTTGACGTTCGCACCGAAGTTCATCTCCAGGCTGTGTATGCCACCGCGATTGCGCGAACCTCTCCCACCAAGTTCGAGATTATCGAAACCTCAGGCAGAAACACGCTGAGCCCGATGGAAAGGGAACACACAGACCCAATGAGCGAGTTGTGCACCATGCTCAGCGCCCAGTACGACTCTCTCACGCTGCAGCGCTCCAACACCGACCCAGACGTGCACAAGGCCATGGTCGGGCTGTTCGAAACCCAGATGGTGGTCTACACCGGCGTCATGTGCTCACGGGTTGGCACGCAGTCGCAGCCGCCCAGCGACCCGGGCCTGCAGGTGTGGATGGAGCGACAGACACGCAGCCCCGGGAGCATCGAATTCTTCTGGCGCTGACCCAGTCTTGGTGATCGTTGACCGGAGAAATACGAACAGAACAGATGCCTCGGAGTGAGTAACTCAAACCAACGCATGGTTTTCGGTCATTTGGCTCGCACCGCTGGGGCTTTGTGGGCCCTATCTTTGAATGCTTTCGTGCAGAAGGTCACGCCTCCCAAAAGGCATGCCGCCTGCAGGTTTCCATTTGAAGGCACATTGGCATGACATCTCCTCACGGCAAGAACCTTCAGTCGCAACCGAACGTACCGGCCGATGAACTCTCGGGTCAGATTGACAAGCGCACGCGCGCAGCGCGGATCGAAAGCGGTGGCTACGCTTCACCGGTTTTCGCGACAGCTTCTGAATTCATTGAACAAAGCCTCTCGCGCCGCGCGTATGTCGAGCCAGATGCGCGCTGGAATGCCCCAGACAGCAGCCTGTTTCCAATGGCGATTCAGGGCTACTGCCTGCAGGCCACTCAGCACCTGCGCCCGCGCCACGCCACCGAACCTGACACCGGCACCCCCGGTCCACACTCCCTTCGCCGCGAGATGATCATCTACGGCAACCTGCTCAGCCGCCTGGCGCAACTACATGCCCAAGTTCCCGGCCTGCGCACGACCGAGCGACCAGCGCCAGTGATGGGCTTTCTGCTGGTGCCCACCTGGGTCAAAGAGTTCGAGATCCACCAGGTTGATCTGACGCGGGCGATGGACTGGACCGAGGGGCTGCACGACCTCATGTCCAGCTCACTGCGGCAGGTTGTCGAGATGCGCGCCAACTACTGCGGCCCGGCCAACCCATTTGTCGACACGGCCGCCGCTGTGCACCTGGCGTTCGTCGTGCCACACCACAACGGGCAGGGATTGGCCACCACGGTGGTGTGCAGTCTCAACGAAGGGGGCTTGAGCTCGTGCACCGTCGACAGCCAGCCGCTGGGCACGTTGCAAGCCGCGCAGATCGCGCTCAAGTTGAGCTGGATGCTCAGCACTCAAGCGCATGTGCCCTGTGACCCCGCCCGGCTGGAATCATTCTTCGAAGCCGCGCGCCAGGGCGCAGACCACACAGGCAGCGGCCCAGCCAGCGGGCAGTTGGTCCGCACGCTCACCTACGCAGACCTTCGTCCGATGGCCAGCGACCCCTTCATGGAGATGGCGCTGCAGATACTCGACTTGCACGAGACAGAGGTCATCGCAAGGCTCGTGGCTCGCGAAAAAACGCTGGTCACGCGTCTGGCCAAAGAATCCGGCGTGCGCGCATGGGCGCTGGCCTACTTCCGCCGCCATGGTGTGGACCTCACTCACCTGGCGCGCGTGGCCCGCACCAAGCTAGCCGAACTCAACCCCTCCGCCGCTGGATGAGCACAGACCGCTTTGCAATCCTTGACCGGGGGGATGAGACGTCCACCGAGCAAGGCGAAGTGCATCAGCAACTCGTCTCAGCCCGCATGAGCAGCGCTCCGCGCGGCGATGCACCGCCCGTGTCCATCGGCATGGTGGTTCACCTTTGGCCCAAGCACTTGGGCGCCACAGCCAAGGCCTTGTGCGGGGGCTCCCCTCGGGGGGTGTTCAGCAGCTGGAGCGAGACAGACGACGCTACAGATTGCGCAGCTTGCATGCGCGTGCGTAGCGGTCTCGGCGAAGACATGGCACTGCCGGAGAACCTCACCAGAATGCGCGATCTCCCCTGAACCACAGGCTTGAGCGCTCCCCAGCAGCAGACCAACTGGCTTCGGGTCAGTGGGGCATTGAGCACAAGGACGGCATGCAACAGGGCTCCAACGCATGCGTTTGGGTGCGATGTCCAGGGCTCACCCGGGCGGGCGGGCCTTAGATTCAAAGGCGACATCCAGCACGGATGCCAGAAGCCAAGAAGTCCCACCCATCTGTCCTTCATGCAAGAGATCAACACGACCCTGTTGAGTGAGGTTTTCGAGTGGAGCGCCACGGTGGTGAGTCTGCTCGGCGCAGCCCTGCTGTGTGTGAACACGCGCATCTCGCCCTGGGGCTTCCTGATCTACCTCTTTGCCAACGGGCTGACGATTGTTTTCGCACTTCTCAATGGGCACCACGGCCTGATCGTGCAGCAGATCGGCTTCGCCATCACCAGCTTCGTCGGCGTCTACCGAACCGGGCTGCTCGCCCACCTGCTACGAGCGCCACATCTCGCGCCGCGCGCCGGCGCATCGTCCCTCTCGATCAGGACCAGCAAACGATGACTCCAACCTTCATGCACGTGGACGAAGGCAGTCACGCCATCTTGCTGACCTTCACGTCAGGCGAGCACCGAGCGTTCACCGGCTATCACGGTTGCTTCGTGGATGACGGGGCATTCGTGCTGATGCACGGCAACGATGTTCAGGAGATTTTTGCCGCCGGCGCATGGAAGCACGTTTGCAAGGTGCCGCTCTCCGAGCTGGCCTCTCCGTCCATCAAAAAGGCTGCTCCATGAAGCCCTCAACCCCATTCGCCCGATTTCTGGAACTGGACTCGTTCGCGAAGGCCATGACCACCGTGGTGCCGGCCGCCTACATCCTGGTGGCCACCGGCTACATGTCGCTGGCCGCGCTGAGCGGTGAGGACACGCCCGGACTGAGGGCGGTGACCACTGCCTGCCTGTGGACCCTCATCCCAGGTTCTGCCATGCTGAAGAAAGCGCTGGCGGGGTGGCGTGAAGCCTACCTGGTGCGCAAGGGTGCGGAAAAGTCACCCATCCCCGGCCTGAGTCGCGAACACTGGGCCCTGATCGAGCCCGCGGGCAGCACCACCAACCTGGAGTTGGGCCAAGTGGTGCAGCGCCGCAACGCCACCTTTGAGGGCTTGCATGTGATCACCCATGGCGAGGCCAGTGAGTCCCGCCCCGGTTTGGCCACGCTGACCCGACAGGCTGGCACGGTCATCGGCGATGAGCAATTCATCATGGGCGAGCTTCTGCCGCGCACAGCAGGCTCCACCATTCGGGTGAGTTCGAGCCAGGCAAGCGTTTGGTTCATCGGCTTCACCACGCTGCAGGTCCTGTTCAACGAACACCCCGGCCTCGAGGCTGCGATGCGCAAGGCCCTTCTCCAGAACATGGGGCAGCGGCTCCACACGCAGTCCGAGCAGCTCGTTGCGCACCAGCCCAGCACGAGCACGCGCGCACTGGCACGCCTGCACTCGCTCTGATCACCACCCCGCCAAACGACGCAGGCCCAGAACCATGCATGCCCGTTCCCTTCACCCAGCGAACAATCGCCGGCGACCGAGAACTCCACCAGAACTGACCATCGCAGAGATTTACGAAGCCGCTCTGCGTGATGACACGCAGGACCTGGATTGCGCAAACGACGAACCCCTGCAGGTGGGGGCACAAGTCGAAAGCATCAAATCGTTCGCAAAATCAGCGCCCGGGCGCACAGGGGGGCGAGCCACATTGGGTGCAGCTGCGCGGCTGACATTGCGCATCGAGCACATCCTGGTGCAAGACTTCCAAGCGCGCGGACGCGGCATGCACTCCAAGGTCGACAGCGTGCGCCCACCACTGCCCCGCAAACTGGCCGCCAACCTGCGCTACCTGGGCGCCGTGGTCAACACGGCCGTGGCAGAAAACGCCCTCGACCCGGCCAAGCTGCCCGACATACTGGATCGCACCACCAAGGCCGTCCACGAGCTGAGGCGCCTGGCCATCCGACGCAACCGATTCAAGTCCATCCGCCAACGCTTGCGCAGCGCGTTCGGTCGCATCGGCAAGCACCTCGCGTGGGACTGACGGCGCGGGAGGTGGCAACAACAGGAGAGGCCTGTGCCGCACAGCACAACTGACCCCGATCACGCGACAAAACCCCCTCGCTGAACGAACAATGGTCATCCCTCAGGAGTTGACCGATGATTCGCACAAGACCACAAGAAGAGAAGCCACATCCCATGAACAAGCCAGCTTTCGGTCAGACCCTTTCGCAAGGCATGTTGTTACATGACATGCGTCGCCTGCAGGATGTGCTGTTTCAAGGCTACGGCCTTCCGCCCGAGGGCGCCACGAGCGAGCAGACCAACGCCTGGTGGCAGCAGACCTATGAGCGGGCTCCGCTGGGCTGCAAGCAGTACTGGGAAATCCGTGAGTACCTGCAGCGCACCTACGTGGACGTGATGCAGCTGCGCATGTTCGGTGCACTCAGGAGCAACGACCGATTCGAGGATGCCCTGCTGAGCATGGCCACGCCTGAGGATCGCTGGGCATTCAGCAACATGGTCACCGACAGGGGCTGGCGCGATCAGATGCTTGCCGCATGTGTGGCCCACAACCCCGACCCGGGTGGCCTGGGGAATGCGCGAATCACCACGACCGAACGGCAGACGCATCACCTTTTGCGAAAGAACCCCAACGGCGCGCGGCAGGAACTGCAGGGGGTGTTGGCCATGTTCCGGGGCAGTGGCGACGCACAACTGGTGCAGGATCTCCACGACATGGCCAGCGAGTCGGAGGTGGGCTTCTACGAGTGCGAGTGGGGCTACATCCTCGACAGCCCCAACCACAAAGTCGTCTTGTGCAGCGCCCTGTCTCAGGCCGACAGCCCCAGCGTGCGCACGCGCATCTACAACGACTGGAAAACCTACGTGCATCCTCTCTCGGTCGCGCCATTCGAAAAGCGCCTTGGGCAGAGCCTGGGCGTGAACCTCACACCCTTTGAGTCCCGCACCCTGGTGCTGCAGGTGGAGTCTCAAGCGGAGATGAAGCACATGGACCTGTTCCACGAGTGGTTCACGAACGACTTCATCGGCCGGATGCTCCCGCGCATGTGCGCTCGCGTGCTCGATGCGGATTTCGAATACCCGCTTCAATGCTTCCCGGACAAGCCCTGACCACAGGCCCCCAGCAAAAAGGCCCGCATTTGCGGGCCTTTCTTCTTCACGCGGCGCCCGGGAGCCCCTACGTTGCCTCGAACTATTGAACGCTGAGGGCAGAGTGGTTCTGCACCACGCCGGAGAGGCCTTGTGCGATGCCCGAGGACACAGCACCAGTCAGCTGCCCCACCAGGCCCTTGCGCTCGCGGGGGCTGAAGTCCACCACCTTCAGATCGGGGTGAGCGGCAGCAACGCTCTCCAGCGTGCCGGTGGCGTCGACCAGCCCCAGTGCCAGCGCCTGCTCCCCGTTCCAGACCTCTCCGCTGGTGTAGGTGCCGATGTCACGCTTGAGTTTGTCGCCGCGGCGGTCCTTGACCAGTTGCGCGAACTGACCGCCCAGCGTGTCGACCAGTTCTTGCGCTTTGGCAGCAGCTTTGGCGCTGGGGGGCTCGTAGGGGTTCAGCAGGGTCTTGAGCTCGCCAGATGCAAAGCTCTTGGCGCGCACGTCCAGCTTGTCCAGCAGACCAGTCAACTGCCAGGACTGGATGACCGCACCGATGGAGCCCACCAACGAGTAGCGCCCGCTCACGATCTCATCGGCCGACAGCGCGACCATGTAGCCAGCTGAGGCACCGAGGTTGCCGATCACGGCCGTGATGGGCTTCTTGTAGGTGGCGCGGGCGTTGTCCACCGCCTGCATGATGCGCTCGGCCTCGACCGGCGCACCGCCCGGCGACTCAACATACAGCACGATGCGCTTCACGTTGGGATCCTTGGCCGCCTTGGTAATGGCCGCTCCAACAACCTCGCCAGATGCGAGCGCGCTGTCCGGCATGATCGCGCCGCGCACGTCGACAACAGCCATGGTGGGGCCGTCGGTCTTGCCAGCACCTGGACCCACCAGACCCTTGAAGAAGCTGTAGTAGCCCACCAAGCTTGCGCCCACCAGGAGACCAATGGACACGCGACGAAACCACACGTCGCGGCGCAAGGACTTTTCGCGGCGGCGGCTGTCGTCGACCAGTAGGCCAAGGATGTTGTGCAACACAGCGGTGGAGTCCTTCTCCTGATGGTTGTGGGCGCCGGTGCGGGTGAGCGTTTCGCTGTCTGGTGGTTGGATGTCGGTGGTGCTCATAGGGTGCTCTTGGATGCTGTGGTTTCAGGGTTCATCGGATGCATGCGGGCCGTCAAAGGGCCGCTTCAAACAATCGACTGCGCAAGCGGGACATTGGTGTCGGGAAACCCGCTCGCGCGCGTTGAAGGCTCGTGGGTCTGCGCTGCCCTCGCTGCCTCGACAAGGGGAGCGCGGTCATCGCATCGATCAGCGAGCAGACCGTGCTTGAAACTTGCGGAGCGCACGAAGCCGTCCTTCAGGGCAATGGCCAGCCGGTCGTTGCCTTTGCACAGCGCATCGAGAGTCGTGTATGGCCACTCCCAGACCTCGGCAACGTCTGCAGTGACCACCACATCACACGGCGAGGCGTTGAACATCTCTTCACCCAGCACCCAGGTGAGTTCGCCCCACAGCGCGCCCATGCGCCGCCGCAGAGGCAACTGGTCCTTGCGCTGCTCGCGCGCGGTACCGAACACCAGCATTTGCAGACTGTCGGTGGCTGCGCCGGTGGCCAACAGCACGTGGCCTTTGGGGAAGGTCTTCTTGGTGGCAGATTCGCTCAAAGCCGCCCAATCCCGGGAATGCATGCGCGGGAAGGCGCTGGCCTGGATGAGTCGTTCATGGGCCGGGATCGTGATTTCCAACGAGCGGTTGACCTCGCGCACGCTGTTGATCACGTTCTGAACCAGGAAAACGCCCATCCAGAGCAGCACCGGCCAGAGGTTCTGACCCTCGGCCATGTTCATGTGCACATAGGTGTTGTAGACCAGGCCCACGACCAAGCTGGCCACAGCGATCAGACGAAGGCGAATCAGGTTGCTTTGGGCATAGGCCAGAAAGGTGATGGCGAAGGACAGGTGACCGAGCAGGTAGAAGAAGTCCTGCTGAGGCAGCGTCAAGGCCGTCATGCACAGCAAAAACACGCCGGCCCCGGCGTACATCCCGTTGCGCATCGCAGGGGAGAGGGTGGAGAACGGGGCTTTCACTGCGCACCTCCGGTGGAGGATGGGCAAATGTGGGTGGTGATCGTCTCCTTCCAGTAGCGCCTCCAGGCACCGGCGGCAATCACCTCGTTCAGGCTTCCGTATGTGGAGATATTCAGCGCGCCATCCACAACGCAGCAGCTGGTAGCTCCTACCCGTGAGTCAGTACGGCCCTGGCCATCTTCAATGCGCAGGCGTTCCTTTTGCGAGTCGATCTGCAGAAATAGCGGTCGTTGATGCTGGTCCAAGAAAACCTCCAGATTGATGTACGCGTGCGCGTTCGCAGCAGCGAATGAAGCAGCAAAGGAATTTTCGAGGGCGCATGCAGCGATGCGCCTCGGCCAACAGGGGCAAAACCTGTCGATAGCGCCCAAAACCAGCCCGAGTGAGCGCGATCGGCCCGCACCAAGGGTCATCAGGGGCCGCAGGGCGATGGCACGCGTGAGATTTGTCGCACTGCACGCGCGACGGCGTAACCGGCTGTGCCCAGCGGCTGCACAAAAAACCAACTTTTGATGCGGGGTGTAGGGCGAATGGCTGCATCAACCGACCCAGATGGCCAGACAAAAACCGACACCCTGAAATCCAATACAGACAGCAACAAAGCGGCCCGCGGAGCGACTTGTTTTGAGAAACGCAATGTGGGCCGAACCCATCGCTTGAGTCGAGAAAAGTTGCTTTTGGGGGCTTGAATGTCCGCGCTTGTTCGGTAGCTTGTATTGGGCGGAACGCTGCAAAGCGCCAACCGCGTGTCCTGAAAACCCATCGATTGAAAACATGACCATCACCATGAACCACCGGCAAGCCCAGGAGCTTGTGGACTTCTTTGGCGGCGAGGAGGCCCATGTGACCCTGGCCGACCACGAGGGCGGGCTGCGCGCCTGGTGCACGGACTACCCGGAAGAGGGTGCCGTCGACCTCGGCAGTCTGGATGACGAACTCAAACCGGGGCAAGACACCAACCTGCGGGTCAGCACGGCGTCCGGCCCCGATGACCTCGAAGCGATGAACGACGACGCCGCGGTGCGCAGTTTCGCCCACGCCATGGCCGTGAAGCTTCAAGCCACCCGTGCCAAGGGCCGCAGCGGCTGGCGCGAGTGCTCGGGGGAAGACCTCAGCAGGATGCTTCGCGATCTGATCGAGCGCGGCGACCCGCTGGACGTGGCCAACCTTTGCATGTTCCTGTGGTCGCTGCGCAAACCCATCTCTCCGGTGACCCCTCAGGCCTCCGTTGCGGACAAGCCAGCGCCGCGCGCGGAAAAGCCCCAGCCCGCCGATGTCGCATCGCCCGGCCCCATGGAGCCCCTGACGGTGCAAGTCGCTCGCGTCGAGTCCCAAGGCATGACGCTCACCATTCCCGCGAACTGGATGACGCGCGCGGGGCTGGAGTATGACGAGGCGGCGAGCTACACGATCACCTTCAAGACCATGCCGGCCGCCGCGTTCGAGGCGATGGAGGAATTCGATGGCTTCTGAGCACACCCAGGTCAAAACCATCACCACCAGCTACGGCGCGGTGGTCGAACTGCACTTGATCGCAGGTGACGTCTACAGCTTCAACGAGTCCAACGGTGTCGTGATCGATCGGGGCTACGGCCCGCGCGTGCACCTGCAGACCGATGCCCTGGGAACACAGCCGAAGATGGGGGATTTTCTGAGTCTCATCTACAGCCTGCACCGAGACGGCTCCACGTTGGTCCTGTGCGCGGTGAACGCGAGCAACGGACTGGTGGGCTTTGACCGAGAAAGCGCCATCGCAACACTGCAGCATGGCGCAACGGTCGAGCACAGCCGCGTGGCCATCGGGTACACGGGCGCTGGCCTCTTGACCGGCTTGCTGGGCGTCATGCTGACTGGGCTGGCAGCCGCCCTGCATCCGCCCGCCGCACTTCCATTGGCCATCTGCATGGGACTCACCTGCGCTGCCAGCCTTACCTGGGGCTGGATCAAGCGCAAACGCGACGTGCAGGACGCAGCGCGCGACGAACTGCTGCCCCTTGTGCGCTCGATGATCGCGCGCGCTTGCCCGCGGCCCCACGTGGCCCCCTATGGCGCCACATGCGCCGGAAACTCGCCGTCCCACGCCTGAGCAGCCCAAGCCAGCCCCGAACCACCCTGAGACCACCACAATGACCAACAAGAAAACCAACACCGCCACCACCACAACCAACACCGTCGGCGAAACCGAACTGAGCGCCGCGCCTGCAGCAACTGACCCCACCGAGGGCATGAGCGAGGAACAAAAGCAGGCACTGGCCTTGTCGCAGATGCCCGGCGTGACGCTGGTTGCGGGCTCCATTGAAAAAGCTATGGCCGACTCCGGCGCGACCCCCAGCCCACTGTGGATGGTGCCGCGCCGTCACATCCGCGTGATCGAGGGATTCAATGTGCGCATTCAGAACGCAGCACTGCAAGCCCACATCGCAAGCCTTGCCGACAGCATGCTCAGCGAGGGCTTCAAGCTCGAACACCCACTCTCGGGCTACGTGGCCCGCGAGGGCGACGAATCGATCATCTACATCTCCGATGGGCACTGCCGCCTTCAAGGGTTCGACAAGGCCGTGGCCGAGGGCGCCGACCTTGACCGGCTGCCGGTCGTGGTCAACACACAGCAGCACGACATCGCAGAACTCTCGGTGGTGGTGGTGCGCAGCGCCACGAGCAAGCCTCTTGAGGCACTGGAGAAGGCGGCGCTGGTCAAGCGCCTGAAGCTCTACGGTTGGGACGAGAAACGCATTTCGGCGCGCTGCGGCTTCACCACCACCTACGTGCGCGACCTCCTGGCGCTGATCGAGGCCCCGGTGCAGGTGCGCGAGCTGGTCCAGGACAACAAGATCTCCGCGACCGCCGCGCTGCAGGCCATGGCCAAGCACGGCGAGAAGGCAGCCGAGAAGATCACCGAAGGGCTGCAGGCGGCGGAGGCCCGGGGCAAGACCCGCGTGACCTCCAAGTTCATGCAGGACCCCGGCGAGAAGATCATCGAGCGCTCGGGCACCGCGCTGTATGGCGTGGCGCAGGAAATCAAGGCCGACCCGGCGTTCGCCTCGTTGGAAGGCGGCCTGCGCAAGAAGCTCGAAGACCTGATCGCACAGATCGAGGACAAGCGCCAGCGTGCCCTGCAGCGCGCGAAAGACAAGGAAGATGCCACGGCCAAGGGGGCACAAACCCCAGCTGGGCAACGAAGAGGAACTGAGGGTGAGGGCGAGGGCGCCCAGGAGCAGGCGGGTGAGCCGCAAAGCGTCACGCCATCGGTGGCCACTGGCACAGAAACGGCGGACAACATGGTGGCGATTGAAGACGCGGACAAGCCAACCGACACTGGCGATCAGCCAACCGCAGAAAACACGTCAACAGAAGGTCGTGGTGCTTCCGATGACGATGGTGAACCAGACAGCGCGTGGGTCCGGGTGCGCGGCGATGAAGAGATCGTCGAGTCGCCCTTCTGAGCCGCGTCCAGGTTGCTGACTTTCGGCATCAATCGGATAGCATCTCTTCAATCAGAATCTCTTGCAAACGAGTCCCATGAACTACCTTCGCATCGCCATTACAGTTGCTCTATCCGCCTGCGTCCTTGTTTTCTTCCAGCGCTGGTACTTGACGGATTTCGATACGAGTTGGATCTCGGAGCCGTTTTTCAATTGGCCCTGGTGGGCGATGCTCATAGTGATTTCGCCGGTCATCACTGGCGTAGTTTCGAGCGTGGCAATGTGGGTCACGCGCGAGTCTCCCAGCCCATCGCTTGAAAAGTGATTACCAGCACATCGACCGCCTTGTTGGAGGTTGAGGCAGAAGATCAGATCCAGGTGTCTGAGGACGGTGGGACCGTCTGGATCCACGCGCTAGACGGGAGCACGGTGGGTCGGTTCTCCAAGAGATTCGGGGTCGATGTGCATCGCACGATGACAGCACAAATGTCGGGAGAGGAGCAGTGCCTGAGTTGCACCCACGAGCCCGCGTGCCCTGAAGACTGGCGAAGCTTTGTTGATCTCATGAAGCAGCATCATGACATCACGGTTCCACTCGATCTCATCAGTTTTCCTGCGGTGACATCGCCCATTTGACGAAGTGCTCGGGGTGGAGCCCGTTGTCATCGCATTGATGGCAGCCAGGAAAGGCGATCTGCCATCTAAGGCCCGCGGGTTTGACTCTGGTTGTTGAACCAAAGCCATCACGAACTGGTGTGGATGCGAGGTTCGGACCCCGCGCTAACAGTGGCCCGATTCGCTTGCCCACCTCCGCGTCCACCCTGAGAATCACAACCTGATTTCGCACCACCGCGAATCCGGCATGCCCGTTCAGACCTCACGGTCTGGGCGTGCATAGCATTCAACACCACCCCTGAGCCCGGGCAAGCATTTTCCCGATCAGGGGGAAGGCTTGTCCGGGCTTTGTCCTTTTAAAGGCAATACCCATGACAACCAGAGCCTTCATCCCCGCCTACTTCGAGTCACGCCTGCACCAGATGGTCCAGGTTCAAGAAGACCCGGCCTTCAACGCCCAGAACATGCGCAACCTGCAGGACCTCCTGCACAGCAAGTTCGACGCTCAGCCGGATTTCGCCGGCATCAACGGCCCCGAGAACGCCACACTGGTTCTGATCCGCTCGCCCCACCTGGCGGGCCATGTCGGTACCGAGGTGATGGAACTCGTGCAGTTGCCCCTGTACTTTCAGGAGGTGCGCAACTACACGCCTCTCAGCAGCCAAGCAATGGCACAGCGCCTGCAGTTCGCCCGCGAGAGCGGGTTCCTGCTCTTTGGGCGCGACGAGACGGTTGCCGTGATCCACGGCGCACCACTGGGGCACCTGTTCTGCGCCGCCTACGAGGTCAACACCGATGGCGTGCCGCGCGAACTGTCAGGCGTCTATGCCGACAGCATCAGCTACCACGCACGCCTGCGTCACATCGACAAACTCAATGTGACCGAGACGGAAAAGGCCATCTCCGAAACCCTGGGCACCATGTACTGGTGGTCTGGGCAACAACTGGCCTTCAACCCCGTGCAGATCGAGCGCATGCGCGCCACGATCGCCATGCTCGAGCAACACCGCAAGGTGGCGCCACCCGAGCGCACGGCCAGCGGCGCAGTGATCGAACGGTCGTTCATCGAGAACGGTTCGACAGCATCGCTCAACCCCATCCTGCGCGCAAACGCGGGCTGGAAGCGCTACAGCACGCCGCAAGATGCGTGGTACTACGGCACGTTTTTCAACGAAGACCTGATGCAGACCATCACCTACTGCGAGCAGGATGTGAGTCATGTCAAATGCGACAACCGGGAACAGTTCATGGCCGAACTCAAGGGCATGGCCACGTTCCACGGCAACTCTCGCATGCCCAGCGCCATGGGCTACGGCGAGGACGGCACCACAGCTTTCTTCGAGTCGCTCTACCTCATGAAGGGAGAGGCTCGCACCATGCGTTTCGACACCGGGCATCCGGTGAAAGACGTACAGGGCAACTGGAACGCTCCGCTGTTCGCTGCCCTGAGCATCGAGCACCCTGCGGTTCTGGCGCTGACCAAGGATGCCTACAGCGTGCTGCCGGAGGGCACGGTGGAGATCGACCGCCTGAATCCCTTGGCGTTTGAGCTCAACCAGGCACTGGCCAAGCTCACCGATCGCGGCTACCTGGTCAAGATCGCGCTGCACGATGGCACGGTCTACGAGACCGAGCTGGAGCTGCAGCCCGAGGAAGCCTGACCAAACAGGCGTGCGCCCTCACCGGTGCACCTAGAAAACACAGACCAGCCCTTCGCCACAAGCGGAGGGCTTTTCTGCTTTCTGGGGCTCCCATAGCTGGCCAGTCCTCCAAGAGGCGCAGAACATGACGTTGCAGCAGTTGCAAGGGAGAGCGGACGTTGTATCGTGGCGGACATGAACACCGAAACCAAAGCATCCCCATCCAACTCTGCAGCACACGCCGGCGCCGGCGCGACCGCAGACCTGACCATGTTCGAAGCCGAGTTGCAGAAGTGGAACGAAAATTCCGAAGAAGTGTGTCTGGAGAACGAGGTGCACGCGCACTTCGAACGCGCCAACTACACCAGCTACCTGCCTGCCAGCCGGGATGGGCTGCGCATGCTCAACCAAGTGATGGACTGGAAGGGTGCCGAAGAAGCCCAAGACTCGTCCGCCATAGGGGTGGTGGTCGGCGGGATAGCTGCTGCTGGCTTTTGGGCCGCCCTGCACGCGCTTTCAGTGGCTCTCAACGTGAATGAGCACTCTCTGGCCGAAGTGCTGGAGGATTACACCGAGGGTGGACAGACCAATCCCATCGGCATGGAGGAGTTCGCTCGCCGGCTCAAAGAGGCTGAGGACAACAGCAAGAACCGCAGCCTGTAGTCCAAAAGGCAGCGCCAGCAAACCTTGCCTTTCATCCACGAACACGGCCGCATGAACCTCACCCCCGCCACCGAGAACGCCCATCCCATCGTCGTCGATTCGCGCGAGACCAACAGCCGCATCCCGGCGCACCTGCGCGACCTCGGTGTGGAATTCATCATGCAGGAGATGCCTGCGGGAGACTACCGCGTGGGGGCCTTCTTGATCGAGCGCAAGAGCATCGCCGACTTGGCCAACTCCATCCTCGACGCGCGCCTCTTCGCCCAGGCCGAAGCCATCGCTCTGGCATCCGAGCGACCGGCGTTGCTGATAGAAGGAAACATTCAGGATTTGCCCAACGACATGCACCCCGACTCGCTGCCTGGCGCGCTCTCCGCGCTCTCGGTCTTTTGGGGGCTCTCGATCTTCACCGCACCCAACCAGATGGGCACCGCGCGCCTGCTGGCGCGTCTGCACCACCACCAGGTCAACGGACTGGGCTACGAGGTCGCAACGCGTGTGGCCAAGCCCAGGGACAACCCCGACGGAGCACTGGCCCAATACCTCGTTTGTGGACTTCCAGGCGTGGGACCCGAGGTGGCCAGAAAACTCATCGCTCACTTTGGAAGCGCCCGCGCGGTGTTTACCGCGTCCGCCGCTGAGCTCGTGCTGTGCAAGGGAATCGGGCCCAAGACGGCCGCTGCGATCGTCGCATCGCTCGACCAGAAGCCGACCAGCTTTCGCTCTACAAAAACTGGTACGGTTTAATATTTCTTCCGTCTCGTTGCCAAACTCGCACAGATCACAACATGAACACCACAACTAAACGCGCTGCGGTGCTTGCCTCCTTCCTTGCGTTGGAGGCAATTGGTCTGGCCGCGTGGTCCGCTACAGCCGATAACCAAGTGCGAGCAACCTTCGGCGCCGCCGTTGGGCTCGTGTCTATGGTAGGGGGCTTCATCGTGCTCATGCTCGGGGTGATCAATTTGAGCACGCCAGCGCGTTCTGAGCCTGCCCGCGACTAGGACCATTACTGAAGCCACCCTGCGCAACTAGACGAACCGGTCCAAGCGTTTAAGGGAACAAAAACGAGGGGATTCGATGGCGAAAAACTGGGGTGTCGCAAGGTTCTACGGTGGAGGCTCGATGGAGTACCAGCTGGAGTCAGGGCAGTGGTTGCACGACGGCAAGCTCTTCGATGGAGCGCCGATCCGCCTGTACGAAACAATGGCCGAAGCCGACCAGGCCGCCGGGCAGTTGCCGCAGGACGGGCAACCTCATGGCGTGCAGTTCACGCTCGATGCCCAAGGCAGGGTGGCCACAGCCCGTAAAACGGCGCCCAAGACACTGAAGCCACGCGCACGAGGCTAGGAGTCCCCGCAGTGGCCGAGCAACCCTGGGTGGGCGATCTACTCAGATCGCACTGCCAGCCCACCTACGAATGGTTGCACGCAGACGTCGCTGCGCTTCTTGATCTATCGGCATTTGCGCAACCATGTCGATGGCTCTCTTTGGATCCACGTGCCCGAACTCGATGAGTGCGGTACAGAACTCGCGGTCCTTGTCGCGCCCCGCAACAGCCTTCGACAGGAACAGATCGACCACGTCCAAGCAGTACCCGACGCGGTCGTTTGTATTGCTGTTTTGGACGCGGTGAACCCGCGTGATCCAGTCCCGCGGAAGGACCGCTGTCTCTGGTGCTACGCCTTGCGCGTAGTAGCCGTTGGTCTCGTGAAACTGTGATCCCTCACCGATGGCACCGTCAATCTCGTCGGCCTTCTGCGGCGCCTGGTACGGATAGATGTCGGCCTCGGCCGACGCCTTGAACACATCTTCGGGGTAGGGGATCGGGCCGAGGATCGACTGGCTTCCAATGATGATGAACTCGTACTCATTCGTCACGTCGCTGCTGGCCCGAATGATGTGCTCCAGGTCTTCACGGTTCATCGCACGTCCTCTTCCACTGCATCTCTGATCACCACGCCCTTTTTGAGCGCCCCGATCTGTGAAAGGACGCTCTTGCGTGTGTCCTCGGGCAAGAGGGTGACCAACGGTGAACTCTGGCGAAGCTCCTGCGCGCGCCGGCTGCGGCCAAGGATCTTGCGCCACTGCCGTTTGCTGAGGACTTCCTCCCATTCGGTCCAAAGACTGGTTGATCGAGAAGGCCCAGACCCCAGCCATCGAGCGAGGGTTGCCTGCGCCCTTGCCAGCTGCGCTGGGTCCACTTTGACAAGATCAACGGCCGCCTGGTGAAGGGCCAAGCTCTGCAAATCCTGAATCTCATGGCGAGAGGTGTCCGCCGTGACAGTCACCTGAATGCTTGGCTTCTCGCGCCGGGACCTTGCGCCTGCCGTTCCTTGCGGAGCTGGGGTCATGCTGTCGCCAGCCAGAAGTGCAAGTTCTCCGACCACCCCCAGAGCCGACATGACTCGGAGGTAGGAGCCCATGGAGGGCGCTGGATCGCCGTTTTCGATGGCTCTGAGCGTGTTGCGGGCAATGCCTACCCGCGCCGCCATATCGATCGTGCCGATCCCCTGGGACTTGCGCAGCTGCCGAAGCCGGTCACCCAGCTGAAGCAGCAGCTGTCGCTCGAGCACAGCGGACATAGGGGCGTTGGTCATTTGGTCATTATAGTGACCAATAAAGGACGCGTGGTCAAGATAACGACCAATTTGCCAAAGGGGCCTGCACACCGCTGAAGCGTCGGAATGCTGTGCAGGTGTGGACAACCCGCCCGCGAAGGGGACTGGCCGGATCGGTTTGACGGCATTGTCAGGCGCTTCTACCCTTCAGGGGCACTCTGGTCACCATGACCTTTGCGTCGGCCCCTGCCGACATTCACCCCACCGGGACGTCTTCACTCCCGGTTCGGGATGTGGGCGTTCCTCACCCTCCTTTGGAGAGAGAACATGACCACTTCCCAACTTGACATCAGCCCCGTCCCCTCCGGCGTGAGCATCAACGCCAAACAGCGCCTGTTCGTCATCAACCACGGTGATGGCGTCACCTGCATGGGCTTTGACCACTGCTTCGAGACGGCCACCCAGCTTGCACGTGCACTCAGAGTGCAGGGCCCGAGCGAGACCAAGCGCGGCACCATCGACTGCTACCAGCAGTACCTGTCACTCGTGGGCCAGTACGGCAAAAGCCCGGTTTCCAAAATGACCTGGTACCCCGATGGCACAGCCCCGAAAGTGCGCTCGGTTCTCGAAGCCGCGCGGGCCAGCTATACGGACTACCACGCCCAAGGCACTGTGCTTCGCCTGTTCTACGGCGATCCAGAAACTGGCCGCGACTGGGCCGAGCAAAACGATGTGATCGGCTTCATCGGTCGCAGCAGCGGCATGATGAAAGTGCCTCTGGTGCTGGAGCCTTTGCTCGACGAAGAACGCAACATCGTCTCAAGCGGCTTTGGCGGCTCGATCATGACCCGTTCCATTGTGCGCATCATCAACGTGAGCAGCGGCTACGAGGTGTACCGCCACAAGAACTACGTCATGCCCGAGCTGCACGTCGAAGAGCGGGATTGCCCTGACGGTTATCGGTTCGTGGTCCAGCGTGTCGGCGAAGGCATCGTGGCCACGGCAAAAACGCGTGAAGAAGCAGAAAGCCACGTGGCCTTCCTGAAGGGCTACCGCTTGGTCAACGCCTACAAAACGGTGCGCGAGCACAACGAAGAGCTGCAGGTCGCCTGAGGCTCACAACAATGCAGGGTGCACCACCACTGGTGCGCCCTGTGTGGACATGAAAAAGGCCCTTATGCAGTTTGCGAACTGCATAAGGGCCTTTTTTTGTCTGTTGACTGAGCACGGCAGGACTGGCGAAGCCTCAGCGATCAAGCCGGCTGCACTGGCTAATTTCCCCGGGGAAACTTTCCCGACCTGTTGGTAAGCGTTAAATGGTTGCCTGCTTGAAGAACTCGTACTCGGGAATACCGCGCGACACCTTCAGCCAGAAATCCGAACGGGTCTCCTTCGTCAGCGCAGTGAGGGGCACGCCGGCGAAACGCCGGGCGGCAGCCTCCGGACTCAAACCGGCGGTGAAGCCCGCAACCCCTTGCGTGAAGTAGACGCTGCCCGTCTGAACTGCAGCATCCAGAATGTCACGGACTTCGCTGCCGCGAGGGTAGCGCGCGGCGCTGAGCAACGTCGAGTCGAAGATTTGGACGTTGTCACCAACGCGAATGGCGGCCGAAAAGTAGGGCCAGTTGGTCTCGGGGCCGTCTGCAGGCTTCTCCGTGCCATCGGCGCTGTCCGGCGATGTTGAGAAAACCGCGAACTTGAAATCGTCATGCTGGAGCAAAGCGATGGCTTGGGAACAAGCTTGGGTGGTGTTGCCTTCAAAACGGGCATAGTCAATGAAAAACATGGAAGCTCCTGAGATGGGTTGTGGAACGATTGAACAATGAGACGACATGTGTAGCAACCTGCATCTCGCTCACGCCACACTGATAGATGCGGCGAACCAGAGTTATTCAACTCTGTGTTTATATACAGCATATCTCCAGGCCCTGCGCCTGTCCAATCCTGGCTTGGGCGCAGTTGAAACTGACCCAGATGGCCTGACAGGTCCATGAAGCCCCCCTATCCTCGGAACCACTGAAGTCACCCTGCGTGACCTCTGGTGCTGTCCGCCGCCGCCACCGGGCACCCTGCGGGCGCATTGCACCCATCAACGACTGCAAAGTCACTTTTCACCTTCAGCCCTCGGGACTTCGCGCCCGTGGGGTGTGCGGTCCTGAACTCACTTTCAGGAACGACATATGAACGGCTCATTTATGGGTTTGCCCATCGGGCAGATCAACGCCCACCTCAGCGATGAGATGGTCATGCGCGTGGGCATCCCCCACCGGGGCGGCAAGCTCGCCTTCAACGCATTTTCCAAAGATTACGCTGCGATGGTCTCGGCCAACGCCTTCTGGTCTCAGACCAAACAGGAATTCAGCTTCCCCGAGTACACCGACCTCAGCGAGCTCGACTTCGCCATGGACTCAGCCGGGTACGTGGCGATGCTCCTGTTCAAGAAGAAGGGCAAGCAAACTGGCATGGCCGGCATCTTCCCGTGGTCGATGTCGCAGTACGTGGAATTCGCCACCTCTTGCGGCTCATCCTGGTGGTCGCAACCGGACCTCTGCGTCGAGCCCGAACTGGCGGGAAGCGAAGACGAAATCCAGTTCCGCATCAAGGCCACGGCCACGTTGCTGGAAGGCGCTCTGCAGACCCTCTATGCTTGGCAGAACGAGTTGGTGAAAACCTGCTCGGCCAGAACGATCGCCAACATGCTCAAACCACCGGTACCGGTAATTCAGGGCTGGGACGCTGCTCACTACGAGCAGAGCTTGGAACTGATGACACGTGTGTGGGAACGATGGGAGCCCTGGCTGGGCGCTCCCGGGGTCTCCTCGTTTTCAGTGCAATAAGTGACGGTACGAAAAGCTAGCACTGGCGCGGAGGTGGTGTTGGTAGATCGTTGATTTCATTGACT
>LNFM01003414.1_pt1 | contig 31275 bp, 20 predicted proteins | sample 596031 | NCBI WGS metagenome assembly LNFM01 (sample SAMN04254537, study PRJNA301005) | activated carbon metagenome | isolation source: dual media filters at the Ann Arbor, Michigan drinking water treatment plant | place: USA: Ann Arbor | reverse complement strand
CAGCGTCTTCCCGCCGAACGCGCGCGCCTACGACACCAACATCCTGCCGGTACAGGAAGGGGTGCAGCAGGTGGTCAACCAGTGCGCCGCCGATACGGGCTGCGCGGGGGCCTTCCCCGATCTGGAGGCGACGATCCAGCGCGTTGCGGTCAAGCTCGGGAAGAACCCGATACCCGCGGCGCGCGGTCGGCCCGAGATCAACGTCAAAACGCTGATCGCGCTGTTCGAGGATCGCAACACCTACGGCCACTGGCCGAACACGACCGGGCACATTCCCCTGATCGTCACCGAATGGGACCGGGGAGAGACCGGAACCTACGACCTGCTCGCCTCGGGCTCGACGGCGCGCCCCCCGGATGCGGGCGATCTGCTGAAGCCCCACGCCGAACGGCTGACCCCAGACCAGACCGTGATTGCGCGGCTGTTGCTGGAAGGTGCCGCGGCGGCGAGGCGCGACGACCAGTTCAAGGCCTACGCGCTCAGTTCGCTCTCGGACTCCCTGTCCAGAAGCGCGCGCGACGTGACCAGCCTGGCAAAGCGCCTGGACCGGATGATGACCGACGCAATCGTCCGCACGCGTTCCAAGGAGGAGATGCTACGCTTTGTGAGTGCCTATGCTTCGCTCGCGCGCAAGGCACCCGACCGCGCCACCCTGCGTGCCCTGATCGTCGACCACCTGCCCGCAGACGACATCGAACCGACGCTGGCGCTGCTGGCGCAACTGACGGACGGCGACGTGGCCGAGGTCTTTTCCGCCGTGTCGAAGGAAGCGCGCACCATCTACAAGCCGCTGGTCGACGTGCTGGATCTGATGGTGGTGGCCTGCACCGAGGACGTTCCCTTCAATTCCCGTGAGGGCATGCAGAAGGTCGTCGACGGGCTGAAGTTCAAGTTCCTCGCCAAGTCGACCTATGTCGACAGCAACTACTACGACCTATGCCCCTACATCCCGCCGTCTCTGCCCACTCCCAGCTTCCACGACGCGGTGACGAGCGACATCCCCACGATGGTCTTGTACGGCTTCAACGACACCCAGACGTCGACCGAGGAAGCGCTGCTTGCAGCGGCGGGTCTCACCCGCGCCACGACGCTCGGCTTCCCCGAGGCGGGGCATGCAGCGATCGTGTTCTCGCAATGCGCCAAGGACATCGGCCTGGCCTTCGTCGAACGGCCCGGCGAACCCCTCGCCACGGACTGCATCGAGACGCTGAAGCCGAAGTTCATCCTGCCCGCCGATTGATTTCGCTCCTTTTCAGTCAACTCCGAATGCCCGAAGACTCACCTGAATTGATCTTGCAAGGCTCCCCAAAAAGCGAACTGCCGAAAAAAAGGGAAGAGGCGGCCATGTCAACAGTAGGTATCCCGGCCCAGCCGATGTGGCTTTGCATTGTGCAACCGCTGATCCGCCTTGTTCTTCTAGGCGGCTTATTGTTGTATTTCATGGGTTGGGCCGAAGCACGCCTTGCTGACTTTCATGATCGGCCCCTGCTGAGCGTGGCGGTCCAGCTTGGCCTCGCTCTGGCTGCGATTGGGCTTTACGTCGCATACGGAAAACTCATCGAACGCCGCGTGGTAACCGAGCTTTCAACGCCGGGCATCGTCGGCGAATGGGCCATTGGCGCGCTCATTGGCGTAGGGCTTTACACGGCCTGCGCGTTGGCCCTGATGCTGTTCGGATACTACAAGGTCGCGGGGTTCAATCCCCTTGCGTTCATGGTCCCCGCCGTGGCGCTGGCGATCAAGTCGGGAGTTTTCGAAGAGCTGCTGTTTCGTGGCGTGCTGCACCGGTCGGTCGAGTCCATCCTTGGCAGCTGGGCCGGGATCGTGGCCGCTTCCTTCGTCTTCGGCTTCCTGCATCTGCTGAACCCCGCCGCCACGCTGACTGGGGCCATTTACATCAGCATCGAGGCCGGGTTGCTGCTGTCGGCCGCCTACATGGTCACCCGCCGCCTCTGGATCTGCATGGGCTTTCACATGGGTTGGAACTTTGTCCAGGAGGGGATCTATTCCGGCGTTGTCTCGGGCTCGGTCAGCGATCCGGGCCTGCTGAAGGCAACCATCGACGGGCCGACCCTGCTGACAGGGGGAACCTTCGGGATGGAACAGTCGCTGTTTGCGCTAGTGTTCTGCACCACGACCGGTGTGATCCTGCTCATGATCGCGATCCGCCGAGGGCACATCCTGCCACCGATCTGGAAACGCTGAGGCGAGCCCGGATGGCCGGGTGCGCACGCCCATCGGGTCGTACCCGGCATCTGACCGCACACCGATGCTGCCACATGGAGCCGAACTCAAGATGATCGAACCCATGCCCTTCCGCCGCATTTCCCGACTGTTCTTCGCCGTACTGGCCGCCTTTCTCATGATGGCCGGCGCGGTCACGGCCCAAGAGGCGACCGGCTGGACGGCCAGCGCCGGAATGATGCCGATCGGCGATGACCCTGAGCGTCCGGATGCCGAGATTTTCCATGTCGACTATATCATGGACGGTGCCGACCGCGCGACCAGACCGGTGACCTTTCTGGTCAACGGTGGCCCTGGCGGGGCCAGCATCTTCCTGCACATCGCCGCCATCGGGCCGCTTACGATCGCGACCGCGGGCGACGGGTCGTTCCCTCCGGTTCCGGCTCGGCTGGAGAAGAACCCGGATAGCTGGATCGACTTCACCGATCTCGTCTTCATCGATCCGGTCGGCACCGGCTACAGTCGCATGCTGCCCGGGCCGGATGGCAAGCCTGGCGATCCGAAGAAGTACTACGCCGTCGACAGCGATATGCATTCCATCGCCTGGTTCATTCGCCAGTGGCTGACCGCCAATGACCGCTGGGGCTCCCCCAAGGCCCTGGTGGGCGAGAGCTACGGCGGGCAGCGCGTTGCCGGTTTATCGCGCATCCTGGCATTGAGCTATGGGATCAACCTGAACCGCGCAGTTCTGATTTCTCCTGCGCTGCACACCGAAATCGCCGAGACGCGCTATTCGATCCTCGGCCCGCTGACCATCTTCCCGACACAGGCGGCAATCGCGGCGCACTACGGTCTCAACGGTCTTGGCAAGGGCACCGAAGCGCTGCCGGAGATCGAGAACTTCGCACTGACCACTCTTGTGACAGGGCTGACCAACCTCGGCCGGTCAGATGCAGCCACGCAAAAGGCGTTCTTCGTGTCCGTGGCCAGGATGATTGGACTTGATCCCGAGTTCGTTGCGCGCGAACGGGGCCGAATAGGCGATCAGGTCTACGCGGCGACTCTCCTGCAGGACAAGGGGCTGCTTCTGGACCGCTATGATGGAACGATCGCGACCGACAACCCGATTCCCGAACTCCCCGGACTGAACACCTACGACCGGTCGCTGGCCGTGCTGACGGGCGTGCTTCTGCCGCCGTTCATGGACTACATCCGCGGCGCCGTCGGCTATAGGACAGACCGCAACTACATCCCGCTGAGCATGGAGGTCAACACGTCGTGGGACCGCAGTTCCTCGACGGGCGGACCCGACGATCTGGCCATCGCGCTGGCACAGAACACCGATCTGAAAGCCTTGGTCGTGCACGGGATGCATGATCTGGCAACGCCGTACTTCCGGACCCGCTACATCCTCGAGCAGTCGACCGTGACCCCCGAGGCCCGCAGGCGGCTGTTCTTCGGCGTCTACCCGGGCGGGCACATGTTCTACATGCAGAAGGCCAGCCGTGCAGAGTTCGCGACCGACGTGCGCAAGTTCTACGAAGGGATCAACTGATGCGCGCGCTCGTTCTGACACTGGCACTGGCACTGGCGGCACCGCTCGCTGCCAAAGCGGAAGACGTTGCCAGTGCGATTGCAACGCTGCAGGTCGAGCGGCTGCGTCCACTGGATTTCGCGCCGTTCGAGGATGCGCTGGCGGCCTTGAAATCCACGCCTGAACAGGACCAGCTCATTTCGGGCGCGGACATTGCCGCGCTTCAGGCCGCGCTGGGGCAAGGCAAGCTGACGTCGGAGTTCCTGACGCTCTGGCATCTGGCGCGGATCAAGCGGCTGGATGGCCGCCTGCGCGGCATGCTGGAGCTCAATCCCGCCGCGCTGGAGGAGGCCAGGGCTGCGGACGCCAGGCGCGCCGGCGGCAAGACGCTCGGTCCGCTTGATGGCATCCCGGTGAGCCTGAAGGACAATATCGGCACCGCCGGCCCGATGCACACGACAGCCAATGCCGAGGTGCTGCTGGACAACGTGGCAGATGCGGATGCCGCGCTCGTTGTGAATCTGCGCGCCGCGGGCGCAGTCATCATCGGCAAGGCCAGCCTGTCTGAATTCGCAGGGGCAGTGGCCCGGGGATATCCCTCGGGCGGCAACGGTGCGGTCGGCGGCCAGGGCGTGAACCCGCTTGGCCCCTACTCGACCCATGGGTCGAGTTCGGGCTCGGCGATCAGCGTCGCCGCGCACTATGCCGTCGTCAGCATCGGCACCGAGACATCCGGCTCGCTCGTGGCGCCGTCGGCCGCGATGAGCCTGGTCGCGATGAAGCCGTCGGCTGGCCTGGTCAGCGGCGAGGGCATCGTGCCGCTTGTGCTCAACAATGACGGCGCTGGTCCGATTGCCCGCAGCGTGCGCGACGCGGCCCTGCTGCTCGATGCGATCGACACCGCGACCACCGATTACGCCGCCGGTCTCTCGGTCGGTGCCCTGGACGGGGTCAAGGTCGGGGTCCTCGCGGCCACCATACCCGAGGCAGGGGACTACACTGAGATGCTGGCCCGCGCCGGGGCAGCGCTGGGCATGCTGGGCGCCGACATGCACCCGGTGGACCTGCGCGATCCCAGCGGCACGATGGACGCGTTCATCGTCTATCTGAGCTCGGGCATCCGGTACGACATGATGCCCTACGTCACCGCGCGAAATGCGGCGCTGGTGACGCCCGAGGACCTGATGGCCTACAATAATTCCAATCCGAAGCGCCGCGCGCCCTTCGGGCAGGACCTCTTCGAAATCATCGTGCCGTTGTCGAGGACACTCACCGCCAAGGACCACGAGGAGATGGGCTCGGCGATGAAGACGGCCGCCACCAACGCGCTGGAGACTGCCTTCGCAGCCGCGGGCGGAGCCGAGGTCCTGGTCAGCATCGCCAATCTGCAGGCGCCGTTTTATGCAACGGCGGGCTATCCGGCGATCACCGTACCGACCGGGCGCATGGACGCGGGCGCGCCCATCGGCATCACCCTGATCGGCCGGAAGGGACAGGACTCGAAGCTCTTGTCCTTCGCCCATGCCTTCGAACAGATGACCCGCGGCCATATCGAGGCGGACCTGCCGTGAAGCGGGGTTCGGTGACGGCCGGAATGCGGGACCGGGTGACCCATCGGTCGGGTTCAACCGCTGCGCAACCAGACGTCCTCGATGAGCCATCAGCATGATGACACACGCCGGCCCCGCGACGCCGCTGGTGCTGCGGATCCTGAGATTCCCACTGATCCGCATCCCGCTGCTCGGCGGGCTGCTCTTCCTCGGCATGGGAGTCAGCAACGGCTTCAGGGCAACCTATGCGGACACCCCCCTGACGGCTTTCGCTCTGATCGTCCTCATGGTGATACTGGCGCTCACGGTCTATGCCGGCTTCGTCCGTCTCATCGAGCGCCGTCCCGTGAGCGAGCTGTCCTTTCCCGGGATGGGTCGGGAGCTCGGCGCCGGCCTTTTGGTCGGCTTCGGCCTGTTTACCGCCTGCATCCTGATCCTGATGCTGCTCGGCGTCTACCGCGTCGATGACATTAACCCGTGGACCTATCTCCTGCCGATGCTGCCTATGGCGATCAGCTCGGGCGTCTTCGAGGAACTGCTCTACCGTGGCGTCATCTTCCGAGTACTCGAGGAGTATGTCGGCAGCTGGATCGCGCTGGCCGTCGCCTCGCTGTTCTTCGGCCTGCGGCACATGGGAAATCCGGACGCAACGCTTCTCGGCGCCCTGTTCATCACGGTGGAGGCCGGCGTCCTGCTGGCTGCAGCCTTCATGGTCACGCGTCGCCTGTGGCTGTCGATCGGGTTCCATATGTCCTGGAACTATGCGCAGGCGGCCATCTTCTCGGGTGCCGTGTCGGGTGTCCCCATGCCTCCCGGCCTTGTCGCCAACACGGTCGCGGGGCCGGACCTGCTGACTGGAGGCGCGTTCGGCGTGGAGGCCTCGGTGGTCGCCTTCCTGCTCTGCACGGCAACAGGCATCGCGCTGCTTGCGATGGCGGTGCGGCGCGGCACCATCATTTCCCCAATCTGGAGCCGCAGGGCTTGACGCACGGCATCCCTCAGGACCCTGCCTGCAGCGGTTGGCTGGATTGGAAAGCGACTATTGCTTCGAACGTCTGGGGCACATTGCTGAAGTCGTCGTCACGTGCGACTAACCATGCCGGGCCTTCGGCCAATCGTATCGGGATCCATCTGATACACGCCCTTTTCGGAGCCACGGACGGGATTGTTGCGCGCCGAACGACGGCTTTTGGGATTTTTTGACGCTCTGGCGAACGACCGTGACGAGGCGCCCTGCTGCCGGGCAGAACCGGGGCCGAAAGGTCGACCGAAAGCTCATTCCAGGCTTTCGCCTCCGCCGAGTCGCTGATTGACCAGCTTGACCCAAAGCTTGGCTCCGATCGGCAGCAGCCTGTCATTGAAGTCATAGCCCGGATCATGCAGAAGCGGGGAATTCCCGGGCTCATCCTGGCCAAGCATGAACAGGCAGCCCGGCCGCTGTTCCATCATGAAGCCGAAATCCTCGGCGCCCATGTCCGGCGGCGGGTCGATCGTCAGGTGCTCCTGCCCGACGGTGGCAAGGGCGGCGCAGATCAGGTGTTCGGCAACGACAGGATCGTTTTCTCCAACGACGAAAGCCCGCTGGTAGTCCAGCGTGCAGGTCACGCCCTCGGCCGCCTCGATCCCGGCGACCTGGGCTCGAAGGGCAGCCTCGAGCCTTTCCCGGGCCTGCATGTTCAGGCTACGTATGCTTCCAGCCATCCTGACCCGATCCGGGATGACATTGAACGCCTCTCCGCCATTTAGCGCGCCGACGGTGAGCACGCTGGCATGCCGCGCGTCGGTCACCCGCGAAGGCAGGCTCTCGAGGCCGAGCAGGAGCCGCGCGGCGGAATGGAGCGGATTCACCGAGGCATGCGGCACGGAGGTATGTCCGCCGCGTCCCTTGATCTCGATGCGGAAAATGTCGGCCGCCGCGCAAACCACGCCATGGTGCACGACGACAGTGCCAAGCGGAAACGGGCCGTTGTGCGCGGCATAGATCTCGTCGCACGGAAAACGTTCGAACAGCCCGTCCGACAGCATCGCGAGCGCACCGCCGAGCCCTTCCTCGGCCGGTTGGAAGATAAAATTGACCGTCCCCGCGAAATCGGCGCCGCCGTCGGCCAGAATCTTGGCCGCCGCCAACAGCATCGCCATATGACCGTCATGGCCGCACGCGTGCATGTGGCCCGGGCGCTGCGACCTGTAGCTGAGGTTTGTCTCCTCGTCGATCGGCAGCGCATCGAGCTCCGCTCGAAGACCAAGCGAGATGCCTTCTCCACGCCGGCCCCGCAGCGTGCCGACGACCCCCGTGACCCCGATCCCCTCGGCGACGTCCAGACCCATCGCCCGCAGCCGCGCGGCCACGAAGCGGGCGGTTTCCTTCTCCTCCAGCCCCAGTTCGGGGATGCTGTGGAGATGATGCCGCCATTCCACCGCCTCGGGCATGATGGCGGCGATTTCTTCATCCAGGTTCATGGAACCAGCCGTGCTGAGGGTTTGAACAATGAAGCCGGAGACGGCTCGCATCGCGGGCCGTGCAGCGCCGGAGAGACGGCGGCGTACTACTTGGCTCGCGACCAGTCAGCGATGTTCCAGAGTTCGCTATCCCACGCGTTGAGGCGGACCCCTTCCAAGGTGACGGCCCGACCCGATACGCTTGCCCGGTGAACGAGTGGGATGATCCCGCCGCGGTCGATGAGAAGATCATTTTGCTGCCGCACGATCTCGCCGCGTTCCGCAAGCGGCGCTGTTGCGGCCAGCTTCTTCACGAGAGCATCGTATTCCGGATCGCAGTAGCGCGAGATGTTGTTGCCGGTCCAGTTGTTGGCGAGGCTGGGCGACTGATCGCAGATCCGCGTCGCCATGAAGGCTTCCGGATCGATGCCGGTGAAGCTGTCATAGTACATCACAACGTCGAAGTAGAAGGAAAACACGCTGTCCGGGTTGCCTGCGGCGTTCGAGAAGAAGGCGCCAGCGTCAATCGCCCGCAGCGCGGTGTCGACGCCGATCTCCGCCCACATGGCCTTGATCATGGCTTGGAGATCCTGCCGCACGGGATTGACCGTGGTGGCGTAGTTGACGCTGAGGCGCACGCCATCCTTGGCGCGGATCCCATCGGCGCCGCGCACCCATCCGGCCTCGTCGAGCAGGCGGTTCGCCTCTGCCACGTCCGGCTTCAGGCACCATGCCGTGTTCGTCGAAGCATAGACCTCCGGCGCAGCCGCAATGTTGCAGGTGGCTGTTCCCGTGGCGCCGTAGTTCACCTCGGCGAGAGCCTGGCGATCGATCGCGAGGGACAGGGCTCGCCGCACGGCGGGATCGCCGTTGAACGGATGTGGTCCCGCCTCCAGGCTTGAACGCTTGTCACCCAGCGCGGGGTCGATGTTCGCCAGGTTGAGCGTCAGGAACTCAACCGCCGAGCCGAATGCGGTTTCGACGACGCCCGCACCGCCGGCCGCCAGGCTCTGGAGCACGTCCGGCGGGACCTGCAGGTTCCACGCGAAATCGACTTCGCCGGTCTGGAACACTGCGCGAGCGGCGGCAGCGGCGTCGCCGCCCCCCTTGATGACGAGCGAGCCGAAGGCCGGCTTCGAGGCGTCGCGGTAGTTGGGATTTGCCTCGAACACGGCGACGTCATTCGGAACGAAATCCGTGACCCTGAAAGGGCCGGTGCCGATCGGCTTGAAATTCTGATCGGTGCAACTGGCGGCCTTTTCGCCGATGCAATTTGCGAACTGTGCCTTCTGAAGGATCGGGGTGAACGCACCAACGAAGGCCGAGTATGGAAAAGGCTTCGCCTCCGAGAAGGTGATTTTGACGGTCTGCGGATCGACGGCCGCGACCTCCTTGATGCCGGCAAAGTTCGCGGCCTGGGCGCAACCGGAACTCGGGGCCTGGCAGTATTCGTAGGTGAAAGCGACGTCCGCGGAAGTGAAGGGCGATCCGTCGGACCAGAGGATGTCCGGACGCAGCTTCCAGGTGATCGAGGTGAGGTCCGCCGCCACGCCACCATTCTCGACGGTCGGTACATCGACAACCAGCGTCGGCACGATGGCGCCGCTCTCATCGTAGCGCGCAAGCGGCTCAAGCACGACCGAGGCGCCGTGCAGATCCTTGAACGTGTTGGAGAGGTAGGGGTTCAGCAGCCCGAGCGGCTGCCAGTAGAGCAGGTTGAGCGCCCCGTCCGCGCCTCTTTCGGCCATGGCCGCTCCAGCGCCGGTCACTGCCACGGCCGCGCCCAGCACGACCTTTCGGATCATGGAGAAAGTCATAGTCGTTCACCCCTCTGTGCTTGGTGGCGGAGCGAAGCCATCCGGCGCCGCGCCGTGGATGCAAACGCCCGGATCGGAGCCGCTTCACCCAGCTTCCGGGGGTACAACCTCAGTCAAACACGACACGAATATGATGTCAATTTCATATTTGGCAGCGCGGTTCTGGGCTCGGCGGGTCGTCGCGGTACGCCTTCGCCTCATCGCCCGCGACTGCCCAAAGGCGGACTAAAATGATATTGACATCATATTCATGTCATTTGATAGTGCCCGGATGGGTCTTGGCTCGCTGCATTCCCTGGAATTCGATGGACGCCGCGCAGCCGGCGCGGCGTTACCCTTGAGGGGCGTCGCTCGCATCGTTGCTAATCTCGATCATGAAGGCAGTGACGTTTCGTGCTGGCTTGCGGGCGGGTGATGAACCGGCAGGCCACGGGCGAAGCGGGGAGGGTCGGAATGCGTCCTTCCGCGGTCGGGATCGAGAAGCGCCTCCTTTCGGCATCGATTGCGACGGGACTCGGACGGCCGTGAACGCGGTCGGGGAAAACCGCACGTCGCCGCTGGGACCAGGCCACCAAGCCGCCGGATCGGCAGAGACGGTGCCGGACAGGCGCGTGCTGGACGTAAACGGCCTGACCATCGTCTTCCACACGCAGGACGGCGTGGTTCACGCGGTGAACGGCGTTTCCTTCTCGCTCGACAAGGGCGAACTGCTGGCAATCGTCGGCGAGAGCGGATCGGGCAAGAGCGTCGCGATGATGTCGCTGATGCAGCTGCTGCCGATGCCGCCCGCGGAGGTCGTCAGCGGAAAAGTGCTGTTCCAGGGTCGCGACCTGCTCAGCCTCGACGCTTCCGGAATTCGGCAGGTGCGGGGCGCTCGCATCGGCTTTGTATTCCAGGACCCGCTGACATCGCTCAACCCCGTATTCACGGTCGGCTACCAGATCATGGAGCCGTTGCGGGAGCACTTGGGCATGAATCGCCGACAGGCCCGGCAACGCGCGATCGAGCTTCTGGAACTCGTCGGCATTCCGGCTGCGGAGCAGCGCATTGACGATTATCCGCACCTGTTCTCGGGCGGCATGCGTCAGCGCATCGTCATCGCGGTCGCGTTGGCCTGCGATCCGGATGTGCTCATCGCTGACGAGCCGACGACCGCGCTCGACGTCACCGTCCAGGCGCAAATCCTGGAACTGGTGCGCGACCTGCGCCAGCGGCTCGACATGGCGATCATTTGGATCACGCACGATCTGGCGGTCGCTGCAGGCATCGCTGACCGGGTCATGGTGATGTACAGCGGCCTTGTTGTCGAGCATGCGCGCGTGGAAGCACTCTTCGAGACGCCCCGGCATCCTTACACCAGGGCGCTGCTCGATGCCTTGCCGATGCGGCACACCTCTCAGGAAACTTTGCGCTCGATCGCCGGCCAGCCCCCGCTGCTGATGGCGCCGCCGGACTCTTGCCCGTTTGCGCCCCGCTGCAGCCATGCCTTCGACCGCTGCCGCGAGGAGAACCCCGACCTGGCGAAGGTGGGGCCGGACCAGGAGGTCGCCTGCTGGTGGGAACCACCGCCGGGAGGACCGCGCGATGGTTCGTGAGCAGATCGTGGGCGAGAGCGAGTCCGTCGGGGCGACGCCGCTGGTGCAGGTGACAGGGTTGAACGTACATTTCCCCGTCTACAAGGGCGTGTTCCGCCGCCAGGTCGGAGCGGTGCGTGCGGTGGATGGGGTAACCTTCAATATCTTCAAGGGCGAGACGTTGGGTCTCGTCGGCGAATCCGGCTGTGGCAAGTCCACCACGGGGCGCGCATTGCTGCGCCTGTCGCCGGTGACGTCCGGGCGGATCGTCTTCCAGGGCCGCGACATCACCGCCCTCGAGGGAAGTGCCCTGCGCGCCGTCCGCCCGAAGATGCAGATGATCTTCCAGGACCCGCAGGCTTCGCTCAACCCCCGCATGACGGTGGGTGCGATCGTGGCGGAGCCGCTGATCGAACACAGCCGGGCGACCGGTGCCGAGCGCCGGCGACGCGTCGGCGAATTGCTCGACGCCGTCGGTCTCAACCCCGACTTCATTAACCGCTATCCGCACGAGTTCTCCGGCGGGCAGCGCCAGCGCATCGGCATTGCCCGAGCGCTGGCGCTCGATCCCGACTTCATTGTCTGCGACGAGCCGATCGCGGCCCTCGATGTGTCGATCCAGGCCCAGGTCGTGAACCTGCTGCGGGATCTGCAGCAGAGACTCGGGCTGACCTACCTGTTCGTCAGCCATGACCTGTCGATGGTGCGCCATCTCGCGACGCGGGTGGCGGTCATGTACCTTGGCAAGATCGTCGAGGTGGCGGACGTGAAGACGCTGTTCTCGACGCCGGGGCATCCGTATACGAAGGCGCTTCTTTCCGCCGTCCCTGTGCCGGACCCGAAAGTGGAGGCCGGCCGGCGGCGCATCTTGCTCAAGGGCGACCTTCCGGACCCCGCCAACCCGCCGGCGGGCTGCTGCTTCTGCACCCGTTGCCCGAACGCGGTCGAGATCTGCTTCAGCGAACAGCCCGCTGCGCGTGAGATCGACCGCGGCCAAAGCGTCGCATGTCACCTGGCATGACGGAGACCGGATGATGGGCCACGCGCGATGCTGAACTATGCGATCCGCAGACTCATCGTGGCGGTTCCGACGCTGCTCTTCATCAGCCTGGTGATCTTCCTGCTGCTCGACCTGGCGCCGGGCGACCCGATGGCGCAGCTCCCGCTCACGATCCCCCCGGAGGTGCGCGAGAATATCCGCCTTTCCCTGGGCCTCGGTGAGCCGTTCCACGTGCGCTATGTGCTGTGGCTGAAGCAGTTCCTGATCAACGAGCCGTTACATGTGATCGCCGGACTGACCGGCTGGGACGTTGCCAGCGGTCTACAGCGCGTCATCTCGTGGCAGACGCGTGCCCCCGTCGCCGACACCATTGTCCAGCGCTTGCCGCAAACGCTGTGGGTCGTGGGCATGTCCTACGTGGTTGCAGTTCTGATCGCGGTGCCGATCGGCGTGCTGTCCGCCTACAGGCAGTATTCGTGGTTTGACCAGATCGGCACGTTCGTTTCCATGATCGGCTTTTCCGTTCCGACCTTCTTTACGGGCGTGCTGTTCATCGTGGTCTTCTCCGTGCATCTCGGCTGGTTTCCGTCGATCTACAACACGACGCTGCAGGTCAATTCCTGGGAGACGTTTCTGCTGCAGGTGCGCCAGATGGTCCTGCCGGTCAGCGTCCTGGCGCTCTACAACGCCGCCCAGATAAGCCGCTTCATGCGGGCATCGGTGCTCGACAATCTGAATCAGGATTACGTGCGCACAGCCCGTGCAAAGGGAATGAAGGAGCGGACGGTCATCCTGGTGCACGTGCTGCGCAATTCGCTCATTCCGGTCGTCACCGTGATCGCGCTTGGTGTGCCGACGATCTTCGGCGGGGCCATCATCACCGAGCAGGTTTTCAAGGTGAACGGGCTGGGGCAGCTCCTGATCATCGCGATCTACGCCAACGACATCCCCATGGTGCAGACGCTCACCTTCATCTTTGCGCTGCTGATCGTGTTGTTCAACCTGCTTGCCGACATTTGTTACGGCCTCCTGGACCCAAGGATCCGCTATGACTGAGGGTCTATCGACGGTCGATGCGGCTGCGCAGGGCGGGATGCGCCGGCGTGCGCGCTCGCAATGGTGGGACGTCTGGCGCAAGTTCCGTTCTCACAAGGGTGCGCTGACGGGCGCGGTCGTGTTCTCGGCCATCGTCCTCTCGGTCACCATCGGTCCGTTGATCTGGACCCACGATCCCGGCGCCATCGACATCCGGATGCGCAATCAGCCACCCAGCCTCGCCCATCCGCTCGGCTCGGACCAACTCGGCCGCGATCTTCTCGCGCGCATACTGCAGGGCGGCAAGGTGTCGCTTGCCGTCGGCTTCGTCGCCATGACGATCTCGCTCGTCATGGGGACCCTGGTCGGCCTGCTTGCGGGCTATTACAAGCGGCTCGACGGCCCGCTGATGCGCCTGACCGACCTGTTTCTCGCGTTGCCCCTCCTGCCGCTGCTGCTGGTCATGGTGATGCTCTTTCGCGAGACGCTGTCGACGCGGTTCGGTCCCGAGACTGGCATCTTCCTGCTCATCGTCTTCGCCATTGGTGTCACCAGCTGGATGCACACGGCACGCATCGTGCGTGGCGACGTCCTGGCCTTGAAGGAACGCGAATTCGTGCTGGCGGCGAAGTCGATCGGCACATACGAGCCGCGGATCATCACGCGCCACATTCTCCCGAACGTGCTTTCGCCGATCATGGTTTCGGCGACGCTGGGCATAGCGAATGCCATCATCACGGAATCGGCGCTTTCCTTCCTCGGCCTCGGCTTTCCGCCGGATTTCGCCACGTGGGGTCGCCTGCTCTACGACGCGGTCGACTACCTGCAGCAACGTCCGGAGCGCACCCTGTGGCCCGGCCTGGCGATTTCGCTCACCGTCCTTTCGGTGAACTACATCGGCGACGGGCTGCGCGACGCGTTGGATCCGCGAGCCCGCGGGCGATAGTGAACTTTGGCACGGCGCCCGCGGTGGACGATACATGCCGTGGGAAAGGTGGAGGGATCATCCATGACAAGCTTTTCAGTTCGCGACAGGCCTGTCTGGCAGTGGAGTGCGTACGACCTTTCCGACGCGATTCGACGCAAGCACCTGTCCGCAGCCGAAGCCCTCGAGGAGGTCCTTCGGCACATCGCCGATGTGAATCCCCGGCTGAACGCCATTGTCGACGACACGTCGGCAGAGGCGCGGCACGCAGCCGACGTGATTGACGCTTCCGGGGCCAGCAGCAACGGGCTTCTGTCGGGCGTGCCCGTCACGGTCAAGGACATCGTCGACCAGGCCGGGCGCCCCAACACCAATGGCGTCGCCGCCTATGCTGGCAACATCGCCGCACGGGACGCGCCGGTCGTCGCCAGCCTGAGGGCATCGGGCGCCCTTATCGTCGGCCGCACCAACACGCCCGAGTTCTCCCTTCGCGGCACCACGGTAAATGAACTCCATGGCCGCACCTACAACCCATGGAACGACTGGGCGTCCGCCGGCGGGTCATCGGGCGGTGCGGCGGCGGCCGTCATGGCCGGCATGGGGCCTCTGGCGCACGGCACCGATATCGGCGGGTCGCTGCGCCATCCCGCCGCCGCCACGGGCGCTGTCACCGTCAAACCGGGGTTGGGGCGGATACCGGCCTACAATCCCTCGGCAGGCGCCGAGCGGGGAATCCTCGCGCAGCTCATGTCGGTGCAAGGCGTCATTGCGCGCGAGGTGCGCGACGTTCGGCTGGGTATGCGTGCCCTTCTTCGTCGCGATCCTCACGACCCGTGGATGGTCGCGTTGCCGCTGGAGCGGGAGATTGTTCGACCAACCCGCGTCGCTTTCACGAGAAACATGGTCGACGTCGCCCTGCATCCGAGCGTCGAGCGTGCGTTGGACAAGGCGCGCGCGATGCTCGAACAGGTGGGCTACACGGTCGTGGACATCGACCCGCCCGACATTCGCGAGACTTCGCTGCTGGCCTATCGCGCGCTTTTCGGCGAGTTCAAATCCCTGGGAGACGATGCGATCCGCGCACATGGCAGCGCGACGGTCAACGCCATTCTGGACACGGCCTATGCATTCTATCCGCCGCTCCTGGGAAACGAACTGCTGAAAGGCATCGCCGAGCGAGCGGCCCATATGCGGCGGTGGTCTCTTTTCCTGGAAGAGTACCCGCTGGTGCTGACGCCATACCTGCCCTCGAGGACCTTCTCCTGGAACCGGGATGCCGAAGGTGTGGAAGGGTTCCGGGATGTCGACGGAAGCGCGTACTATGCCTGCTCTGTCAACTTCCTCGGCCTGCCCGCCGGCATCATCTCCCCGCATTTTGAGGACGGCATGCCTGTTGCCGTGCAGATCATAGGAAACTGCTTTTGCGAGGACATGATCCTCGACGCCATGGAGGCCGTGGAGCGGCAGGCCGGTGTCATGGCGGAACGGCTGTGGAGCCTTTGACTCGGTGACGCTAAGTGAACGTCCTGCGCGCAAGCTGTTGATTTCCGCTCAGGACTGAGCCGGGTTTTTCACCGAGAAGTGAACGGCCGGACTTGGCGGTTTCAGCAAGCTTGGGCAAAACGCACGCTGCCGCGGTACGCTGAAGTCACCATACGCGCTGGTCACTCGCGGCAAGAAGGTACCAAAAATGATCGGTCTGTTTCGCCATCGGTCCTCGTTTCGCCAGGCCTTGGAGGCGGCGGGGCTCGGGCGGTGTTCGATTTCTGGCAAGGACCTTTGGGTCGGACTGCCGCCCGATCCAGACCACAACCGGTTACCAGTACTAGCCGTGCCGGAAGCACCAAGGTCTGTGCTGTTTGTCGAGGGGCCCGAGCAGGTGCAACTCATCACTGCGTTGGCCGACAGCCCGGAGGCTACGACCATCGAAAATCTCATGATCGGCACCTCCCATGACTATATCCCGAGCCGAAGAACCCCTTATGACTTTTCCGCTGCGATGGCGGCGTTGATGAACGCCAAAATGCCAGCACTCAAGCGCCTGATCGTGGGCGAGATGGAGCTTCTCTTCAACGGCCATGGCTATTATGGGCATCTGGGAAACATCACCGATCTTGTCCGGGTCGCTCCCAATCTGGCGGAACTCCGCATGTGCGGGCGCGCGGTTTTCACCCGGCCCATCCGACACGATCGGCTGCAGGTACTATCGCTTGTTGCCGATGACATTGCAGGGAACAGCGGGGCAACTGCCCCCGAGACCGTGTCGAACCTCCTCTCGTCGCACTTTCCTGAAATGACCCAACTCCACTTGTCGCTTGGAGCGGACGCTGCACCGAGCTACGTTATTCCCGAAGCCTTCTATTCCGGGGTGAACATGCCTTCTCTCAGGGACGTAGAGATCGATTGCCTTGTGCCGGTTCATCGTGAGCGTCTCGAAAAGTGGAAAGCTGACCGAGTTCTTCGGATGTCGAGATCATGAATCTCAGGCGCCGAGTCGTCCGCGTGGGTCTCGGCGCCGATCCTCGCTGTTCGGGTGATTTGGAGCTACGCCCTTACGAACTTTGACATCAGGAATGCGGCCGTCAGGATGTCCGGGTCTAAGTTCTGTCGGACGGATCGCCATTCAGCTGTGGGCCTCACATCTGCCAAACGCCCACTTGCCTTAGCTCGAACAGTCTTCAACCGAACCACCAATTGGCCTGCTGCCAGTTCCGTCAAACACCTTATCTCGGTGTCCACGAAACCGGCAGCAGGCCCAAGGGTTGTGGAGAGAGGTGGCGATCCCGACAGGATTCGAACCTGTGACCATCGGCTTAGAAGGCCGGTGCTCTATCCAGCTGAGCTACGGGACCATCCCAGATCCGCCGAGCCTGACGGTCAATGCGTCCAGGGAACCTTGCGGTCATAGCGGAAATTTTCTGCATAGGAAATCTGCCGCCGGTTTGCCTCTTTCGGCTCCTGCACGCGAAACTCGATGCCGTGCTTTTCGGCATAGGCGATCGCCTCTTCTTTCGAGTCGAAGGCCAGGCGGATCTGGCTCTTCATGTCGGCGGATGTCGTATAACCCATCAACGGGTCGATCTTGCGCGGAACCTCGGGGTCGAAATCCAGTATCCACTGCCCAGTCTTTGCCTTGCCCGACTGCATGGCTGTCTTGGCTGGACTGTAGATGCGCGCTGCCATCGAACCCCTCGTGTCATTTGGTCGGAGTGGCAGGATTCGAACCTGCGACCCTCTGGTCCCAAACCAGATGCGCTACCAGACTGCGCTACACTCCGGGCCGTCACCGGCTCGGTTTTCCCTAGGGTTTCAGGCTTCGCAGTGCAAGGGACAACTTGGACGATAGATGGGAAAGGCAAAGAATTCGCTGAGAATGCGCGAAATGATCGCCGAAAGTCCCGCCGACATCCCAGGGCGTGGACCAGAGTCGGACAGAGGTTCCCTCTCGGGGAGTGGGAGATCCGAGTCGTGGCAGACCAGCTTTACACGGATCGCGCTACGCCTTGATCGCTGCAGACGGGAACGTTCGAAGGCGATGTTTGCCGCCCGGTGCTCGCATTTCCGACGATGGGTCAGGCGGGTATCGTCGCTGCGGGGCGGGACACGCTTACGGCGTGGACAAGGACCACACCCCAAAACAACACATGAACATAGCGGCACGTGAGCCCCGGAGATTTGTGGGCCGGAGCGCTAAAGCCGCATCGCGGTTAGTCCGGCGACTTTTGGTCGAACAAGCGACGCATGACTTCAGGCCCATTCAGCAGGTGGCCGGGCCGTCTTGGTCGGACTGCCGCTCATCCCGCACGCAACTCTTGGCGCAGTCACCAGGTTCCGAAATGACGGCGTCGGATCGGGCGAGGGGCGCGGTCACGGCGGACGCAGAATGGCGTCATCTGGTGCGGGAGAAGGACCGGTGAAGATTGGGGGAAGTTGAAGACGCCATGAAGGTGCGATGGCGCACTGCGCATCGCGTCCCCACGACAACGCCCCACTCCAATATGACTGGCTTGACCGTCAGTGGCACGGTAGCGTGGTCGCGAGGCGTCCTGGGACAAAGGGAGGCGCCTTGGGGGGAACTGGAATGAGCGGATCGGACTCGCCTGCGAGCAACGCTGCGGCTTTGCCCGCATCCGCCGAAGCGCGCGCGCATGCCGCCGGATGGCCGCGCTCGGTTGCCGAAATTTTGCCGCTGCTCTCCGTCGGGATCATCGCGGGCGTCGATGGTATCGGCTTTGCCATTGCTGTCGCCGCGCTGCTGTTTACCGGCGAACTGGGACAGGGGCTTGGACTGGCCGCCGCCGCGGCACTCCTGTGTTCGGCCATAATGGCGGCCTTCATGGCTTGGCGCAGCCAGTTCGCAGCCAATATCGCACATGTCCAGGACGTGGCGGTGGCGATCTTTGCCGCAACGCTTGCCGCCACCGCGGTGGCCATGTCGGCGCCGCCGGAAAGCAAGGTTGCGACCGCCTTCGCCATTCTGGCTGTGGCATCCCTGACCACGGGATCAGCGCTCTGGCTGACGGGCTTCTTTCGCCTCGGTCGTTTCGCCCGCTATTTTCCGCAGACCGTGCTCGCAGGATTTCTCGCCGGTTCGGGCTGGCTTCTCATCGCCGGCGGCGTGGCAATGGTCACAGGATCGTCGATTTCCAACGTCTTGCCGGTGCTTGCGGACGCTGATGCGCTCAGGCTGCTGCTGCCAGCGGCGGCCGTGGCTCTGCTTCTCTGGTTATGCACGCACTTCTTCAGCCACCCGCTAACGCTGATCGGCACCGTCCTGGTCATTTTCGTGGCCTTCCACGGCATGCTGATCGGGTCGGGCACCTCGCTTGACGATGCAATCGCACATGGATGGCTGCCGACGCCGCCATCCGGCGCGCCTCTGGCGCTTCCGTTTCCTGACCTTCTGCAGCTGGTGAGCTGGACGCATGTCTGGGAGGCGGCGCCCGCGATGGCGACGGCCGCCTTGCTGTGCGTCTTCGCGACGATCCTCAACACATCCGCCCTGGAGCTTGTGGCCGATACCGATGTCGATATCGACAAGGAGTTGCGGTCCACGGGCATAGCCAATATCGCGGTCTCGGCGGTCGGCGCGCCGCCTGGCTATTCGGGCCTGGCGATTTCGGTCCTGGCGCAGCGGAGTGGCGTCCGGAAGCGCGGCGTGGGCATTGTCGTCGCGATCGTCATCCTGTGCGGCTTCCTCTTCACCAGGCAGCTGGTGTCCATCATCCCGACCTTTCTGAACGCAGGCCTGATCATCTTTCTCGGTGTGGACCTGATCAAGGAATGGGTTGTCGACACCTATCGCCGCTATGGGCGGGCAGAGTGGCTGGTGGTGCTGATCATTTTGGCCATCGTGGTCTTGTACGGCTTCCTGGAGGCCATCGTTGCTGGTCTCGTGATCGCGGCCTGCCTGTTTGCCTACTCCTATGCATCGGTTCCGGTGATCCGCAGTTCGGCCACGCTTGCGCGGCTGCGCAGCACTGTCGAGAGAGACCGCGAACAGTCCATCGCGATCGGAGCGAGAGGCGCTGCCGTCGAAGCCATGCAGCTCCAGGGTTTCCTGTTCTTCGGGACTGCCGATCAGGTGCTGACCCGATTGCAGACACGCCTGCTGAACCCATCATGCCCGGGGCTTCGTGTTCTCATTCTCGACTTCCGGCATGTCACGGGCATGGATTCGGCATCGGCCAGCTACTTCCAGCGGATACTGGCCAAGGCGCGGCAAACGAATGTCCAGTTGATATTCTCCAATGCCAGCCCGACCGTACGCGATCGGGTCATCTGCGGCGCGCTACAGCCGGAGTCCGTGCTCTGGTTTCCCAATCTCGACCAGGCCCTCGAATGGGCCGAAGACTTGCTGCTCGACATTCCGGCTGCCAGACGCGACGACCCACCATTCGAGGATATCTTCGGCATTGACGGCATCGGCAACGGTCGGCTTCGCGAAATTGCCGGGCACCTGCAGCAGACGGCGTACCGCGCCGGCGAGACAATCATTTCTTCAGGTGACGATGCCAATGACCTTTTCTTCCTCATGTCGGGTCGCGTAGTCGTCCTGCGTACGGGGCCAACCGGCACCAAAACGCGCATTCGGGCGATGCTGCCAGGCTCCATCGTCGGGGACATAGGTCTCGCGCTGGGTACCAAGCGCACCGTGGACGTGCTTGCCGAAGAGGACACTGTTCTCCTTCGGCTTGGCCGCGAAGCGCTTGAGGCGATGGAGCGGAGCAATCCGGCGCTCGCCATTGCCATGCACAGGCTCATCGCGCGCGGTCTGGCGGAGAAGGTGGTCATCGCCAATCGCATGGCGGACCAACTCTGGACTTAACGTACGGTGCCTCAGTCGTGCATCGACCATATGACCGGACGTTCGATGCCGAGATCGCGGATCAGCGCCTGCCACGTCGGGCCGGCAAGTCCCGAGGCCGCCTGGCCGCTCTGCTCGAGCCGGAACAGCGCTTGGGCCTGATTGTAGCGCATGCCCCGTTCCTGTCCGGCCTGCGCCGAGGCGAGCCAGTGTCTTGCGGCCTCATCCTTCTTGCCGCGATACCAGGCGCCGTCGCCCGCCGCGAGTTCCGCCATCGGTCTTCCCGCTCGATATTGCTTCGCCACTCTCGCCCCGTTCTTCATAACGGCGGCGCTGTGTCTCAGGAGTGCGCCGTCACCCGTCCTGCGCCAGAGATTCCAGATGACGTCGCTGATGAGCCCGACATTCTGCACCATGTAAATCTGTGGCCGCGTGATCCTGCCGAGCACGACGACGAGATCATCCAGCACCTTGCGCGCCAGGACATCATCGCCGTCGGCCAAGGCGAGGAAGGCGCGACCATAGTGGTCGACGACGTTGGAGTTGTCGTTCGTCTCCTGCTTCTTGGCGGGATCGTTGAGGATGGCGTTGAGGATGCGGGAATCCTCGCGCGCTTCCTCAAGGCGGCCGAGACACAGCAGGTCGCGCAGCCGGCCATTGTGCGACCATGCTATGCTATGGCTGATGTCGCGGTCGCGCGCCGCCAGCAGGGTGGCATCGCTGCAGGCCATGGCTTCCTCGAACAGCCCTTCGACCCGTTTGAGGTTGCCGAGCGAGGACATGGACGTTTCCCAGTTCTTGCGCTCGCCACACTGGGTGCTGATGTCCATCGACCGGCGGAAATGGGCTTCGCCAGAGCGGAACCCGGCCTTGCCCGTTTCGTAAACGCCCGAGGCCATGTAGATCCAGGACAGGGTCGCGGGGTCCTTCAAGCGCTCGGCGATATCGATCGACTGGCGCTGCAGCTCCTCGCCATCGAGCGCCCACGGCAGCGCCGACGAGATCAGTGCCATGCCCATGTAGATCTTGGACAGGACCGGGCTGTCGCCGCCGGCCTGCCGGGCGAGGTTGACCGCGCGCATCACTTCGGCGAGCGAGAACGGCACCTTGTTCAGTTCATAATGGATCTCCGACAGGGTCATGTTCGTCGAAGCGGCGGCCAGGGCGGCAGCGCGTGCGTCTGCCTTCTGCGGCGCCCGGTGCGGCCTGAACCTGTAGCGGGCATAGTCGCCCAGAACCCTGAACATGGCCTGGCGCGCCGAGGCAGGGGGAGGGCGATCGAGGATCGTCGCGCTTTCGACAAGGAAATCGGAGGCGCGCTGATAATAGCCGAGCGCCTTAAGCGCTTCGGCCAGATTGTACGCCCACTCGCCGCGGGTCAGGCGGCTGGCGAGGTCGGGTTTTTTCTCGACGATCTTCAGCGCACGAGTCAGGAAATCAACGACTTCCGCGTTGTTGTAGCCTGAGCGCGCGTCGGCAGCGGCGCGAGAGAGATAGTCGACCGCAGCTTCCAGCTTCTCCGCCTGTTCGAAATGATGGGCAAGCAGTGCGAGTGAACCCGATGCATGGCCTGCCGTCGCGCCGCGGTCGTCGAGGATCTCGGCGGTGCGCGCGTGAAGCCTGCGCCGTTGCTCGCTGACCAGCAGCTTGTAGGCCGTATCGCCGATGATGGCGTGGTGAAAGCGGTAGCGACCCTGCACCGCGTCGACCGTGTCGACCAGCCCTGCGCGCTCTGCCGCTTCGATTTCCCGAACCAGGGTCGCGCGGTCTTCCGAGGTCGGATGAAGCCGCGACAGGAGATCGAGATCGAATACGCGACCCAGCACGGCCGCAACCTTCAGCGTCAATTGCTGCGGCGGCGAAAGGCTTCCGATGCGTTCGGCGACGACCCCTTCAACGCCGTCCGGAAAGGCGATGTGCGCAAGACCTTTCTCACCCATGCGCATGCGGGCGTAGCCGGCCTCGATACGCAGGAAACCTTTGTCGCGCAGTGAAAGGGAGAGTGCGCTGGTAAAAAGCGGGTGGCCCTCGGCGTGGTGATAGATGAGATCGACGATGGCCGGCGCACTCTCGATCACATCCAGCGTCGCGTTGATCAAGGCTGCCGTGTCAGCCTTCGAGAACGGGGCCAGCGTGATCGTCAGGGTGCCAGGCCGTTCGAGAAGCAGCCGGGCCTCGAAGGGCAGCAGGTCGCGGTTGAGCGGCCTTGACACAAGGGTGATCGCGACGGCGGGAAATACGCCTGCAAAGCGCTCGAGCAACTGCCAGGACGCCGAGTCGAACCAGTGTGCGTCTTCGACGATCAGGGCCTGGGGTGCGGGACCGATGAGCTGCTTCAGGAGCGCGATGATGACCGATTGTGTCTTCTCGGCTCGTCCACCGCCGAACAGCGATGCCGTAAAACCCGTGTCCGGGATTGCGACGGGAAGGACAGGGCTCAACAGCGGCACCAGTTCGGTGGCACCCGGATCGCCTGAGAAGAGAACGCCAAGGCGCGCCGTGACCGCCTCGACAGTCTCGTCGCCCTTCAGTCCGAGCAGCGCCAGGACCAGCTGGCGCCACGGAAAGAAGCCTGTCGTGCGGCGCAGACTGTCGGCGTTGAGCCGAAACGCAGTAATTCCCAACTCGTCGAGCCTGCGCTGGAAATGTGCCGCGAGGCGCGATTTCCCCAGCCCCGCATCGCCGACGATATGGATCACGCCCGGTGCGGACGCAGCCTTCATCTGCAAGATCAGATCTTCGACGATCGCCTTTTCCTTGGCCCGGCCGATGAGTTCCCCGGCCTGCACGGCGTCGCCTAGGGCCTCGCTCACGATGCTGTAGTAGCCCGCAGACGCGTCCTGGCCCTTCAGCTTCGACTTTCCGGCTTCCGCGAAACGGAACCGTCTGGCCGAGGCCTGTCGCGTGTCCTCGTCGACAAGGATCGACGCCGTAGCCAGCGCTGCCAACGCGGCGGCACGGTTCACCGGATCGCCGGTGACCGTGTATTCCATGTGGCTCTTCGTGCCGACAAGTCCGGCGAACACCTTGCCGCCTGTGACTGCGATGCCGACCTCGACACCAGAATCGAGGACCGCAGCACGGAGCATCTGTGCGGCGGTGATCGCCCTTTCCGCGTTGTTTTCGAAGGAGCTTGTGGGCAGACCCCACCCCGCGATCAAAACGAGACCCTTGTCATCGGTTGTGAAAACGAGGCGAACGCCACCATTGCTTTCGACAGCGTCCCTTGCCGCGCGAGCAACGGCTCCGAGCATCGGCAGATCATCCAGCCCGGAAAAGGTGAACCCGGGAAACTGAGCGAAAAGGATGTTCGAAGAGCGGAATTCGGCCAGCCAGCCCGTCTCCGTTCCGCCAAGGAGGTCGCCGAGGTGCGTCGGAACGTAGTGGGCCGACACGTCGGTTCCCCTGTCGGATGCTTCCGCAGCAAAGGGCGCAGGAGTGTAATCCTGCGCGATGACCCGCATGCCATCGGCGTCCGCGCGCGCCGTGATGCGATCCGCCAGCGCCTCGTAGACTGCCGGCCAGGAACCTGGTGTAACCCGCACGCCATCGCTGTAGCCGGCCCCCGTGTTGCGGAAAGCCTTGAATATTTCGCCGCAGATGACGAGCTGTCCGCTACCGTGGATCGGTGGCAGATGCGCGATCCAGACAGGTCCATGGGCAACCGCGACACGCATCTTGAGTGCGGATCCACCCATCGTCAGTTCGCGGCATGCCTCCTGGATCAACAGTCCCGCCGAGATCGCGGCGGCGGCCTGGTCGCCAATGTCCGTCTCGATCATCCACGCGGCAAAGACGGCGTCGCCGGCGAACTGGAGAATGGTTCCCCCTTGCGACTGGATCGCGTTGATGACGCGCTCGAAGACCGCATTCACGGTATCGCGCAGTTCTTCCGCGCCGCGCTCGTTGGAGCGGATCAACCTGGCGCCGGCTGCGGAGAAGCCGGAAAGGTCGGCGCAGAGCACGATACAGGGCGCGGCCTCGGCGAATACTTCGCCAAGGCGGTGTGGATTGTCTGATACGACCCGGGCGGCAACCGCTGAGACCAAGTTTGGCGCCGCGGAGTGGAAGGCTCCAGACACTGTTGCCGTTTCGCCTGCGAACGGTTTCACGCTTTAGCCCACCCATGTTCCGCAACGTCACTGTTTCTATGCGGCGTTTACCCGGTCCGGCGCAACGCTCCTTCGACGTTTTTCAGCCATCGAGGATGCTTGATATGCTCCTGTGCAATCCCGATGCGCACGCCATGCCAGGAGATTGGTCCGCCAGTATACTCAATGGGGCTTGTGTTCCCGGGCAGAGCCGAGGAAACCGACGCTGGCAGCAGCATGCTCGGAGCGGTCGGGCAACCGCACGACGATCGGGTCCGGCTTGGCAACGATCAAGCGTCGCGCGTCACGAAGCCGCCGCTGCATCGAGGCCGCGTCTGAGGTCGGCCTTCAGGTCCGCGACGTCCTCCAGTCCGATCTGCAGCCGGATGATAGGGCCGTCATAGGGACCCTTCGCGATGACGCGGTCGGCGATGCGCCCCAGTACAGCCAGACTTTCATACCCGCCCCACGAGAACCCAAGGCCAAAGACACGCAGCGCATCGAGGAAGGCATGCGCTTGAGCCCTTCCACCGCCCGCAAGAACCACGGAGAAGAGGCCGCTCGACCCGCAGAAATCACGCTTCCACAGAGCATGTCCCGGATGGCTTTCTAGACCCGGATGTAGCACCTCCGAGACACCTGGCTGTCCTTCCAGCCAGCGCGCGATGTCAAGCGCGCTTTCCTGGTGCCGTTCGAGCCTGACGCCCATTGTGCGCAGGCCGCGCAGGACCTGATAGACGTCGTCGGGTCCAGCGCAGCAGCCGAGCGCCGTGAATGTTGCGAGAAGCTGTTCCCAGCACGCAGGGTTTGCCGAAACGGTTCCTAAAAGCACGTCCGAATGGCCCGCGGGATATTTCGTCGCCGCGTGGATCGAGATGTCGACGCCATGGTCGAGCGGCTTGAAGAACAGCGGCGTTGCCCAGGTATTGTCCATCATGACGACCGAGCCGGCGGACCTGGCGGCCTTTGCAATGGCCGGAATGTCCTGGATCTCGAAGGTGTGCGAACCGGGCGACTCCGTGAAGACGACACGCGTGTTAGGCTTCATCAGCGCCTCGATGCCTGCGCCGATCAGAGGATCATAATACTCGACCTCGATGCCCAGCCGCTTCAGCATCGTGTTGGCGAAGTTGCGTGTCGGGGAATAGACGGAATCGGTGATCAGGACATGGTCGCCGGCAGACAGGAAGGCGAGCAGCGGCACCGTCACAGCGGCAAGCCCTGACGGCACCATGATCGTGCCGGCCGATCCTTCCAAGGCATTGATGGCCTGGGCGAGCGCATCGGTTGTGGGGGTCCCCGCTGTCCCGTATATGTACTTCTGGTCCCTGCTTTCCATGCGCGCCGCATCGGGAAACAGCACCGTGGACGCATGCACCACCGGCGGATTGACGAAGCCGTGATAGTCGAACGGGTCGCAGCCCTCGTGGGCAAGCCTCGTGTTGATGCCCATACCCTTGAATTCGCGGCCTGCCATGATGCTTCCTCTCCGACGCGGAAATGGATGCATAGAACCCGCGCCTGAACCGCGCAACCGACCGGTTAGGTGCAGCGCGACGCACCGTCTGGATCACGTTGGCTTTTGCCTCAAAATGGGGCGTTCGGTCTCGCCGATTGCCCGCTTTCCGGCATTTTCGCCCTGCGTGAAGTCATTTGCCGCATATGGTTTTCAAAGTCTTTCCAATTCCGTCATTCTGCTTGACCTCACGGGAATAATCGCCTTCGATGTGTTTCGTGAACAGAAGTGCAGAGGGCTTGTCGCCTGGCGACGCCTCGGCCGGAGCATCGATCCGGAGCCGAACTGACGCTTCCTTGCGGGAAAACAGGGACAATGTTCCCAGGAAAAAGAAAAGGATTGGGTATGAAACACATTCTTACAGTCGCTCTCGGCGCAGCGGCGCTCGGCCTCGTGGCTTCGGCAGCGTCGGCGGCCACGCTCGATGATGTCAAGGCGCGCGGCGTCCTGAAATGCGCCGTGAACACTGGTCTGGCCGGCTTCGCGGCACCCAACGACCAAGGCGAGTATTCCGGCTTCGACGTCGATTATTGCAAAGCGCTTGCGGCCGCCATCTTTGGCGACGTGACAAAGGTGGAATACACCCCGACCAGCGCCAAGGATCGCTTCGAGGTGCTCGCCAACAGCACGGTCGACGTTCTCGTGCGCAACACGACCTGGACGCTGAGCCGCGATACGACGCTCGGCTTCAACTTCGCCGGCGTGAATTATTATGACGGCCAGGGCTTCATGATCAACGCCAAGAAGCTTCCCGGCATCACGTCGGCGCTGCAGCTTTCGGGCGCCTCCGTGTGCGTCCAGACTGGAACGACCACCGAACTCAACCTCGCCGACTACTTCAAGTCCAACAATCTCGAATACAACCCGGTCGTGTTCGAGAAGCTGGAGGAGGTCAACGCCGCTTATGATTCCGGTCGTTGCGACGTCTACACCACAGACCAGTCCGGACTGTATTCCATCCGTCTGTCGTTGACGGCGCCGGCCGATCATGTCGTGCTGCCCGAGATCATCTCCAAGGAGCCTCTGGGACCGGCTGTTCGCGAAGGTGACGACCAGTGGTTCGACATCGTCAAGTGGGTCCAGAACTCGCTTGTGATCGCCGAGGAGCTGGGCATCACGCAGGCCAATGTCGAAGAGATGAAGGGCTCCGCCAATCCCGAGATCAAGCGAGTTCTCGGCCAGGAGGAGAACGCCAAGTTCGGTGCTGACCTCGGCCTCGGCGAAGACTGGGTCGTCAACGTCATCAAGGGCGTCGGCAACTACGGCGAAATCTTCGAGCGCAACATCGGCTCCGGCAGCCCGCTCAAGATCGCCCGCGGCCTGAATGCCCTGTGGTCGAAGGGCGGACTGCAATACGCCGCGCCCATCCGCTGACCGTCTGAACATCATGTCGAAGGGCGCATCGAGCGCCCTTCGACACTCAGCAACGAGGGGTCCGGATGGCGACTGATCAGGTATTGCGAGGCGCCGAACCCGAAAAGGGTTCGATGATCAACAACCCGGTCGTGCGCGGAATATTCTTCCAGGCAGTCGTCTTCATCGGCCTTTTCGCCTTCATTACCTGGATTGTCCGCAATACGCTTGACAATCTCGCCGCCAATGGCCGCACGATCTCCTTCGGCTTTCTCAATGAGCGTGCCGGCTTCGACGTGGGCCAGGCGCTGATTCCCTATTCATCGGACTCCACCTACATCCGCGCCCTCGAAGTCGGGCTGATCAACACGCTGGTGGTCGCCGCCGTCGGCATCGTCACCGCCACGCTGGTCGGGTTCGTCGTGGGCATAGGCCGCCTGTCGCGAAACTGGCTGATCCGCAAGATCTGCACCGTCTACGTCGAAGTGTTCCGCAACATCCCGCCGCTGCTCGTCATCTTCTTCTGGTATCTCGGCGTCCTTGCGATCCTGCCACAACCCCGTGACAGTTTTGAGTTGCCGCTTGGAACGCGTCTCAGCAATCGTGGGCTTTCTGTCGCGACGCCCGTCTGGGGCGACGGCGCCTGGCTTGTCGGAGTGGCGTTCCTTGTCGCCATCGCCATGTGTATCTTCGTGGCGCGCAGAGCCCGCATCCGGCAGATGGCGACGGGTCAGCGCTTTCCCGTGTTCTGGACAAGTGTCGGCCTTCTGATCGGCTTGCCCTTCCTGGCCCTGGCCGCGGCAGGATTCCCGCTGTCGTTCAGCGTTCCGGTGATGGGCGCGTTCCAGTCGACGGGCGGCACGACCATCCCGCCCGAGTTCCTCGCGCTGTATCTCTCGCTCTCTCTCTATACCGCGTCCTTCATCGCCGAGATCGTTCGCGCCGGCATTCTCGGTGTCAGCCGCGGCCAGACCGAAGCGTCCTATGCGCTCGGCCTTCGTCCGGGCAACACGACACGCCTGGTGATCGTGCCGCAGGCCATGCGCATTATCGTGCCGCCGCTGACGAGCCAGTACCTCAACCTCACGAAGAACTCTTCCCTGGCGATTGCCGTTGGGTATGCGGACCTCGTGTCGATCGGCGGCACGATCCTGAACAAGAGCGGCAACTCGATTCAGATCGTTGCGATCTGGATGGTCGTATACCTCAGCATCAGCTTGCTGACCTCGCTGTTCATGAACTGGTTCAACAGCCGTGTCGCGCTGGTCGAGCGCTGAGGTAAGGCCATGCAAGCGTCTGAAATCGCCTATGTGAGACAGGAAATGGCGGACGCCCAGCCGGCGCCGTCGAGCCAGCGCGGACTTGTCCACTGGATCCGTACCAACCTGTTTGCCACGGTCACCGATTCAATCCTGTCGGTAATCGCCATACTGCTTATCGTCTACTTTCTGCCGCCACTTCTCGATTGGCTGTTCTTAAGCGCGCAATGGACCGGGACCGACCGCTCGTTCTGTGCGACGGTTGCCCAGGGCGGCATCCAGCCCGAGGGCTGGGCGGGGGCTTGCTGGGCCTTCGTTGGCTCGAAGTTCGAGCAGTTCATGTTCAACATCTATCCGCAGGATGAGCGCTGGCGGGTGATCCTGTGCGCGGTCGCCCTTGCCGTGCTCCTGGTGCCGTTCCTCATGCCTCAGGCCCCGCACAAGGTGCTGAACGCCGTTCTTCTGTTCGTCGTTCTGCCGATCGTCGGCTATTTCCTGCTGGTCGGTGGCCATTTCGGCCTGCGCTACGTGCCGACCCGTGACTGGGGCGGCTTCATGGTCACGATCATCCTGTCCTATGTTGGGATCGTCGTCTCCCTGCCGCTGGGCGTGGTTCTGGCGCTCGGTCGGCGCTCGACGCTGCCAGTGGTCAAGGCGATCTGCGTCGTCTTCATCGAGATGGTGCGCGGCGTGCCGCTCATCACCGTTCTCTTCATGGCGACCAAGATGCTGCCGCTCTTCATGCCCAACGGGCTGAAGATCGACGATTTCCTCTGCGTGCTGATCGGCGTGGCTCTGTTTGCCTCGGCCTACATGGCCGAGGTCATTCGCGGCGGATTGCAGGCAATGCCGAAGGGCCAGTACGAGGGCGCCGATTCGCTCGGCCTCGGCTATGGCCAGAAGATGCGGCTCATCATCCTGCCGCAGGCGCTGAAACTCGTCATTCCCGGTATCGTCAACACCTTCATCGGCCTCTTCAAGGACACCAGCCTGGTCTACATCGTCAACATGTTCGACCTGCTCGGCGCCATCCGGCGCAACTTCTCCGATGCCAACTGGATCACGCCGCAGACGCCGATGACGGGGCTGGTGTTTGCCGGCTTCGTGTTCTGGCTGTTCTGCTTTGGCATGTCGCGCTATTCGATCTACATGGAACGCCGGCTCGACACCGGACACCGCAAATAAGAAGGGGACTGTCGATGGCGAAGGAAAACGCGGTTAGCGCCGAAGAGATCAGTGTCGACGTCAAGAAGATGCACATCTCGGAGACCGATGTCGCCATCGAGATCGTCGACATGCACAAATGGTATGGCGACTTTCACGTGCTCAAGGACATCAACCTGAAGGTCATGCGCGGCGAGCGCATCGTCATCTGCGGACCGTCCGGTTCCGGCAAGTCGACCATGATCCGCTGCATCAACCGTCTGGAAGAGCACCAGAAGGGTAAGATCGTCGTCGATGGCAAGGAACTGACCAACGATCTCAAGAAGATCGACGAGGTCCGCCGCGAAGTCGGCATGGTGTTCCAGCATTTCAACCTGTTTCCGCACCTGACCATCCTCGAAAACTGCACGCTGGCGCCGATCTGGGTGCGCAAGATGCCCAAGAAGCAGGCCGAGGAGGTCGCCATGCACTTCCTCACGCGCGTCAAGATCCCCGAGCAGGCCCACAAATATCCGGGCCAGCTGTCGGGCGGCCAGCAGCAGCGCGTGGCGATCGCGCGCTCGTTGTGCATGAATCCCCGCATCATGCTGTTCGACGAGCCCACATCGGCGCTCGATCCCGAGATGATCAAGGAAGTCCTCGAAACGATGGTGGGTCTGGCCGAGGAAGGCATGACGATGCTGTGCGTCACCCATGAGATGGGCTTTGCGCGCAAGGTCGCCAATCGCGTGATCTTCATGGACAAGGGCCAGATCGTCGAGCAGAACACGCCCGCCCAGTTCTTCGACAATCCGCAGCACGAGCGCACCAAGCTGTTCCTGTCGCAGATCCTGCATTAGCAGGGGCGGATCGAATTGGTACGATGAGAAAGGTCGGTTCGGCGAGACGGACCTTGGCCGTGCTTGTCGGAGCGGTTTTCGCCGCCGCCCTGGCGATCGTGCTGGGAACTGCCGTTCCTCGGCCGTTATGGCCAGATGAGATGGCCGCCTCAGGCGGGCAGCACCGGGTTCTGATGCTCATGAACCCGATTCACACCGACCTGGCGATTCCGCTGGGGCCCGAAGTCCGGTCAGCCTTCGGTTTTCTGGGAGAGGCCGGCCAGCCGATCGACGCACCCGGCGCGCGCTATCTGGTGTTCGGCTGGGGCGGACGTGACTTCTACACGCAGACGCCGACCTGGTCGCAGCTCAAGCTGCTGCCGCTCCTCAAGGGGCTGACGCTCGACAGCGCCGTCATGCATGTCGACGTCGCGGGCGATATTCCCGAACCGCATCCCGAGGTCCTCGGCATCGATCTCGACGACGCGGCCTTTGCCGCACTGCTGAGCCGGATCGCCGGGAGCTTCGTGCGCGACGCATCCGGGCCGATCCACCTGCCCAACGTAAATTACGGCGCGTATGATGCGTTCTACGAGGCCGACGGCAGATTTACGGCGATCCTCGGCTGCAACACCTGGACAGCCTCGGTGCTGCGGGCGGGCGGCATTCGCACGGGATGGTGGAACCCGCTGCCGCAAAGCCTGGGCAG
>LNFM01003412.1_pt1 | contig 31285 bp, 26 predicted proteins | sample 596031 | NCBI WGS metagenome assembly LNFM01 (sample SAMN04254537, study PRJNA301005) | activated carbon metagenome | isolation source: dual media filters at the Ann Arbor, Michigan drinking water treatment plant | place: USA: Ann Arbor | reverse complement strand
CGCTTCGTCAATCGATTTGCAACTCCCAATCGCCGTCTCAGCGGTGCAGTGTTCGGCGCCTCTGGGAGATCCGGGCATCTTCTGCGCTCGTGAGTAGGATGGGAATCACACCCGCTCGCTGCCGCGCCGCCGCTGTCGTCCCTCGCTGCCGCGCCGAGGCTGTCGTCGTATGGGAGTAGATGCACCCAACCCCGATCGAATGAAGGACCTCGCAGACGTACAAGAGCTCGTCCGTCATGCGCAGCTCACCGAGTCGTTTGCCGATGCGCTCGCCGCTTCGGTTCGGGCAGCGTGCTTGCGCAGCTAAAGCGTCACGCGACGGAGCGATGAAGACGAGTAGCTCCGAGAGACTCCCACGCATCGGCGGACAGCCGTCGGTGGCGCGCTCGCAGCCAGCGATGTCCCTCGTACCCGTGGGGCGCTTCGCACGACCTCGAAGCCGTCACTGCATGCGGCACACGAACGTCTGGTCGGTGCGCGCGCAGGGAATGTCGTTCCACTGGTAGCCGCGCTCGCGCCACACGTGCGCGCAGTCCGCAGGGCCGCCGGAGTCGTCGTTGGGCTCTCCCGAAAGCCACCGCGTGTACGCCGTCGGCGCGCCGCTCGCCCACTGCCAATTGCCCTCGGAGCTCTGCTCGTGCAGGTCGATCCACGCTCCGTTCGCGCTCGCGCCCGCTTGCTGGAGCACGGCCTCGACGCAGCGCTGCTCGTCGGCGCTCGCGATCGACGCGAGCTGTCCGTTGTTGCGCTCGCAGTGCGCTCGCGCTTCGCTCCACGTGCGACCGGTGGTCGCGTCGGTGAACCAGCGCGACCCGGCGCACTCGATCATCGTGCCTTCGGTGCGCGCAGGGCTCACCGGCACCATGGGCATCGGCGACGAATGCCGCTGCGCCCACCGCGCAGCGCGGTCCCCACGCGGGTGCGCGGGGCTCGTCACGATCACCGGATGCACGTGCACTTGAATCGTGCACCCCGCGCCCGCCATCGCCAGCGCGACGATCACCGATCGAACACTGCTCTTCACCAGAGCCTCCCGCTCGACGCGCGCAGCTCGCTCACGCGGCTCGCCGTCGGCGCCTCGTGGTAGTGCGCACACAAATCCAAGTTCATCGCGCGCCCTCCGAGCGACGCGCTCCCGCGCCCCAGCGACGCCGTGAAGCGCGCCTCGTTGATCACGCCGGCCAGCACGAGCTCGCTTCCCGAAGCGCGCAGCGTCAACGACACGCGATAGTCGCTCGCCGCCGTGGGCGGACCCTGCTCCCAGCGCGCGGGATGCTCGTCGCCTCGCGAAAACACCTGGATCGCGCCGTTGGAGCGCACCAGGATCGCCGCAGGGTGCTCGTCGTTGGTGGGCCACCCCGCGCCGTCCGGCCTGGGAGTAAACACGAACGCGATCCACCCCAGGCTCGCCGTGTCCCCGGCCACCGGGTCGATCGTAGCGCTCACGCGCAGCGCGCCGTCGTTGTCCGGCCGCAGCGCGCGATCGAAGCCGACGCCCGCGGGCTGACGAAAGGTAAACGAGTCGGCGTTGGCGTCGAAGGACACCGCCGAACGAGCGGCCGGGGGAGCGTCCGTCCACGAGCCCGAGAGCATGCGCGCTCCGCTCGGCATCGGCGTGCGATCGACGCGCAGCCGCGGCATGGCGAAAACAGCAGTCGGGTCGTTGGGGTCCGTCTCTTCGTAGGGCGCTTCGGTAAGAGACTCCGGCGGCTGCGGCTGCGCTGGCAGCGCAGCGACAGGAGCGCTCGTCGGCCCCGCCGCGATTACGGTGTTGTGCACATGCACCGACACAGGAACGGTCACCGCGACCGCGCTCGTCGCCCGCACCGACGGCGCCGAATGGGCGCAGTTCGCGAGAGAGCACGCGAGCACAGAACATCGGGCAGCGAATCGAAGCGTGGAGAAGGGCATGGAAGCCTCCGAGGGTCACAACGCCAGTCACGAGGGAGAACTTTCACCGACGCGCGGCGATGGAAGAGCAACACCGCGAGGCGAGGATCTCTTGGGACGACAAGCGCGTCGCCGCGAGGGCGCAAGCCGCAGCGCGCGGCCGCGGAGGCGAGGAAGGGAGCGCTCGCGCCGGGCGCGCTGGTTTTTGGCGCAACCCTGTATAGTCCCGCCCTTCGACCGCGATGTCCGACGCCCAGGGCCAGCGAGAAAGCGATCCGCACACAAATTCGAGTTCTCTTCGCGACGCGCCTTCGCTGCGCGCGCTCGCGTCGATGGCGTCCGTCGCGGGCTCGGGGATCCTGCTGCAGCTCTCGCTCACGAGGCTCTTTTCGCTGGTCGTCTGGTACCACTTCGCGTTTCTCGCGATCGCCGTCGCGATGCTCGGGCTGAGCGTCGGCGGATGGCTCGCGGCCCGTCGAAGCGCGGCGAACGCCGATGACCCCGCGCGAGACGCCGCCGTCGGCGCGGCGGGCGCCGGCGCGTCCATCCTCGTGCTCCTCCTGGCCCTGCCGAGGATGCCCTTCTACCAGTCCATCTTCGCGAGCGTCGGGCAGTTTGCGCTCTACGTGCTGCTCGTCACGATGGTCCTCGCGCCCTTTACAGGGATCGGCTTCGCGATCTCGCGCATCCTCGGCGCGGCGAAGAAAGAGCACACCGGCGCGCTCTACGGCGCGGACCTCGCGGGCTCTGGCCTCTCGGGCGCGCTCGCCGTCGTCGCGATGGATCACCTCGGCGGCGGCGCGGGAGGCTGCGCGGTCGCGGGGCTCTTGGCGAGCCTCGCGGCCGTAGGCTTCGGACGCGAGGCGCTTTCGCGGCAAGACGCCAGGCCCGTCGACGCGCTGCCGCGATGGAAGCGCCCTAGCGCGGCGGTCGCGCTGGCCATTTTGTGTGCGTCTTATTCGCTGCTCGCGCGCGACCCGATGAACCCTGTCGTGTACGCGCGCAACGCGAAGCTCTTTCCACGAGTCGAAAGACAGGACACGATCGAGCGGCGCTGCACGTCCATCGCGTGCGTAGACTTCTTTCGCAACCCGCTGCACCTCGGGATGTGGGGCCGCGAAGGGGTCGACTCGAACCTGCCAGAGCAGGTCGGCATCGTGATCGACGGCTGGGCCATCACCTCCATCCTCCGCGGAACGCGCGGAGAAGACGGCCGCACCCGCGCCGAGCACCCGATGTTCGACCGGCTGCCCACCGCGTTTGCGCAGCAGCTTCGTCGCGTCGCGAGGACGCCCACCGCCAACACGCTGGTCATCGGCGCCGGGGGCGGGCTCGATGTGCGAGCCGCGCTTCACTACGGCGTCGAAGAGGTGGACGCGGTCGAGATCAACCCTGTTATCGTGGGCGGGGTTCGCGGGCGATTCGCGGAGTTTTCGGGAGATCTCTTTCGCGATCCGCGGGTGCGCCTGGTGCTCGGCGAAGGCCGCTCGGTGCTCGAGCGGCTCACCACGCGGTACGACCTCGTGCAGCTCTCGGGCGTCGACACGTACGCCGCGTCTCAAGCGGGCGCCTTCGCGCTGACCGAGAACTACCTCTACACGGTCGAGGCCCTGCGTGCGTACCTCGACCGCCTCACGCCCGGCGGAACGCTCACCCTCACCCGCTGGCTCTATCACCCCGATCGTCAGACGATTCGCCTCGTCGCGACGATCGACGAGGCGACGCATCAAGCCGGGCTCGGCGACGCTGGGCCGAGGACGTTCATCGCGGCCACGCCCGCGCCCGGCTCGGACATGGACTTCTCGATGGTCGTGGTGATGCGACGGCCGTTTACCGCGGACGAGCTGCGACGGGCGAGGCTCTTGTCGACCACGCTGGGCTATCGCGTGGCGTGGTCGCCGGACGCGCAGGGCGGAGAGAGCCCGTTTCGCGAGTATTTCGCCGCGGGAGACCTCGCGGCGCGGCGGCGTTGGCTGAGCGCGTACTCGTTTCGCGTCGAGCCGACGACCGACGACGCGCCGTTCTTCTTCGAGCACACCCGGCTCGCCAAGCTGTTCTCGAGCCGCGATCAGATCCTCGGCTCCGCGAGCGGACAGCTCGTGCTCATCGTGTCGGCGCTGCTCGTATCGCTGCTGGGGGCTTTGATTCTATGGGCCGCTCGCCGGGACCTCGGCGAAGACCGATTGGGCCCGCGGCGCTCTGTGTACTTCGTGGCGCTCGGCGTGGGCTACCTGGCCGTCGAGACCGCGATGATCCCGCGGGTGACGCAGTTTCTGGGCTATCCCACGTACGCGCTCACCGTGGTGCTCTCGTCGCTGCTCGTGGGATCAGGGATCGGCAGCGCGCTCTCGCCGCGATGGAAGCTCACGCCTCGCAGCGCCACCGCGATGAGCGCCGCGGTCGTCGCGACCGTCGCCCTGGGGCTCCCGTCGCTTTTGCGCGCGTGCGCGCAGTGGTCACTCGAAGGCCGCATCGCCATCGCCTCGCTCACCGTCGGGCTCGTCGGCATGGCGCTGGGAACACCCTTTCCCATCGGCCTGACCGCCATGGCCCAAGGTCGCTCCTCGCGCGCCCTAGAGGCATGGGTCATCAACGGCGTGGCCTCGAGCGTCGCCGGCGTGCTCGCGCTCGTCGTCGCGATCGAGCGCGGCTTCACAGCCATTCTCTGGGCGAGCGCCGCGGCCTACGCGATCGCCGCGATCGCCGCGAACCGCACGAGCAGCCTCCAAGACAACCCGCAAACACCGCACACGAATTCATGACCGATCCAGCGCTCGAGGCAGACAACACTGAGCAGCCCGCGGAAACACGCGCGGGCGAGCGTGCACCGCGCGCGGCGCTCTTGGCGACGGCCCTGGCGTCGCTCGGGCTGCTCTCGCTCGAAGTCTTGCAGGTGCGGGTGTTTTCGTACGCGATCGACCCGTTGAGAGTCCACGCGGCCATCTCTGTAGCGCTGCTCGGCCTCGGCGCGGGCGCGGTGCTCGCGAGCGCGCGACCGAAGGTCGCAGAGCGCGTCTCGCCATTGTTTGCGCTGGCGGCGCTGTCGATTCCGTTGACGCACATGCTCTTCGCGGTGGCTTCGCCGCGCGTGGCCTCGGGCGACGCGGGCGCGGCGCTGCTCTTCGCGCTGATGTCGCTGCCCTACCTGTTGGCCGGCGCAGCAAAGGGAGCCCTCGTCGCGAAGCACTCGCGCGACGCAGGGAGGCTCTTCGCGGCGGACCTCGTGGGAAGCGCGCTCGGGTGCGTTCTGCCTGTTCCGCTGTTGCGCCCGTTGGGCGCGGAGCCTGCGCTCGCGATCAGCGCCGCGCTCGTCGCGTGTGCAGCGGTGGCCATCGCGCCCAGGCACAAGCTCGCGCTGGCGTCCCTCGCGCTGTCTGCGCTGTTCGCGCCCATCGCGACGCGCGCGCTGCCCTTCGCGCCGGACCCGACGGACCTCTACGGGATCGCCCGTCAGGCGCTGGCCCGCGCCTACCCTGGGCGCAGCGCGGAGGCGTACACGCCCGTGCGCGAGTTCGCTCGGTGGGACCCGATCTCGCGCGCGGAGGTCTACGCGTTTCCCGGTGAATTCGGCCGCGTGAATCGCACGATGCCGATGCGGCTCTTCGCGCAGGACGGCGGCGCAGGATCGATCCTGCTCGGAATCGCAGAGCACCCCGACGTGGCGCGCTCGGTGTTCGAAGCGACGATCTTCGGCGGCGCGTACCTGCCCCGCGAGCACAAGCCCCGCAACGTGTTGGTGATCGGCCTCGGCGGCGGGCCCGACATCCTCGCGGCGCGCTACCACGGCGCGCAGCGAATCACCGGCGTCGAGGTCAATCGAACGACCATCGACCTGGTGCGCGGCCCCTACGCGGGGCTCATGGCCGACCCCTACGGAGACCCTCGCGCGACCATCGTTCACGCGGACGGACGGGGCTTCGTCGAGCGAACGCACGAGCGCTTCGACGCGCTGGTGATGACCGGCGCGGACACGTACGCCGCTGCGCAGTCGGGCGCCTTTCTCTTCAGCGAGAGCTACCTCTACACGCGCGAGGCGTTCGCTCGGTACTTCATGGTGCTCGAGCCTGGGGGAGTGCTCTGCATCACGCGCGCGGGCGCCGAGGGGCTGCGCACGCTCACGACCACGATCGAGGCGCTTCGAGCGCGCGGGATCACGCGACCCGATCGGCACATCATGGTGCTTCAGCAGGGAATCGCCGTGCAGATCATCGCGAGCCCCTCGCCGTTCGCCCGGCAAGACGCGATTCGCTTGCTGCGCTCGCTCGTGCAGTCACGGTCGCTTCCGCCGGTGAACATCCCCGTGTACGAGGCGATGGGCTTCGGGATCTCGACGCCGTTTCGCTTGATCTACGCCCCCGACGTCGTGCTCGAGCCGAACGATCCGCACGCGCTCGTAGCGCTCGCGTCCGGACACCAGCGAGACAACGTCTTCGTCGAGCGCTATCCGCTGGACATCTCTCCGGTCAGCGACGACCGCCCGTTCTTCTTTCAGTTTCTCGACCTTCGCCGATGGAACACCACCGGCGGCGACACCATCTACGCGCGCGGTCTTCGCACCTACAGCACCGACTCGATCGCGATCGCCGTCGTCGCGCTGTTCATGGTCCTCGCTCCTCTGCGCAAGCGCTCGGACCAGACCAAGGACACCGCGGACTCGAGCGCGCCTCGCTTCGACGGGCGCGCCGCGCTCTGGGCGACCGCGCTCGGAAGCGCGTACCTCGGCGTCGAGCTCGTGCTCATCCAACGTGCGACGCTCTACCTCGGGCACCCGACGTGGGCCGTCGCCGCGACGCTGCTCGCGCTCTTGCTCGCGTCGAGCGCAGGAGCCTTCTGGGTGGGCCGCTCTGCGACGCCCGCGAAGAGCGCGCGCACCGGCGCCATCGTGGCAGGCGCGCTGGCATCGATCATGGCGCTCGCGTTGCCGACCGCGTTGCGAGCGCTCGCGACGGACTCGCTCGTGCTGCGCGTGATCGCGTTCGTGTTGTGCGTGGCGCCGTTGGGGGCGGCGATGGGCGTTCCGTTTGCCGGCGGGCTGCGCGTGACGGAGGGAGCGCCGAAGGTGGCGTGGACGCTCGCGGTCAACGCGCTCGCGGGCGTCGTGGCGGCGCTCGCGGTGCCCGTGGCAGCGATGGCGTTCGGCTTTCGCGCAGTGGGCGTCGTCGCAGCGCTGTTGTATTGGGTCGCCGCCATGGCGTCGCCCAAGGAGTGACGGGGCGAGGCTGCGACGGCGCGCGGGCAGGCGTGTGCGCACTGCCCCATCGAGCGCTGAGCAACGACGTGCTATTCTGCACGCAGATGAAGCGGCCGACCCTGCCAGGTTGGGTGATCGACGACGCCGAGAGCGTTCGCGAAGAGTGCGCGCCGTATGTGGCGATGCCGCCCGCAGAGCGCATGCGTATCCTGGCCGGGTTGCTGCGAGACGCAGAGCGAATCCTCCTTTCGACCGAAAGACATCGCAGACCTGCAGCGATTGATCGGCGTGCGCGGAGCAGCCCTCGACGTTCGGTACGTTCGCGCGCACATCGCCGCGATGATGGGCGAGGACGACGAGCGCATCGCGCGTTGGGATGCGCTCGTCGCGTCGAAGTAGCAATCGAGCAGCACAATGACTCACCGTTGAGGCGTCGCTGGCGTTGCGGGCCCGCAACGACTCAACGCGCGCGGCGAATCTTCACGAGCTTCTCTTTGGGCAGCGCGTGGTCTTCGTCCGCTGCGCCCAACGGCTCTTCGACGAGCTCGAAGCGCCCGTTGTCGAAGGGCTCGCCCGGCGCGCGCTCGACCGGGACCAGCCGCTCTCTCAGGCCCCGCGCGGCCATCGCCCGCGCGCGATAGTGACAGTACGGGTTGTTGCCGGGGCGTCCCATCAGCGCGTGCGCGGTGAACGTGCAGCCCCCGAGGCACTCGCTCGCAAACGGGCACTGCTTACAAAAGCCCCACAATTCATCGACCGTGCGAGCGCGGGTGAAGGTGATGGGGCCGGTGTCGGAGTTCCATAGCTGCGAGAGCGAGACGCGGCGAGCGTTGCCTTGGACGTAGTGCGAGGTCTGCAGCGACGGGCAGCCCTTGATCGCGCCGTCGCTCTCGACGCCCATCACGAAGCGCCCAGCGGGACAGCCGCGCCAGCGGTCCCTTTGCGTGGGTGACAACGACCGAAGCACCGCCTCCTCGGGGCCGTAGTATCCGAGGTTGTTTCCCGGCTGAATCAGCACTCCCTCCTCGAACGCTCGCTCTTTGAGCGCCGCGATCCGAGGAACGAGCTCGAGCAGATCCCAGGGCTGCAGGATCATCCCCGCGCGATCGGCCGCGCGCCCGAGAGGCGTCGTGAGCTGCACCTGCCACGACGACACCCCCGCGTCGCGCAAGCGCTCGTAGAGCGGCTCGATTTCTCCCTGGTTGAGGCGGTTCAAATTGCTGTTGGCCGACAGCTGCTTGATGCCAGCGCGACGCAGGTGCCCCATCGCAGCGAACGCCTGCGCAAAGCTCCCCCGCGACGCGCGCATCAGGTCGTGCGTCGCTTCGAGGCCGTCGACGCTGACGCTCACGCCCTGCAGCCCGGCTTCGACCATTTGCGTCGCGAGCGCGGCGTCGATGGACCTTCCGCCCGTGGTCATCACGGCGCGAATGTCGTGGTCCCTCAACGCGCGAATGATCCGAAGAAATCCAGGGTGCAGATAGGCTTCGCCGCCGATGAGCACCACCTCGCGCGCTCCCATCGCCGCGAGGTCGGACACGAATGCCAGAGCTTCGTCCGTAGACCACTCGTCCACGCGGGCGTCGCCCGCGCGCGAGCCGCAGTGGGTGCAGGGCTGATCGCAGCGCAGCGTGAGCTCCCATACGACGTATACGGGGCGAAATGCGCTGTGAACGACGTCGAGTCTTCGCTCCGTGGACACGGTCATGGAGTGTTGCCGACCAGCACGCGCGGTGCCAGAGCGCTCGGTGACAAAGGCTCGGACGCATCCATTTGTTCGTTGGTACGCTGCGAGCAAGTAACCTCGAGCCCGAGGCGCCCGAGCTTCGGCGCACTGATTTCTGTCCTTCATTGGGAGACGACCATGCAAAAGAGTGAGTGCTGCGGTGAGTGTGGTGGATTCGTGATCGAGGGCGCGTGCCCCAACTGCGCAGCCGGCGCAAAGCCAGCGCGGACGCAGTCACGTTGGCTTCGCATCGCCACCGCCGTCGTCGCAGCAGGCACCGCGGTCACGCTCGCCGCGTGTTACGGCCTTCCACCGCCGGCGCCCGACGCGGGACCGGACGCTGGCGGAGACGCTGGCAACGACGCGGCCTCGCCCGCAGACGCGGCCGTCGCGGACTGAACGCGTGGCGATCGCGCGCACACCTCGGTGGCTCATCGTGCTGTGCAGCGCGGGGCTCGTGCTGTTCGGGCTGTTGGTGGGCGCGGCGATCGTCGAGTACCCAGGCGGAACGTGGTTCGACCCGCTGAGCCGCGGCTACTCGTTCTGGAAGAATTTTCACTGCGATCTCTTCCACCATCGCGCGCTCAACGGCCGCGACAACGCGCGCGCTGCGACGCTCGCCATCGCGGGGACCACGGCGATGTTCGCGGCGATCGCGGCGTTCTTTCCGCTGGTCGCGAGGCTCGACCGACGCGAGCCCGAGTCGCGCGCGTCCAAGGTCACGCGCTTCGCGGGCGTGACGAGCTGCGTGCTGGGAATGGCGGTTCCGATCACGCCGTCGGACGTCAACCGCGTCGCGCACTTGATGGCGGTGACGGCGGCGTTTGCTCCCGCGCTCGTCGCGACGATCGCCGCGGCGTGGGTGAGCGTGCGCTCAGCGACGCCCCTGGCGCTCAAGACGCTCGCCGTGGCCACGCTCGCCTTCGGCGCGGCCGACGGGATCATGTACGCGATCGCGTTCTCGATCGACACACGAAATCATCTACTGGACGCCTCGCTGCCGTTCTTTCAACGGCTCGCGATGCTTTCGCTCATCGGGTGGATGATCACTGTGATCGTCGCGCACGCCAGGCGTACTTGAGTCGAAGCCCCGCCACGGCGCCCGCATAGCCCGCCATCGCCCCGATGGGAACCATCAGCGCCGCGGACAACAGTCCCCCGGCGCCCATGCGCGCTCCGCTCGAGAGCGCGAGGAGCATCATCGCGCCGGCACCCGCGAGCAACCCGTGTCGCTGGTTGACCTTTTCGTTTCCGAGCGTCCCCACCGCCATGCCGCCGAGGAGCGTCCCGAGCACGCCGACGACAGCGCCAGAGAGCGCGAGCTTCGATTGGAGCGCGACGAGCACCTCGCGCGAGGGGTTGCTGCCAACCGCAGCGAGCTGCGCGCTCGCGTAAGGGACCCAGAGCATCTTGGCGAGCACCGCCGACACCAAGACCGTCGCGAACATGCCGAGAGGAATCCAGTGCCACGCGGGCGCGTCGTCGCCCTCGGGCTCCGCGGGCTCGGGAGCGGGCTTCGTGTTGAGCACAGGCAAGTGACGACGAGCGGTCATCGCGACGAGCGAGCATAGCGCACGGGCGCGAGGGCGCGAGGGAGGCAAGCGGGCGCGGCAGCGAGCTGCCGCGACCCCGCTGCCCCCGCTGCCATCCACTTCACTGCCGACCCTCCGCAAACACAGGTACCCTCGCTGCGCAGTGAACGCATTGACCGAAGACCTCGCGCGGATCGTTGGGCGCGATGCCGTGTCGACCGACGAGCCCGAGCGACGCGCGTACGCGCACGATTTGTGGCCCAAACAACTGATCGCTCGCAGAGCGGGGCGCGCGCTCGCGACGGGGCCGCGGGCGGTCGTGTGGCCCTCGAGCGACGCGCACGTGAGCGCCCTCTTTCGCTTCGCCAAGAGCGCGGGCGTCAAGATCGCACCCTTCGGCGCAGGCTCGGGCGTCTGCGGAATGACCGAAGCCAATGACGACACCATCGTGCTCGACACCAAGCGGATGCGGCGCGTCCGAGCGCTCGATGTCCCGAAGGGACGCGCGCTCATCGACGCGGGCATGCTCGGGCAACACCTCGAGGACGAGCTGCTCTGGCGCGGCGCGACGCTAGGGCACTACCCGAGCTCGATCGCGTGCTCGACGCTCGGCGGATGGATCGTCACCCGCGGCGCGGGCCAGTGCTCGGGCCGCTACGGAAAGATCGAAGACATGGTCCTCGGCCTCGAGGGGGTCATGCCCGACGGAGAGCCCTTCTCCGTGGGCGCTCCTCGCGAGGGTGAGCCCGACGCGCGCGCGCTCTTCGTCGGCAGCGAGGGGCTGTTCGGCGTCGTCACCCGCGCGCACATGCGCGTGTGGCCCGCGCCAGTGGAGCGGCGGTTTCTCGCGTACACATTCGCGACCTTGCGCGAGGCCTGGGATGCTGTTCGCGCGCTGTATCAATCGGGCGTTCGCCCCGCGGTGTGTCGCGTGTACGACCCCTTCGATACGTACGTGTTTCGCACGGGGCAACGGAAGTCCGCGAGCAAGCACGTCGTCGATCGCAGTCCTGCCGCGAGGCACCCGGTCGAAGAGTGGCTGTTGCGCAGGACGATGCCCGCGTCCAAGGCCATCAACGCGCTCAACTTCGCCTTCGGAGAGCGCGTGTTCGGCCGCTCGCTGTTGATCCTGCTGTTCGAGTGTGCGCCCGGCGAGCCGGTGGACGAGAGCGTCGCGCGCACGCGGCGAACGTGCCTCTCGTGCGGCGGGCGCGACGAGGGCGAGGCTCCCGCGCGACGATGGCTCGAGCGAAGGCACTCGGTGAGCTATCGCCAGCCAGGGACGTACGCCAAGGGGCTGTGGGTCGACACGATGGAGGTCGCCGCTCCGTGGGCTTGTTTTCAAGCGCTGTACGAGGGCGTGCGCGCCGCGCTCGCGGAGGGAGGCTTCGTCATGGCGCACATGAGCCACGCGTACGCCGACGGATGCTCGATCTACTTCACCTTCGTGGGCGCGAGCCCCGACGACGAGCGAGCGCTCGAGCTGTACACGCGCACGTGGTCCGGCGCCCTCCAAGCCGCCCACGACGCCGGAGGAACGATCGCCCATCACCACGGCGTCGGCCGCTCGAAGCGCCGCGCGATGCGCCTCGAACACGGCGCTGGCGTCGATGTGATCGCCTCGCTCGCTCGCGCCGCCGATCGCGACGGAGTGCTCGCAGGAGGTCCGCTCTTGCCGGCGCCGAACGAAGGCCCTCCGGCGCCGAGCATCGCGCCCGCGTCGCGCCCGGTCTCCATCGACGCGATGTCGCGACTCGTGACCGTGCAGCCCGACGTCGAGCTCACCCAGGTGCATCGCGCGCTCGAGGAGCGAGGGCTCGTTTTGCGCGACGCTCCCCACGAGGGACGCGTCGGCGAGTGGCTCGCCAAGACCGCAGCAGCGCAGGTGCTGCGAGACCCCGTCGATCACCGCGTCGCGGGCTTCGTGGCTCGGACCAGGACCGGCGAGCGCGCGCATCTTCTGCCAGCGCCACGCAGAGCCGCAGGGCCCGAGCTGTTCACCCTCTTTGCGACCAGACCCGAGGGCTTTGGCTCGCTCGAGTCCGTCACGCTCGTCGCCCACGGGAAGGATCGTCAACCCGAGTACACAGCACCGTTCGAAACGCCCGACCTCGTGACCACGGATAACGTGCACGCTTGGATCGACCGCGCCGCGCGCTGAGCACGACCCGCGATCGGTCGGCACGATCGCTGCTTCAGGCATCGATGGTTCGATGCCACGCGAACAACAGCGACGCCCCGCCCGCGAGCCGCCACACGACGGTCTGGCCAGCGATCGTCCACGCTTCGCGCGTCGGCGAGGCGCGCTGACCGATCGTGCCAGCGCGGTTGCTGTGGCGGCCTTCGCGGTGGCTCTGTCGTCGCCGCGCGGCGCGTTGGCACAGTCTGCCCATCGCTCCTGGCATCTCGAGTGGAACGCCCCCTCGCAATGCCCCGCCGCCGACACCGTCCGCAGCGAAGTGGCCCGGCTGCTCACGGAACAACAAGACCCAGCGCAGCCCCCCTCGACGATCGTCGTCCGCGCGACGGTCACCCGGCGGGCTGGTCGATGGACGGTGGTCCTCCGCACGGGGCCGTCACGCGCCGGACAGCGGTCATCGAGCCGATCGCTCGACGATCGCGACTGCGCTCCGCTCGCCGAGGCCACCGCGCTCATCGTGGCGCTCGCCGCCAACCCCGCGCTCGGCTCGAGGCTGCTCGAAGCGCGACACACACAATCGAGTGGTCCCCCAACGCCCGAGCGCGAGCCCGTGGTCGAGATCATCGCCAGCGCGTCGGATTCGTCGCGCCCCGCTGCGAACGCAGCGCCCAACAGCAACGCGACCGACACCTCGGCCGTCGCGGCCACCGCGGGGGGAGCCCGCGAGCGCGCGACGCTCGCAGCCGCGACAGAGAGCGCAACAACCACCACGCTGCCGCCGATCGCGATCCAGCACAGCGCGCGGCCTTCGACGCCCGCTGCGATGAGCGAACGCATCGCCCGCGCACAGCGTCGCGCGGCGCCTCCCCCCTCGCGCACGCCCCTCGAGTGGTCGATCGGCGCGGCGTTCGCGACAGACTCCGGGCTGCTTCCGGGGTGGGCGCTCGGCGCCAGCGCGTGGGGAGCGCTTCGGCGCGGCGCGCTTCGCGTCGAGTGGTCGCTCGGCTACTCGCCCGAGCGCTCGGCGCTCGTCCCCGAACACCCCACCGCAGGGGGGCTCGTGACCGCGTACTCGACGCGCGTCGCCGGCTGCTACGTCGCTCGCTGGAACCTCTTCGACCTCGGCGGATGCGCCACCCTCGAAGGCGCCGTCGTGCACGGCCGCGGCCGCGGCGTCTCCAACCCCAGCGAAGCCCTCGCCCCCCGCATCGCGACCGGTCTCGCCGTCCACGGGGCCGTCGCGCCAGTTCCGTCGTTTGCGCTGTTCGCCGAGGTGGGCGGCGCCCTCTCTCTCTCTCGCCCCGCCTTCTATCTCGAAGCGATCGGGACGTTCTTTCAGACCCCCGCGCTCAGCGTTCAGAGCCGAATCGGCGTCGAGGTTCGCTTTTGATCACGGATCGCCAGGGCCGTCTGCACTCACCGCAAAGGATGCAGCTCGCGCTCACCGCCATCGACGACGACCCCGCCGTCGCGCCCGCAGGGGCCGCGCGAGCGCCTTCGTCGTTCGACGAGGTGTACGGCGAGCACTTTGATTTCGTGTGGCGTAGCGCCAGGCGCCTCGGCGTTCCAGAGAGCGCCCTCGACGACTGCGTGCAGGACGTCTTCATCGTCGTTCATCGCCGCCTCGGTGACTTCGAAGGGCGCTCATCAGTGAGAACCTGGCTCTTCGGCATCCTGCGCCGCGTCGTGCGCGACCACCGCGCGACGGCCCGCGACCGCGCGACCAGCCACGACGACGCTGCGCTCTCGCGGCTCGTAGACACCCACACAGAAGCCCCGGACGAGAGCGCAGCCCGCGCCGAAGCAGCCCGCGTCCTCAACGCACTGCTCGAGACCCTCGACGACGACAAGCGAGAAGCGTTCGTCCTGTCGGAGCTCGAGCAGTTCTCGGCGCCCGAGATCGCCGAAGCCACCGGAGTCAACGTCAACACCGTGTACGCCCGCGTCCGCGCGGCCAAACACGAGCTCGAGCAAGCCCTGGCGCGGCTGCGCCACAACCGAGCGTGGAGCCAACGATGCGCGAAGTAGAGCACCCCTCTCTCGATGCGCTCGTCGACGCAGCGCGCGTCGGCGACGCCCCCTCCGCCGAAGACCGCGAGCGCAACAAGCGCGCGGTCCTCGCCAGGATCGCAGGCGTCGCCGCCGGTGGTTCTGTCCTCGCGGCGACCTCCACGACCGCAGCCGCAGCAGCCCCCGCTCTCGCGACCACCGCCTCCGTCGCGACCACGGGCGCCCTCCTCGGCAAGCTCGCCGGCGGAGCGCTCGTCCTCGCGCTCGCCTCCGTGAGCGCCACCGTCGCCTACTCGCGACGCCATGCGACCGAGCGCGCGGGCGCGACGAGCGGGAGCCAGAGACACACACATTCGAGTTCGCAGCCGATCGCGCGCCCAACGCCGCGCGCGCCACAGACGCAAGCGCCGCTCGTCGCCCCGTCCGTCACGACGCACCTGACCCCTGCGCCAGCCGCGACCGTCGCGATCGCGCCGCGAGCCAGCGCTCCTTCGCGCGCTCCTTCGCTCGCGGCCCGCCCCTCGCGATCGTCGCTCGCAGAGGAGATCGCGCTGCTACGCGCGGCCCGCGAAGCGCTCTCGCGAAACGACGGCGCGCTCGCGCTCGGCGCGCTCGACCGGCATTCGCAGCGTTTTTCACAGGGAATGCTCCGCCCCGAATCGCTCGCCCTGCGCGTCGACGCCCTTTGCGCGACCGGTCAACGCGAGCGCGCCCACGCCGCAGCCGCGCAGCTCGCCCGCGAAGCGCCCGGCTCGCCGCTCGTCGCCCGCGCCCTTCGAGCGTGCCGCTGACGATTTCGTCACGGGTTCGCAGCGCGCCACGCACTCATCCAAAGAGACACATTCATCGGCCCGCTCGCTCGGCGAGCGACCGAAGACACCATCGCTTCACGTTATCGAGGAGACTCACCATGCAACGCCCCCTTCGCTCTGTCCTCTTCGCCGTCGCATCGCTCGCGCTCGCATCGACGCAAGGGTGCCTCTACCCCAAGCCCGTCGGCAGCGACCAGGACGCCAGCAGCGACTCGAGCACGCCCCCCGACGCGACCTCGCCCGACGCCGCTGGCGAGTGCGTGACGGACAACGGACGACGGTTTCGTCCAGGCCAGAACTTCTCGTCCGACGACGGATGCAACGAGTGCGCGTGCACCGACTCGCTACAAATCGTCTGCACTCGTCGGGCCTGCGTCGACGGAGGCCCCGCAGACACCGGCCGCGAGCCGCGAACGTGCACCACGAGCAGCGAGTGCGGCAGCGGTGAGATGTGCACGGGCCCGATGGGCTGCGGAGTCCCGTGGCGCTGCCAGGCCTCGATCGGATGCACCGCAGACTTCGGGCCCTTCTGCAGCTGCCGCGGAGTCACGGTGTTCGGCAGCAGCTCGTGCCCGCCCGAGCCGTACACCCGCCGCGGCGCTTGTGAAGGCGCGTCCGATGCGGGCCCTGCCCCGGACTCGGGCGTCGCGGCGTGCCAACGCACGGGCTGCTCAGACCAGCTCTGCGCCGATCACCCCCTCGGCAGCACCTGCGAGTTTCTCCCTGAATACGGCTGCTATCGCGACGCGCGCTGCGAGCGACAGACCAACGGTGCCTGCGGCTGGACCCCATCCGAGAGCCTCACGATGTGCATCGCCCGCGCGCGCGACGGCGGAGTGTGAATCTCGTTCACACCAACACTACAGCCCGTTGAGCGCGCGCGTCGTCGAGAGCACCGAGCCGATGTCGTAGTAGTCCACGGTGACGAAGTTCGGCAGCGCTCCGGTCTCGCGCTGACAGCGCCGCGCCCGATCGATCAAGAACGGGTCGTTGTTCACCATCGCCGAGAGCTCGGGGGACGCGAGCGGGTTGGTGAGAAAGTGATTGAAGATGAACAGCGGATTCGCACGCGAGCCGCGGTTCATCCTGCACGTGTCGAGCTCCATCGGCGTCCTCGCCGAGAAGGGCGTCTCCCACGCGTGCGACCACACGTTGAGGTACCAGGGCCTCGCGCCTCCATCTCGATCGGTGAGCACCACCACGCGGCGATCGCGCTCGATCATCGAGCGCAGCGTCGGCCACGGCTCGCCGGCCCGATGCTCGTGGACGCGCTCGATGAGCCCGGATTCGACGAACGAGCGCTCGACCTCGGCGGCGCTCGCGTAGCTCTCGAAGATGATCGTGACGACTTCGCCCGGTCGCTCGTCGAGAAAGCGCGTGATGTCGCAGAGCCCGTCGGTGAGCCGCCTTCGCCCGAGCGCGCAAGGGCCGTGGCAAAGCTGCGCGCGGCCGAAGTCGAGATACACATCGAGCATCAGTCCGCGGACGCCGTCCTCGAGCTGTTGGCGCATCGAGCGGCGCTGATTGGGCGCGCCGAACCGCTCGGCCTCGACGGCGAACGCGTTGTGCGTCGTCGCGTACGCGACCTGATCGAACCGCCGATCGCAGAGCGCCGCCGCGCCGTTGCACGCGAGCGCGCCGCCGTCACTGACGCCCGCGTCCGAGCGCCCGCTTCGCACGCACAACGCGACCGGCGGAGCGTCCGGCGGCGCGACGCTCGTGTCTTCGTGAACGTCGGCGCTGCTCGCCGCGTCGGCGGCAACGTCGTCGATCGCGACGTCCGGCGACCGTTCGCTCGTCGCGTCGATCACTGCAGAGTCGCTGGCGCCCGGAGCGCTATTGCAACCAGCGGCGAGCAGCGCAGCGAACGTGGCGAGCGCTACACCCGACTTGGATCGGAAGACAGCCATGCGAGCTCGAGCATAGGCGGTCGAGCAGGGTCGCCGACAGTCCCCTTCGTCCGCTATCGCATCGAGCGCGCTTCGATCACTTGCTGTCGGCCATCGTGTTGGCGATGAGCGCGTGCCACTGCTCTTTGCTGAGCTCGGGGTAGATGTAGTCGCCCTCGAAATTCGTGTGATGCAGCATCAAGCGCGCGGCGAAATAGATCGCCTGCGCGATGCCCTTGGCGTCCTGCGCGTTCTCGAGGTTGGTCGCCTCTTGCCTGAGCGCGGCGTGATGCTTCTTCGCGACGTCGACCTCTGGCCCGAGGCCGTGCTCTTCGAGCGCCGGAAACAAGTGCTCTTCTTCGTAGCGAAAGTGCTTCTCGATCGGGCCGCGGATGAAGGCGAGCACGCTGTCTTTCTCTCGCGCGGCCGCGTGGGGGTCATTCTGCGCGACGTGCATCAGCCGCCTCGCCATGTCCCTCGCGCGATCCTCGTCCGCGAAGAGCTCCTTCATCTTTGCTTCGAAATCCATGGTCCGAGTCCCTCTCAGTTCTTCACGCGTCCGCCGCAGTGCTGGCACTGCACCTCGTACGCAGGGGTGGGCTTTGTACAGTACGGACACGGGATCATGTGCGAAGAAGACGGCGCGAAAGCCTGGCTCTGCTGCGCCGCGGACGCCGGTGACGGGATCGCGTCGGGCGACCCGCAGGTCGGACAACGACCGAGCTCTCTCGCGTAGACGGTCTTGCAGGCGCGGCACGACACGCGGCCGATCGGCTCGGCGCCCTGCAGCGCCACGAGCTCGGGGTAGAGCACGGCCATCTCCGCGCTCGAGAGCCGATCCTGATCGACGGACGGAGACCACACCACTTCGAGCGCCGCCAGCGCGTCCGGCGTCGCAGGAACGAGCGTCGAGAGCGCGTGTCTCACAGCGTCGACCGAGGGCCAGTCCGGCAACGGCGCGAGGGCGCCGTTGATCCCCAAGACCATCGAGACCACGACGAAGCCTTGCCCCTCTTCGCGGCGCGCGCGAACGTCCGGGGGCTCGTTGCGGCGTTGATTCGAGATCGTCGCCTCGTCGTAGCGACGGTTGATGTCGTCGCACACCCGGCCGAAGAGCTGCTCGGCCGCCGAAGCGCTGCCCTTGAGCGACACGAAGCAGGCCGCGCTCGCGCTCGAGAGCCACTGGAGCAACAGCTGCCTCGCGCGATCAGCGCCCATCCACAGCCCGTGCGGCGAAGACATATCGACGCTCGCGGCGATCTGGTCGAGCGCCTGCTGAAGCTGCGCGCGCGCCCTCCAATCGAAGGCGATCGTCACGCGGCGGACCTCGCACTCTCCGTAGCCCTGCGTGCGCGCGAGGACCGGGGCCATCGGCGTCGAGGGCTGCTGCGCGTACGGCGTGTAGGGCGCGCTCGGCGCCTGGCGCGTGACGAGCGCGCTCAACGCCGCGAGCGGAACGAAGGCCACGAGCCCGCCGAGCGCCGCCGGTCCGAAGCGAAAGGAACCGTATCGCGTCACGCCGTGATCGTCGCGCTGCGCCAGGACCGCGGACTCGGCGGGCGATGCGTGAATCACCGCACCCGCCATCACCAGCGTCGTCACCATCGCCGAGGCAGGCCGGCGATATTGCACCGCGGTCAGCCACGGCGGCGGCGGCGGCGGAACATACACGTTTCGAGTCGAGCTCGAGCTCGACGACCGATAGCTCGAGCTCGAGCTCGACGACCGAAAGCTCGAGCTCGATGGCCGGTAACTCGAGCTCGAGCTCGATGACCGATAGCTCGAGCTCGAGCTCGACGACCGAAAGCCGCTTGAGCCGCCGAAACGCCCGCCAGAGCGCTGCGCATGCACGAATTGCGCTGCGAGCAGGGCGCCTACGAACGCCAGCGCGCCCGTCATCTTCGCCCTTGCGTGATTGCATCGACCCGTAGACATCGCCGATGATTGTACTCGTGTCCGCACGAATTGGCTGTCTCGGGATCTCTGCGATCGTTGCTTTGGGAGTGGCTGTGTTGGTGGGCGTCGCGAGGCGAGACGCGTTCAGGGAGCCATCGCCGCTTCGCGCGATCGACGCCGCGACGGGGCAGGCCACGCACGACGCAGCGCTCGCCCGCGCACAGGCGAGCGGCCTGCGTCCAGACTCGTCGGGCTCGGCCCCCGTGACGCCGCTCAACGCTCTCTGGACGAGCTTTTCGAAGCGACTCGAGGTCGGCGCAAACGAGTGCGTCGCGCTCATCGTGACGACGAGCGAGGGGTACGCGGCCCCCAAGCACGCCGCGCTGTTCGACGCGGCGAGCGCGGGAGGCGCGGACTTCGAGAGATCCGTCACGGCAGAGGGCGTCTCGGGCGCTCGATACCGCCCGGATTGCTTTCAGTTCGAGAGCCGCGACGCGCTCTCTACGACCGTCGGCTGGTGCGCGCGACGCGCGACCTCGCTCGACGCGCGCGTCTTGCTCTCGACGATCGACGGCTTTCGCCCGGCGAGGCGCGCGGACGCGACGGTGCGCTGGCAGACGCTTCGGGCTCCGTGGTCCGTCGTCGGCGGGCCGGCGCGCATGCCCGCGCAGGGATACACCACGCACGCGCTCACCGCGCTCGCAGCGACGTTCGAAGAACCACTCGCAGCGGCGACGCGTGAGCCACCCGAAGCAGGGCTGGTCCCGGTCGAGCCGAGTCGAGACGTTCCGATGGGGGCGGCGGCGTTGATTCCCGTGATGCGACCGACGGTCGCGCTGCTCTGGGACATGTCCGCCCGCAACTCGGGCGCTGTGGGCTCGGGGATCAGCGTTCACCCCAGGATCGCTGGGCCGCTGTCGACCGAAGAGCAAAGGGTGATCAACGCGACGTTCACCGAGCTCGCTGTGGGCCGTGCGATCCCAGCGGAGCACGACCCCGTCGTGGACCTGGGCCGCAACGACTTCTACCGCGTGCTCGCCGTGCTCGACACGGGGTCGATCCGCCGCGAGTGCCAGCTCGTCACGCTGACCCGCGACGAGGGGCTCTTTCCTCCGCGGATCGTTCGATATGGGCGGAGCTCGGGGCTGCGCACAACGATCGCGCGCACGAGAGACAACGTCGCGATCGACCGCGTTTGTCCAGGAGAAGTCCTCACGTACCTGACCGGCGACACCGACCAAAAGACCTATCGCATCACGATCTGGCAGCCCGCGGACGCCGCGCGCCCCGCCCCGGTCGGCCGCGCGCCGAGGCGAACGCGCTGAGCAGCGTCGCGCACGCGAACACGAGCGACTGTCGCCAACCGAAGGCGGAGCCGCGATACATCCCCGTCTATGCTAGTAACGATCGATGGCGTGGATCGAGACGAGGCTCCCCAACGCGAACAACCCCGACGTGGCCGAGGCGCTGCGGGAGGTGCGCGCTGCGCTGCCGGCAGAGTATTCGCCGGCGCAACAAGCAAAGATGCAGGTGCCCGAAGCGGTCGCCAAAGAGAGCATCGTGTTGGCGCACTCGCTCATCCCCTCGGCGATGAAGCACGCGGTCGCGCTGATGACCTCGTGCTTCGACCCATCGTTGCCGCTCAGCCGCAGAGAGCACGAGCTCGTGGCCGCGGTCGTCTCGTCGGTCAACGGGTGCTTCTACTGACGCGAGAGTCACGCGGAGTTTCTTCGCATGGTGACCCTGGACGGGTCGCTCAAAGAGTCGGTCCTCAACAATTGGCGCGAGGCTGCGTTGAGCCCGAGAGAGCGCGCGATGCTCGAGTACGCCGAGAAGCTCACGCTCGAGCCTCGCGCGATGCGACGCGCCGACATCGAAGCGCTTCGCGCAGCGGGGCTCGATGACCGTGCAATCTTGCAGGTCAATCTCATCGCGAGCTACTTCAACTACATCAACCGAGTGGCCGACGGCCTGGGCGTCGGCAAGAGCCAGAGCGAGTGACCGCGGCGCGCTCAACGACCTTCGCTCGCGACTCGGTCGGGTGTGATTGCAGATCGCGCGCAGCGACCGCGAAGCGCGGCGCCAAGTCGAAGCGCAACGCGACCGCGACCACCGCGAGCGCAGGCGCTCGCGTCGACAAGCACGACCCACAGGATAACAATCGCCTCGCGATGACCGTCCATTCTCGCGCGGGCCTGTCCGCGACCGACGACGCACCGGCTGCTGCGCAGTCGCAGACCGTCCACGCGCGGGAGCCATGGCGGGCTTTGATCGCGCTGTTTCTCTGTGTTCTCTCGGGCATCTCGAATAGCTGTGTGTCCCCAGCGCACGCCGAGCGCCTGGCCCCGCGGCCCGCGCAGCAGCCGGACGCCGGCGCACCGTCGTTGCCCTCCCCCACACCGTCCCCCTGCGTTCGCGACAGCGAGTGCGGTTGGGACAACGCGTGCTTGCCCTCGATGTGCGTCGCAGGAGGCGCGCCGCGGGCCGGGCGGGTGTGCGACGAGAGCGGGCCGGAGCCGGGGAGCTGTCGCTGTTCGAACGGGGTGTGCACCCTCGAGCGACCGCAGCTCGTGCAAGCGACCTCCCCAGAGACGGGCTGCAATCGAGCGAACTGCGGCCTCTCGCCGCAGGATGGGCGTTGCCATGTCACCGCCGCCGAGCGGATGGTGCCCGTGCGCGACGGCGACCGGTATTGCAGCTGTGACGCGCGCAGCGATCGTTGCGTGGCCGCGGTGCAAGAGCCCGTTCCGTGCCAGAGCTGGCGCGACTGCTCCTGGGCCGATCGTCCCTTTCGTGTCGTGCACTCGCGGGTCCGTCGGCGCCCCGTTCCGCGGCCAGTCCGTCCGTGCCGCGACGGCGAATTTGATACTCGGTGCGTCAATCGACGCTGCGTGGTCGTCCGATGGGGCTGCTGAAAGCGGCAGAACCAACGATCGCGCGACGATGACGATGACGGCGAGGACGCACTGGAGCGAGCTCCTCGGAGTTCGCAGCCCAATCCCCCTCCGCGTGCTCGAGGCTCGGTCGCGATCGCTTCGGCGCGGTCTTCTGCGCGCGATCATGGCGACGGCGAGCGTGAGCAGGACCAACGCAGGCCCGAGCGCGAAGCGCGCGAAGAACGCAACGCGCCCCCCGATGCCGGGCGCAAACGACGCGTCAGCCCGCAGCGCCTCTGCGCCTCTGTCCCCGTCCCGCGCTCGCAGCGCGCAGTCACGCTCTGCCCAACAGCGGGTGTCCGTGGCCCGAGTGCGGTACAATGGCCGCGTGCCTCGCTTGTGCTTCGTCACACTCTGCGGTGCGGCGATCAGCGTCGCATCGATAGGAAGCGCACAACCCCTCGGATCGCCCCCGTCGCAACCCGCACCGTTGGCTCCGACCGAGCGACCGACACCCTCTGCGCAGGCTCTGCCCGCGATCGATGGAACCCTGCGATTCTCCTGGGTTCGCGCAGGTGGAGCCGAACAGTGCCCCGGCCCGAGCGCCATCACGGACGCTGTCGAGTCGCGCCTCGCGCGCGCGGTGTTCTCGTCGAGCGCGGCGCAGTCGATCGAAGCCATCGTCGCCCGCCGAGACAACCAGTGGACCGTCGAGCTCTACCTCCGCAACTTCGACGGAGCGCTCCTCGGCAGCCGAACCCTCACGAGCGCGCGCCCCGAGTGCGAGGCCGCCGTCGACGCCGCGGTGTTCGCGATCACGCTCGTGATCGACCCAGACGCCGCGCCGACAGCGTCCAGCCTCGACGCACAGAACGCGATGGTCGCCCGGGCCGCGACGCGCGCAGCGCTCGGCATCGCGCGAGCCGTGACCGAGACGCCAGAACGCCCCCGTTCGACGCCCCCCGCCCAGCCTGCGCCGCCGCCGAGAGTCGATGTAGGCGCAGTCTCACTCAGCGCGTGGGCGCTCTTCGGAGCGCTCCCCGCCCTGTCGACCGGCGCCGCGCTGCACGGGTATGCGCGCGTCTATCGCCGATTCGGACTGCGATCCTGGCTGCGATTTTTGCCAGAACAGCGCGCGGACAGCGCGGCGATCGGCGCGGTTTCCTTTGGCCTCTCGACGGTCACGCTCAGCGCCGACGTCGAGCTCGTCGACCTGTCGCGCTTCGCCCTGTCCGTCGCGATCGGCCCGACGATCGGCGCCATCCACGCGGTGCTGCTCGAGCGTCCGTCAGCCGAGAGCGGACAGCGCGCGTTCTTCTCGGTGTCGACCGCGGCGATCGGCGCCGTTCGCCTCGTCGGACCCCTCGCCCTCGACCTGGGCATCGAGGGCACCATCCCCGTCACTCGCTACCGCTTCGGCCTCGAATCGAGCACCACCCAGGGCATGACCGTATACTCACCGGTCTTCGAGCAACCCTGGCTCGTCGCTGGCGCGTGGATCGCGCTCAGCGCACGCTTTCGCTGAAGGCCGATCGTCCATGGGACACTTACGCTCCGACGTGACCGCCACACTCTCGACAGTCGCTGCGGTTCGCGCGGTGCCGACCTCGGCGCCGGCGACGGCAACGGAGACCAAGACCGTCGCGGAGGTCTATCAGGCGCACGGCGATTTCGTGTGGGTCACGCTGCAGCGAATGGGCGTTCGCGACGCAGATCTGCAGGACCAGCTGCAAGAGGTCTTCGTCGTCGTGCATCGCAGGCTCGGCGATTTCGAGGGCCGATCGACGCTCACAACCTGGCTCTTCGGCATCTGCCTGCGAGTCGTCGCCGGCTATCGCCGCAAGCTCGCGCGGCGCAAAGAGCAGGGCTACGAAGAAGTTCCCGAGGTGGTCGACGAGTCGATCGAGCGGGACCCCGAGCAGTCCGCGAGCCGCCAACAAGCCAGGCACATCCTCGCCTCGCTGCTCGACGCGATGGACATCGAGAAGCGCGCCGTCTTGGTGATGTTCGAGGTCGAGTCGATGTCCTGCGACGAGATCTCCAAGGTGCTCAGCATCCCGGTCGGCACGGTGTATTCGCGGCTGCACGCCGCGCGCGCGCAATTCGAGAGACTCCGCAAAGAGCTCGAGAAGAGCCCCAAAGGAGGTGCTCGATGAGCGCGGATCCCAAGCTTCCGAGCCCTCTTTCGGACGAGGCGCGCGAGCTCCTCTCCGCGGCGATCAGGCCGCGTCCCATGACGGTCGTCGAGCGCAAGGTCGCCGCGCACGCCGTCGCCAAGATCGCGGCCGCGCCGGTCGGGTTCGTCGCAAGCGGCATCACCGCGACGAAGCTCGCAGCGGGGGTCGCTTTCGTGGGCGCGAGCGTCGCCATCGTCGCCGCGCAACAGCAGCCAAGCCGCCCCTCGGAGCCTCGAGCGTCCGTCGCTCGCGCGACGCACACCACAACGCCGCGCGCGACGAGCCGCGCGCCGATCGTCACCAACGTCGTCACGACAAGCATCGCGCCCGCGACGCCCGTCGCGCCGAGCGCCCCCGTCGTGCTCGCCGCCCCTGCGCCGAGACCGATCGCTTCGAGCGTTCGTATCGCGGTCAATCGCGCCATCGCGCGTCCCGTGAGCACCGCGAGCCCGTTGTCCTCGTCGAGCCGCGGGCTGCCCTTGCCCAACGAGACCTTCGCGCAACCGCCAGAGCAAAGGGAGAACAACGCCCTGCAACAAGCGCTGGCCGCGATCGCGCGAGACCCTGCCGCGGCGCTCTCGATGCTCGACGCGTACGATCGTGAGTTTCCTCGGGGCAGACTCCGAGACGAGCGCGAGTTCTTGGGCGTGCTCGCCCTCGATCGCGCGGGCGACTACGAGCAGGCTCGGTCGCGCGCACGAGCGCTGTTGGCGAGGGACCCGGCGAGCATGTACGCCGTACGGTTGCGTCGGATCGCGAATCGTTCACAGTAGCGTCTTCCATGGTTTTCGTTCGGCGAGCGACGCAGGCTCACCGCCCGAGCGCGTCGCTCGGAGCGGCGATCGTCCTTTCGCTTTGCGCCGCGCGCTGCACGATCGACGTCGCGCTCGTCCGAGAGCGCGGCGACAGCACGACCGCGCACGACGTCGCCCCGCCTCGCGACGAGGACGCCGCCCCGCCTCGCGACGAGGACGCCGCCGTCGACGCGTACGACGCACACGAATTCGACTCGCCCGAAGAAGACGCGAGCGCGCCCGCGGACAGCGGCGACGCGAGCGCCGATGGACCAACGTCGGACGCCGCGGTCGGCGCGTGGCAGCGCGTCCTCGCGCCGACGCTCTCGGATCTGCGCTCGGTGTGGGGCTTCGGATCGCGAGACGTTTGGATCGTCGGCGATCGATCGACCATCCTGCGCTGGACCGGCACGGTCTGGGCTCCGGTCGCCAATCCCGCGTCGAACACCAGCTTTCGCTCGGTGTGGGGCATCGCCCCAAACGACGTGTGGGCTGCGGGATACGACACCTTCGGGACCTTGGTGATCGTGCACTACGACGGCCGGTCGTGGGCCCGCGTCCCGGCGCCGCCCGTTCGATATCTGCCGAGGGCGGTGTTCGGCACGTCGAGCGCCGACGTGTGGATCGTCGGCGGCCGCGTCGAGTACTCCGACGACATCCTGTTTCGATGGAACGGCACCCGGTGGAACAGCGTTCGCACCGGCGGCACCCGCACGCGCTACCTCGACATCGGCGGCACCTCCCCCAACGACCTCTGGATCGTCTCGCTCGACGACACGATGCTTCGTTGGAACGGGCTGTCCTTCATCGCCCCAGCGGCGACGCTGCCTGTCGCCGTCGTGACGTTCGAGATCGGGCTGTGGGCCTCGGGCGTCGACGAGTTCTGGGTGACCGGCGACGCAGGGACGATTCACCGCTACGAGCGCGGGAGCTGGTCGTCCATGAATGCAGGCACACGTAATCTCTTGCGCTCGATCTGGGGGCTCGACCGCAGCAACCTCTGGGCCGTCGGAACGCGCGGCACCATCGCGCGCTCGAACGGCACGAGCTGGACGGCGGTCGAGGACGTCACGCCGCGGACGCTCTACGGCGTGTGGGCTGCGAGCCCCGACGACGCGTGGGTCGTCGGCGAGGGCGGGACCATCCTGCACTCGATCCCTTGAGCGCACACGAATTCGAGATGCTCAGTAGCTCGCCGACAGGCCGATCGATGGAAGGATCGGCAGTCCGAGCACCGGCTGCGACGCCCTTCGATCGAAGCTGTAGAGCCGGCTCTCGACGTTCTCGTAGTTGGTGGCGTTGAGCACCTCGAGCACGAGCTGACCGCGGATGGGACCGGCGCGAAAGCGCCACGCCCCGCGCACGTCGAGCGAAACAAAGGGAGGCAGCCGCCCCACCTGCGACGGGTCGACCAGCGTGAGCGACGTGTCTCGCGCGGCGTCGTAGATCGCGCCCGTCACGCGAGGCTCGACCAGCCCCGAGCTCACGCGAAGGCGCGCCCCCAGCTCGAACCCGCGCGGCAGCAGCGCGCCGACCGACGCGCTGAGGTTGTGCGGCTGATCCCAGGTGTACGTGGTGAAGGCGCACCCGGCGCACGCCGCGCGCTCGGCGCTCTGAAGGGTGTACGAGAGCAGCACGAAGAGCGGCAAGCGACCCGGCCGCATCCGCGCCGAGAGCTCAGCGCCTACGACGCGACCGACCCCGTCGTTGGAGAACCGCTCGGGCGCGCGCGCCCCGTCTCGCTCGACGATTCGATCGCTGGCAACGACCACCGATGCGCCCCCCTTTGCAAACGCGCCGACGTCGAGGTCGAGCGCTCCGGCGATCGCCTCCCACTCGACGCCGACGCCTGCGTGCACCCAGCGCTCGGGCGCGAGCGAGGTGTTTCCGAAGCCGGGCAACGTGGCGTACCCGCGCGGAGCGCTCGAGTAGCCGCCGAGCCCCGCGCGCACAGCGACCCGACGCGAGACCGCCCAGCGCATGGACGCGCGCGGGTCGACCGTCGCGCGCTGCGCGTACGACAGGTAGTCCGCCCGAACGCCCGCCAGCAGCTTGACCGTGGGCGCCGGCGCGAGCTCGAGCTCCGCGTAGAGCCCAGGGTTGACCGCGGTGCGGACCGCTCGATACGTGACCAGCGTCGCAGGCGAGATCGGGTCGCTCACGCCCGAGGTCGCGACGGGCGGAGCGCGCACCTGGTCGTCGGACAGAAGCCCCTGCACGTCGAGCCCCACCAGCACGCGCGCCGCCGCGCTCACGCGAAGGTCGAGCTCGTCGCGCAACGAGAGGTTCAACGCCTCGAAGCGATAGCGCACCGCGGGCCCGAGCCGCACGTCTTGGAGTTGGTAGGCGCCGGCGATCGAAAACGTGTGCGTCGCCGACGGGCCGAGGCGATGGCGCCACCGGGCCTGCACTCCGTGAAATGACGTCCGCGTGCTCACCTCGCCGCGCAACATCGGGTCGTTCGGGTCCGGCTCGCGGAGGTCGGAGACGAACGCGTCGTCCGTTCCCGAGCCGACGACGCGGATCGAGTCGCGCTCGCTGGGGTCCCAGTCGAGCGCGACCTGCCAGTCCCAGTACCGCGGCCACTGACGAAACGAGGCGCTGTCGGGCGCTATGAATAGTGGTGCCAGTAATGAAATGAAGCTCCCCCGCGCGCCCAGCGCGAGCGACGCCCGCTCTCCGAGGGGAACGGACACGAACGCCCCAGCGTCGATCACGTCGACATCGACGGAGGCTCTCACGCGATCTCGCGGAGGCGCGCGGAGCGTCACGTTGACCACGCCGCCAGCGACGCGGCCGAAGCGCGCGCTGAAGTTTCCCGGGACGACCTCGATGCGCTCGATGAGGTCCGTGGCGATCGCGCTCGCGAGCCCGTACAAGTGAAACGGCAACGCGATCGGGTGCCCTTCGAGCAACACCAGCGAGTCTTCGGGCGGCGCCGAGCGAACGACGAACTGCCCGAGGCCGAACTGCGATCGCGCGACGCCCGGCAGGTTCTGCACCGCCAGCAGCGCGTCTCCGCGCGCGCCAGGCAAGCGCCGCACCTCGTCGGCGCTCACCTCGCGGCGAAAGATCTCTCTCGACGCCAGGCGACCGTAGACGGTCGCGCCTTGCTCGCGCTCGGCCACGCGCGCCGCGCTCGCGCCAACGGACGATGACACGGGCGCGCTGCTCGGCCTCGGCGCGGCGAGCTGCGGCGTCGGGCGCGGCGCGTCTTCGTCCGACGCTCGCCTCGCCGGCGTCGCGCACACGTATCGATAGCGAACGGTCGCCGCGATCGCTCGTCCTGCGCGCCGCGCAGGCTCGAACTCGAAATCGCGCGCCGCGGCCAGGACACGCTCGTCGACCGACGGCGCGCCGCTCGAGGTCAGCAAGCGCACCGCGCTCACGCGCCCCCACTCGTCGATCGCGAGCTCCATCAGCACCGCGAGCGGCGCCGCGCTGTCGGTCGCCGACGACGGAAGCACGACCTCGCCGATCCGCAGCGCGCGCGGAGCTTGGACGGCTTCGTCCGACGCTCGGACTCGCGTCGCCGCGCGGGGCGGTCGTTGTTGCGCGCGCCCCGGTGCGCTCCCGAGCAACACGAGCGCGAAGATCGCTTGCCGAGGAGTCCTCACGCTCAGCGGATGCTGTCCCGTCTGCCCGAACCGCCGTCCTCGAACGAAGAGCCTCCGTCTTCGAGCGATCCGTCGAGCCCGCCGTCCATCGGCGGATCGATGCACGCGCCCATCCCGTTACAAAGGCCCGAGAGCCCGCCGGGCAGCACGCACATCGCCCCCACTGGCCTCGGGGTCGACTCGACGCAAGACGGGCTGCCGTCTCCTGCGCACATCACCACGCCGAACATGCACTCGTTGCGTGGATCGCAGGACGAACCAGCGTCGGGGCATCCGCCATCCACCCCCCCGTCGCCTCCCGAGGAAACGCACGTCCCAGTCATGCACTGCCCGCCCGCGCCCGTCCCCGGCACCAGACAGAACAGCCCATCCGTCCAGTTCGACCCGTTGGGACGGCAGTCTCCGACGTTGGGGGCAGTACACTGCGTCGAATAGATCCGGCACGGATCCGTCGGCGGGGACGTGCAGAGATTGCCGCGATCCGGACAGGTCAACGCCTCGCAGCCGTTTCCTGGGTTCATGTCGAGGTCTTCGTAGCCCGAGTTGCAGATGATCTCGCACGCGCCCGAGACGCAGGAAGAGACGCCGTTCGCGACCATCTCCGGACACAGACGCCCACACATCCCGCAGTGCGAATTCGAGGACCCGAGGTCAGCCTCGCAGCCGTCCGCTGCGAGTCGATTGCAGTCTTCGAACCCGCCGAAGCACGCGAAGCTGCAAGCGCCGCGAGCGCAAGACGCGGTCGCGTTTGCCCGCGACGGACACGAGTTGGCGCAGCGACCGCAGTGCATCAAGTCCGACATGAGGTCCGCCTCGCAGCCGTCGGCGTTGGTCATGTTGCAGTTACCGTAGCCCGCGAAGCACGCCAATCCACAGGCGCCGACCATGCACGTCGGCGTCGCGTTGGGCGCCGCGGGGCAGTTGTTTCCGCAGGCCCCGCAGCTCATCGTGCTCGTCATCGTGTCGACGCACATGCCCATCCCGCAGTTGCTCTGCCCGGCCGCGCAGCCGCTCGAGCACGTTCCCGCGCTGCAGCTCGGCGTCGCGCCGCTGCACAGCACGCCGCAGGCGCCGCAGCTCGTGGAGGCGCTCGACGAGGCCTCGCAGCCGTTCGCCGCGGCCATGTCGCAGTCGAGATAGCCCGGCAGACACGAGCGCGAGCACACGCCTGCCGAACAGGACGCGCTCTGATTGGCGCTGGGAGCGCACGCCATCCCGCAGCCACCACAATTGCCGAGGCTGCTGTTGGTGTTGGTCTCGCACCCGTTCATCGCGTTGCCGTCGCAGTCACCAAAGCCCGGCAAGCACGCGTACGCGCAGGTCGATCCAGCGCAGCTCACGGCGGTGTTGGGCCGAGAAGCGCACGCCATCCCGCAGCCCCCGCAGTGAATCACACTCGAGCTCGTGTCGACCTCGCACCCGTTGGCGCTGGACATATCGCAGTCAGCGAAGCCCGCAGAGCACGTGCCTCCGCAGACGCCAGCCGCGCAAACCCGCGTGAAATTCGGCCGATCCGGACACATGTTGTTGCACGCGCCGCAGTGCTGAAGCGACGACTGCATGTCGACGCACGTATCCCCGCAGCGCGTCACACCCGCGGCGCACCCCGACGCGCATTGCGCACGCATCATGGTCGCGTCGCAGACGGGGGTCGCTGCTCTGCACGTGGTGCGGCACGCGCCGCAGTTGGTCGCCGTCGTGAGGGACGTCTCGCAGCCGTTGACCACTTCACCGTCGCAGTCGCCGAGCCCGCGCTCGCACTGGTCGATCCGACACACGCCCAAAGAGCAGCTCGCCGTCGCGACCCCTGCCATGCCCGTGCACGCCTGTCCGCAGCCGCCGCAGTGGCTCGGGTTCGAGCGAGGGTCGACGCAGTTTCCGCCACACACAATCAAGCCGGGAGGGCAGCGCGACGCCTCGGGGGTGGCGTCCATCCCGACCGACGCGTCGAGCGCCGAGACGATCGACACCTCCGGGGGCCCGGCGTCCTCGCGGGTCGGGCGAAGCTCGCCCCGCGTCTCGGGTTCGCACCCCGACCGACCGCAGGTGAAGCCCTGGGGACAGTTACGATTCTCTGCGATCAAGCAGCGATTCGCGAGAAAGACCCACAGCGTGACGGCGTCGTTCTTCGGAAACGTCGCGACCGCTCGGACCGTAAACAAATCGCGAAATCCATCGTCGCGATCCGCCGCGTCCCGCTGCTGTGCGGTCACTCGCAGGTCGAGGATCGGGTCGCGCCCGCCCCAATTGATCGCGAAATCACCGGGCAACCTGCGCGCGCCGATCACGACCTGGCTGCGATGAAAGTTGATCCCCGATCGCGGGCTCATCAGCTCGATCTGGATCGCCTCGAGCACCTGCCCTGCGCCCTGAGGGATGTCCGTCTCGATACGCAGCATGATCTGCGGCGGCGGCGGCTTGCACGAGCCGAGCAGCGCCGCGATCAACACGCACGCAAAGAGCGCCAATCTGTCGAGGTGCTTCGTCATCACGTCAGTTCCTCCAGCACCAGCTCTTTGGGTACGCGCTACGGCGCCGTCGCGTCGCCGAGCGACCCGCGCAGCGGCGGCGGCGCAGGCCACAACACGATCGCGGTCGTCACGCCCGCTGCGACGACGACTCCAGTGACAACCCAAAACCACGGGCTGTCGAAGACGGTCCTGCGGTCGGCGAGGCTCGCGCGAATCACCTGTCGCTGACCCACAAACGACTGAATGTCGCGGGTAAACGGGCGG